>Ga0214473_10003203_pt1 | contig 19925 bp, 16 predicted proteins | sample RVTome_7_FD_203509 | JGI IMG/M metagenome (GOLD analysis project Ga0214473, IMG submission 203509) | Soil microbial communities from uranium-contaminated site in the Upper Colorado River Basin, Wyoming, United States - RVT98D197 | ecosystem: Environmental > Terrestrial > Soil > Contaminated >... | reverse complement strand
TCCTCGCGATGCTCTTCAACCATCCGCACGGCCCGTTCCCGGACCTCCGGTGAATACCTGCTTTGTCTTGCCATGACAGTAATCTCTCACATAATTCTGTCTCCGGCAAGCCCGGAACGGTTCAGTGGACGCTAACATTGTCGCCGTGGACTCAAACGGAAGATTAGAGGTGACCGAAACGTAGCGTTCGGGTTTAAGACCCTTCAACGCTCGAATACGGTTGTGAATTTCTGGGAAGTTGTCGCTGATTTTGAGGGGTATTGGCTTGCGAGATACTTCTTCCGTTGGTGATTGTTCCAGCCAATACGTTATTGACAGATCAAGGCAATGTCTGTGGCGTTTGAGTTCCGCCTTACAGTTTTCTGACGGCGTGAGTCCGGGGTCCTTCGCCTCTTTCCCAACAGCACGAGTGACGATTCGAAACGTAGTTATTTGAGTTCCGTCGACATTGCGAACCACAATACTTGTTCTTCTGTTTACTACAAAGGTCCTGTCGTAACCGCTCGCATCGATGATTTTCCTTTCGACGGACAATTCCGTCCAGCAGCACGGCTCGGAATAACACATAGAGCCTCCTGTTTTGAGCATAGAGAGCGCCCTGTCAAGCTCGCCCTATATATGCGATCTGTGGGCCTTGCTGTCAATCACTATCTCACAAAACAGACTCGAACTGTCCACTTCCACCAGCGACACCACGGCGTCGAGATTCTGTGTCAACCGCTTGAACTCATCCGGTGAAACGGTGGTCGCCCTGAAACCATCTTTGCAAACGATCACGCCGCCACCCGTCGCGTCATGGTCAATCTCGCCCAGCAGACCCGCCCGCGCCTGGAGCTCGAACCACTCCAGGCGGTGGCTCCAGAATTGTTCTGCGTATGTTGAAAACAGCGCCAGCCCGCCGGGGCGTGTGATCCGGACCGCTTCCTCGATCAGCGCTCTTTGATCGACATGAAAAGCCGAGATGCCGTTCTGGATACAGACGACGATGTCAAAAGCGTCGTCACGGAAGGCCGTGGCGACGGCGTCCATCCGGGCAAGAAACACGTTGGGGGATGACGCCAACGTGTCACGCGCCAGCAGCAGGCTGGCATATGATGTGTCGATGCCGAAAGCACTTCTTGAGCATCCCGCAAGTGGTCCTAGCACTCGCCCGTATCCGCAGCCGAGTTCAAGCACCGAGGCGTTGGGTGTGACGTGCTTGAAAACGTGATCAATCTCGGCCTGCAAATACTGTTGCACCCGTGGCGGCGCGATCTCGTAGCATCGCCGCAGCCTCTCAGCGGCAAGTTTGTCTGAGTAGTACTGATTCACGCTTCCAGGATGGTAGGAGCGGTGATCTTTCGCAAGGTTTCAATCTGTCAGAAGGGCAGATCGGAGTATAATCCGGCAGTTCATTACCACCATATCGGCATTCAAGGTATGTCAGTATGGCAGTAGTGATTCTCCGCACTCACAACTGAAAACCGTATGTTGTTGTTCTAAGGTTACTTACGCCAATTGGCACACGGTTTGTTTATAACCAAACCAGAAAGAGCAAAAAAGAATGAAAGGAGAATCAAAATGAACTACTTAGTTGCTCACAACAGAATGGCGCGGGAGATGGATCGCGTTTTCACCTCCCTGTTCGCCCCCAGGTTTTACGCCTGCCGCAATGGCGAGTATCTCACCCCTCGGGTCAACATTACCGAGACCGAGGACGACGTCACCCTGACCTTTGAAGCCCCCGGCATGGACAAAGGGGATATCAAGGTGACGGTGGCCGATGGTGTTCTGACCGTGGCCGGTGAGCGTAAGGTCGAGTCCGAGGAGAACGGCAAGGAATATGTCCGCAGCGAGTTCCACTACGGCAAGTTCAGTCGGTCGTTCACCCTACCCGAGACGGTCGACGCCGAGAAAATCGCGGCCGACTACAAGAACGGCCTCCTGACGGTTTCGATGCCGCGCAAGGAAGAGACTAAGCCCAAGCAGGTCGAGGTCGAAGTAAAGTAACAGCCTTGACCGCAAGAGAATTCGGAGACGCTGGAGTGCATGGGAGGCCGGCCGCATATGGCCGGCCTTTATGCCGAGAGCGAGAAACGAGGTAAAGCCATGAGCAAGATAATCGGCATTGATTTAGGGACCACTAACAGTGTGGTGGCGGTGATCGAAGGAAACGAACCGACCGTGATCACCAATTCCGAAGGTGGTCGCACCACGCCGTCGGTGGTGGCGATCGACAGCAACGGCGAGCGGCTGGTCGGCACCGTGGCCAAGCGCCAGGCGGTGACCAACCCGCTCAATACGGTGTTTTCAATCAAGCGATTCATGGGGCGTCGCTTCGATGAAGTCAGCCAGGAAATCAAGAACTTTCCGTACAAGGTGATGCCCAACGCCGCCGGCGAACCAGTGGTCGAAATGGGCGGCAAGGAGCACGCTCCGGCCCAGATATCGGCTGTGATCCTGGCCAAGATGAAGAAAACGGCCGAGGAGTATCTCGGCCACGCGGTCAAGGAGGCGGTGATCACCGTCCCAGCCTACTTCAACGACAGCCAGCGTCAGGCTACCAAAGACGCCGGCAAAATCGCCGGGCTGGAGGTCAGGCGAATCATCAACGAACCGACCGCGGCCGCGCTGGCCTATGGCATGGAGAAGAAAAAAACCGGCAAGATTGCGGTGTATGACCTGGGCGGGGGGACGTTCGACATTTCCATCCTGGAACTGCAGGAAGGCGTGTTCGAAGTGCTCTCCACCAACGGCGACACACATCTCGGCGGCGACGATTTCGACAAGCGCATTATCGACTGGCTGGTCGGTGAGTTCAAGCGTTCCGACGGCATCGATCTGTCGAAAGATCCGATGGCCTTGCAGCGTTTGAAGGAGGCGGCCGAGAAGGCCAAAATCGAACTCAGCTCGACCATGCAGACCTCGATCAATCTGCCGTTCGTGACGGCTGATTCCGCCGGTCCGAAGCATCTAAACCTGACTCTGACGCGGGCCAAGTACGAACAGTTGGTCGACGACCTGCTGCAACGCAGTATGCGGCCGGTAGAGCAGGCGCTGGCCGATGCCAATCTCAAAATCAATCAGATCGACGATGTCATCTTGGTCGGCGGCATGACCCGGATGCCCAAGGTGCAGGAGCTGGTTAAGAGTTTCTTCGGCGTCGAGCCGAATCGTTCGGTTAACCCGGACGAGGTGGTGGCGCTGGGCGCGGCCATTCAGGGGGGCGTGCTGGCCGGCGACGTCGAGAGCGTGCTGCTGTTGGATGTCACGCCGCTGTCGCTCGGTATCGAGACGCTCGGCGGCGTCATGACGCGGTTGATCGAGCGCAACTCGACCATCCCGACCAAGAAGTCGCAGGTGTTCTCCACCGCTGCCGACAACCAGCCGCAGGTGGATATCCACGTCCTCCAGGGTGAGCGCGAGATGGCCATCGACAACAAGACGATCGGGCGCTTCGTGCTCGAGGGTATCCCGCCGGCGCCGCGCGGCATGCCGCAGATCGAGGTGGCGTTCGACATCGACGCCAACGGTATCCTCAATGTTTCGGCCAGGGACCTCGCCACCGGCAAGGAGCAGAACGTGCGGATCGAAGCTTCGTCGGGGCTGTCGGAAGCCGAGATCGAAAAGATGGTTCGGGACGCCAAGGCGCACGAGACTGAGGACAGAGAGAAGAAGCGCCGGGTCGAAACGCGCAACCGGGCCGACCAGGCGGTTTTCCAGAGCGCAAAACAGCTCAGGGAATTCGGCGACAAGCTGAGCGCCGACTCCAAAAGTAAACTGGAGACCGCTACCCAGCGGGTTAAGCAGGCGTTGGAGGCCGGCAGCGTCGACGAGATGAACTCTGCAACCGAAGCGCTCAATCAGCTTTGGCAGCAGGCCTCGGGTGAGATGTATCAGCGCGCGGGGCGGCAGGCCGGGCCGGGAACGTCGGCCGGAGCTCGCTCGTCGAGCGGCGACGGATCAGACGACAGAGTGGTCGATGCCGAGTTCGAAGAGGTGAAGTAGACTCGGCTGGGAACCGCAGGGTCACACTCTGTCTCCGACCGAGCAAGACCCTGCGTAACCGATAAGTGTCACACCAGTGTGCGGCGTACGTCCCCGTGCGCCGCGAACGCGAGGCGTCGTAGGTCAGGTCTCCCAGAGACCTGCCACCAATGGCAGGTTTCAGAGAAACCTGCTCTGCCATAAGAGGCCTGGCGCTTGACCGAGCTTTGACGTATGTTTATGATGTGCATGGTGATACTGCCGGTTCCCGCGCCGCCGTGAGTGGGCTGTGAATTGACGGTAACGCATAAAGGGTGATACCGATGGGTAAGGACTACTACCAGATACTGGGTGTCGGCGAGTCTGCTTCTCCCGAGGAGATCAAGAAGCAATTCCGCAAGCTGGCCATGAAGCACCACCCCGACCGCAACCACGGCGACAAGGCGTCCGAAGACAAGTTCAAAGAGATATCGCAGGCCTACGACACGCTCTCCGATCCCAAGAAGAAGCAAGAGTACGACACGCTGCGCAAATACGGCGCCTTCGCGGGAGCCGGTGCCGGCAGTCCCGGCGGCGGTTTCGACTTCTCGCAGTTCTTCCGGCAGGGGGGCGGTCCGGGCGGCTTTCAGACTTTTCGCTCCAGCGGCATCGACGGCCTGGACGGGTTTGAAGAAATCCTCAACTCATTCTTCAGCGGTGGCGGTGGGAGCTTCAGTTTCTCGACGGGGGGCGGGCGTGGCGCCCGTCAGGGGAGGCAGCGAGCGCAGCATGCGTCGAATCTGGAAATATCGGTGGTGGTCAACTTCATGGAGTCGGTGCGCGGCACGGTTCGCCAGTTGACCCTCCAACCGACCGGCAAGAAACTCAAGGTGAAAATACCGGCCGGGATCGAGGATGGCGGCAAGATTCGTCTTAAGGGTCAGGGGCAGCCGGACCCGTTCAGCGGGCAGTTTAGCGATTTAATCATAACGGTGAAAGTGATGCCGGATCAGAATTTCGAACGCAAGGGGAACGACGTTTACACCAGAGTGAAAGTGTCGTTCAAGGACGCCATTCTCGGCGCCAAGGTGCAGGTGAAGACGCTTACCAAAACTGTTTCGCTGAACCTTAAACCGGGCACGCAGCCGGGGTCGTTGATGCGCCTGAAGGGGCAGGGGCTGTCGGCTGACGGCAAACAGGGTGATTGCTTCGTCCGCATCGAGGTGGAGTTGCCGACGACATTGACCGAGGAGCAGCGGAAGATGTTGGAGGAGTGGGAGGGGTGAGCGATCTAGTCTGCCCCGTGCCCTGCAGCTTGCTGTAGGTTCTGCCGAAGATGTCGAAACCGCAGGGGTTTCGACCTACGAAGACTACGAAAGTCGTCAGGCGGGGTCGCCCGACGACACACTTGCTTAACAAGGCCGGACCAATGAACGTCATTCCTGCGAAAGCAGGAATCCAGGCTAGTATACCTTGGGAAAGACTGGATACTGGCTGTCGCCAGTATGACAGTGATGGGAACACTGATTCCGGCGGGCGCTCGGTCATCCCAGGCGCGTGCGGGTTTGATGTTGCCTCTACCCATATCGCGGCCGTCAACTTTTTGGATTATTTCCTTGACTAACACGGTATAACAGTGAAACTTAAACCTGACTGACGACTTGCGAAGATAGGAGGAAAGCGATGTTGAGACGACTGACGATACTGCTCCTGGTCCTTCTCGTGGCGGCACCGGCCGGCTTCGCCCGACGCAAGAAACCGAAAGCCGGCGAAGTCGACGGCCAGGTGTATGTCGACGCCAGGTTCGGCATTCAGTTGACGCTGCCTGAGGGATGGAAGTACAAGCTGGGTGACGAGGAAGGCCATTTCCGACTATTCCTCACCCAGAAGAAATACGAGGTGCCGCCGGACTACCAGGACGCCGAAGACTACACCAAGGTGCCGCGAATCGTGGTGTGGGTCGACACGACCACGGTCGGCGCAACCGCCTTTTTGGACTCGCTGGTGAGCGAGAGTTACTCTTCCGACCAGAAAAGAGAGCTCTTTAAGGAGTTCGAACTTATCAATGAAGCCTCCGCCGGCTCCGGGACCTATCGCGAGCCACTCATTCCCAGAGGGCGCAAGCTTATCTCTGTCGGTGACTATAAGGGAATTCGCTGGGCGGCCCGGTGTCCGTATATGAAGGAGGTGGCGCTATCGGCCTCCGACACCGGCGGTGGGAAACGAGTGCGCGGAGCTTACGAGGGCACCATCGCGGCGCTCAAGCATGGCGACGTCATCGTCGTTTTTCACATGATTTGCGAGTCCCAGTATTATGAGGGCATCGACGCTTTCATGGACGAGTTGGTAAACAGTATCAAGTTTTCCAGCGCGGAAAAGGAGAGTGAAGGCTGAGCCGTCCGTGGAATCCGACGGGCCGGGATGTTTCGATAATTAGAGTGCCGGCGGGTGGCCGGGTACCGTGGAGATAGTGTCGTAAAGGGAGGTCAACATGGAGGTCCTATGTGGGCTGTTCGTGCGATATTGATTGTCGCCCTGGTCTTGTGCGTGGTTGCCTTCGCCTACTTTAATCTGGCGCTGCAACAGAAAGTGGACGTCCATCTGATCTGGGAACAGCGCGTGGATGTTCCTTTGCTCACGGTTGTGTTCTGGTCGTTTGTGGTCGGGGTGCTGTTGTCAATGGTGGTGTTTATGTTGATTTTCATCAAGCAGTCGGTTCAGATGCGATCCGCCCGCCGACAGATCAAAGCGTTGGAAGGCGAGGTAACGGCGCTGCGCAATCGACCCATCGAGGAATCGGCCGACTTGGTGGCTTCGGGTGAACGGAAACCGCCCGCCGATAGACCCCTTTTCACCAACAGCGATTGACGACGCGGGCATCCTATGGTTGAGTACGTGCTGGTATTTGTTGTTCTGATGGTCGCATCGGTGGCGCTGTATGTGATCTACGATCGTTACTTCCGGCCCACCGGCGGCAGCAGTCGCGATGAGTTGTACGTGGAAGCGCTCAAAGATCTTCTTGACGGTCGCAATGAGACCGCTTTCACCAAGCTTCGTCAGGTGGTGGCCGAGGACTCGGCCAACCTCGACGCCTATCTCCGTCTGGGTCAGATTCTCCGTGAACACAACCGCCCCGACCGGGCGTTGCAGGTGCACAAGGACCTGACCCTGCGCGGCGGTTTGACACGCCCACAGAAGCTGGCTATTCTGAAACAACTGGCCCGAGATTACGCCGCAATGGGCAACGATGAGATGACGCAGGCGGCCCTCAAAGAGATGATATCGTCCAAGTCCGAAGACCGCTGGGCGTACGACCGGCTGCTCGAGGTGCAGACGAGGCTGCGGCGGTGGGATGAAGCGTACGAGACCGCCGATCGTGTTCTTAAAATCGAAGGCGCCAAGTCGAAAACACAGTTGGCCGTCTTCAAGTATGAGCAAGGGCTTCAGTTGTGCAAGAAGAAGGAACACCACAAGGGCCGGGTTCTATTCAAGGAGGCGTTGGGACTCGATCCTACTTACGTGCCGGCGTACCTGGCTGTCGGTGATTCCTACGTCGAGGAACAGCGCTACGAAGACGCCGTCAACTTCTGGACCAAGCTGATCGAAGCCGTGCCGTCGGAAGGACATCGCGCCATCGAACGGCTCAAGAAGGCGCTTTTCGACCTGGGGCGCTATGGCGATATCGCTCAGATTTGTGAGGACATGCTGAAGCACTCGCCGAGGGATTTGCAGGCCCGACTGTCGCTGGCCGAGTTCCACGAGAAGAAGGGCGATCTTGATCTGGCCGAGGAGATCCTCAGTCAGATCGTTGAGGAACAACCGGACAACCTTGACGCCATTCTGGAGTTGATACGTATCAACGTGGAGCAGGGTGACAGCCGAAAACTCGGCGCCTTCGTAAAGCGACTGACGGCTCGGCGGGAGAAACTCCGCTCTGCGGGAGACCAACCGGCGGCCGATTCAGCCCGGGCGGCGATCGGTCAAAACTGATCCGGCGCGAACGATCCGATGATAAAACGTCTACTGGCGACCACCTGTATTCTTCTCGCCCTGAGCAGCGACGGGCGCGCGTCCGATATTTATTCATTGATCGTCGGTGGCGATCTTAAGGGAGCGGCTGACTCGCTGTCCAGCGTCTCCAGCGCCATGACCCGCGACGGCAATCTCCTTTTCTACGCCGGGCTGCTGGCGACCGACGGTGACAAGTCGATCAAACTGATGCAGGCGGCGCTGCAAGCGGCGGTGTCGACGCTGCACCAGGAGCAGATTCACTACCGACTGGCGCAGTACTATTGGTTGAATCGCGACTTGAAGAATCTCGGGAGGATAGTCACCGAGTATCTCACCCGTTGGGAATTCGGACAGTACCGTGGAGAGATGATACGCTATTCGGTTTTGGTCGATGACTTATCGGCCGACTACGAATCGGCCCTGCGACAGGCGGATCGCTACAGCCTGGCCTACTCCGACGGCGCCGCCGCCCAGTGGGGTCAGGTCGACAAGGCCCGCGTCATGCTGCATCACGGCAAGAGAATCGGCGCCGACCGCGTCCTGCGCGAACTGGCCCGCAAGAAGTCCGGAGTGGGCGTCGCACCGGCCCTCTATCTGCTCGCCCTGACCGCCATCGCCGAAGGCAACACCGACAACGCCGTGTTTTACTACTCGCTGCTGCGGGAGAGTTTCCCCGCTGCGGTAGGTGTCGACGCCCTGTTGGATCGCATGGCCGGTTTGTCCGCCGGCGCCACCGGCGACCACAGCGCCGAGACAATAACCGGCACTTATTATTCGGTCCAATTGGGTGTGTTCTCCGTGAAAGAGAACGCGCAAAAAATGGTGAGTGCGTTCAAAAAGTATGACCACCAACTCGACTTGCTGAAGAAGAGCGTCTCCGACAAGGACTACCACGTCGTATACATCGGTCGCTTTCCCGACTACTCATCGGCCGCCCGGTTCAAGGAGAAACTGGAAGCGGAACAGAATGCGGTCTATCTAATCGTTGTTCGATGACCAAACCGTCCACAGGCAATTCGCTGACTCCGCTGATGCGTCAGTACCACGCCATCAAGGAGCAGCATCCGGACAAGATCCTGTTCTTTCGCATGGGTGACTTTTACGAGATGTTCGGCGATGACGCCGTCAAGGCCGCGCCGATACTCTCGATCGCGCTAACCTCGCGCGCCCACGGCGAGAGCGAGCGGGTACCGCTGGCCGGCGTGCCGTATCATTCGGCCGACAAGTATCTGGCTCGTCTGTTGGCGGCGGGGGAGAAGGTAGTGGTGGTGGAGCAGGTCGAGGATCCCAAACAGGCCAAGGGGATCGTCAAGCGTGAGATCGTGGAGATTCTCACGCCCGGCACGGCCACCGTGGAATCGGCCGAAAATGTTGCCTCGTCGCCCTGTCTGGCCGCCGTTTATCCCGACGGCAAGGCCGGCATGGGATTGGCTGCGCTCGACCTGACTACCGGGTCGTTCGTAGTCGATGAAGGACCCATCGAAGACATTGTGGAGCGCCTCAAGGTGCTTGAGCCGGCCGAAGTCCTCTGTCCAGCCAACATCGAACTGAAAGAACTGGCCGAGCGTCTCGGTTTCGCCGACGGACAAGCGCGGCTGACGCCTTTCGGCGAATGGAATTTCGACACGGCCTCGGCCGACCGTGATCTCAACCAACATTTCGGCACCACCACCCTTGAGGGTTTCGGTGTGGTCGACAGCCGTCGCGCCGTCGGCGCCGCCGGGGCCGTCTTCCGATACTTGCGCGAGAACCATCGCGACCGACTGGCTCACATCAACCGCCTGACTCGTTTCGATGACAGCGAGTACATGCACTTGGACTACTCCAGTGTGCGGAACCTTGAATTAATCCGCAGTATCGCCACCGGTGGCGAGGAGCACTCGCTCTTCGCGGTGATAAACCACACGCAGACTCAGCCGGGCGCCCGGCGGCTGCGCTCATGTCTGCTTCGGCCGTTCAAAAACAAAACCGCCATCGAACGACGGCTCTCCGGCGTGGCCGAATTGCTCCGCAACCACCAACTGAACGGCGACATTCGTCGTTTAACCAAAGGCATGCCGGACTTGGAGAAGCTGGCCGGGCGACTCGGTATCGGCAAACTCAACCCGCGCCAGGCCGGTGCTCTAAAAGACGCTCTGATCACGGCGCGGCAGCTCAGGGAACTGCTGCACGTTGCCGCCGGACCGCTCCTGACGCAGGTTAGAGGAGCGCTCCCGAACAACGACGACATCATCACCATGCTCGACGACGCTCTGGCCGCCGAGCCGCCGCTGGTTGCCAACAAGGGAGACATCTTCAAACGTGGCTACTGGCGCGAGTTGGACGAGTTGAACGATTCCATCCGCGAGGCCCGGCTCTATATCGCCTCGCTTCAGGAAAAAGAGCGACAAAACACCGGCATCGGCAGTCTCAAGGTCGGCTTCAATAAAGTATTCGGATACTATCTCGAAATCACCAAGGCCAACCTCGACCGTGTTCCGTCGGAGTACATCCGCAAACAGACGCTGGTCAACGCCGAGCGTTACATCACGCCGGAGTTGAAGGACAAGGAAGCTCTGATCCTATCGGCCGAGGAGAACATCTTCCGACTGGAGGAGCAGCTTTATCTCGAACTGCTGGAACGCCTCGAGGCGCGCATCGGCGACATCATCAGCACGTCCGATCTGCTGGCGGAACTCGATCTGGTCTCGTCGCTGGCGACACTGGCCGTGACCAACAGTTACTGCCGCCCGGAGATTTTCGAGGACTGCCGACTCGTCATCAGGAACGGCCGCCATCCCGTTATCGAGACCGTCCTCGAGGCCGGAGGTTTTGTGGCCAACGACGCCGCGCTCGCAGCCGACGGCGACCGTATCCACATTCTGACCGGACCCAACATGTCGGGCAAGTCGACCTTCGTCAGACAACTCGGCCTGATCGTAATACTGGCCCAGATCGGATCGTTCGTGCCGGCCGAGAGCGCTCAGATCGGTCTGGTCGATCGCGTCTTCACGCGCGTCGGCGCGCTGGACAACCTGACCCGCGGCCAGTCGACTTTTCTGGTCGAGATGGTGGAGACGGCCAACATCATGCACAACGCCACCGAGCGTTCGTTGATTTTGTTGGATGAAGTTGGACGAGGCACTTCCACGTTCGACGGACTGTCGGTGGCCTGGGCGGTGGCGGAGTATATCAACGAGAAGATCGGCGCCAGGACTATCTTCGCCACCCACTATCACGAGCTGACCTCGCTGGCCACCATCTATCCGACCATCCGGAACTTTCAGGTGGCTGTGCGCAAATGGGAGGACCGCGTGGTGTTTCTGCACCAGATCATCCCCGGCGGTTGCGACGATTCCTACGGCATCGAAGTGGCCAAACTGGCCGGGCTGCCCAAATCGTCGATCAGTCGCGCCCGGCAAGTGCTCCGGTTGCTCGAATCGGGTAAGTTCAACCAAAGCGAATTGGGCGCCGGCATCTATAAGGAACGCGTGCAACCGACCCTGTTCGACCGGCAGCCGTCAAAAGTGGAGAAGATGCTTGACGAGGTCGACCCCGACCGCGTAACACCGATGGAGGCGCTGGCGATACTGCGGCGACTCAAGGATGAGCGCGAGTGAACGACGACCGCAAGCGGCAACGATGGATTCGACCGCTGCCGGAACGCGTGGTCAACAAGATCGCCGCCGGCGAAGTGATCGAGCGTCCCTCGGCGGTCGTCAAGGAGTTGGTCGAGAACGCTCTCGATGCCGGCGCCGACCGGATCGACATCGTGGTGGAGAAGTCCGGCGTCAAGCTTCTAAGGGTGGTCGACAACGGCTGCGGCATCCCCGAGGATCAGATCGAAATCGCCTTCGGACGTCACGCCACCAGCAAGATCAACGCCTTTGACGATCTGGAGTCGCTGGCTTCGTACGGTTTTCGCGGCGAGGCGCTGCCGTCCATCGCCTCGGTGTCGCATCTGAGAATGGTATCGCGCCCGGCCGACCAGCCCGCAGGCGCCGAGATCGTTTACGAAGGCGGCGTGCTTCAGTCGTGTCGACCGACGGCGGCCGCCTTCGGCACTATCGTGGAGGCGGCCGATCTGTTTTACAATACCCCGGCCCGGCGCAAGTTTCTCAAGGCCGAGACGACCGAGGCGCGCCACATCTCGCGGATCGCCACGGCTCTCGCTATCGGGCGTCCGGACGTCGGCTTTTCGTTGAAAACGAACGGACGAATGCTGTTCAACCTGGCCTCGCGCCAGACATTGGCGGAGCGGGTGGACACCTTGTTGGGGAGCGGGCGCAAGTTTCTTGCGTTCGCCACTCAAGGAACGCCGGTGGTGGTGGAAGGATGTATCGGCGCTCCGGAAGTAGTGCAGAACAACCGCAACGGCCAGTATTTCTTCGTCAATGGACGCTACATCTTCGCGCCGATTCTCTCGCACGCCTTTGGAGCCGGTTACGGTGAGTTGCTCGTGCCCGGCGGTTTCCCCGTCGGCGCGCTGCTGTTGACGATCGACCCGGCCGAGATCGACGTGAACGTGCACCCTTCCAAAACCGAAGTGAAGCTCTCGCGTGATCGCGAAGTCCATGACGCCGTGGTGGCGGCCATCCGCGACGCCCTCCGTCGTGACGGCGTGATACCGGATTTCAAGGGCGGTCCCTCGGCGCGAGCAACAGAGAGCGATCAGCCGCCGCGCTTCAGCCGTTCCGGATCGTCGCACGTCATCCCCGGTATCGGCGGCGGTACGCCGGCCGGCGCCGAGTTTCTAAGTGAACTTTATAGATCCACCAAAATCGACCGCGCCGCGTCCGACAACGCTCCGCTGGTAACGGTGAACACCGAGACGGGGGAGATTGTCGAGCGACCTTCCGAGGATCTGCCCGGTCGGACCGAAAGCGAGGTGGGGCCGTCGGTCGGTTTCCGGCTGGTTGGTCGCTTCGGTGATCTGTATTTGATTCTGCAAGCCGGTGATGATTTATACATCGTGGATCAGCACACCGCCCACGAGCGCGTGTTGTATGAAGAGACCCTGCGCCAGATCGAGACCGACGGTGTAACGGCCCAATCGTTGTTGTTCCCGGTGCAGGTGGAACTCAGCCCGGACCAGGCGGCTCTGTTCGATGAAACGGCCGAGGTCTTCTCACGCTCCGGCTTCACGGTGTCGCCGTTCGGCGGGCGGATGGTGAATATCGAGGTGGTCCCGGCCGTCGGCCGCGGCAAGTCGCCGGAGACGATGCTGCGCCGGGTGCTCGACGATGTCGCGTCGCTCCGCCGGGCCGGTCACGACATGAAAAAGGCGATGGCCCAGTCGATCGCCTGTCGCGCGGCGGTGATGGCGGGCGACCGTCTCAGCGACGAGGAAGCGAGACATCTGCTGGAGCGTCTGCTGCGTTGCGATGATCGTTACTCGTGTCCGCACGGCCGTCCCACGTTTATCAGAATAAGCCGGGAGGATCTGGATCGGCGGTTTGGTCGTGGCTGAATCGTTGACCGTTCCGATCATCTGCGGCCCCACCGGTTCGGGCAAGACCGGCGTGGCCGTCCAACTGGCCGAGCGGTTCCCTATCGAAGTCGTCTCAGCGGACTCGCGACAGATCATCAAACAGCTTGACCTCGGCACGGCCAAACCGACACCCGACGAATGCAACAAAGTACGGTTCCATCTCGTCGATCTTATTGAGCCGGGCGAGAAGTACAGCGCTTTTCGTTTTGTCGAGGACGCCGGAGCGGCTTTGGCCGAGATTTTGGAGCGCGGCAACATCCCGGTGATAGTCGGCGGGACCGGCTTGTACTTGCGGGCGCTGACCGACGGCGTGGTGGAAATCGACAACGAGGACACGGCTATTCGCGAACAGCTTCAGGTCGAGATGACCAGACTGGGACCACAGGCCATGTATGACCGCCTGGCCCGTCTGGACCCCGATGAAGCCGCCCGGTTGCATCCCAACAACCGGGTGCGGGTGATCCGGGCGTTGGAGATGCACCAGTTGACCGGTCACACCAAGACGGAATTGCTGGCTGCGGCGCGGCACCGTAGAAGTGACAGAGCTTTCGTTTACTGTAGTCTCTTGCCGGATCGCCGGCGTCTCTATGCCGATATCGACCGGCGGGTGGATCGAATGATGGCGGCCGGCTGGCTGGAGGAACTAAAGCGGCTGATCGCTGTCGGTCTCGGTCCGGCCATACGGCGGGCGCGCGTGATCGGTTACGACGAACTGCTCCGGCATCTCGACGGCGAACTTTCTTTGGAGACGGCTGTTGAGCTTGCCAAACAGAACAGTCGCCGCTACGCCAAAAGGCAGTACACTTGGTTTCGCCATCAGATTCAAGGGCATGTCTTTGGTGACCGAGGGGAACTGACCGCCTTTGTGGCCGCTCGAATTGCTGAAATTAACCGTAATTAAAAGCTTGCTTTGTTGAGCGTGCCGGACGTTAGTTAAAGGATTAACCGCCTTCAGGTTAAGTCCTGGATGGCCGATAACCTGAATAGGTGAATTCTAGAAACGGATAAAGGAAACTCAGTGTGAACAGCATTGCCGGAAGACTTCATAGGGTATGGGGGGGGTTCGTCTTAATCCTAATGCTCTCGGCGCTCGGCTGCAGCGGTCGCGGCAGCATGTCACAGCCTGGCGTTTACGGCGAAAGTCAAAAACGCAAGGAGTCGGCGGACTCCACGACATCCGCCACCGAGGAAGAACAGAATTCGGAATCGCCGCTACTGTACTCCTCCGGCCGGTCGGCCGAGACGGCGGTCCGGGACAACGAACAGAATCCCAACGAAGTACCAATCTCGGATAACCCCGCCGGCGACCTCAGTTCGTTTCTGTCCTTCGGTCTGGCCGACTTGGACGATTCCGCTTCCGCCGTCGACGATGATGTCTGGCGCAAGTTCGAACTGGCCGAGGAATACCATCTCATGGGGGTCATGGCCAACCGTGAATCCGCCTGGGAGGAGGCGCAGTATTACTTCGAAAAGGGGTTAAGGATCCTGGCCAAACTGGACATCGAGTCGGACTCGGTGATAACACCGGAAGCGGTCAAGTATAATCAACTGCTGGATAACTTGGTGGCCGATTATCGGGTGACTCTTCGTTCCCTGGGTCGGCTGGAGTCGGATGTCTCCTCCAGCGTGATCGTCGAGCGCTTCGGCGATCTAGGTCCCAATCTGGACGACGACAGCATCCGCGTTTACGGCGGCGAGAAGGCGGGGGTGACCTATGACCTGCCGGTGGTTATGAACGATCGGGTCAAAAGCTCGATTGTCTATTTCCAGACGGTGGCCCGCGACGCCTTCACCCGTTATCTGACGAGGTCCCAACGCTACACTCCGATGATGCTGCGCATTCTGGACGAACACGGCTTGCCGCGAGATCTGATTTATCTGTCGCTGGTCGAATCCGGCTACAACCCGCACGCCTACTCTTGGGCGCGGGCGATGGGATTGTGGCAGTTCATCGCATCCACCGGCCGGTTGTACAACTTGAAGCGCAACTGGTGGATGGACGAGCGCAAGGACCCGGTCAAGTCGACGCACGCCGCCTGTCGTTTTCTCAAGGACCTCTATCAGGAATTCGGCAATTGGGAACTGGCCATGGCGGCGTATAACGGCGGTCCCGGCCGGGTCCGCCGAACGATCAAGCAGCAGAAAACCAACGATTTCTGGAAGATGAAGCTAAGGCGGCAGACGATGGACTATGTGCCGCTGATCTACGCCGCCGCCATAATCGCCAAAAACCCCGAGAAGTACGGATTCACCGACATCGAGTGCGAGCCGGAAATAGTCTGGGATGACGTCGAGATAGATCGTTGCCTGGAATTATCCGCGGTCGCCGCCGAGTTGGGTTGTTCGGTCGCCGAGATAAAGGAACTGAACCCGGAGTTGCTTCGCAAATACACGCCGCCGGACGTGAAGGGGTATAAACTGAAGATCCCGGTCGGTGCCAAGCACAGGTTCCTGGCCGCTTACGATCGGATGCCCTCGCCCAAGGAGACCAGTTGGGTGCGACACAAGATTCGTGGCGGCGAGACGGTATCGATTATCGCCGCCCGGTATGGTGTCTCCCAATATGCGATCCTTGAGGCCAACAACCTGGACCGCCGCTCCACGATTTACGCCGGCAAGGAGATAATCGTTCCGGTGCCGCTTGATGGCGAACACCACGCCGGCGGCGGACAGATCGAGAACCGGGAGTATGAAGCCAAGGGCTCGATCTACACAGTCCGGCGCGGCGATACCATGTGGGATATCGCGAAAGCCTTCGGTACCAGCGTCGATGCGCTCAGGCAGACTAATTATATCGAGCGGGGATCGAGGATCTACGTAGGTCAGAAGCTCAAGATTCCAACTTCGGCCTATAGGACGCCCTCGACCGGCAAAAGCTCACCGGTCTACAGCGCCGCCGAGCAGCCTTCGGCCGGCCGTTCGGCAACCAAGCACACGGTGCGGGCCGGGGATACGATTTGGGATATTGCCCGGAAATACGGCACGACCACGGCCAGGATACGTCATCTCAACGGTCTCGGTCGGTCCGGCAGGATTTTCCCGGGGCAGGTCCTTACCGTCACCGACGGCCGCAGCGGGGATTATGTGATCCACAAGGTCCGGAGCGGAGACACTCTCCACCGTATCGCTCAGAAGTACCGCACCAACGTCTCCCACATCATTTCAGCCAATGACATTGATGATCCCGACGAGTTGCGGGTCGGGACCAGCCTGAGAATATACGTGAAGTAATAGGAGTGCCATGGCGCGCAAAAGAGACGTAGTGATCGCCATTATAATAGGATTCTCCTTTCTGGTGGCCATCGGGTTTTTCGCCCTCATGTTTATCGGCATGATGGCTCCGGACCGCGACTTCGACTTCGCTGGTTTCGGCGGTGATATCGGTGTGGTTGAGATATTCGGCGTCATTGACGAGAACTCGGGGCGACGGTGGATCCGGCAAATCGACCGCTGGACCAAGAGCGGTTCAATTGAGGCCATCGTGGTTCATATCAACTCCGGCGGCGGGGGCGTGGCTATCTCGCAGGAATTGTATGATGCCGTTTGCCGCGCCCGCGAGGAGAAACCGGTGGTGGCTTCGCTGGCCTCGGTGGCGGCCTCGGGCGGCTACTACGTGGCCTGCGGCGCCGATCGAGTTATCGCCAACCCGGGAACGCTGACCGGCTCCATCGGAGTGATTGTCAGCTTCCACACAGCCCAAGAGTTGCTCGACAAGATAGGCATTGGCACCGAGACGGTTAAGTCCGGTGAGATGAAGGATGTCTTTACCTACACCCGGCCGATGGAGGAGAATGAAGAGTTGATGATCAAGGCTGTCATCATGGACAGCTACGATCAGTTCGTCGAGGTGGTGGCCGAGGGGCGGGGTATGGAAAAGGAGGATGTGTACGCATTTGCCGACGGTTCCGTTTTTACGGGCATGCAGGCTTACCGCCACGGACTGGTGGACACTATCGGCGGTCTTAAGGAGGCGATCGATCTTGCCGCGGAGTTGGCTGGATTGGAGGGGGAACCGGTGGTAGTCTGGCCTTACGAGAGGAAAGAAGGCGGCCTCTTTGACGTGCTGGGAGGACTGCTGGGGGAGGTCGGCCGAGCTGTTCAGGGTGAAATGTCGGGTCCTCAACTCATGTATCTTTATCAGTGAGCCGGAAAAAAATCCGACTGAATCGAAGAAATTTATAGACAACTGGTGATTTTTTGCTTTTCTTAGACCTCGGCGTTTCGTATCCTTGCGTGTCTCAAAGGGTTATAATTCGAGACCCGGCAAGGATGCATTGGAGTGAACAGAATGAAGCGGTTTGTATACGAGGAAAGTCTTCTTCAGGGAGGACTCAGTGACTAAAGCCGATCTAGTTGAAAGAGTGGCCGAGAAGACCGGCCTGACCAGGACGGACGTTGCCGTGGTCGTCGATTCGTTCCTCGACACGGTGAGAAGATCGCTTGAAGCCGGCCACGGTATCGAGATCCGCGGCTTCGGAACCTTCAAGGTTAAGCTGCGCAAAGCCAGGAAGGCTCGCAATCCGCGCACCGGCGAGGTAGTCCCGGTCCCGGATCGCAAGGTGCCGGTGTTCAAGCCGTCCAACGAATTCAAGAACATGATAACCAAACAACCGATCTGAGGTCGGTTGGGCCTAACGGAGGATTGATGCCGAGCGGAAAAAAAAGGAAGCGACTGAAAATCAAGACCCACAAGCGCAAAAAGCGCAGGCGCGCCAACCGCCACAAGAAAAAGAAGATTTAGCCTAGGCCCTGCAATCCTCCGAGTTTAGATGTCTTTACGCTCTGCATCTCCCGTGAGTGAAGGGAGAGTTGAGTGCAAGCTTATCTCCGATCGGATTCGCCCGACGGCCGACGGCCAGCTTCGGCTTGCTTATTCAGATTGTGACTGCCCGCCCATCCGGTGGGCGGTTGTCTTTTGGGTCCCGGCTATCTCTGCTGACGGTAAAGAAATAGCGTCTTGTCGGCAACCTTTGATGCTTCGCTGCGTAAGCTAAAACAGATAGAAGTAACTGCTTCGTGGAGGTGAATGATTGTGAGGCATCTCTGGATACTTCCGATGGCCGCGGCGCTGATATTGATGTTGGCGTTGGGCACCATGGCGGACAGCAGCAGCCGCATCTACGGCAAGATCACCACCGTCGACGGCGATGTGTTTGAAGGGCTGATCCGATGGGATAAGAATGAGGGAAGCTGGGTCGATGTGTTGCACGGCAATAAGGAACTGCAGCGCTCCGAGAGCGACCAGCGCCGGAAGTACGGCGACCGCGAGCGATCCATCGAGTTGTTCGGCATCACCATCGCCAAGACCGGCGGTTCGACCTTCAGTTGGGGCAACGTGGCCCAGTCCGGGATGAGGTTCGGACATCTAAAGTCGCTGGAGGTGATTGATGATGACGCGGCGCGGTTGACGTTGAAGTCGGGCGAGACGGTCGAGCTGGAAGGCGGCTCTACTGATATCGGCACGGGAGTAAGAGAGATCATAATCGAGGACCTGAACGAGGGGGAGATCGAGTTGGTCTGGGATGATATCGATCGTGTTGATTTCATGCAAGGGGAACCTTCGCTCGTCTCCAATCTCGGCGAGCGGTTGTACGGCACGCTGACCACCCGTCGCGGCGACGAATACACCGGCTATGTTTGCTGGGACGTCGACGAGCTCTTCACACGGGACATTCTCGACGGCGAACTGAAGGGTCGCGGGCGCAAGATCAAATTTGGGACGATCAAGTCGATCGAGCGATACAGTTCCAACGGCGCCACCGTCACGCTCGACAACGGCGATGAACTGCTGTTGCGCGGCACCAACGACGTCGACGGCAGCAATAGTGGTATCACCGTCTCCGACCTGGGATTCGGACAGGTCGTCGTCAAGTGGGATGAATTCGACCGGTTCGATTTGCACCAAGAACCGGCGGTATTGCGATACGATCATTTCGACGGCGGACATCCGCTCAGAGGCACGGTTTACACCGAGGGCGGCGAGAGTTACGAAGGCGCGATCCGTTGGGATGACGACGAAACCTATTCGTGGGAGATACTCAACGGTGAGTACCGCGACGTCGAGTTCGATATCGAGTTCGGTCTGATCAAGGAGATCGCCAAAAAGTCATACCGGTCGTCCGCCGTTACGGTTTGGGACGGCCGCGTTTTCCGGCTGCGCGGTTCCAACGATGTCGACGAAGACAACAAGGGGATATTCGTCACCGCCAGCGACGGGGAAGAGACCGAGATCGACTGGGAGGATTTTGAGCGCGTCGAGTTCGCTCGCAAGTGAGACCGACGGCGGCGTGAAACTAACGAGCACGAAGTTGTCCTGCCGCATATATACTGTGAACCAACCTGGAAGGCCGCCTCAAAGGGCGGCCTTTGTATTACATCAAAATCACCAGTTTGCCCATCTGCACCCGGCCGTCCGGCGACTCCACCGTCCAGTAGTACAGGCCGCTCACGATCATCTGAGTGTTGCGCGTGATCAGGTCCCACTCATGGTCGCGCGAGG
>Ga0214473_10003202_pt1 | contig 19928 bp, 18 predicted proteins | sample RVTome_7_FD_203509 | JGI IMG/M metagenome (GOLD analysis project Ga0214473, IMG submission 203509) | Soil microbial communities from uranium-contaminated site in the Upper Colorado River Basin, Wyoming, United States - RVT98D197 | ecosystem: Environmental > Terrestrial > Soil > Contaminated >... | reverse complement strand
CGGGGGAGGGTCTTTTCTTTGGGTACTGATTATGGCATTTAACAGATTTTTCCGCACATTTAGTCACGATATCGGCATTGACTTGGGCACGGCCAATACTCTTATATACATTCGCGGCCGCGGCGTGGTCATCAACGAACCGTCCGTGGTGGCGATTAATAAGAATACCAAACAAATTCTTGCCATCGGCGAGGAAGCTAAGGAAATGGTCGGGCGGACGCCGGCGCACATTGTCGCCATTCGTCCGCTGGTTGACGGTGTGGTGAGCGATTTTGAAGTTACCGAACAAATGCTCAAATATTTTATCAGCCGCGTCCATCACGAACGTTTTGTTTTTTTCCCGCGCCCGCGCGTCGTTATCGGCATCCCCTACGGTGTGACCGAAGTCGAACGGCGGGCGGTTGAAGAAGCCGCCACCAATGCCGGCGCGCGCGAAGTTTACTTAATTGAGGAGCCGATGGCAGCAGCCATCGGCGCACGGCTGGCGGTGCAGGACGCGAGGGGAACGATGATAGTTGACATCGGCGGCGGCACCACCGAAGTGGCGGTTATCTCGCTTGGCGGCATCGTTTCCAGCCGCTCCCTGCGCGTGGCCGGCGATGAGCTCAATCAAGACATCATCAACTATGCCCGCGACCAATACAACCTGCTTTTAGGCGAACGCACGGCGGAGGAAATCAAGATTGCCGTCGGCTCGGCCTTGCCGCTCGGCAAACCCCTGACCACCCCCATGCGCGGCCGCGACCTCATCACCGGTTTGCCTAAAGAAATTATTATTGACGATGAGCAGATTCGCCGCGCTATGAGCAAATCGGTGCAATCTCTGGTGGATGCCATGCGCGTTACCATCGAAGAATCGCCGCCGGAGCTGGTGGCGGATATTCTAACGCAGGGGATTATGCTCGCCGGCGGCGGCGCGCTCCTGCGCGGTTTCGACCGTTTGGTGGCGGACGCGACCGGCATGAAAGTTCATATTGCCGACGACCCCTTGACTTGCGTCGTCCGCGGTACCGGTGTCGTTTTAGAGGATTTGGACGACTTGCGCGGCGTCCTCCTCCCCACCGAATACGTCCGCCCATAAATTTTACCAGTGGTGTCAGGTCGTTTCTCTGCTTTGAAATTTGTTATTTGGAATTTGTGATTTATTCGACTATGTGGCGACGGCTTGTTAACCCATTTATCTGGATTGCTTTGACGGCTCTGCTCGGCCTTTGGCCATTGAGCCGGTCTTGGTGGCAAAGGTCGGTTGGCCAGTCGGCTTACATTGTTGGTGCTGCCGGTCAGCTGGGAAGCAATAAGATATTCGCGCTAGCTCGTTTGACGGCACTTGATACGGAAAATAAACAACTGCGAGAGGAGAACCGGCAATTGCAGTCGGAGTTGGCACGCCTCAAAGAAGTAGAAAAGGAGAATATAGCTCTCAAAAAGGAAGCCGGCTCCGAGCCGTCGGTGCGCGGGTACCGCCCGGTAACAGCGCGGGTAATAGGACATACGCCCGTAAACTATCTTCAAACGATAATTCTCGACCGAGGCGAGCGTGATGGTTTGCAGAGGGGCCAAACCGCCGTCGCGCAGGGCTATCTAGTGGGGCAAATTATCTCCACAACGCAGACGACAAGCCAGGTTAGCGTGGTAACCAACGGCCAGCTGACACTGCCGGTCATATTGCAAGATTCGCGCGGTACCGGTGTCGTGAGGGGCGGCTTGGACGGTTTGCTTGTGAGCGATATTCCGCTTGACGCCACCATCAAAGAAAGCGAAATGGTCATCACCCAAGACATCGGCAATTTCATAGTCCCAGATATCGCGGTTGGCACCGTTAGGCGGGTGATTCGCCATCAGGGCGACATTTTCCAGCAGGTATTGGCCGACTCGCCGCTTAATTTTTCCCGGCTCGAAGTTGTTATAGTATTAATAAAAGAATAGATGCACCGCTTGATATATCTCTTTGGACTTGTGGCAATTTGGCTTGATATAGTCGCGGCGGCCTGGTGGCCGCTATGGTTTATTCCCATTTGGCTGTGGGTCGGCATAGTAATCGCCATCTACCATAAGAATATGAGCGCGCGCTGGCTCTGGCTACTCTCTTTTTCCGCTTGGAGTTTATTTGTCGCCTCGCCGCTTATGGTCCTCGAGCAACTTATAATCTTTTTCCTTGGCGGCGAGGCGATGAACTTTATCTACAATCGATTTCTGCCCGTGAGCCACATTACACTATCGGCGGCTGTCAGCTTAGTCACACTAAGCATAAGCCAATTACTATTTATGGCAGTGACGGGGCAGGCCATCGGTTGGCCGCTGATGGGCAGAATTATTGTTACAACCATCATTATAATGATATACGGAATGTTTTATGTGGCCCGTCAAAAAGTTTCGAAAAAACAATATCTATGACCCCCAAGACCGCGCCGTTCGCCGTTTAACGATGACCGACCGGAGTAGTTTGGAGTGGCACTACACCGATTATAGCTGGAACGAATACGGTCACGGCCGCGACCATAAGCTCAAAACAAGAGCCGGCATCTATTACGGGCTAATATTGGTATTGGTCGGCATTTTTTTCTTACGGCTCGCCAATCTGCAAATCGCGCGCGGTTACGGCTATCGCCTCCAAGCGGAGGGTAACCATATCAGAAGCCGCTTGGTGGAAGCGCCGCGCGGCAACATTACGGACCGCCACGGTGGCATACTGTCCGCCAACACCGCCGATTATTCGCTATTTGTTTATCCCTACAATATGCCCCGCTCGGCCAGTGAACAGCAGGAAACAATTGCGCGCATAGTCAGCGTCACCGGCTACCAAGGCGATTTGGCCGCGGAAATAAAACAGGCGAGGGCGCGTGGTTTTGAGCCGTTGGAGCTTTTTGCCAATCTTGACCGCGACCGCGCTATAACGTGGAAGATTCAACTGTCTGATGTTACCGCCGTTAACGTTAGCGCCCAGCCCAAGAGGCATTATCAAAGCGGCTTGCCAATCGCGCACATTATTGGCTATACGGGCAAGATGAATGACCAGGAAATATTGCGCTATCCGGACTACCCGAGCGGCAGTGAAATTGGCAAAACCGGCATAGAACTCGCTTACGACCTTGAGTTGAGAGGGCGGGCGGGCGAGGAGCGGGTGGAGATTGACAGCGCCGGCCTCATCAGGCGGTTTATTGATACTATAGCGCCGGTAACCGGCAATACTCTGCAGCTGTCGCTCGACAACGGGCTGCAGCAGGTGCTCGCCGATAATTTGCGCCTCGCGATGGATAAAAACCAGAGCAAGTCGGCGGTTGCCATCGCCATGGACCCAAGAAACGGCGGCATTGTTAGTTTGGTGAGTTTGCCCGACTATGACTCCAATATTTTTGCCGGCTCGGTGAGCCCCGAACAATATCAGGTATTGTTAGATAATCCCGACAAACCCCTGCTTAACCGCGCTATCGCCGGCGTTTATCCGCCCGGTTCAACCATCAAGCCCTTTGTCGCCACAGGGGCGCTGGAGGCGGGCGTAATCGGTGAGCAGACCACCCTTATAACTCCGCCGGAAATTAAAATCGGCGAATGGGTATTCCCCGACTGGAAAGCTCATGGCTCCGCCAATGTCAAAAAAGCCATTGCCGAAAGTAACAATGTTTTTTTCTATACTGTCGGCGGCGGCTACGGCAATATCGGTGGGCTTGGCTCAAGCCGCCTAGGTCGTTATCTGGAGCAATACGGTTTTGCCTCGCCGACCGGCATTGATTTGCCCGGAGAGAAGAAGGGTTTGGTGCCGAGTCCCGAGTGGAAAGAAAAGTTTAAAAAAGAAAAATGGTACATAGGCGACACATACCATATGGCCATCGGGCAAGGCGATATCTTGGTTACCCCAATGGAAATCGCCGCGGCGACTGCCGCCATCGCCAACGGCGGCACGTTTTATGAACCGAAAGTTGCTCGGTCGGTGATTGCGCCTGATGGGCAGAAGGTAAGAGATGTTGCCCCGACCACGCGCGGGGGGGCAGTGGCGAGCGACGATAATTTACGCATTGTAAGAGACGGTATGCGGCAAACCATAACTGTCGGTAGCGGTCGCTCGACTTTCGGCGACGGTTTTCCGGTGGCGGTTGCCGGCAAAACCGGCACGGCTCAATTCGGTAACGAGGGCAAATTGCATGCCTGGTTTACATCCTTTGCCCCCTTCAATGACCCGAAAATCGTCATCACGGTTTTTGTCGAGGGAGGCGGTGAAGGATATATGACGGCGACACCCGTTGCTAAAGCGGCCTATGAGTGGTATGCTACGCATATTGAAGCCCTAAATTAAAGGGCTATTATGTTAATAGAGCAGAGGAGAATATGGCCAAAATCATTATGACCCAAACAGGTCTGGAAAAGCTCAAGGGTGAGCTGGCTGAATTAAAAACCCAAAAACGGCCGTCGGTAATCGCCCGCATCAAAGCGGCGCGAGAACTTGGCGACCTGTCGGAGAATGCCGACTACCAAGACGCGCGCGAGGAGCAGGCGTTTATTGAGGGTCGCATCCAAGAATTGGAAGCCATGATAAAGAGCGCCGAAGTGGCTCACAGCGGTAAAAAAGGCGAGGTGACGCTTGGCTCAAAAGTAACGGTGACGGTCGCCGGCGCTTCATATGGATTTACCATTGTGGGGCCTAACGAATCGGACCCTTCAAGCGGCATGATTTCCCACGAATCGCCCATCGGCAGCGCGCTTATGGGGCACGGGGCGGGGGATAAAGTCGGCGTTAAAACACCCGACGGAGTGGTGGAATATAAAATTACGAAGATTGCTTAACGGAGGGTCATACCATGCTTGATTTTTCTCTGTTACGCCTTGCGCCTGAGAAAGTCAAAAACGCGCTCAAGCGCAAGCGGGTCGATATCAATTTCGACCAACTTGTAGGTCTCGATGAGAAACGCCGCGCGCTCATTAGTTGGGTGGATGCCAAACGGGCGGAACAGCGTGAATTTAATCAAAAAGTCGGTAAACTTCCCGCCGCCGATCGCGAGCAGGGATTAGCCGATATGAAAGCGTTGGCACAAGAGCTGGGACAGCAGGAAAAAGAGCTTCAGACAGTAACCGAAGAATTCCAAAGATTATGGCTCGCCGTACCCAACATTCCCGCCGATGACGTGCCGGAAGGGGAAAGCGACGCCGACAATCAGGAGATTAAAATTTGGGGGGATAAGCCGTCTATTGAATTCAAACCGCGCTCCCACGAAGAACTGATTGAAAAATTGGACCTAGCCGATACTGAAAGAGCAACTAAAGTCGCCGGCAATAAATTTTATTACCTCAAAAACCAATTGGTTATTTTGGAAATGTCAGTTATGCGTTTGGCAATGGATGTTCTCACTAGCCACGGTTTTATGCCGCTCACCGTCCCCGACCTGGCGCGGCGCGAAGTTATGTACGGCGCGGCCCATTTTCCGCCGGAAGACGATGCTTATTATCTGCCAAAAGATGACCTGTACTTGGCCGGTACCGCCGAAGTCGGCTTGGCGGGTTATCATATGGACGAGGTGCTTGACGCGAAGGAATTGCCATTGCGTTACGGCGGTTTTTCGGTGTGCTTTCGGCGCGAGGCGGGGAGTTATGGCAAGAAGGGGAGCGGCCTTTATCGTGTCCATCAATTCCATAAGATAGAAATGTTTGTTCTTTGCCTGCCGGAGAAGTCGGAAGAAGAGCATAATAAACTGCTTGCTGTCGCGGAAGAAATTATGCAAAAACTTGAGCTTCCCTACCGCGTGGTGTTGAACTGCGGCGGCGACCTGGGCTTGCCGCAATATAAAAAGTACGATATCGAGGCATGGATTCCGGCAACTTCCGGCTGGGGTGAAACGCATTCTTGTTCCAATGACACCGACTACCAAGCGCGCCGCCTCGGTATCAAGTTTCGCTCACCCGATGGTAAATCCGGCTATGTCCATACCCTTAACAATACCGCTATTGCCAGCCCGCGCGTCCTTATCCCGTTACTTGAAATACATCAGCGAAAGGACGGCAGCGTCCGCATCCCCGAAGCTCTCGTCGCCTACACCGGCTTCGACAGCATCAAAAAATAACCATAATCTTTACGTTTGCGTTATAAGTTTTGAGATTATTTTATGCAAATATTAATTCGGACAGTTCACACGAAGATAAATGACGAGATAAGGCGCTATCTGCGCAAGAAGGTTTTGAAATATGAAATGTTGGTGCCGAGCTCGTCGGCGGTGGAATGCACCTTTGAAGAGAAATCCGGACCCAAGCGCGACGGCAATAAAATAGTTCATATTGCTATGCGCTTACCCGGCGCCAAGAAACCGTTTTTTGTAAAGTCAAAAGCACTCCCCGACTTTCTTGTGGCGATCGATGCCGCCGACAGCCGTTTGGGCCGTTTAATTGATAAGTACCTTGAGTTGAAAAAGTTTGACAGTAAAAAACACCGCTACTATCTCGCTAAAATCAAAGAACTCCCCCGCGGCCTCTGGCGCAAAGTCCGCCGCCGCCGAAAGCCGTAGAGCCATAGAGCCGTATAAGCCATAAAGATACGCTGCTCCCTACAGCTTCTATAGCTTTACGGCTTATCATTTGTTCTCGACTTCAGGCCACGGCTGTGTTAATCTTACATCGAGGTATATATGGGACTATTTGACCGTTTCTTCGGTGGGTACAATCAAAAGGAAATCAACCGCCATACAAATATTGTGACGCAAATTAACACGCTCGCGTCATCTTTCGAGAATTTATCGGACAAAGCGCTCAAAGAAAAAACAGCGGAATTCAAAAAGCGCTTGTCGCAAGGCGCGAAGCTCGACAGCATCTTGCCCGAAGCATTCGCGGCTGTGCGCGAAACTGCCAAGCGCGTTTTGGGACAAAGACACTTTGACGTTCAGCTCATTGGCGGCATGGTTCTCCATGAAGGGAAAATTGCCGAGATGAAAACCGGTGAAGGCAAAACCCTGGCGGCGACTTTGCCAGCTTACTTAAACGCGCTCGAAGGCAAGGGCGTACACATTGTCACCGTCAATGATTATTTGGCACGCCGCGACGGCGAGTGGATGGGAAAAATATATCACCAGTTGGGATTCACAACCGGCATTATCCAAAATCAAGGCATTTCATATCTATTCGACCCGGACTATAAACCGGAGCCAAAAGAAGATGCGGACGACAAGAATCCGGCGCAGGTTCAGATGGAAAATTTGCGGCCCTGCGACCGCCGCGCGAGCTACGCCGCCGATATTACTTACGGCACGAACAATGAATTCGGTTTTGACTATCTGCGCGACAATATGGCGCGCGATGTAAGCCATCTCGCCCAACGGGGTTTGCACTTCGCCATTGTTGACGAAGTGGACTCGATTCTTATCGACGAAGCGCGCACGCCGCTTATTATCTCGGCGCCGGCCGAGGAATCGGCGTCGCTTTACGCGCGCTTTGCCGCCATTGCTCCACAGCTGAAGAGCGATGAAGATTATTCACTAGATGAAAAAGACCGCGCGGTGAGCATTAGTGACGCTGGCATACAAAAAGTCGAGCGGCTACTGGGCGTGAAGGGGCTTTACAGCGCAAGTAATATCACGCTCGTGCATCACCTTGAAGAAGCGCTCAAAGCGCAGATACTTTTCAAAAAAGACCGCGATTATGTCGTAAAGGAAAACGAGGTCATTATTGTTGACGAGTTTACCGGCCGCCTTATGCCCGGCCGCCGCTACTCGGAGGGCTTGCACCAAGCCATCGAGGCCAAAGAGGGTGTTGAGGTGCAAAGAGAGAGTGAAACGCTGGCGACAATTTCCTTCCAAAATCTCTTTCGCTTGTATGAGAAATTGTCCGGTATGACCGGTACGGCGGAAACGGAAGCGGAGGAATTTCACAAAATCTACAAGCTTGATGTGGTAACGGTACCGACCAATAAACCCATGGTGCGCCGCGACTCTCACGACCAAATCTATAAGACGGAACAAGCGAAGTTTAACGCCATTGCCGAAAATATTAACGAGCTCCACCGCGCTGGTCAACCGGTTTTGGTTGGTACCATTTCCATTATTAAGTCGGAACTTTTAAGTAACATGCTTCGCCAGCGCGGCGTGAAACATGAGGTCTTGAACGCCAAAAACCACGAGCGGGAGGCCCAAATCATCGCGCAAGCCGGCCGCGCCGGCGCGGTAACGGTGGCGACCAATATGGCGGGACGCGGCGTTGATATTATCTTGGGCGGGGTGCCAAAAAAAACCAAAGAATCAGCCGATGTCGTAAAGGCAGGCGGCCTATTTGTCATCGGCACCGAGCGCCATGAGTCGCGGCGCATTGATAACCAGTTGCGCGGCCGCAGCGGCCGCCAAGGCGACCCGGGCGCTAGCATGTTTTTCATCTCGCTGGAAGACGACCTTATGCGCATCTTTGGCGGGGAGCGGCTTAAAAATATTATGGGGCGCATAGGCCTGGCGGATGACCAGCCCATCGAACACGGGCTTATTTCCCGCTCCATCGAGTCGGCTCAACGGCGAGTGGAAGGACACAACTTTGACATTCGCAAGCACTTGGTTGAGTACGACGACATTGCCAATAAGCACAGAGAAGTTATTTACGGCCGCCGTCGCAAACTTCTGACTATGAATCCGGCCGAAGACAGCTGGCTGCACGACAAAATATTGGCCATTATGAGCGACGAAGAGCGGGCGTTGTACGAGAATCAAATAAAAAAATACGGCCTGGCAACTCTGAAGCAGGCCGAGCGCGCGGTTTATATGGCGGTGATTGACCGCTCGTGGATTGAGCATTTAAATACCATGGATGCCTTGCGCGATTCCATTGGTCTGCGCGGTTACGGCCAGGTTGACCCGCTGGTGGTTTATAAACAGGAATCGTTTAAGATGTTTGAACGATTGGTCCGCGAAATTGACGGTGAGGTGGTTGACGTGCTATTGAAACTTGAAGTCCAGGGCGCGCCGGCACAACCGGCGCCGTTAGCGGAGAAGATTCGGTTGCAAGGCGCCGACGAGACCTTGGCTGGCGGTGGCATCCAAACGGTGCCGAGCTCGCGAGGCGTTATGCCTGGGGGAGAGGCGGAAAATTTGCCCGCGCCGGTTAAAGAACAATTACCCGTCTCAACCAGCGGTGTCGAGGTCTCAATCAGAACCGCCGGCAGCAATACGCCCAGCTCTCAACCATCGACCACTAACACATCAGGCGGCGCCATTCCTAAAGTCGGCCGCAATGAACCCTGCCCATGCGGATCGGGTAAGAAGTATAAAAAATGCCATGGGAAATAGAAAAAGCCGCAAGAGGTGCGTCAGGGCTTTGTGTACAAGAGCGTATATCGCTCCCCCGACTCTTGCGGCTGGCCTTATGAGTCGTCCCCACTTGGCTTAGAGAGTTCGGCCTGGCTCTCAACGACTAACCTGATTTTATCAGTTTTCAATTTGACCGACAATACATGGGCTGGAATATGAAAAAGGTACTAACGCTGTCCATCGTCCACAAACATCCCAAGGTGCTTCTGGGTATGGAGAAACGCGGTTTTGGCGCCGGCCGGTGGAACGGTTTCGGCGGTAAAATTTCCGGAAAAGAAATAGTGGAAGAAGCGGCTAAAAGAGAGATGCTTGAAGAGGCGGGAATAGAAATTAACCAATTAGAAAAAGTCGGCATTATAGAATTTGAATTCAAGGGCAACCCTGAAATATTAGAGGTTCATATCTTTAGGACCGAAAGTTATACGGGGGAACCGAAAGAGAGCGAGGAGATGAAACCCCAATGGTTTGGAGTGAATGAGATTCCGTTTAAGGAGATGTGACCTGATGACATACACTGGATGCCACTGTACTCGGGCGGGAAGAAATTCAAAGGCAAATTTCTTTTTGGCAAGTCGGATATTATCCTCTCTAAAGAATTAGTGGAGGTTAAGGAATTATTAGGGAGCGATGATAAATTCGAACTTTCTGCGCTGGAATTTTTACGAATCCAGCCCTCAAAACCTCGCCTCGCATCATATATATTTAATCCATCCAACAGATACAATTATTCGGTAATATTATGCAGGTGCACAATAGTTCCGAATATTATATGGTATAAAGGTCAATAATAAATAAAGATAGTTTATGAAAGGGAGTTGTGGTGCCCAGAAGGTTAACAAAAACGCAAAAATTATTAGGATTAATTGAGGGCATGGTGCTGGAAACGGGCGCTTGGATATATCCCTATAAGGGCGTCGGACGGGCAATGGTGAAGCACCGCGGCGCGCTTTCAAAAGCGATATATGACCTAAGAAGTCAAGGGTACTTAGAAGAAGTTGAAAGTAAAGCCAAGAGGGCTTATCGCCTCACGTCCAAAGGCAAACTCAAGATCTGGCGCCCGAAAATTACTGAAAAAGTTTGGGACGGTTGCTGGCGCATTTTAATGTTTGATATTTCCGATAATTCAAGGAGGAACAGATTTCGGTGTTATATTCAAAAATTGGGCTTTAAGATGGTGCAAGAAAGCGTTTGGGCTTGCCCATATGATGTATCGGAAGAAGTAGAAAAATTGATAGATTGGTCAGATTTGGAAGCCGACGTTGATTATTTGATAACTCGCTCCGTAACCAAAGATAATCGCCTGCGCTCAATGTTTAATCTTTAAATAATTCTTTTGTAAATATATAAAAATTAATGGTTATTAATATTTTTTTACCACCCAACAGGTTCAAATGTTCGGCAATATTATGCAGGTGCATAATATTGCCGAACTATATATGGTTGGTATTGCATAATAAAATAAAGTTGTATTAACTTGTCAAGCCGAAGCGTAGCGGTAAAATAGGAGTATAGAAATTATTCATTTGCATTTCATAATTTATCTATGACCAATAAAGAGATTGCGGATGTGCTATATGGAATAGGGGATATTTTGGAGCTTAAAAACTCCAATGACCGCTTTCGGTTTTTGGCGTACCGGCAGGCGGGTCAGAAAATTACCACGTGGAGTACGGAGCTCGCCGATATTTATAAGGAGAAGGGCACTAAAGGATTGGAAAAGATTCCCGCTGTCGGCCCGAGCATTGCCGAAAAAATTGAGGAGCTCATAAAAACCGGCAAGCTCAAGTATCTCGATAGAATAAAAAAGAAAATACCTAACGCCGAGATTGAATTTACAAAAATTCCTTCAGTCGGACCCAAGAGCGCGCGCAAACTATACAAACTCACCAAAGCGCAAGATATTAACGAGCTGCACCAAAAACTGCAGGGGCAAACACAGCTCGGCAAATTTCGCGAGAAGTCGATTGCCAATGTTTTGCGCGGTATAACACTACTTAAATCCTCGCGTGGCCGCCATTTAATATCCGATGTCTTACCTATTGCCGAGACGGTTGTTGCCGCTCTGCGCGCTAAAAAGGAAGTCGCGCGCGCGGACTATGTCGGCAGTTTGCGGCGTATGAAAGAAACCGTTGGTGACATTGATATTATCGCCGCCAGCGCCGCGCCTAAAGTTACTATCAATACTTTTTTGGAATTGGTAAAGGGTAAAGTATTGGCTCACGGCGAAGCCAAAGCTACGGTGGTGACAAAAGACAGCATCCAAGTTGACCTTGAGATATTACCGGCGCGAGAATACGGCTCCCTCCTCCAACACTTTACCGGCAGCAAAGAGCACAATGTTGCCTTTCGCGCGTATTTACAATCTAAGGGATTGAGCTTTTCCGAGCACGGCATAAAAAAATTAAAAAGCGGCCACTGGCCGGTATCGACCGTTGGCACAAGCGAGGCGCAAAAGCGCGCGTTGAGTGCCGCTAAAGCCGGTGAAATCATCAAATGTGCCGACGAAAAAGAAGTTTATCATTTCGCGGGTATGGACTATTTGCCCCCGGAGATGAGAGAGGACCGCGGCGAATTGGCATTGGCATTGAACGGCGAGATACCCAAACTGATAGAGCAAAAAGACATCAAAGGGGACCTGCAGATGCACACCAACCGCTCTGACGGCACGGCCGACCTCGGCACTATGTGGCAAAATAATAAAGAGCTGGGCTACATCTATATGGCGGTCACCGACCACTCCCAAGGGCTGGGCATAGCCGGCGGCCAGGATGCCAGAAAGGTGCGCCAGCAAATCAACGAAATAAGAAAATGGAATGCCGCCCACGGCGCGCCGGTCGTTTTGGCCAGCATCGAAGTTGATATACGCGCGAACGGCGACCTTGATATGGACCACGAACTTTTGCGCGAGCTCGATATCATCGTCGGTTCTGTTCACTCAAGTTTTCACCAAATCCTCTCTGTAACTACCCGACGACTGATAAAGGCGATAGATACCGGACTGGTTGACATCTTGGGCCATCCTACCGGCCGTCTGCTCGGGCGACGCGACGGCATAAAAGCCGATTGGCCGAAGGTTTTTCGTGCCTGCGCGGCGCGTCACGTGGCGCTGGAAATCAATTCTTTTCCCGACCGCCTTGACCTGCCGGATAATCTTATTCACGTTGCGCGCGAAATCGGCACGAAGTTTGTCGTCAACACCGACGCCCACTCGCCCGACCACTTGTCTTTTATGCCCTATGGCGTCGCCACGGCGCGCCGCGGCTGGCTGACTGCCGCCGAAGTTATCAATACTTGGCCTCTCGCCAAACTTAAGGGTTGGCTCAAGAGGAACTAATCTGTGGTAAAATAGTATCTGGAGGATTCCTTTGATATCTGACTCAGGGATTATTATTCAATTCATCAAAGTTACTAAGCGTTACCAGAACCGAATCACGGCTCTTGACGATGTTAACCTTACCATTCACAAGGGTGAGTTTGTGGTGTTGGTCGGACCTTCGGGCGCCGGCAAGTCAACCATCATCCGCTTGCTGGTACGCGAAGAAGTGCCGACGGAAGGCAAAATTATGGTGGCGGGGCGCGATATTACCCGCGTGCGGGAAAGGGACTTGCCATACTACCGCCGTAATGTCGGTATCGTCTTTCAGGATTTCAAGCTTCTCCCCAACAAAACCGTTTATGAAAATGTCGCTTACGCGCTGGAAGTGGCCGATGAATCGGACGAGATTATTCGCGACCGGGTGCCGCGTATCTTGCGATTGGTCGGCTTAGCTAACAGAGCGAAGAATTATCCCAACGAAATCTCCGGCGGCGAACAGCAGCGCGCCAGCATCGCCCGCGCTATGGTTCATAACCCCAAGCTCTTGATTGCCGACGAGCCAACCGGCAATTTGGACGACCGCAACACGGCGGAAGTGGTGGATTTGCTGCTGCGCATTAATGAAACCGGCACTATCGTTATACTGGCAACTCACGATTCGGGTGTTGTTAACGCGCTTAAAAAAAGAGTAATCTCGTTCAATACCGGACGAATTGTTAGCGACCAACCGGCGAAAAAGAGCCATAGCGCGGGAGGCGACTTATGATTGTTCGCTTGAGGAGAGTTGTTATTTTGGGCTTGGTAAACTTCTGGCGCAATAAGTGGATGAGCGTTGCCGCGGTTCTTATTATTATGATGACCCTCATTATGATGGGAACGTTTGTGGTATTGAGTTTTTTCGCCAATAACGTCTCGAAAGCTTTGAAAAATAAAGTTACCGTCCAGGTCGATTTTACAGAGGCGGCGAAGGAAGAAGACATCCAAGGATTGCAGCAAACTCTTTCAAGCCAAGCCGGCGTGGTGGCGAGTTACATCTCAAAAGAAGACGCTCTGGCCGACTTCAAGAGCCGCGCGGATATTAAACAAAGCACGCGTGATTTGATTGACGCGTCCAACAATCCCCTGCCTCGCGGCTTGCGTGTTCGCTCGGTCGAGTTGGATAATTTAAGTAAAGTCGAGACGATAGTTAAACAACCGGCTTACCAACCGCTTATTTATAATTTCAGCTATGACGACAATAAACTGCTTATTGAGCGCATAAACAACGGCACGAAGTTTATTAAGAAAACTGCCGCTTACCTTACTATTATTTTTGTGGTAGTGGCGATTTTCGTGACGCTTAATACCATCCAAATGGCGATTTACGCCCGACGCGACGAGATTGAGGTGATGCGTTTGGTTGGCGCCAGCCGCGCCTATGTTAAAATTCCGTTTTATGTCGAGGGCGCGCTTTATGGTGTTGTCGCCGCTCTAATGTCTTTCGTCATAATTTATTTCGGCACCAAATATTTTTCCACTCTTAGCCAGAGCTTCTTGCTAAGTTTGGATATGGACATTCTCAAATCTATCCAAGGGCACTTCGGCACTATTATGTTGAGCCAGTTGTTGGCCGGCCTGGCATTGGGTGTGGTTTGTAGCGAAATCAGTATCCGCCGTTACATCCGCGTTTAATACCATCTTTAACTCCCTGTTTGCTGGATTCGAGTGTTGATTCGCGACACATTAGAGTGAATTCGAGTGATAACGATTAGCGTAATCGCTATGAGATTGAACTCCTACTCCTGTCGTGTTAGAGTAAGAGCATATGGCAAAATCCTCAATCTCAACTCAAGAGGTGGCGCAAGTCGCCTCCCTCGCGAAGCTCGCACTCGAGCAAAATGATCTTGAAAAATACGCTCATCAAATCGATGAGATATTGGGCTATGTTGGCAAAGTTAATAATCTAGTAAAAGACGAACATAAAGTATTATTATCTAGTCCCGCTAACCGTGATTTACGGAATGTCTGGCGTGAGGATGAAGTCCATCCCTCTCAAGTGTCAAGCGAAGACATGTTAGCCAACGCGCCGGAGCTTGAAGGCACGCACATTAAAGTGCCGGTAATTTTGGGTGGTGAAGATGAGTAAAGGTCTCACAATTAATAAGGCGCGTGATGCGTTACGCAGTAGAAAAACCAGCGCTGTTGAACTTACGAGGGATTCTATAAGCAATATCAAAAAAAGCGATTTAAATGCCTTCGTTACGGTGGACGAGAAGGGCGCGCTCGCCGCCGCCGCCGCCGCCGACCAAGCCATTAAGAATTCCCACGCCCAACCCCTCACCGGTATCCCTCTTGCTATTAAAGACGTCGTCTCAACCAAAGGACTGCGTACAACGGCCTCGTCCAAAATTCTCGATAATTATATTCCTCCGTTCGACGCAACCGTCATTGAGAAACTGAAAGCGCAAAACGCCGTAATTCTAGGCAAAACCAATCTCGACGAGTTTGCCATGGGCTCGTCAACGGAAAACTCCGCTTACGGCTCCACCCTTAATCCGGCAGACAAGGGAAGGGTGCCGGGCGGCTCAAGCGGCGGTTCGGCGGCGGCTGTTGCCGGTGATTTGTGCGTCGCGGCCCTTGGGTCCGATACCGGCGGCTCCATCCGCCAGCCGGCGAGTTTATGCGGTATTTACGGCTTCAAGCCGACGTACGGCCGTGTTTCAAGAAACGGCTTGCTGGCTATGGCATCAAGTCTTGACCAAATCGGTCCTCTAACCAAAACAGCCGTTGACGCCAAAATTCTCTTCGAAGCAATCTCTGGCTATGATGAGCTTGACTCCACCTCTCATAAAAAACCGCCCGTCAAGGCGCGGCCTATTGAGGGTTTGAGGGTCGGTTTGCCAATAGAATATTTTGAAAGCGACGGGTTAGACAACAGCGTCCGCCGTTCGGTAGAAAAGGGTATAGACGCTCTTAAAAAGACGGGTTGCGTTGTCAAAGAAATCAATCTGCCGGCCTCTCCCTTCGCGCTGGCGGTTTATTATATTATTATGCCGGTCGAGGTGGCCAGCAATTTGTCGCGCTTTGACGGCATCAAATACGGCAGCTCGGTTATGGGATACGCCAAAACTTTGCAGGATGTTTACGTCAAAACAAGGTCAAAGTATTTCGGCGCGGAAGCCAAGCGCCGTATTGTTTTAGGAACCTATGTTTCATCGGCCGGTTATTACGATGCCTACTATGGCCAAGCACAGAAAGCGCGCGAAGCGATTAAGAAGGAATTCGAAAGGGTTTTCCGCGAAGTTGATGTCATTGCCGGACCCACTTCCCCGACGCCGGCTTTTAAGTTAGGCGAGAAGGTCAACGATCCGCTCCAGATGTACTTGAGTGATATATATACCGTGCCGGTTAACTTGGCCGGTATTCCTTCCATCTCGGTGCCGGTTGAGCCGGTTGACGGTTTGCCGGTCGGCATGCAACTCACCGGCCGTTTTGACGATGACGCGACAATCTTAGACCTAGCCGTGGCATATGAAAATAATATAGGCGGTAACCGTGGTTAAAGCGAAAGAAACATGGGAAACAAAATTGGTTTTGGGGTTTGGCCGCTTAGTCAAAAAAATATTTACAAACGGAAGGGCAAAAAGGAACCGCCCTGGCTCAAACCAGCTTGACCGCGGGTTAGTGGTTGAACGTTGGAGGGAGATAAATCTCTCTCTCAAACAAACAGGACCGGCTCATTATCAGTCAGCCGTTATCAATGCCGATAAACTGCTCGACTACTGCCTTAGGGGCTTTGGCGCTCGGGGTGAAACAATGGGCGAGCGTCTGACAAACAGCCAGAACCTGTTTCACGACCGTATAAGTTATCAGGCGGCATGGGACGGCCATAAGTTGCGCAATACTTTGGTTCATGACCACGACACGGAGGTCTTGTTTTACCAAGCCAAAGGAGCAATTGAACAATTCCGCAAAGCCCTGGAAGGGTTGAGAATATTATAGATTTAAGAATTAAGATTTAAGAATTAAGAATGCAGAAAACAGAAAACTTCATTCCAACAATCGGATTAGAAATACACATTCAGCTCAAAACGAAGAGCAAGATGTTTTGTGGGTGCGATAACAAAGCCGAAGGCAAAGCGCCTAACTCGGTGGTTTGCCCGGTTTGCTTGGGCATGCCCGGCACTTTGCCGGTGGCCAACAAGCAGGCGATTGAATGGACGGTCAAACTGGGCAAATATCTAGGTGGTAATATTGAGCCGTTGACAAAGTTTGACCGCAAACACTATTTTTATCCGGACCTGCCAAAGGGCTATCAGATTTCTCAATATGACCACCCCATAGTGCGCGGCGGGGAAATAAATATAAGCGGTCGCGCTATCGAGCTCACTCGCATCCATTTGGAAGAAGACGCCGGCAAGTTAGTTCACCCCAAAGGCAAGGATTATTCTCTGGTTGACTTGAACCGCGCCGGCACGCCGCTTATGGAAGTTGTCACCGAACCGGTGATAAAAAGCCCGGCGGAGGCCAAAGCGTTTTTGCAGCGGCTTAGATTAGTTGTCCGTTATTTGGGTATCACGGACGCCGATATGGAAAAAGGACACTTTAGGTGCGATGCTAATGTTAGCATCGCTAAAATCCAAACACTTGGCACGCCGGTAGAAGTAAAAAATCTTAACTCATTTCTAATGGTGGAGAAGGCGTTGGCGTATGAGATAAAGCGGCAGACGGAGATTCTGGCGCGCGGTGAGAAGGTTAGCAAAGAAACACGCGGCTGGGATGACGCCAAGGGTGTAACGGTCGGCCAAAGGTCTAAAGAGTCGGCGCCGGATTACCGTTATTTTCCCGAGCCGGACTTGCCTGCGATGCTAGAGCTCGATAAGGAATTCGACATTGCATTACCTGAAAGTATTGATGACAAAATCGCGCGCGCCCAAGAACTTGGTTTGTCTGAAGGCGACATAGATACGATTTTTTCCGACCATAACCTTGTTGCCACTTTCGATAGCGTCACTCGGCAGGAAACGGAAAATAAAGTTGCGCAAAAAGCCGTGAGTATAATTATCAACTTCAGCTCCGCTCGGCGGTTGTCCGGCGAGAAACTGGTGGAATTGGCGGAGCTCTCATCGGCCGGCGCGATAGGCCCGCAAAGTATTCGCCCGTTAATAAACGAGGTGCTTGAGGAGGGGGTAAGTATCGAACAAGCTGTGCGGGACGGAGGGTTCGCGCAAGAATCCGACCGTGATAAAATACGAGAATCCGCGCGCCGAGTAATAGCCGACCATCAAGCGGCAGTCAATGATTATCGTTCAGGCAAAAAAACAGCCGCGGGATATTTGGTAGGGCAAATAATGAAGGCATCAAAAGGAAAAGCCAACCCGCATATGGTCAATGAAATATTAAATGAAGAGCTAAAGTAGCCCCATTACCACCTACGCGGTGGTAATGGGTTAAATGAAGAGCTAAAGTAGGGAGTTATTATGCCGCAAAAAAACAAGGTTAAAGTGCCCAAGAGATTAGTTCGCAAAGAAATTGAATACGAATTCTTCAAACAGGTCTCGACCATGGTTACGGCCGCTTTCGGTTTGGTTGCCGCTCTGGCGTGGAACGAAGCCGTCAAGGGTCTAATAGACCGTTATGTTTCCGCCGAAGGCGGGTTGCGCTCAAAGTTTTATTATGCCTTTGTGGCAACTATTCTAGCGGTGGCGATTACCTATTATTTAGGCAGAGTCAGCGAAAAATTTATTGTCAAGAAAGAAAACAAAAAATAAAATCTCAAAGGAGACTTAAGTATGGCAAAAAACATTCGTTTTGTTGACGATACCGGTGCGGAGCATCCGCTCTCACGCGCTCGTCGCCCCCGCGGCGGCTTGGTATTTGCCGCTATTATCTTGAGTTTTATTATGGGAATCTTTGGCGGCGTGGTCGGTTTGGTCTTGGCGACGAGCGCGCCGGAAAGCGTGCAAAGCGCGCTCGGCATCGACCAACTGAAAACGGCGGTTAGCGACGCCGTCAATACCGAAAGGATAAAAGTTGAAGAGGAATCGGCGACCATCGATGCCGCTAAAAAAGTAGCACCCGCCGTTGTCAGTATTACATTTACCAAAGACGTCAACGCCGTCAACCCGTTTGATTTTTGGGGCCAGGGCTCGCAAGTAATCCAGCAGAAAGGCGGCGGTAGCGGCTTCATCATCACCGCCGATGGCTTAATCGCGACCAATAAGCACGTCGTTTCCGACACGAACGCCAAATACACGGTCATAACAAATGACGGGAAAACCTACGACGCGACGGTGGTGGCCCAGGATCCATCACTTGACTTTGCGGTGGTTAAAATTGACGCCAAGGGTTTGCCGGTTGTCGAGCTTGGTTCGTCCGACAGTTTGCAAGTAGGGCAAAAGGTTCTGGCGATAGGCAATGCTCTCGGTGAATTTCAAAACACGGTGACCGAAGGCGTACTCTCCGCGCTGGGGCGTTCAATTGTCGCCAGCGATACTGGCGGACAACAGAGCGGTGAATCGCTTGACGGCTTATTGCAAACAGACGCGGCTATCAACTCCGGAAACTCCGGCGGCCCGTTGGTTAACTTGCGCGGCCAAGTTATTGGCATAAACACTGCGACCACCGCCAAAGGGCAGGCGGAGGGCATCGGCTTTGCCATCCCCATAGATATGGCGAAAAGCGCCATTGAGTCCGTCAAAAAAAGCGGTAAAATCATTCGCGCTTTTCTGGGGGTTAACACAATTGAACTCAATAAAGACATCGCCGATAAGATGCAGATAACCACCACCGAAGGATTTCTTATTGCCGGCGATGCCAGCCAAGGTATCAAGGGAGTGGTCAAGGGCAGCCCGGCGGAAAAGGCCGGTTTGCGCGAGGGCGATGTTATAACCGCGGTGGGCGACAACAAGGTTAATCAGAGTAATTCTCTCATCACGGAGCTGCGCAAATTCGCGCCGAATGAAGAGGTGGAGATAATGTTCATTCGCGACGGCAAAGAAAAAACCGTCAAAGTCAAACTCGGCGAACGCGAGAATTGACCCAGCAGGGTCATCCCGTCTTCGACTCCGATGTCGCTCAGAATCGAGGAGAGCTCTCGATGAAATCGGGACGAGGAATCCCTACTAAATCTGGACCTAGAAGAGATCGTTGAAAAAGTATTTTATTGTTCGAGTTTATCGAGAACTATCGGGTTAATACTTCTCGACGGAGTTTACCCTGAGCTTGCCGAACGGGCTCGAAGAATAATTAGCTTTGGGGTTATAGTTGATGTTTTTCAACGGTCTCTAGAATATGGGGCTCTATAATAACTAATATGGTAGTTTGAACCAGAGTTTCTGGGTAAAACAAAAATAGGTAGACTGATTGTA
>Ga0214473_10003201_pt1 | contig 19930 bp, 21 predicted proteins | sample RVTome_7_FD_203509 | JGI IMG/M metagenome (GOLD analysis project Ga0214473, IMG submission 203509) | Soil microbial communities from uranium-contaminated site in the Upper Colorado River Basin, Wyoming, United States - RVT98D197 | ecosystem: Environmental > Terrestrial > Soil > Contaminated >... | reverse complement strand
ATCTCTGGCGTCTGAGGCGGGGATTGCCCCGGGGCGGAGGCGACGACGCGCCGCTCGCCGGCTCGATGGAGACGGCCCGCGTGCTCCTCGACTCGCGGCCCGCGGCGGGGCTGCCGCCCGCCCTGCGGCTCCGGGTAGGCCGCCGGCTCTGGCGCGGCCACACCCGTCTCGGCCTCCGCCGGTGGCGGGCGGGGGAGTTCGTCGCGGCGGTGGAGGCCCTGTTCCAGGCGCTCTCCGTCCCGGGCATCGACGACCGGCGGCGCCGGCTCGCCCGCGACTTGCTGGTACGCACGCTCGAGGACATGGCGGGCCAGAGCCTGGAGCTGATCCCGCAGCTCCTGGGTGAAGGAGACCGGGCGGCCGCGCTGGGGCGCGCGCAGCGGCTCCTGACCCAGATCCGCCGAGCCCGGGACGAAGGGGTCTCCGCGGAGGACCTCGCGGTGGCCGCATCGCGGGCCCGGCAGCTGCTGGAGCACATCGAGCACGCCCCCGCCCGATGATGGATCGCGGCTCGGCCCTCACCCTCGGCCAGATGGTGGACCGGGCCGCCGCGCGGCTTCCCGATCGGGAGGCCATCGTCTTCAAGCGCGAGCGCGTCACGTGTCGTGGACCCGGCGACGGGACAGGAGCTTCCAGCCGGCGAAGAGGGCGAGCTCTGCATCAAGGACACGGAAGGCTACGTGCGGATCAGGTGCTCGACGTCTGCCTCGTGGGTGTCCCCGATCCGATCATGGGCGAAGTGGTCGTGGCCTTCGCCCGGGGCCGGATCGCCAACTTCAAGGTGCCGAAGTACGTGGAGATCGTCGATCGGCTCCCGGCCCGCTCCCACGCTCACGCGGGGGGTCGGTCGAGAGAGCGGGTGCGGGCCTCCTCGAACACCTCGAGCGGCACCGCGAGGAACGTGGCCACCACGTCCGGGTCGAAATGCGTGCCCGCCGCCTCCTGGATCCGCGCGCGCGCGGCCTGCATGGTGATGGCCGTCGAGTAGGGGCGGTCGAAGGTCATGGCGTCGAAGGCGTCGGCCACCGCGAAGACCCGGGCGCCTATCGGGATGGCGGGCCCCGCGAGCCCGAGGGGGTAGCCGGTGCCGTCCCAGCGCTCGTGGTGGTGATAGACGACGGGGATCGCGTCGCGCAGGAACGGGATGCGCTCGAGGAGCTGGCGGCCCACCGAGGGGTGGCTGCGCATGATCGTCCACTCTTCGGGGGTAAGCGGGCCGGGCTTGAGCAGGATCGCGTCGGAGATGCCGATCTTGCCGATGTCGTGCAGCAGGACGCCGCGCCCGAGGGCGTCCAGCTCCGCCTCCGGCAGCCCGTGGGCGCGCGCGAGCGCGATCGAGTAGGCGTGCACGCGGCGCGAGTGCAGCTCCGTTCCCACCTCGCGCGTGGCCAGCGCCGAGCCGAGCGCCTCCAGCGTCGCCTGATAGGTCTGCTGCAGCTCACCGAGGGCGGCCGCCAGGTCGCGGGTGCCCTCGGCCACGCGGTATTCGAGCAGGGCGTGGTGCTCCCGCCGCTCCATCAGGAGCTGGCGGCGCTCGAGCGCCCGCTCGGCCGCGAGCAGGACCTGGTCCAGGTTCACCGGCTTCAGGATGAAGTCGCTCGCGCCCTGCTTGAGGCTCTCCACCGCGATGCGGACGTCCGCGGCCCCGGTGAGCATGATGACGGCGGCGTCGGCGTCCCGGGCCTTGACGTGCTGGAGGAGCTGGAGCCCGTCCATGACCGGCATCTTGAGGTCGGTGATGGTGAGCGGCGCGCGATCCGCCTCGAAGAGCCGGGCCGCTTCGCGTCCGTCGCCGGCCATCCGGCACTCGTAGCCCGCGGAGCCGAACACCGCGTTCAGGGTGGTGCGGATGTCGCGCTCGTCGTCGACGATCAGCACGCGCCGGGCGGAGGGCAGGGCCGTCACGGCGGTCAGGCGCCCGGAGCGACCCCGGGCCCGGCTCCGATGTCCTCGTGTACGGACACTCGGTTCTTGCCCGCGCGCTTGGCCGCGTAGAGCGCCTCGTCGGCGGCCCGGATGAGCTCGTCGGCGGCGGGGGCCACGTCCTCCGGCAGGGAGGCGATGCCGAAGCTCGCGGTCACGCGGCGGCCGTGCGCGAAGGTCCAGGTGGATAGCACGTAGCGGATGCGGTCGGCGTAGAGCCGGGCCCCGCTCTTGGAGGTCTCGACCAGCAGCACCGCGAACTCGTCGCCCCCGTAGCGGCAGATCACGTTGATCCCGCGCGACTGCTTGAGCAGGATCTCGGCCATCGCGCGGAGGGTCTCGTCGCCGGCGGCGTGTCCCAGCTCGTCGTTGACCGCCTTGAAGCTGTCGAGGTCGAGGAGCACGATCGACACCGGATGGTTGAAGCGCCGGTAGCGCGAGACCTCTTCCTCCAGCCGGATGGAGAAGAAGCGCCGGTTGTAGAGCCCGGTCACCTCGTCCTTGAAAGAGAACTCCTTGAGCTGGGCGCTGGTGGACTCGAGCTCCTTGTAGGCGGTGTCGAGCCGCCGCGCGTACTCGTTGACGTCCGCGGCCTGCTGCTCGATCGTGAGCAGCATGCGCGAGAAGGACTGCATGAGCGAGTCCACCTCGTCGCCCTGCTGGACGTACTGCTGAACGGCCGCGGTCTCCGCACTGGCGGCGGGTGCTGGGGTGCCCGCCGCCGGCGCAGACCGGCGCGGACGCGCCGCGCTGTCGACGTGGCGGACGACCGAGGTGGCCAGATCCCACAGCATGAAGCTCCCGGCGGCCATGAGCAGCCCGGTGCCGACCACGATCACGAGCATCCAGGGCAGGTCGCGCGCCTGCGTCTGCGCATCCATCAGCGGGAAGGCGTAGGCGTAGAGCAGGTAGGCAACCACCAGCATGGGCAGGAAGGCGGTCAGCGTCATGGCGATCAAGATCTTCCGCTTGATGCGACGGGCTGCCGGCGTTTCCCGGGGTGTCACGGGGTTGGCCATGGGTCGGTGCCTCCAGAGTATCGGCCTTGGGCCGTCGGCTGCGTGAGAATTTCCGACCGCCGGAGGGCAGCCCCCTTCCTTGACGGGGCCAGGAGGGCTGAGGTACGGTAGCCTCCCATGGCCCCAGGGCCCAAAGTCTTCAATGCTGACAAGCAGATTGACTGCACCGGGCTGTTCTGCCCCATGCCTATCGTCAAGACCCGGGAGGCCATCCGGGAGATGGTCACCGGGCAGGTGCTCGAGATGCTCTCGGACGATCCCGCCTCAGACCCCGACATGCGCAGCTGGGCGCGAAACACCGGCCACGAGCTGCTCGAGGTCACCCGGAGCGGGGCGGTCTACCGGTTCGTCGTCCGGAAGACGCGGTAGGGAGCGGTGGAGCGCGGCACCGTCGAGCCCGACCGTGTCTATCTCGACTACGGCGGGTTCGCGCCCGTCGATCCCCGCGTGCTGGCGGTCATGCGCCCGTTCCTCGAAGCGGGGATCGGCAATCCGTCGGCCCGGCACTCGCTGGGCGCCGAGGCGCGCGAGTCCCTCGACGCGGCGCGGGTCAAGGTGGCGCGGCTCTGCGGCGGGGCTTCGGGCGGGATCATCTTCACCTCCGGCGCCACCGAGGCCAACAACCTGGCCATCCGGGGCGTGGTGGCGCGCGCGCGCACCGGCGGCGCGCGCATCGTCCTGTCCGCCATCGAGCACATCTCGGTGATCAACGCCTGTCGCGATCTGGAGAAGACGGGCGTCACCCTCTGCTTTCTGCCCGTCGAGCGAGACGGGCGCGTCGATCCGGCCAGGCTCCGCGAAGCGCTCACCCCCGACACCGTGCTCGTCTCGATCGCCGCGGCGAACCCCGAGATCGGCACCGTGCAGCCGCTCAAGGAGATCGGGCGGATCACGCGCGCGGCCGGCGTCCCCCTGCACATCGACGGGGTGGGCGCGCTCGGACGGGTGCCGCTCAACGTCGAGGTGATGGGCATCGACCTCCTGACCGTCTCCGGGAACGATTTGTACGGCCCTCCCGGCAGCGGGGCGCTGTGGGTGCGGCCGGGCGTTCGCATCCACCCGCAGATGCTGGGCGGCGGCCAGGAAGGCGGCTACCGCTCGGGGACGGAGAACGTGCCCGGGGTGGTCGGCTTCGGCGTGGCGGCCGAGCTGATGCGGGTGGAGGGGGCTCACGAGGAGGCGGGACGGCTCGCGGTCCTGCGCGACCGGCTCATGAACGGCCTGCTCGGCACGATCCCGGACTGCCGGCTGACCGGCGCCCGGGACGGGCGCCTGCCCCATCACCTGAGTCTCGCCCTCCGGGGCGTGAAGGCGGACAGCGTGCTGCTCGATCTGGATCTGGCCGGGGTGGCGGCCTCGTCGGGATCAGCGTGCGCCTCGCTCACCCAGACGACCTCCCACGTCCTCCGGGCCATCGGCTGCCCGCCCGAGGAAGCGGAAGGCTCGCTCTGCTTCACCCTCGGGCGCTGGAGCATCGCCGGCGACGTGGAGGCCGTGCTGGAGCGGCTGCCGCCCATCGTGGCGCGGCTCCGGGCCCTCGCCGCGCCGCTGGCCACGTAGATCGCGCCGCGCCGCCGCATGAAGCTCGTCCTGTTCGACGTCGACGGCACCTTGATCAGCGCGCGAGGGGCCGGCCGCCGCGCGATGCGGGTGGCCTTCGAGCGGGTGTTCGGCACCGCGGGCGGCATCGATCGGTATGACCTGCGCGGCCGGACCGACACGCGCATCGTCCACGACGTGATGACCGCGGAGGGGTGGGAGCCCGCGCGCGTGAAGGAGCGCCTCGACGAGTTCTTCGAGGTCTACGTCGGCGGACTCACGACCGAGATCGGCGACGGCCAGAACGTCATCACGCTGCCCGGAGTGGCGGCGGTGGTCGAGCGCCTCGATCAGTCGGCCGACGTCGCGCTGGGACTGGTGACCGGCAATATCGAGGAGGGCGCCCGCGTCAAGCTCCTGCCGACCGGGCTCTGGCCACGCTTCCAGGTCGGTGCCTTCGGCTCCGATCACATGGACCGGCGCCGGCTGCCCTCCCTGGCCGCTCGTCGCGCACACGCCCTGCTCGGCACCGCGTTCTCGCCCGGCGACGTGATCGTGATCGGCGACACGCCGCACGACATCGACTGCGCGCGCGCCTTCGGCGCCGTCGCGGTTGCGGTGGCCACCGGGCAGCACACGCGCGACGAGCTCCTGGCGGAGAGCCCCGACCTGTTCTTCGACGACCTGGGCGACGTCGAGAACGTTCTGGGGGCGCTGCTGGGCGGGTAGGCCGGCAGCGCCTATTCGTCCGCAGTTCGCGCTGTTGTGATTTCTACCCAGTCGGCTTCTTTCGCTCTGGCCTAGGGCAACGCCCTTTTCTTTCTAATGCGGGGCCAGAAATCGCCCCCGCACCCCCCATTGCCGCGCTTCGCGCGGCTCAGCTTCGCTTGATCTCACGCGAGCAGCTTCACGGCAGCCCGGTGATCTGGATGCCGGAGTTCTTGAGCTTGTAGCGGCGGTTGATGGTGGCGAGCAGCGCGGTGATGCCCTCGACGGGCCCCGCGTTGCTGAGCGGGCCCACGTCCACCGGGCGGAGCCCCATCGACTTCCCGAGATCGGCGACGAGCTTCTTGCCCTCGGCGTCGGCGCCGCAGAGGAGCAGATCGCACTCGATGGGATGGTCGCCCGCGGCCAGCTCGTGCGCGGCGATGTGGTGGAAGGCGGCCACCACGCGCGCCTCGGGGCCCAGGATCTCCTGCGCCTCCTCGGCGGCGGAGCCCGCCGGCGGCGGGGTGAACAGACGCGGGCCCCCGAAGGTGAGGGGCACCACGGTGCTCACCACGATCTTGCCCCGGCAGGGCTCGCGCAGCTCGGGCAGGGTGGCCCCGAGGCCGGTGGCCGGCACCGTGAGAACCACGACTTCGGCGGCGGCCGCCGCGTCGCGGTTCGACATGCCCTCGATCCGGCGGCCGGGCGCCGCCGCGGCCAGCTCGGTCGCCTTGGCGCGGGCGCGCTCGGGATCCCGCGATCCGATGATCACGTCGTGCCCGGCCTGCGCCCACCTGAGGCCCAGGCCCAGGCCCTCCTTGCCGGTTCCACCCACGATGCCGATCCGCATGGAGTCTCCTCGCTCGAAGTTATCGGAACAGGTCGCGGGCCGGGTCGCGCATGAGGGCCCGGCTCGAGCCCTCCCCACGCTCCCAGCCGAGCCCGCGGATGATGGCGACCGGGACGCGGTCGAGCTTGCCCATCACCGGCTCCGCGGCGCTCGCCAGCTCGTCGGCCAGGGCCAGGATCGTCGCCTGCAGCACGTGGCCGGCCGGATCCTCCTTTCCGAGATAGCTCACGATGGGCTGGAAGCCCGCGAGGCCGACGGCCACATTGACGAGCCCTTCGCGCCACGGCCGGCCGAAGGTGTCGGCCACGACGATGGCGAGGTCGTGGCCGGTCAGGGTCCGGAGCCGCTCGCGCAGCTCCACCGCGGAGCGATCCGAGTCCTCCGGAAGCAGGCAGGCGGTGTCCGCGTCCACGTTCGACTGGTCGACCCCCGCGTTGGCGCAGACCCAGCCGTGGTGAGTCTCGACGATCAGCACGCCTTTGTCCTGTCTTACGACGCGCCGGCTCTCACTCAGGATGACCTCGACGAGCCGCGGATCGCGGCCGATCTCCTCCGCCACCGTGAGCGCGCGGGCGGAGGGCGTGACCTCGGAGAGCCGCACCAGCCGCCCTTCGGTCTTCGACACGATCTTCTGGCTGACCACCAGCAGATCGCGGTCCCGGATCGGGGTGTCCTGGCGGAGGGCGGCCTCGACCATCAGGCGCGCCAGGTCGTCGCCCCGGCGGATCTCGGGCATGCCTTCGACTGCGATGACCTCGTAGCGCGCCGGCATGACTAGTGGGCCCCCGCGGGGCGCGCGCCGGACGCGAAGCCACGGAGCAGCCGGGCGCTGCGCGTGGCGGGCCCGTGCGTGAGGAGCAGCGGCAGATCGTCCGGCGCGTCCACGTCGAGCCCGAGGCCGGGCAGGTGGAGCACGCGCGGCGCGAGTCCGGCCGAGCGGGCCGTGGCCAGGTGATTGGCGAACGAGGGCTCGCCGAACGTGAGCGGCATCGCGTCGGGAGGCGCGAGGAGCGCCGCGTTGGTGCCGAGGCCCGACCGAGACGGCACGAACACCACCCCGGGCGCGTGGTCGAGCGCCCGGCACACCGCCGAGACCTCTTCCGCCGTGACACAGGGCACGTCGCCGGGCAGGGTGAGGAAGCGCGCCGCGCCGCGCGCGGCCGCCTCCCGCTGGGCGAAGGCCACCGCCGCGGTATGGCCGCGGTTGGCGCTCTCGGCAAGGCACTCGGCGCCTCCGGCGCGGGCGAGGGCCTGCACCTCCGGGTCGCTCGTGATTACCAGGACGGAGCCAGGCAGGGCGGCCACCATCACCTCCAGCACGTCCTCGAGCATCGCCCGCGCCAGCTCGCGACGCTCGCGCGGGGACAGCGCCGGCACGAGTCGCTGCTTGGCGTTGACCAGGTCCTTGACGGGCACGGCCGCGATGAGGCCGCTGGTCATGCCGCCTCGATCGTGTCGAGGATGCGGCGCGCGAGCGCGATCTCGGCCTCACGGCTCGACATGATGGTCTGAGCGGAGACCGGCGTGATCCCGAGCGCGCGCAGCTCGGGGTCGAGGGCGCGGTCCTGGTCGTCGAACACGAGGAGGTCGAGCCAGCCGGCATAGGCGCGCGCCACGCCGATCGCGGAGACCGGCAGGCCCGCCCCCGCCATGAGCCGCCCCGCGGGGCCCGAGACCGCGTCGCCGCCCACGATCGGGCTGACCGCGGCCACCGTCGCCTCCGTCTCCCGCAGCGCCTCGATGAGGCCCGGGACGGCCAGAATCGGCCCGACGGAGGTGATGGGATTGGAGGGACAGACCAGGACGATGTCGGCGGTGCCGATCGCTTCGACGACCCCGGGCGCCGGGCGCGCGGTCGCCGCGCCCGCATACTCGACCGCCCGCACGTCCACCTGCGCCTTCTCCCGCACGAAGTACTCCTGAAAGGCGAGCCAGCCGTCGGGCCCGAGGATACGAGTGCGGACCGGTTGATCGGACATGGGCAGCACGGTGGCGGAAACCCCGAGGGCCGAGGCGATCGCGCGGGTGGCCTCGCTCAGCGTGCGGCCCTCGCGGAGCAGCCGCGTGCGGTGGAGGTGGGTCGCCAGGTCGCGGTCGCCGAGGTTGAACCAGACCGGCTCTCCGAAGCGCGCGATCTGGTCGAGGGTGTGGAAGGTCTCATCGGCGAGACCCCAGCCTTTGCGCTCGTCGATGACGCGGCCCAGCGTATAGCAGACCGTGTCGAGGTCGGGAGAGACGTGGAGGCCCCAGATCTCCGCGTCGTCGCCGGTATTGACGATCACGGTGAGGCTCCGCGGATCGAGGAGAGGGCCCAGGCCCCGAAGCAGCTTGGCGGCACCGGTACCGCCAGCCAGCGCGGTGATTCTCATGCCCGGAGCCGAGTGCGTTAGTGTTCGCCGCGGGCGAGGGCGGAGCGGGAGCCGCCGCGGCCCGCGGTGCTCCAGAGGGCGGTGCCACCCCGCCAGCCGAACAGGCCCACCCCCGGCCGGCCCCGAAGACCTCGAGGCAGCTCCGCCTCCGGGACCGGAATGAAACCGGCCCTGACCCAGACGCGGTCGAGACCCTGGGGCCGGGCGAAGACGGTCTCGATGCCGGAGGATGCGGCGTGGGCGAGACCCTGGGCCGTCAACTCCCCGGCCACGCCGAGCACCTCCTCGGTGGGCATCCCGGGCGGGGCGACGACCACGGGACCGTGCAGCATCGCCGTGGCGCCCGCCCGCTCCAGCAGCACCGCTCCCACGAGCCGGTCCCCGTCCCAGGCGCCCCAGCCCGCGTGCAGTTCGGCCGACGCCGGCGCCCAGGCGCCGGCGAAGCGGAACAGCTCGAGGGCCGCGTCCCAGGGCTCGGTGATCGGCCGGTACGCGAGCGCGTCGGCCGCGCTACTTCTTCCCAAGCACGGAGTCCTTCAGGGACTTGGCGAGCCGGAACTTCACCACGCGCTTGGCCGGGATCTTGAGGGGCTCTCCGGTCTGCGGGTTGCGGCCCATCCGCGCCTTGCGATTGGCCAGCACGAGCCGCCCGAAGTTCGGCACCACGAACACGTTCTTGGCTTCCTTGACGGCCAGCCCGAGCAGCTGGTCCATCACGTCGGTGATCTGCTTCTTGCTCAGGGTCGTCTTCTGGGCCAGGTGTGTGATGATGGCGGACTTCGTCATCGACTTCGCCATGTGCTTCCCTCCGTCTCTGGGTGTGAGAGTGAACGGCCGAGCCGTTTAGGATGATCGGGTGCCGCGTGAAGCCAAGGCCCAATTCTACTCAAGCCGGGCCGCGCGCTCAACCGCGTAATGCGCGTCGGCGCGCTTTCTCAGTCCTCCTGGGCGCGGGTGGGATGGAGAAAGCGGAACCGCCCGGACGCGGCCAGCATCCGGTACGAGCCGAACCGCTGCTCCGCGTTGTCCACGTGGTCGAGCGGGGAGTCCTCCGCGTCGTTCTCCCCCTCGTAGACGCGGAGCAGCTCGTAGGTCGTGCTCCGCTGGGCCGGCACGCGCCCGGCATCGCGGATGAGCCGGCGCAACTCCGCCGGTGGCACCAGCTGACCGTAGGCGGCCCCGGCGGACGTGGAAATCGATTCATTGATCAAAGTGCCGCCCATGTCGTTGGCGCCCGCGGCCAGCAGCACCTGGGCGAGCTTGGGCCCCTCCTTCACCCAGGAGCACTGGATGTTGCGGAAGAGCGGCCCCAGGAAGAGGCGCGCCACCGCGTGCATCTTGACGACCTCGAGGCCGGTCGCGCCCTGCCGCACCCCGGGCACGAGGCCGCGGCGGTACATCGGGGCCTCCTGGTGGATCAGCGAGAGCGGCACGAACTCGGTGAAGCCGCCGGTCTCCCTCTGGATGCCGCGGAGCAGATCCATGTGCCGGATCCAGTGCGCGGGTTGCTCGATGTGGCCGTACATGATGGTGGAGGTGGTGCGGATGCCCTGGGCGTGCGCGGAGGTGATGACCTCGATCCACTGCTTCACGGTGATGCGGCCGCGCGCGATCACGTCGCGGATCTCCTGGTCGAGCACCTCCGCCGAGGTGCCGGGCAGCGTCCCCAGGCCGACCTTCTTCAGCTCGGCCAGGTACTCCGGGATCGGCAGCCCCGAGCGCGTGGAGCCGTACAGGATCTCCTCGGGAGAGAATGCGTGCAGGTGCATCTCGGGCAGGGCCGCCTTGATGGCCCGGCAGAGATCGATGTAGTAGCTGCCGTCCAGCTTGGGGGGCAGCCCGGCCTGGATGCACACTTCCGTCGCCCCCATCTCCCACGCCTCGATGGCGCGCCGGACCACCTCGTCCATGGGCAGGAAGTAGCCCTCCTCCTCGCGGTGGTCCCGGCTGAACGCGCAGAAGGTGCAATGCTTGATGCACACGTTGGTGAAGTTGATGTTGCGGTTGACCACGTAGGTGACCACATCGCCCGCCTGGCGGCGGCGCATCTCGTCGGCCACCAGGGTCAGGGCCTGCAGGTCGCGGCCCGTGGTCTCCGTGAGGCGAATGCCGTCAGCCACGGAGAGCTCGCCGCCCTGCAGCAGATCTCCGAGGATACGTCGGATGTCGGGCGAGGCCCAGTCGAGAGAGATGCCCGTTTCACGCGTTTCCATGATGTCGCTCCGGTCTATGTTCTTGTATTCGGTCGGCTCAGTTTCTCGTATTCGCTTGGCTCGCCTTCGGCTTCACCTCGCCGAGCGGGCTGCACCTCGCACTACCAGTTTCTCCAAATCTCGAGGTCGGGGCGCACGAAGCCTTCGGGGTCGATGAAGCGCGAGACGCGGTCGCGCAGCCGGTCGTCGAGGAACTCGCGCTGCGTCGCGTACTCGGGGTAGATGGCCAGGCGCTCGCGCAGCTCGTGCCCGGCCGACTCGGTCCGTCTCCGCAGCTCGGCGAGGCCGGGCCAGGGGCGCTCGGGATTGATGTGGTCGGGGGTCAGCGGAGAGACGCCGCCCCAGTCGTTGAGCCCCGCGGCGGGCAGCCGCTCGTAGCCCTCCGCCGAGAGATTAGGCGGGGCCTGGATGTTCATGGAGGGGCCCAGCAGCAGGCGCGCCACCGCGACGGTGCGGAGCAGGTCTTCCGCGCCCGGCTCCGGCCAGCCGCGCATCGGGATGGCGGCCTTGGCGCGGAAGTTCTGGATGATGACCTCCTGGATGTGTCCGTAGCGCTCGTGCAGGTCGCGGATGGCCAGCAGCGAGTCGACCCGCTCGGCGTGGGTCTCGCCGATGCCGATCAGGATGCCGGTGGTGAAGGGGATCCGGAGCGCGCCGGCCCGCGCGATGGTCTTGAGGCGGCGCTGCGGCACCTTGTCCGGGGCCCGATCGTGGGCCGCGCCGGCGTCCAGCAGCCGCGCGGAGATGCTCTCCAGCATGATGCCCATGCTGACGTTGGCCTCGCGCAGGGCGGCCAGGTCACGCTCGGTCATCAGACCGGGGTTGGCGTGGGGGAGCAGCCCCGTCTCGTCGAGCACGCGCCCGCTGACGTCGCGCAGGTAGGCGAGCGTGGTCCGGTGTCCCATCCGACGCAGGAAGGCGCGGTGCTCCGGGAAGAGCGCCTCCGGCTTGTCTCCGAGCGAGAAGAGGGCTTCCTTGGCGCCCAGCCGCGCGCCCGCGCGCGCGAGGGCCAGCACCTGGTCCGGCGTCATCGTGAAGGCGCCCGCCTCGCCCGGATCCTTCCGGAACGTGCAGTAGCCGCAGTAGTCGCGGCACAGCGTGGTGAGCGGGATGAAGACCTTGGCGGAGAAGGTGATGCGTCGGCCCCGGCCCCGGTCGCGCAGCGCGGCGGCGGCCTCCAGGAGAACCGGCAGGCGCTCCGGGGGCGTGTCGAGCAGGGCGGTCGCCTCCGCCGCGTCGGGCGCGCGGCCCTCGGCGACGCGGTCCAGCGCCCGCTCGACCGGACTCAGCTCGAGTACTGCCATGAGGAGACCCGGGAGGGTGTCACGCGGATCATGAGACCACGCTCACGGGGCAGGCCGAGCGCGCGGTATTGCGAGTACTTGGCCACGAGCAGGTCGATCCCGTGGGCGAACTGGGGCCCGTCCGTGAGCAGATCGGCCTCTCCCTGGATGATCACGTAGCGCAGCCGCGTCCAGTCCTCGTGGTACTCATCGATCACGATTGAGACGCGCGGGTTCTCCCGGAGGTTGCGGATCCGCTTGAGCCCCTCGGGCGGCGCCTGCTTGGGCTTGGCGTCCACCGCCGAGTAGAGCGCAGTGCCGTCGAAGGCGTAGCAGATCGGCACCACCGTCGGCTGGCCCGAGCCGTCGGCGGTGGCCAGCCGGCCGACCCGCGCGGCGGTGATGAAGCCGGCGACGGGGCCGGGAATCGATGCGGCCGAGGTCGACGGCATTGCCGCTCAGCGGGGGGCCCGGAGGACTTTCGGGCGGACCTCTTCGGCGAACCGCTCCATGAGGGCGAGCTGGCCCCGGAGGTCCGGCGGAGCCAGGTCGAAGACGAAGTGGGAGACGCCGAGCGCCTGATAGCTCTTGATGTGCCGGATCACGTCGGCGGCTCCGCCGCGGAAGCCGGGCTGGTCGCTCACCGTCGCCTTGCCGCGCTTCGGAGCCAGCTCGAGCGGCACCCGCAGCGACAGCGCGATGTCCTTGGGATCCCGGCCCGCCTTCCGGGCCCAGCCGTGGATGACCTTGACCTTCTCCGCGTACTCGGCCGGGGGCAGCAGGGCGGGCGGCCGCATGCCGATGGGATGCCAGGCGTCGGCCAACTCGCCGGTGCGCCGGAGCGCCACGTCGGTGTGGCCGCCGATCCAGATCGGGATGCCCCCCTTCTGCTTGGGCTTGGGGAGCGCGCTCACGGAAGGCAGCTGATAATAGGCACCCGTGAACTGCGCGGGCTCCTTGGTCCACATCTCCCGCATGAGGCGGAGGTACTCGTCGGTGACCTTGCCGCGCTTCTCGAATGGCGGCGACTGGACCGCCTCGAATTCCTCCCGCATCCAGCCCACGCCGGCGCCGAGGATCAGCCGGCCGCCGGACATCACGTCCATGGTCGCCAGCATCTTGGCCGTCACCACCGGATTGCGGTAGGGGACCACCAGCACGCTGGTGCCGAGCTTGACCCGGGAGGTCAGCCCGACGAGCACGCCCATCAGCGCCAGCGGCTCGAGATAGCCATTGGTCCAATCGCCCGTGAACCGGCCGGACGTGGCGTAGGGATAGGGCGAGCTGTAAGTCGTGGGGATGACGACGTGGTCGGTGACGAACAGAGAGGAGTAGCGGAGCGCATCCGCCTTCTCGGCCAGCTTGATGAGTGCCTCGGGCGTTGCGAGCGGACCACGGCCCGGCAGCGCGAAGCCGAAATGCATGCCCCGCATATTGCTCGCCACCCCGGGGCCTGTCAAGGACGGGCGCCGCGCCCGCGGAGCGGTGCGGAGCCACTAGCGGCGAGGCCGTTGGCGCAGCGCCGCACTTGCTTGGCGAGGCGCAGCCGAAGGCGAGCCGAGCGGATAAGTAAAGAAGCTTCCCGCTGACCGCCCACAGCGGGTCGCCCCTCAGGTCGGGAGTGTCACCCAGGTGACACGGAAAAAACCCGACCATGCTACGCTCGTATTTGCCATGTCGACCGGGAGGACCTCGTGAAGCCGCGGATCCTGGTGGTTGACGACGAGACGGTGATCGCGGAGAACCTGCGCCTGACCCTCGAGCGCGAGGGGCATGACGTGGAGACGGCCGGGAACACGGTTGGGGCCATGCTCCGCATGGAGACCCGCGAGTTCGCCCTGGCCGTCGTCGACCTGATCCTGCCGGATGGGGATGGTCTGCACCTGCTCCGGCTGCTGAAGGCGAAGGACCCGTCGATCGAGGTCATTATCATGACCGGCCACGGGTCGATCTCGAAGGCGGTGGAGGCTACCAAGCAGGGCGCCTTCTACTTCGTGGCCAAGCCCTTCGACGCCGACGAGATGTTGATGCTGGTCGGCAAGGCGCTCGAGCGCCGGCGGCTGCTCGCGGAGACCTCCGACCTCCGGCGAAAGCTGGCCGAGCAGGCCGCCTATGGCGAGATGCTCGGCTCCTCCCCGGCCATCAAGCGGGTGTTCGAGATGCTGGAGTCGGTGGCCGCCTCGGACGCCAACGTGCTCATCGTCGGCGACAGCGGCACCGGCAAGGAGCTGGCCGCCAACGCGGTGCACGCCAAGAGCACGCGAGTCGACGGGCCCATGGTGAAGATCAACTGTGCGGCGCTGCCCAAGGACCTGATCGAGTCCGAGCTGTTCGGACACGTCAAGGGGGCCTTCACCGGGGCATCCACCGACAAGCCCGGGCTCCTCGAGGAAGCGCACCGGGGCTCGCTGCTGCTGGACGAGATCACCGAGATGCCGCTGGACCTGCAGGCGAAGCTGCTCCGGGTCCTCGAGGACCGGACGGTACGCCGGCTGGGAGGGGCCAAGACGGTGCCGGTGGACTTCCGGCTGATCTGCTCCACCAACCGGGAGCCCGAGGCGGCGCTCCGCGAGGGGCGGTTGCGCCAGGACCTGTACTTCCGCATCAACACGGTGACGGTGGCCCTGCCCTCCCTCCGCGACCGATCCGGGGACATTCCGTTGCTGGCCAAATCGTTCCTCGAGCGGTTCCGGATCAAGCACGGACGCGATGTTGAGGCCATCGATCCGGAAGCGTATCGTCGGCTCCTCTCGTACGCGTGGCCGGGCAATATCCGGGAGCTGGAGCACGCCATCGAGCGTGCGGTGCTGGTGGCCCGGGGCAAGGAGATCACCCTCGCCGATCTGCCAGAGCCCCTGCAGGTCGACCCCTCACCCGGAGGCTCCGCCCCGCCGCCGGGCTCGCTGGAGGAGATCGAGCGGGTCTCCATCGTCCGGGCGCTGGAGTCGACGGGCTGGAACAAGCAGGCGGCGGCGCAGGTGCTGGGCCTGCGGCGGCCGACGCTCTACTCCAAGATGCGGCGGCACGGCATTCCGCAGCGGCGAGCCTGACGTCTCCCCGGAGACAGGCTGTTCGACGAGCTGTCATCTTCCTGCCGCAGGCTATAAGGGCAGGGACTCCAAGTAGTTGAAAGAAAATGGCCTTGATCTTGGCAACGCTCTTGCGTCCTCGGGCCGGCCGGAGGTGGCACCATGCTCCGCATATTGCTGGTTGACGACGATCCCGCCTGGCGGAACCTCTATCGGATGGCCCTGGAGAGCCAGTTCGACCTCTTCGAGGCCACGGATGGCTACCAGGCGCTGTCGGTGCTAGGTTCCGTGAGGCCGAACGTCATCGTGCTGGACCTCCGGATGCCCCGAATGGACGGGATGGACTTCCTCCAGCGCCTGAGCCGCCGAAGCCCCCGACCGAAGGTCATCGTGTGCTCGGGGACCTTCACGGAAACGGAGCGGCCGCACATCCCGGACGTCTACCTTGCGGCCAAGACACCCGACCTCAAGGAGCTGTGGTCGGCGCTGCGCGCCGCGGTACCGACCACGACCGAGCAACCGGCCCCGGCCAAGCAGGCCGTCGTCGTCGAAGACGGGGTCTGGCGCGACTGACCGTCCGCGGCTCGGGCGGCGGCTGCCCAGCCGAAAGGCAGTTCTGAGCACCCTGCCTAATTAGTGGTCACATACCCCCTCGGCTCACGAGGGGGCATTCCTCGCAAAATCCTGATTTGCCGTGCCTTGCCTCGCACTGTGACAGCGGCACGACGAGTGCAGAGCAGCGCGCCCGGGAGGTTCATATGAAAAAGATCGAAGCCATCATCAAGCCGTTCAAGCTCGACGACGTCAAGGAAGCGCTGACCGGCATCGGGGTCATCGGCATGACGGTGTCCGAGGTCAGGGGGTTCGGTCGGCAGAAGGGCCACACCGAGCTGTACCGGGGCGGCGAGTACACGGTGGACTTCCTCCCGAAAATCAAGGTGGAGGTGGTGGTCCCCGACAACCTCGTCGACAAGGTGGCCGGAGTCCTGGCGGGAGCCGCGAAGACCGGCAACATCGGTGACGGCAAGATCTTCATTCAACCGGTGGATACGGCGGTCCGGATACGCACCGGCGAGCGGGACGAGAGCGCCCTCTGAAACTCACCGACGCGTCAAAGGAGGATATCGGAGCGATGAGAAGGATACGATCATTGGCGATCGCGCTGGTATGCGCCCTCGCGGTGCTGAGCGCCGCGGCCGCCGTCGCGCAGGCCCAGACGCCGGCCCCGGCCCCGGCCCCGGCCGCTCCCGCCGCCGCGCCGGCACCACCCAAGATCGACAGCGGCGACACCGCGTGGGTTCTCGTGTCGTCGGCGCTCGTGCTGCTCATGACCGCGCCGGGCCTCGCGCTGTTCTACGGGGGCATGGTCAGGCAAAAGAACGCGCTGGCGACGCTGATGCAGAGCTTCATCATCCTGGCCTTGATCTCGATCCAGTGGGTGCTCTGGGGCTACAGCCTGGCCTTCGGGCCCGACAAGGGGGGGATCATCGGCGGGCTCGAGTGGGTCGGCCTCCGGGGAGTCGGGGCGACCCCGCAAGCGGACTACGCGGCCACCATTCCCCACACCGCGTTCATGCTGTTCCAGATGATGTTCGCGGTCATCACCCCCGCGCTCATCACGGGCGCCTTCGCGGAGCGCAAGAAGTTCTCGACGTTCCTCGTCTTCATCCTCGTGTGGGCCACGGTCGTCTACGATCCGCTCGCGCACTGGGTCTGGGGGGTGGGCGGCTGGCTGCGCAACCTCGGGGCGCTCGACTTCGCGGGGGGCACCGTCGTGCACATCTCCTCCGGCATCTCCGCGCTGGCCGCCGCCCTGGTCATCGGCAAGCGCAAGGGGTACGGGCATCAGCCGATGCCCCCGCACAACCTGCCACTGACCGTGATGGGGGCGAGCCTGCTCTGGTTCGGCTGGTTCGGGTTCAACGCGGGCAGCGCCCTGGCCGCCAACGGCCTGGCCGCCCACGCCTTCATGACCACCAACACCGCGACCGCGGCGGCTGCCCTCGGCTGGATGTTCACGGAGTGGATGTCGCGCGGCAAGCCGACCGTTCTCGGGGCGGCCTCCGGCGCGGTGGCCGGCCTCGTGGCCATCACACCCGCGGCCGGGTTCGTCACCCCGATGGCCTCGATCGTGATCGGCGTGGTGGCGGGCTTCATCTGCTACACGGCCTGCAACCTGAAGTCGAAGCTCGGCTACGACGACTCCCTCGACGTGGTGGGCGTGCACGGGGTCGGGGGAACCTGGGGGGCCCTCGCGACGGGCGTCTTCGCCACCAAGCTCGTCAATGACGCGGGTGGAGACGGGCTGCTCTACGGCAATCCCAAGCAGCTCTGGATACAGTTCATCGCGGTGGCCGTCACCTGGGTGCTCGGCTTCGTGATGACGACGATCATCCTGAAGGTGCTCGATGGCATCATGGGCCTTCGGGTAAGCGACGAGGAGGAGGTCGCGGGTTTGGACCTCTCGCAGCATTCGGAGACGGCGTACACCCTCGGCGGCGGGGGCGGCTACGGTGAGGCTCGCGCCGGTCACTAGGAACCCACGAGACCCTTGACGGGTTCATGGCAAACCACTAACGTTGGGTGGCCGGCGGGCGAGCGAGCCTGCCGGCCCCCCGGGTTTCTCGACTCCCATCCAGAGCTGACGAAGGAGGCAGAAGGATGAGCGCGAAGGACGTGTTGAAGATGGCCAAGGAGAAGGGTGTCAAGATCGTGGACCTGCGCTTCATCGATCTGCCCGGTCTGTGGCAGCACTTCTCCATCCCGGTCTCGGAGCTCAACGAGGGGATCTTCGAGGACGGTCTGGGTTTCGACGGCTCCTCGATCCGCGGGTTCCAGACCATCGACGAGTCGGACATGCTGTTGATTCCCGACCCGTCGAGCGCGCAGATGGATCCGTTCACCGCCGTGCCCACCATGGTCCTGATCTGCAACGTCAAGGATCCGATCACGGGCAAGGCCTACAGCCGCGATCCGCGTTACGTGGCCCAGAAGGCGGAGGCCCACGTCAAGAAGAGCGGGGTGGGTGACACCATCTTCATCGGGCCCGAGCTCGAGTTCTTCTTCTTCGACTCGATCCGCTTCGACCAGAGTTACAACTACGGCTTCTACTTCATCGACTCGGAAGCGGGTGCCTGGAACACCGGGCGAGAGGGCACGCCGGACCGCCCCAACCTTGGCTACATACCGCGCTACAAGCAGGGCTACTTCCCGGTGCCGCCCATGGACAAGTTCCAGGACATCCGGTCCGACATGGTGCTGGCGCTCGAGTCGGTCGGCGTCCGCGTCGAGGTCCACCACCACGAGGTGGCGAGCGGCGGGCAGACCGAGATCGACATGCGCTACGACACCCTGACCAAGATGGCCGACAAGGTGTGCTGGTACAAGTACTGCGCCAAGCAGACCGCCAAAAAGTGGGGGAAAACGGCTACGTTCATGCCCAAGCCACTCTTCCAGGACAACGGCTCCGGCATGCACACGCATCAGTCCATCTGGAAGAACGGCAAGAACCTCTTCTACGAGCGCGGCGGGTACGCCGACATCTCCAAGACCTGCCTCTACTACATCGGGGGCATCCTGAAGCACGCGCCCGCGCTGCTGGCCTTCATCGCACCCTCCACCAACAGCTACAAGCGACTGGTGCCGGGTTACGAGGCGCCGATCAACCTGGTCTACAGCCAGCGGAACCGCTCGGCCGCGATCCGGATCCCGATGTACTCGAAGGCGGAGGGGGCCAAGCGGATCGAGTTCCGGACGCCGGATCCGACCTGCAACCCGTACCTCTCGTTCGCGGCGTGTGTGATGGCGGGCCTCGACGGCGTCGCCAACAAGATCGATCCCGGCAAGCCGGTCGACAAGGACCTCTACGAGCTGCCGGCGGCCGAGCAGAAGAAGATCAAGCAGCTCCCCGGCGCGCTCGACATCGTGCTCGACAACCTCGAGAAGGATCACGACTTCCTCCTCAAGGGCGACGTGTTCACCCCGGACCTCATCGAGACCTGGATCGAGTACAAGCGGAAGAACGAGGTGGACCCGGTCCGGCTGCGCCCGCACCCGTACGAGTTCGCCCTCTACTACGACATCTAGTTAGTCCCGCTCCGCTCCACCGGCCCCCGGCCCGCGTGCCGCTCGCGCGCGGAGTCGGGGGCCGTCGTTTGTCCGTCGACATTCTCGGCGTGCCCGCATGAGAGGCTGGCTATCGCGCAGGCATGATGCCCACCCGCTGAGCAGGGCGAGTTTCAGCGCGCCGCCCGCGCCGGGTCCCTAACCGCCCATGATTTTGCCAATTCCTTTACGGCCGGCGCCGGCTACTTGCGTGGCATCGGAATCGCAATGCGTGCTCCCGGCGATATTCATCCCGCGGGAAAGGAGTCGACCATGGGGATTCGCAGGAAGCTCGGCCTGAAGCTGGCGGTCTGCGTGGTATTGCTGACGCTGGCGCTGGCAGGGAAGGTGCTGTCTCAGGACAAGCCGGCGACCGCGCCGGCCGCTCCGGCGGCCCCCGCTCCCGCTCCGCCGCCGTCGAGGCCGGATCCGAGTGGAACGGCCACCGGCGGGGTCGCCGACGTCACCGCCAAGGACGCGGGGAAGCCGACACTGCTCGAGATCGCCGAGACCGCGGGCCACGCGAAGGTCTCCATCAACATGATGTGGACCTTGTTCACTGGGTTCCTGGTCATGTTCATGCAGGCCGGGTTTGCCCTGGTCGAGACGGGTTTCACGCGGGCGAAGAACGTGGCCCACACGATGATGATGAATTTCATGATCTACGTGATCGGGATGACCGGCTACTGGATCATGGGCTACGCGCTCCAGATGGGGGGCGTCGGGGGGCTCGCCACCCTCGGGGGTGCCGGGGTGCTCGACAGCGAGTTCTCCTCCTTCGTCGTCTTCGGATTCTTCCTCTCCATGATCAGCTACCCGCTCTTCGCCAACTGGGTCTGGGGCGGCGGCTGGCTCTCCCAGCTCGGCAAGAATTTCGGGCTCGGGCACGGACA
>Ga0214473_10003200_pt1 | contig 19931 bp, 17 predicted proteins | sample RVTome_7_FD_203509 | JGI IMG/M metagenome (GOLD analysis project Ga0214473, IMG submission 203509) | Soil microbial communities from uranium-contaminated site in the Upper Colorado River Basin, Wyoming, United States - RVT98D197 | ecosystem: Environmental > Terrestrial > Soil > Contaminated >... | reverse complement strand
CGCGGCTTCAAGTTGTTTTTTCGCTGCTTCGGCATCGTCTTTGCTCAGACCTTCCTTCACCGGCTTGGGAACGCTTTCGACCAGGTCCTTGGCCTCTTTCAATCCAAGACCCGTCAGGGCCCGCACTTCCTTGATGACCTGGATCTTCTTATCGCCGAATGCGGTGAGGACGACGTTGAAGGTGGTCTTTTCCTCCGCCGCCTCGGCCGGAGCCGCCGCCTGCGCCGGGCCCGCCATCATTACGGCCCCGCCGGCCGCCGGCTCGATACCGTACACTTCCTTCAGGTAATCCGCCAACTCTTTGGCCTGCATCAAGCTCAAGGCAACGACCTTGTCGCCCAGTTCCTTGATCGCACTATTCCACTGTCTGGTTTCATCTGCCATGTGGACACACTCCTATACAGTCATCGCTCGCTGGTAGCCGGGACTCCGTCGTCCCGTTTTAACCCTTTCGGGGCAGCCATATGAGCTGTTTGTAATCGCTGATAATGGATTGAAGGGACAACCCACGTACCGTGTCAAGCGGCCTGTTTCTCAGCCTTCTCGATGATGGTCTTCAGACAGCCTGCGATAACGCCGGCCGGACCCATCAGGGCGCCACCCAGCACGCCGCCGGGCGACAGGATGCAACTGACGATCCTGCCCTGCAGCTCGATGCGGGTCGGCATCCTGGACAACTGCGTTGCCTCGGCGCTGTCGTACGCATATCCATCCACGAAGGCCCCCCGGACTTCCACGACCGGGAGTTTCTTGGCCCAGTCAAGGATCTCCTTGGCAACATCGACAATGCTGTCCCCACCGTAGGCAATGGCGCACGGGCCATTGAGCAGACCGGCCGCCGGCTCCATCTTTTGATTCTGCAGGACCCGTCGGAACAGCGAGTTCTTGACCACGAGCAGCCGAATGCCCTTTTCCTTCAGGGCGCCGCGCATGACGTTGTTGTCAACGCCCCCGACCCCCTTGGTCGTGACCACCAAAAAATCGTGGATCTGCTCATCCTGGAGTTTCTTTTCTAACTGAGACTGAAGCAACTGTTTTACGTACTTGCTCATCTTCTCTCCCGTGGAGCCTGATTGGTCATCTCATCGGTTCTGGAAAAAGCTCGAATAGGGTCTCACCAGCCCGCCGTCAGACAGCAATCTGCACGGAGGGACTCATGGTTGCCGATATGCACGCCTTCTTGATGTACGTTCCTTTCGCTGATGCCGGCTTGGCCTTCTTGATGTGGTTAACGAAGAAATCGATGTTCTCGACCAGCTTCTTCTTATCGAAGCTCTGCTTGCCGACAACAGCGTGTACGTTTCCACCGGGGTCATTCCTGAATTCGATCTTGCCGGCGGTAAACTCACGTACGGCCGTGATGACGTCGTCGGTCACCGTGCCGTTCTTGGGGGAAGGCATCTTGCCCTGCGGGCCGAGGACTCGCCCGAGCTTGCCGACCTTGCCCATGACTTTGGGGGAGGCAATGGCCACGTCGAAATCCGCCCAGCCGTCAGTGATCTTCTTGACCAGATCGTCCACGCCTGTCTCAATGGCCCCGGCCTTTTTCGCTTCTTCCACCAGGCTGTCCTCACAGAAGGCAATCACGCGTTTCTGCTTGCCCACCCCATGAGGCAGCGACAACGAGCCTCGCACGAGCTGGTCCGCCTGCTTCGGATCGATGCCGAGCAGCAGCACACACTCGATCGTCTGGTCGAACTTGCCCGTCTCGAACGACTTGATCTTATCGACGGCCTCGCCGATACTGACCGTCGCTTCGCCAACCTTCTGAGCGTCTTTCTTGTATCTTTTGCTCTTGGTATTCATACCTGGTGTCTCATTTCCATCGAAAACGTTCTTCCCAATCCGCCCTAATCGACGACTTCCACCCCCATGCTGCGGGCGGTGCCGCGAATGATCTTCTCCGCCTGCTCCAGACTATATGCATTGAGGTCTTTGAACTTGGTTTCGGCGATCTTGCGGACCTGCTCTGCCGTCACTTTGCCGACCTTGTCCTTGTTCGGAACACCACTGCCCTTCTCGATCTGGGCCACCTGCTTCAACAGCACGGCCGCCGGGGGACTTTTCACCTCAAAGGTGAAACTCCTGTCGGTATACACCGTTATGACCACAGGCACGATGGTGCCCTTGAACTCTTTCGTCTTCTCGTTGAACTGGGAGACAAACTGCCCGATATTGACCCCATGTTGCCCGAGCGCCGGTCCGATAGGCGGCGCCGGTGTGGCCTGTCCGCCAGGGGCCTGCAACTTGATCTTTTTCGCTATTTCCTTTTTTGCCATTTTCTACCCTTGTCTTACAACCGTCCTGCAAATACCCCGCAGAAGGACGCCGGGAAATCCCGGCCCTAGATCTTCTCAATCTGCCAGTACTCGATGTCCAGCGGCGTGCTTCGCCCAAAGATCGTCACGATCACTTTGACGATGCCCCGCTCGGAATCGATCGAATCCACAGTCCCCTCGAAATTCTCAAACGCCCCCTCCCGAATCTTGATGTGGTCACCCTTCTTGAATTCCACCTTGATGCTCGGGGCCTCCTCAGGCTTCTGCGCGTCCAAGAGCATTTTTGCCACGTCTGTGTCTCGCATGGGCGTGGGCATCCCCTCCGTGCCGATGAAATCCCCCACCCCTCCGGTGCCTTTGATCATGAACCATGCTCTCTCCGGGACGCGGCCGTCCTCCGTGGTCTCCATCTCCATAAATACGTAGCCAGGATACAGCTTTCGCTTGTGGACCGTCTGTTTGCCGGCCCGGATGCGCTTGATCTGCTCGGTGGGGACCTCGATCCGCCCGATCACATCCGTGAGGCCCTCCTGCTCGACCTTGCGCTCCAGGGCCTCTTTGACCTGCATTTCTTTATTGGCTGCGACTCTCAATACGTACCAACGCATCACAATGCCTTTGGTCTCTGCTGTACAAAATCACTCTATGGCACTCACTTTGTATCCCGGCAACGACACCGCCTACTGATGAAGAAAGAATCATCCCGTCGGCAGTGCCTCCTGTCGCTCGCTTCCAGCCCCGCAAGAGTCGGCTTGAATCGACCTGTACGCCACCCGAATCGACTTTCACGCCTGCCTGCAGATGCTCCCTCCGGACTGTATCCCGAACCTTTCCCGGCACTACCCAAGCAACTGTTCGAAAACGATCTGGAACACCAAATCCGTGGCTCCCAGCAGCATCGCCATCGCCACGACGACGACAATCACCACGAACGTCGAGACAGCCACTTCCTTCCTGCTCGACCAGTTTACCTTCTTCAACTCACCCTCCGCGGCGATCAGAAAGTCCGCGACGGACGCCTTGTTCAGCACCCAGTAGATGGCCACGCCGGCGGCCACGAAGACCACCAGAGGCAGCAGGAACACGATCCACTGGTTCAGGTCCGTGGCAGCCAGCCTCTCATACAACCGCCAACACCCGGCCGCCACGATCACGGCGACGGAAATCCCGCTGATCAACCGTGTATACTTGCCCTGTCCGGGCTTATAAATCTGCATCGACATAGGCTGAAATCCTATCAAGTCCCAGATCGGCAGGTCGCCACAGCGCCCCGCCAAACACAGGCCAGGAGGGAATTGAACCCCCAACCTTCGGTTTTGGAGACCGACGCTCTGCCAAATTGAGCTACTGGCCTATCGCCACTGCCCTTCGAAACAGGCAGTTATGTATCCTACTTACGTCTGAGCTTGTGGACAGTGTGCTTGCGCTCTTTGGCACAGAACTTCTTCAGTTCCAGCTTGGGCGAGCCCTCGGCCACGCTGATCTCGGTCCGGTAGTTCCTTTGGCTGCACTCGGTGCATTCCAGCCAGACGTATTCTCTCTTGCTCTTCTTTTTTGCCATAACGACGAGCCACTCAGGCAATGACCTTGGTCACAACGCCGGCGCCGACCGTACGCCCGCCCTCACGAATCGCGAATCGCAGACCTTCCTCCATGGCGATGGGGGAAATGATCTCGATGTCCATCAGGATGTTGTCGCCGGGCATGCACATCTCGGCAGGCTTTCCGCCTTCGCTCATGAGCGTCAGGACGCTGCCGGTGACATCCGTGGTTCGGAAGTAGAACTGCGGCCTGTATCCTGGGAAGAACGGGGTGTGCCGGCCGCCTTCATCCTTCGTCAACACGTACACCTGTGCATGGAACTTCGTGTGCGGCGTGATGCTGCCCGGGGCCGCAATGACCTGACCTCGCTCAAGGTCCTTCTTCTCGATGCCACGCAGCAGCAAACCAACGTTGTCGCCGGCCTGGCCTTCATCCAGCGTCTTATTGAACATTTCCACGCCGGTCACGACCGTCTTTCGGGTGTCCTTGGCCAAGCTCAAGCCGATGATCTCGACTTCCTCGCCGACGCGAATCTTGCCTCGCTCGATTCTGCCCGTGCCGACCGTGCCACGTCCCTTGATGCTGAACACGTCCTCGACGGGCATGAGGAACGGTAAATCGGTCTCGCGCTTCGGGACCGGGATGTACTCATCCATGGCCTTGAGCAACTCGATAATTGGCCCACAGACCGGATCGTCGATCGACTCGGCCCGCATCGCCTGGTTGGCGATGCCGCGAATAATCGGGGTGTCGTCGCCAGGGAAGTTGTATTTATTGAGAAGGTCGCGGATTTCCAGCTCGACCAGATCCAGCAATTCAGGATCGTCGACGAGGTCGACCTTATTCATGAACACGATGACCTTGGGCACGTTCACCTGCCGGGCCAGAAGGATGTGCTCGCGGGTCTGGGGCATCGGCCCGTCATAGGCGCTGACCACCAGAATCGCACCGTCCATCTGGGCGGCCCCGGTGATCATGTTCTTGACGTAGTCGGCGTGGCCCGGGCAGTCGATATGGGCATAGTGCCGGTTCTCTGTCTCGTACTCCACGTGTGCCGTGGCGATCGTCAGGATCTTTGTCGCATCACGACGACCTTGAGATTCAGAGGCCTTGGCAATGTCGTCATACGACTTGAACTTGGACAGTCCTTTGAGTTCCATGACTTTCGTCATGGCAGCCGTCAGAGTCGTCTTGCCGTGGTCCACGTGCCCGATCGTTCCAACGTTAACGTGAGGCTTGGTCCTTTCGAATACTGCTTTAGCCATCTTTAACTAAACCTCCAAATGTGCTTTCTAGGAGCTACTTGCATGTCCTTATGGTCTCCTGCCTGCAAACTTCGGTAGTCAACCGAAAATCAAGACACAGACTCAAGCCCTTGCCGACCACTGTGTCCTGATCCACTTACTGAGCTGCTGCTGGGATTTGAACCCAGGACCTCGTCCTTACCAAGGACGCGCTCTACCTACTGAGCTACAGCAGCGACACTGAAAGAACCGGTCGAAGTCGTCGCAAAACCTATGCGCAGGGCACGGAACCCAGGCCCGGCCTATGCATAAAGACAAACCTCACCCTCTCGCACTTGTTTCGTGCGATAGCAGCAAGGCATACCATCCGATTCGTGCGTCTACTTGTAAACCAGTGAATATAAGACAGTTGCCTGTCCGGTGCAACCAGAAAAAAGCAAAAAATCTGAAAAAATCCTCCTACATCCGCACAGTTCTCGCCTTCCCGCCTGTCTGATCGGTTTTCGACTTCACCCCCGCCTTCCGGCGGCGACTGAGCCCGTGCTCAGTTGTTGATCTCGTCGGCCTGTCTGTCTCTTCGAGCCCGGGCGACGGGTTTACTCCATCGCTGAAGCAATCCGCGCCAGCCGGGGCGGGCATCGGGATCCTTGACCTTGATCCGGCTCAGCGTTTCCAGCAACGCATTCGGATCGGCCCCCAACGGAGGCTCTTTCAGGTAGCCGTCGATGGATTTGGCCAAGGGGCTCTCGTCCGTAAGGTCGCTTGCCGACAGATGGGCGTCAATGATCTCACCCACCATGTCCAGATTCGGCCATCGAAGGCATACGGTCAACCGGTCCGATAATATGCCGTCTCTTTCCCGCTGATCCCTCGCGGCTTCTTCCATAAGCCTGAGGCAGTCGGCAGCCAGCTTGAAATTGGCACTGGCAATATACAATTGAGCCAGTTGTTTTCGCGCCTCTGCCAGCAAATCTATCTTACTCTCGCTTTGGGCCCTTTGTTCGATCAGGATAAAATAGGATATCCTCTGCTCCAGGGAGAGCCTCTCCTGGAGCGGCGTCGTCGTAAAGGCGCCGATCCATGAAGCCATCACATCCATCCCGCAACGTGGGAACACCTTGAGCATGGCCCGCCAGGCCGCCTCGCCCTCGCTGGGGGCGCCCAGCTTCTTCGATAACCAGTCCAGGTCCTCGGAAACACCGACTTCGCCCGCCACGTTGATCAACTTTGCTCGAACGGATGAGCTGGGATCGTCCACGAGGGTCTTTCTGAACTTCTTCAAGGCCGCGGCGCCGTCGATACTGACAAACCCGTCCATGGCACCCTCGCGCACGTCTTCCTCGCTGTCGGCAAGCGCCTGTTCGAACAGCACGCCATACAGTCTCGTCGCCAGCACCCGGCAGACGCTTCTCTGGGCGCACAATCCCGCCATGGCGGAAAGCAGCTCACCACGCACGACGTGATTCGCCTCAGAGGTCGCCTGCTGGTACCGCCGGACCAGCGCGTCGAGGTACTTGCCGGGATCCACCGTTTTCAAGCCATTTTGCGCGAGGAGCTTACGAATCACGTCGGCACCGCTCCGCACACGCTCCGCACGCTGCTCATTGAGGAACCTGACGGCCCATTCCAGGGTTTCGTTGTGCACCTCATCAGGGATCTTGAACGGAGAAGTGTCCAGTGACGCATAATAGCAGGCTCCGCCAAGTGCGATGAACAACTCGTGCCTGACATCGGCGTCCTCTTCCACCTGCAACTGTTGAAGCAGGCGCTGCGCCGAGTTTAGCTCCCACATGAGAGCCATGACGCGGGCCGTTCGCAGCCGCACCTGCCTGTTCTTGCTCGAAATCAGGCTCAGCAGTGTTTTCTCAAAGTCCTCCGAGAGCTTGGGCTTGCTCGTGCCCTTCTTGATCTGCTCGATCCGGTCGAGAGCCCAGAGCTTGACCTCGGGCTCCGGGGCTTTGAGCCGATCCGTAAGGAAGGCGATCTTGACAGCCTCGTCCGTCAGCGAGCCATACCAGTCGCTCAGGGCGGCGAAGTAATAGTCCTGCCACAACTGCATCCCTGTCTTCAAGGTCCGAATATCCGCTTCACTGCGGACCAGTCGTTTGCGCAGGTAGGTTTCCGGACCCTGTGACTCAAGGTCGCTGGCGGCTCGACGCCGGCCTTCCGCGTCCTCGGGAAGCGATATCCCCAACGAGGTCAGCGCGTCTCCGGCGACCCGAGCTACCTCGCCATCGGAGTCACCGAGAAGATTGATCAGCTTGAGGACCGCCCTCTTGTCAGGGTGCAACTGCAACGCATACACGGCGTTGGACCGGATCGCCACCGGCAGTTGACTGTCGTCGGCAATTCTCTCCAGCCCGGCCTGCACCTGATCGTAACTGAACATCAGCGAGGCCTCGGCCGCCGATCTGGCGACGCTCGGATCCGCTTCCGTGCTCAGGATGCCGAGCAGCGGCAGGAGAAAGTCTTCCTTATTCTTAAGCGGCCGGGGGTCCCTGCGGGAGCGGTCCAACGCTTTGCAGACCGCCGTTTTTGCCCCCGGGTTCTCCGTCTGCTTCAGTACCTCCAGGACAAGCTCCCTCGCCGCCGGATCATCCTTGAACAGCAGTACGCTGGCGGCGCTCATTCTTGTGGCGGCGTCCTTGTTGTTGAAAAGTTGGTCCTTGATCAGGGCCAGCTCCTGGTCGACCTCGGCGCCTGCGACAGCTTGCGTCTCTGCGGATGTCAGGACCGTCTGAGCGCACGCAGGAAACTCACATGCCAGGAGCAGAACCAGTGCAAGGATGTGAGACCGTGGCCCAGTCATTCGGATTACCCTCAGCAGACCCCTACTGACGAATTCACCTGTCATAGTACCTGAATCGGCGAGCCGAAGTCAACCGCTTTGCCCGGATTTTCATTAATTTCGTGACGATTCATGAACAAAAATTCTGTCACGCGAGCACGCGCGTACTCGGACCATGCTACTTGGGAACCTCTACGGCCTCGGATGATACTTCTTGTGAATCTTTCGGAGTCTTTCATGATCGACGTGGGTATAAATCTGCGTTGTCCCTATGTCCACGTGGCCGAGCATCTCCTGGAGGCTCCGCAAATCCGCCCCTCCGCTGAGCAGGTGCGTGGCGAAGCAATGGCGCAACGTGTGCACCGTCAGGTTCCGGGCCATGCCCGCCCGAGCGGCGTACTTCTTGACCAGTCGCCAGATTTCAATGCGACCTAGAGGCCGGCCGGTTCGTGACAATAGCAGGGACATCCCGCTGGCCGGCTTGGCCAGTTGGGGACGCAAATCCTTCAAGTATGCCTCCGTCACATCGGTCGCGGTCCTGCCGACGGGAATGATCCGCTCCTTGTTGCCTTTGCCCAAACATCGCAGGTAGCCGACATCGAAGTTCAGATCGCTGATCTTCAGTCCCGCCAGCTCGCTGGCCCGCATCCCGGTGGCGTAGAGCAGTTCGAGCATCGCCCGGTCCCGCAGGTAATAGGGTTCCTCGGGGCAAGGCGCCTGCAGCAGTTGCAGGACCCGCTGCTTGTTGCAGATGACCGGCAGGCGCTGCCAGATCTTCGGGCTTTCCAGCAGGCCGGCGCCGTCGTCGGCGATATGCCCCATAAGCTTGGCAAACCGCAGAAACATTCGGATTGCCACGAGTGCGCGGCGGGCCGAGTTCTCATTGTTGGGGCCGGACGCCATGTGACACAGGTACTTCTGCACCAGCACGGGCTTGAGCCCGCTCATCCCGGACACTCCGTTCTCTCGGCAGAAAGCAAGGAACGTCTTGAGATCGCGGCCGTAGGCGAGAATGGTGTTGTGGGACAGGCCCGCCTCCACGGTCAGATGATCGAGAAATTCGCTCGCCGTTTGGCCTAACGGCAGCGAATGAAGCTCTCTGACAACCGATTGCCTTTGCGCCAGCGACATCGAACCGAATCACTCCGACGGCCCATAAATCCCCTTCTGCAAGAGCTATCGGCGACGAGCGAACCCCCGCTTTAGCAGAATCGCCGACAACACACGACAATCCCATACATCCGACTTCTTGCTTTGCGTTCACGTTGGCGCACGTGGATCTCCACGCGTACCTTCACACTGTAATACTATATCGATACCAGAACTCTCGAATCCTGCTGGCATGGTTTGGCGCAGCCGAAAAATGCTTGCCGGGCCGCTGTCCGCAGTGATAGAATATGGGGAGTCGATAACCCGAGGCGAATCAGGAAATCATCGCGCCAAAGGAGGCGGAGAAATGGAGAAGGACAAACAATCCAGTCTCGTAATGATCGCTTGTGTGCTCGCTCTCGCCCCAACCGCCTTGAGCAAGATCATCTATGTGGACGACGATGCTCCGTCCGGCGGCGACGGTTCCTCCTGGGCCAGTGCCTGTCAGTTCCCGCAGGATGCCCTGGGCGTCGCCAGGACGATCCAGAAACCTGTCGAAATTCGGGTCGCACAAGGCGTCTACAGACCCGACCGAGGCATCGATCAGATTCCTGGCAATCACAGCGCCACGTTTACACTCATCGACGGCGTCATACTCAAGGGCGGCTACGCTGGTGTTCTGACGCCAGACCCAAATACAAGAGACGTTTACAGGCACAGGACGGTGCTCAGTGGGGATCTTCTTGGTAATGACCTTCCCACGGGTTTGCCCGAAAGCCTCCTGCGTGAGCGGACGCGATTTGACAACAGCATTCATGTCGTAACGGGTGTACGGGTTACCAGCGCAGCGGTGCTCGATGGATTCGCGATCACAGGAGGCTATCACTCCGCAATACAAAGAGATGGGGATCTCCAAGGCGGGCCGGGCATCCGTCTCATAAATGCAAGCCCGACGATAGCAAACTGTTGGCTGCACGGGAACTACATCCGCGCCGGTGGCGGGGGTGCCCTTTTCAACTCTGAAGGCAGCAGACCCACCCTGATCAACTGCATCTTTAGCGAGAATACGGCGGGGCGGGGCGGAGCTATCTGCAATTGGGACACCAGCAAGGCCAAAGTGGTCAACTGTACGTTCTACAACAACTGGGCCGGTCGCGGAGGCGCGATCTACAACCGCTGTGTTGTGTCCAACTGCATTCTCTGGGGCAATCAGCCGAAGGAGATCGACCAGGATAAGTTCGGCCCGGACGTTACATATAGCGACGTTGCCGGCGGTTGGCCGGGGGAAGGAAATGTGGACGTGGACCCATGCTTTGTCAAGGTCGGCTATTGGGCAGACCCCAACAACGTGGGTGTACCTGTCGATCCCAATCGTCCGAACGCTGTCTGGATCGATGGCGACTACCACCTGAAATCCCAGGCCGGACGGTGGGACCCCAGCAGTCAAAGCTGGATCAAAGACGATGTGACAAGTCCCTGCATCGACACGGGCGATCCGGCCAGTCCGGTCGGTTACGAGCCGTTCCCGAACGGCGGGCGGATCAATATGGGGGCTTACGGCGGCACGACCGAGGCGAGTAAGCCCTACTTCGGTGAGTCGGTCTGCGAAACCATCATGGCCGGGGACATCAACGGCGACTGCCGCGTGGACTTTACGGACCTGGCGCTCATGGCAAGCCATTGGTTGTGGGATGCTGATGCTCTGCCCATTCAGCCATCTTCAGACCAGACCAAGAGATAGCCTGGCGCGTCGCGCTCGATTCCTGGAACGCACGTCATGCCATGTCCGAGAAGGCATTGTCCGGTTTTATCGATTGATGATGCTTGAGGATGCTTCCAATCGCCTCTATAATCAGTTCGTTCCTTTTTGGCGATGGATCGATGGATACTTTGAAGTGCGTGTGTACATTGTTGGCGGCGGCCCTGGTGCTGCCGCTGGGGTGTGCCGGGCAGGGGCAGGCGTATCCGCCGGCGGGGCCGCTTCGTTTGGACGATGTGTCTCGCACGGAGACTATGCGGGCCGCGGAGGATACTCTGAGCAAAATGCATTTCGTCATCGAGAAGCTCGACGCCGAGCAGGGTGTCATCCGCACGGAGCCTCTGCGCGGGGCACAGTTCTTCGAGTTCTGGCGGAGCGATAATGTGGGCCTGTCCAACACGGCCGAGGCGAATCTCCACACGATCCGCCGGGCGGTCGAATTGCGGATCACAGAGGAACAAGGCAAGGTGTCTGTCGATTGCAGTGTCCAGGTCCAGCGGCTGAGCCTTCCGGAGAACGAAGCGGCGAGCATCTCCCAGGCGTATCAAATGCACTCGGCCAGCGTCCCCGGCGTGCAGCGGCTGCAACTGAGCCCGCGGCAGAGGCAAGGGATGGCCTGGATCGACTTGGGACAGGACAATCAGCTTGCCGCCAAGATCCTTGATGTGATCGCGCAAAGAGTCAAGCAGTCGGAGACTGGCAGGAGAACATGAGAGTACTAGTTTGTGGCGGGGCAGGCTACATCGGCAGCAACATGACCGCGCTACTGGCGGCAACGGGTCATGAGCCCATCGTTTTTGATAATCTCAGCAAGGGCCATCGAGCCGCGGTGCGTGATGCGCGCCTCGTCGAAGGCGATTTAGCCGATTACGGCCAGATCGTCGATACGCTCCGCCGCTACGGCATCGAGGCAGTGATGCACTTCGCCGCGTTCATCGAAGTTGGCGAATCCATGCAGGCGCCGCTCAAGTACTACGCAAACAACACCTGCAATACGCAGGTCCTGCTGGCCGCGATGGAAGCGGCCGGCGTCCGCAAGTTCGTGTTCAGCAGCACGGCGGCGGTGTACGGCTTGCCCGCGAGGGTCCCGATCACGGAGGATGCGCCCAAGCAACCGATCAACCCCTACGGCGAGAGCAAGCTGGCCGTCGAGCGCATGTGCCACTACCAGAGCCGGACGGGCAAGCTTCACTACGCGGCGCTGCGATATTTCAACGCCTGTGGGGCCGGACACAACGGCACGCTCGGCGAGGACCATCGCCCCGAGTCCCACCTGATTCCTTTGGCGATCCAGGCCGCCTTGGGCAAACGACCGCACGTGAGTATTTTCGGGACAGACTGCGACACGCCCGACGGCACGTGCATCCGGGATTACATCCACATCGACGACTTATGTCAGGCCCATCTTTTGGCCCTGAACAAATTGGACGCCGCTCCCGAGCTGACCTATAATCTCGGCAACGGGCAGGGTTATTCTGTCAGGCAAGTGATTGACACCGTCCGGGAGGTCTCGGGCAAAGACTTCAAGGTTGTGGAGGCCCCGCCTCGGCCCGGCGACCCGGCCGTGCTGACCTCGGACGCCACCAAGGCCCGCACCGAGTTGGGCTGGGTCACCCGCAAGCCCCAGCTTCGCGAGATGGTCGCGACCGCCTGGGCCTGGCACCGCGAGCACCCGGACGGGTATCGGGATTGACAATTGCGGATTGGCGCGGTGACCCGAATCCGCAATCCGCAATCCGAAGTCCGCAATAAGACTGGAGGTCAACTGTGGACAAGAGCAAGCAGAACGTCACGAAGTTCCTCAAGAAGCACAACATGTACCACGGCGACATTGACATGGAGGCGACTTGCCGGACCTTCCTGCAGGAGATGGAGCGGGGCCTGGCCGGACGCAAAAGCTCCCTGGCCATGCTGCCGACGTATCTCGATATCGAGCGCAAGATCCCGAGGAACAGGCCCGTTATCGTGATGGATGCCGGCGGCACGAACTTCCGCGTGGCGACCGTGACCTTCACGTCCGACGGCACTCCTGTCGTCGAGAACTTCCGCGTCTACCCGATGCCGGGGATCAAGAAGGAAGTCGGCAAGGAGGAGTTCTTCGGAACGATGGCCGGCTACGTGAAGAACGTGCTGGACGAGAGTCGCAACATTGGCTTCTGCTTCTCCTACCCGATTGAGATGTTCCCGAGCAAGGACGGCCGAGCCTTGTACTTCTCGAAAGAGATCAAGGCCCCCGAGGCCGCCGGCCAGATGATCGGCCAGAGCCTCAACATGGCTATCCGCCGGATGGGCCGGAGCGGCAAAAAGCACGTTATCCTGCTTAATGACACCGTGGCGACTCTGCTCGCTGGAAGAGGCAGCGCCGTCGGTCGCCGCTACGACAGCTACATCGGATTCATCCTGGGCACGGGCACGAATACAAGCTATGTCGAGCTAAACAGTAAGATCACCAAAGCCAAAGATCTCGATCCGGCCAAGAGCCAGATCGTCAACATCGAGTCCGGCGGGTTCGGCAAGGCGCCGCGCGGTGACATCGACGAGCAGTTCGACGCCGCCTCCGTCAGTCCCGGCGTCAACGTGTTCGAGAAGATGATTTCGGGGGCCTACCTGGGACCGCTATGCCTGAAGACCGCGCACGTCGCCGCCCGTAACGGCCTCTTCTCACGGGCCGCGGCCAGGAGACTGAGGCTCGTGAAGGAGACGACCACGAAGGACATCAGCAACTTCCTGATGCTACCCGAAACCGGCAACAATCCCCTGGCCAAGGCCCTCGCCGGCCAGCGGGAAGAGGATATTGTGACGCTCTACTATCTCATCGATGCCCTGGTCGAGCGTGCCGCGAAACTGACGGCCATCAATCTCTCCTCCGCGGCCATCAAATCCGGCAAGGGCCGAAATCCCGCCCGACCGGTCTGCATCGTCGCCGAGGGCACCACGTTCTATCACCTCTGGTCCCTCAAGCACAAGGTGGAGTGCTACCTCACGCAGTACCTTACGAACAAGAAGGCCATCTACTACGACATCATCAACGTGGACAACGCCACGCTGATCGGCGCCGCCATCGCGGGTTTGACAAACTGACTGCATAGCGCTTCGCAACCGCTGCTCTGAGCGGAGTCGAACGAACGGAAATCCAGAGGCGGATCGGCCCAAATCGCCCGCTGACTCCGTTGCTGTCCGATAGCTCGCAGATCAAGGATGCGACCCCCGGCACTTGCTGCCCCGGCGTGCATCAGCGACGGCCTTCATCAATAACAGGAGTTCATCGAAGGCATTGACACCATTCTCCATGGTCTCGAACTTGCGCTCTTCCTTGTTTCCACTCGCTCGACCGTGCTTGAACCTGTTCACCTCCGTTCGGGCGCGACTGAGCCATGCGAGTGACTTTCGAAAAGTGCCTTCATACCACCTTGAGAGCCACACGTAGTCTCTGTCAGGCGGGTCCACCTTCATGTGGTTAACGAAGAGCAGCTTCAGGCCAATCTCTGTCAGGAACACGATTCGAAGAAGTGCGTTGTTGAAGTAGTAGGCCGCCTCCAGATCCATGTTGTCAGATTCAGCTTCAGGCGCCGTTTTTCCGATAGGCCAGTCGTGATCTGACATGAGGTTTTTCAGCACCTCCGTGCGGTCCACGGCTCGCTGGCGTCTGAAATCATCCCGCTTGTACCCCAGTGCTTGGGCGCAACGAAGGGAAACGTACGCCATTACGAGACGTGATTGCAAGGTTGATCCCTCAAGCTTCGGCACGAGTTCCAACAGCCGCGCCCTGTAATTGGTTGGGTTCTTCACTGCGACTTCCTTCCTCGCTTTCGTGACAGCAATCTGGGCGGAGTCATTTTCACGCGATTCCCGGACAAAAGGACCTCGTGGGTCTTCTCCCACATGATACACGCACATCCTGGCTCGCGAGTCAGCGCGAGGGACAGGCCCAGTCTAACACGACTTTCTCTGTTATGCGCTTACTCGGGGACTATGGTGATTTCGTCACGTCCTTCAAAAGGTGTGCCATCATGCGTCTGTCCAGTCAGGACGGCGTAGCCGTCTTGGAAACTGCCCGGCTCAAGATTCTCGGTCGACACCTGGACCACCAAGTCTACGAGCCCGTCCCCATCGACATCCTCTTCATGAGCCATGTACTTATCGCCCTTTCCGCGGACCGCCACCCCAGCTCCAGCCAGTTCGACTGTCTCTGGGTCAACTGTCGTGGCATCGAAGTCCGGACTCGATAAGATGGCTATAGGAATCAGGCCTTGCGTACCAAGGTTGACCGCATTCGGATGGCTCCCGGGCTTTATGTCAATCTTGACGGACTTTGCGACCACGGGAACCCACATGACGGCCTGATCACCAGTATCCGGGCCCGATGCGAATCCAACGATATTGCCAGCGGAATCGATGTCGTATCCCCATGAGAAATCGTATCCGCTCGGAAGATAGGTGTGCAGATCGACGACACTTTCAGCCGTACCCGACCATAGCAACGCGTGGTATATTCCTCCCGTGGCGGTTCCTCTGCCAGCGCCTGCCTGAACACCGCCTGAGACGCCTGTGGCTTCGGAATAATCGAATCCGGCAGGGTGCAAATCGACAACGCTCTCCGGTGTGCCAAACCACAACAAGGCACGCCTTTGACCACCCACGTAACCATAGCCCACCTGAAGACCGCCTGAGACACCCGAAGCTTCCGACTCATCGAATCCGATGGGATGCAGGTCGACAACACTCTCTGCTGTGCCCGACCACAGCAAGGCGTGGCACCGTCCTCCCGTGGCGGGCCCGGTCCCATCGCCCACCTGCTGACCGGCCCAAATGTCGAACGCATGTGATACATCGAAGCCGCGAGGGTGGAGGTCAACAGCACTTGCTGCTGTGCCGGGCCACAGCAAAGCATGCACCCTGCCAGTCGCGACGTTATCGCCGAAGCCTGCCTTCTGACCGGCGTGGATATCCCACGCGTAGGAATGCGTGAATCCAGGTGGATTGAGGTCAACGTAGCTTTCACCCGTCCCTGACCATTGCAGGGCATGATAGTATCCCCCCGTGGCAGGGCCTTTGCCCCAGCCTACCTGAATTCCGCCCCACACGCCATCGGCCTCCGACTGATCGAATCCGATGGGATTCAGGTCGACGACGCTTTCCGCTGTGCCTGACCACAGCAACGCGTGATGCTTACTGCCCCAGAGCCCCCAGCCCAAGCCCACCTGCTCGCCGTCTGAGGCAGCGACGGCACGTGAGTCCGTGAACTCGGCGGAATGTAAGACAATGACCCGATAGTTTGTGGCTGCAGAAGTAATTGTGGCTGCAAACATGATGGTAAGAAGTGGGTAGCTTGACCTACGTTGACCTCCCAAGAGATTAGCGATTCCTGCTCATCCGCTTTCTGCGCATTTCTCCTTGTATAAGGGTTCCAAGCTTGGGGCCGGAACGAAATCAAGGAACGAATTCCGCGATCACCATACCCATCTTTCGCTCTCATTGACGACTCACGAGAGTTAGGCCAGTCAATGCACAAGCACCGCGTGTCGAGTCCACAAAAGCGTGTGCACACTCAACGCACGCGCGGCGCGCTATCAGCCTCCACAGGTGTCATATCTCAAAGATGAACAAGTCACGATAGCTGGGTTGTGCGCGCCACGCAAGGAGAAAACAGCGAAAAATGGGAAATGGGAAACACCATGGGTGTTCTGCGCTTTGAGACCGAGGCTTGCGTGTCCGGCCCGACATTGGTACGCTACCATCAGCAGGTTCGCAGATAGTGATTCGGTCGCAATTGGCCCCTTCGGCGGCTCGAATCCTTGATTCGATGCTCTCCTGGAGATGACAGTTTTGTCCTCTTGCCCGGAGACGCCTTAAAGTGGCATAGGATGTGAGTGCAGATAGACATGAGTGATGACAAATGCGTGACTCTGACGCCGGTGGAAGAGGCGGCGGTTCGGGCTTCGTCGTTTGATGTGCTGTATCCGCCGACGGAGAAGATTCCTACGATCGTGGTGGAGAATTTCCCGGCGCTGGGCAAGCTGGCGGCGATGCGCTTCATCGAGTGGGTGCAGAACCATCCCGGCGGCGTGATCGCTCTGCCCACGGGCAAGACGCCGGAACACTTTATCAAGTGGGTGCAGCGCTTGCTTGGAAGCTGGGACTCGTCCGAGACACGCAGGATTCTGGAGCAGTGGAGCGTCGATCCGGCGAAGCGGCCCGACGTGCGAAGCCTGCATTTCGTGCAGATCGACGAGTTCTATCCGATGGACTCGTCCCAGCATAACAGCTTCAACTTTTACGTGCGGCACTACTACATCGAGGGCTTTGGGCTGGATCCTGCCAGAGCCCTGCTGATCGACTCGGCCGCCATCGGCCTGCAACGAGGCGAGACACTCAGGGATGTCTGGCCGGACAACCGCGTGGACCTGACCCTGCGGTATCGTCAGACCGTCAGCCAGCTCGAATGCCGGCAGAAGGCTCTGCTCGAACGGATCGACCAGTGGTGCATGGAGTACGAGCAGCGAATCCGCGAGCTGGGCGGTATCGGCTTCTTCCTGGGCGGTATCGGCCCGGATGGGCACATCGGTTTCAATATCCGCGGCTCCGACCACAACTCGACGACGCGTCTTTGCCCGATCAACTATGAGACGCAGGCGGCGGCCGCCAGCGACTTGGGCGGAATCAAGATCGCCCGTCAGCGACTGGTGATCACCGTCGGCCTGCGGACGATCACGCGGAACCCGGATTGCACAGCGATCGTTGTCGCCGCCGGCCAAGCCAAGGCGGCGCTGGCAGCCCAAGCGATCCAGTCCGAGGCGAACATAGACACGCCGGCCACCTGTCTGCAGCAGTTGCCCAACGCGCGGTTCTACCTGACTCGCGGGGCCGCCGCACGGCTTGCCGAGCGGCAGATCAAAGTCATCGAGAAAGTGGAGGTCATTACCGACGCCGACGTCGAGAGAGTCCTTGTCGAGCTGGCCGTCCAGAAGCGCAAGCGCCTGCTCGATCTGACTGAGGCCGACTGCCAATCCAACCGGGCCGTCTCGGTCATCCTGCGGAATCGGATCGAATCGCTGCACGACCTGGCCACGATGGTCCATTCCCGGCTCGCCGACAAAATCGAAAACGGCGTGCGAGTCTTTAAGAACAAGTGCTTCCTGCACACCGAGCCGCACCACGACGACATCATGCTGGGCTATTTCGCGGAGGCCGTCCGCCATTTCCGCCGGGCAAACAACGTGCACCATTTCGCCACGCTGACCAGCGGCTTCACCTCCGTGACCAACGATTTCATGCGGGAGCAGATCGTTTGCCTCCGCCGCTTCCTTGGCGCCGCCGATTTCAGGGCGCTGCTGGAGCAAGGCTATTTCGCCCCGGGCGACGGGATGGTGCGCAACCGCGACGTATGGCAGTACCTCGACGGCGTCGCCGCCCGGGACGAGGACGAGAAGGCGGAGGGCTGCGCTCGCCGCATGTTGCGAAACCTCATCGAGTTGTTCGGCGAAGGCTTCTTGGGGGACATGGACCGCCGCATCACCGAGTTGGAGGAGTACTTCGTCACGACCTATCCCGGCAAGAAGGACCTGCCGGACGTTCAGAAGCTCAAGGGGATGTGCCGCGAGTGGGAGGCGGAATGTCTCTGGGGCTATTACGGCTGGCAATGCCAGAATGTCCGCCATTTGCGGCTGGGCTTCTATACGGGCGACATCTTCACCGAAGAGCCCACGATGGCCACGGACGTCCCGCCCATCGTGGCGGAGCTCAAGCGGATCGATCCGGACATCGTGACTGTCGCGTTCGATCCCGAGGCCAGCGGGCCGGACACGCATTACAAGGTCATGCAGGCAATCGCGGAGGCGATTCGGGTCCATCTCAGGACCAGCGGGAAACGCAACCTGAGGATCTGGGGCTACCGCAACGTGTGGTTCCGGTTCGATCCTTGCGAGGCCAATGTCTTCGTGCCGGTGACTCTGGCGATGTTCTCCACGATGCACGATGCATTCATGAACTCCTTTATCACACAGAAGGATGCGTCTTTCCCGAGCCCCGAGCACGATGGGCCCTTCTCGCAACTGGCGCAGCGCATCCAGGTCGAGCAGTACCGCAAGATCAAGACCTGCCTCGGCCGGGAGTGGTTCTACAATCATCCCAGCGCCCTGATCCGCGCGACCCGCGGCCTGGTCTTCCTGCGGGACATGTCCCCCGAGGAGTTCTTCGATTCCTGCCGCGAGCTGCGAAAGTCCGTCGAGGACCGCTGATTGCCGGACTGTTATGCAAGGTGAGCCCCTCGATGCCCGTGAAAGAGCCAACATGAACAGCCGCCTCTGGCAACTGCTGATCGCAGGAGGCGCGTTGGCTTTGGCTTCGACCGCCTGGGCCTCGGACGATTGGGAGTACTGGAACCAATTGGCACTCAAGCACGATTTCACCGATACGCTGGCCCTCGACGTGGCCTCCGAGCAGAAGTGGTTTGACGATGCTTTAGACTTCTTCCTGTACAATGTCGTCGTACTGCCCACCGTGAGCCTCACGGAGAACGTGTCGCTCGGCGCCGGGTATCGATGGGAAAAGCGGGAGGAAGACGACTCATGGACGACGGAGAATCGACTCCTCGTTCCCCTGACAATCGGATGGGCCGCGAAGCCCTGGCTGCTCCAACTTCGAAACCAGCTTGAATACCGGGACCTGGAGGACGACCAGGACCGGTGGCGGATCCGGGAGCGCATTACGCTCAAGTGGCCGGTCCGTGTCGGTGAGCTTACCGTAGTACCCTTCGCCTCGGCGGAAGCATTCTACGACCTCACAACCGACCAATTGAACCAGAACCGCCTCGCCGCAGGGCTGTCCGTGCCCTGGGGAAAGCACATGGCCCTGACGATATTCTACATGAACAAGGCCGACCGCGACGACGATTGGTCCACCACCAACATCCTCGGCACCGAAATAGCCCTCAAGTTTTAGCCGCTATGCCGGATCACGCAACCGTATGGCCGCCCGGACTGCCAGAACGAACATCCATCGTGACCCATCACCGCCCTTATTCCTCCCATTTCCAGTTTTTCCCGCTTGCCCTTTCTGGCGACGGCGATTACAATACCGATAGTCAAGGCGACAGAGACATCTTTGATCCAAGGACCAACAAATGGACTTAGCCCGCATATTTCACAGGGTTTCCGCATTTTTGTATAGACAAATGGCCTAACTGCTTGTAGAGTAAGGGGTTGTGACCGATCCCGTACTCCAACAGAAAG
>Ga0214473_10003199_pt1 | contig 19931 bp, 8 predicted proteins | sample RVTome_7_FD_203509 | JGI IMG/M metagenome (GOLD analysis project Ga0214473, IMG submission 203509) | Soil microbial communities from uranium-contaminated site in the Upper Colorado River Basin, Wyoming, United States - RVT98D197 | ecosystem: Environmental > Terrestrial > Soil > Contaminated >... | reverse complement strand
CAGCTCCCTTTCGAACACATCGACCCGATGACCGGCAACCTCCTGTTGACGTTTACCGATCTCGTTCTTCCCGGCAACGCCGGCTTCGACCTACGGATCCAGCGCACCTATAACGCGAAGATCTACGAGACCTACAGCAACATCGGCGGCTCGACACTTCGAGAGGACTCCTGGGCGGGGATCGGCTGGTCCCTCCACTTCGGGCGATTGCTGAAGGCAGAGTCCTTGAGCAACCCGGTCCTCGAGATGCCGGATGGTCGCCAGCAGTCGACCTACCGGCACATGGATGGCAATCCCTACCACTTCATGACCAAGGAGTACTGGACCGTCGAACGCGTTCCGGGCGGCGTGCCCGTCGTGCGCTCGCCCCAGGGCATGCGCTACACGTTCGGCTGGCGCCAGGGGGAGACCCGTTATGCGACACGGATCGAGGATGCGTTCGGCAACTTCGTGCTGATCAGCTACGCGCCGCCCCCAGCGCCAGGCGACGTGATCGAGAAGGTCGAACAACACCTTGCCGGCGGCGAGGTGCGCAGCGTTCTCTTCGAGTACGACGACACGCTGCCGGGCGGCAGCGGCGCTGTGACAGCGGGGTCCCTTCGCACGATGACGTTCGAAGGCAGACAGTGGACCTATAGCCAGGTGCCCGCGGCTACCTTCAGCTACACGCTGCTCACCCAGGTCCAGCCTCCCCTCGACCCACCGTGGACATTCACATACAGCACCGCCCCCAGCACGACATACATGCTCAACAAGCTCACGACGCCGAACGGGGGCCAGATCGACTACGGCTACACCGCCACGCAGTTCTATCTGGGATCGACCAGCTTCCTGTCGCCGGCCGTGACGACGCGTGCCCTCTCGGGCCGTTCGGTGCCGGCGGGAACCTGGACCTATCAATACTCGAGCACGACGGCGCACAACGTCACCGTGATCAGGTCGCCCTGCAACACCGGCACGGGCTATAGGTTCCGCGGAATCGGAACCAACTCGGGTTTGGCGTTCGAGTTGGGCGCGTTAGAGGGCAAGGTCGTCGCGAGCGGCACCCAGAACCCCCTCGAATTCGAGAGCCTCCTGTGGGAGCGCTCGGCGCCGATTTCCAACGAGCCGGAGAGCGGCTCGTCCGCCCAGACTCACGTAGCCCTGCTCCGGCGTCGAACCGTGACCCGAGGAACGTCCAGCTATGTCACGACGCACACGTACGACCCCTCTCCCTACAGTGCCAGCCGCGCACGCAACTTCAACGACCACGGCCGCCCGGTCTCGACGAGCGAGCAAGGCGAGCTGTCCCGCACCACGACGCGGGCGTTCTTCTACGGCGCGTCCGTCGACCCGAGCTTCGGCCCCGTGTACATCGTGGACAAGCTGGCATTGGAGACGATCCGGGTGGGTACGGAGGCTTTCACGCGCAGCTACGTCTACGAGGCCGGCACGGGGTTCCTTCGCTCTCAGACGATCTACGGGATCACGACGGCCTACACGCCGACCGCGAATGGCGATGTCCTGACCTCGACCGACGCCAATGGGAACGTCACGAGCTACGAGTACAACTGGGGCGTCGCGAGCCAGGTTCGAACGCCCGAGTACACGGTCGACAGGACGGTCGACCCCGACGGTACCATCGCCTCCGAGACACGCCGCGGCTTCACGACGCGGTTCGAGTACGACCCGCTGTTCCGGCCGACAGAGACGAGGCCACCCGTCGGTGACGCCATCGTCCGCGTCTATGACCCGGCTGGCCAGTTCGTCCGCGTCCAGCGCGGCCCCTTCGGCGGCGTCGGGGGCGGCTCGTTCACGCGCACGAACCTCGACGGTTTCGCACGGCCGATCGGCACGGAGAACGGCGCCGGCATCAAGACGAAGCTCACGTACGATTCCTGCGGGCGCACCACTCTCGAGAGCTACCCGTTCACGGGCTCCGCTTCTACGCCTCCGGGAACCACCTATACCTACGACGCCCTCGGGCGGGTGACCCGCCGTACGCACCCGGGCGGCGCCTTCGCGAAGTATGACTATCTCCGTGGCGTAGACATCGACGTCACCGACGAGGAGCAGCACGTCACCCGGCAGGACTGGAGCGCGTTCGGCGACCCGGGCGACGCTCGTCTGATGAGGGTCACCGATCCCACTCTCGCGATCACGCAACACAAGTTCAATGCGCTCGGCAGCCTGACCTCGGTCACGGTTCCTGGAGTGCCGGAGCGCAATTGGACCTACAACACACGCAACGAGCTCGCCGAAGAGGTGCACCCGGAGAGTGGCCGCACCCTCTATGCCTACTTCGCAGCAGGCAACCTCCGAACGCGCACGGATGCCCAGTTCGGTGTGACGACCTTCGGCTACGACGGCAACAACCGCCTGACCGAGATCGATCGGCCGGGCGACGCCGACGACGTGGCCATCGCGTATGACGATTCAGACAACAGGACCGAGCTCGTGACGGCCGACGTCTCGAGCCTGTTCACCTACGACGCGGCCAACCGGCTGGCCTCGCGCAGCGACGACCTGGACGGCCTGATCTTCGACACGGTCTATGCCTACGATTCCCGGGACAACTTGAAGCGCTTGACCTACCCCTCAGGTGCGAGCGTCACCTACGAGTACGACTCCGAGAACCGCATCACACGCGTCGCGAACGGCATCGCCGAAACCTACGCCCACCAGTTCGGGTACCACCCGTCGGGCGCCCTCGCGAAATACCGTGCCGGCAACAACCTCCTGCATCAGTTCACATACGACACCCGCTATCGGCTGTGGACGCTGAACGCCGGCGGCGCGCTCGCGCTCAGCTACACCTACGACAGGGTCAACAACGTGAAGACCATCACGGACCCGCGCCCAGGGATGAGCGCGGTTCTCGAGTACGACGCGCTCGACCGCCTCACGAAGGCCGGGACCGCGATGACCTTCGGCTACAGCCCTGCCGGCAACAGACTCTTCAAGCAGATCGGGGCCCCCAGGACCGACTACGTCTACTCCGCGACGAGTCAGCTCCTCATGTCGTCTACCGGGGCCGAGGCCGAAACCTTCACCTACGACCTCAACGGCAACCTGAAGTCAGATGCTCGCGGAACGTACAGCTACGCTCCGACGAACCTGCTGACGGCGGCGGTGGCCGGCGGCTTGTCGACCCGCTACCTCTACGATGGGGACGGCCTGCGCAAGACCCGGATCGCCACCGGCGGTACCTCCTACTTCGTACACGGCCCTGGTGGGCAGTTGCTGGGTGAATACGGGGAGAGTGGCGGTGTCCCGAGGGTCGTGCGTGAATACGTCCTCGCGGGCACTCGCTTGATCGCCGAAGTTGCCCCCACGGTGCTGACCATCCAGCCCGCATCCCTGACGTTCCTGGCGGTCCTGGAACAGGCGCCTCCAATCCCGCAGACCGTGGCCCTCGCAACGGGCGGTGAGAACATCCCGTGGACCGCAACGACGACCGATCCCTGGCTCAGCGCGTCGCCAGTCTCGGGGTCGACTCCCGCCAGTGTCAGCGTGTCGGTCGACGTCTCAGGCCTCGCGCCTGGCAGCTACTCCGGGTCGGTGACGGTCGCCGCGCCGAAGGCGGTGAATAGTCCCCGGATCATCCCCGTGCAGCTCACCGTGTTCGAAACCGCCACGCTCTACGTTTCGCCGGCCGCAGTGAGCTTCTCCCGGCCCGCAGCTGGGCCAGATCCGCAGCCACGCTCGGTCGACCTGCTCTATCCAGGCAACCCGGCGACCTGGCAGGCCACGCCCTCGGCCTCCTGGATCGTGGTTTCGCCCGTCAGCGGGCTTACCCCAGCGACCCTCGGCATCTCTGTTTCGGGTCAGGGCTTGGCTCCCGGCACCCACCACGGGAGTGTGACGATCACGTCGCCCGGGACTCCCGGAAGCCCACAAACAATCGCGGTCGAATTGGTGATTGGACCCGCGCCCGGTTCGGTCTGCGCGCCAAGCGCTTCGTACTGCGAGATCTTCGACGACGAGCCCCTGGGTAACTTCTCGGCCGGCTGGGTCTGGTCCGAGCCCAATGTTCCTCAGGTCGTGATCGACCCGCGCGGCGCCGGGCGGGTGATGCTCCTGGATCCTCCTTCCACCAACCGCTTGAACGGCTACGTCGACCTCGCGGGCCCTCATCCCATCCTGGGCACCGAGATCTCGGTCCAGGTCATGACGACCGGCACGGACCCCGCCGACTCGAAGTCACTGGCCAAGATCGAGTTCTACACACAGGATGGCGCCGCCTGGGGCAAGACCACGCGGACGTTCGGCACCATCCGCTTCGGTTCGAACCTGCGCTTCCAGTATGGCCCCACGCTCTACCAGCGGCTCGTCGACCCGATGGAGCCGGGGCGTTGGTACGCGGTGCGCGTGCGTTACCTGGACGGCCAGGTAGAGGTGTACCTGGACGGCGAGCTGAAGTTCACGACGACCGAGGCGCCCGACGGCGCGTTGCCCTTGCAGGCGTTCTCGCTCACGGCCTGGGACCTGGCGCCGGGCGCGGCATACGCCGACCTGCTCCAGTCCAAGATGGGATCTGAGCCGCCCCCACAAGCTGAACTGCAGGTCATCCCCTTGAGTCTCAGCTTCCAGGATGCCGGAGGCGGCGGAGGCGGCGCAGGCTTCGCTCCTAACCGAGGGGAGGTGTCTCCGTTCACCAGGACATCGACACCCGCTGTCGCGACTCGTTCGCCATCGGCTCGCGAGCCCTCGGCGATCCACCTGCCCGTGGCTTTCGAGCCGAACCTGGGTCAGGCGGACCCGAGCGTCAAGTACCTGGCGCGAGCGCGCGGCCACCTGCTTCTGGTCCGCTCGACGGACATCCTGCTGATGCTGCCCGAGGCCGCTCCTCCGAGCGAGGCCAAGCCGGAGACCAACTTGGCGGGACATCTGCTCGCGGGAACCGCTCGGGACCGCAGCAGGCCACGCCGGGCAGCCCTGGTACGAATGAAACTTGGACGTGCGGAGCGAGCACTCCAACTCGATGCCGAGGAACTGCTGCCTGGGCTGAGCCACTACTTCATCGGCGACGACCCCGGTCGCTGGCGCACCCGTGTTCCTCACTACGCTCGCGTCGTCGCCAAGGAGATCTACCCGGGCGTCGACCTTGTGCTTCGTGACAGCGAGGGCCGGGCAGAGTACGACCTGGTCGTCGCCCCGGGCGCCGACGCCGCCGCCATCGCAATCGAGTACGAGGGCGCGAGCCAACTGAGCGTCGATCCAGCGGGCGACCTGGTCCTCGAGACGGCTCTCGGGCAGCGGGTCCGCCAAGCGCGGCCACAGATCTATCAGGAGGTCGCCGGCCGCCGCCGGCCAGTGGCCGGCAGCTTCAAGCTCCGAGGAGCGGGCAAGGTCGGGTTCGAGATCGGCCCGTACGAAAGACGGCTGCCGCTGGTGATCGATCCCGTCATCGTCTGGTCCTCGACGCTCGGCGGGACCGCCGGCGACGGCATCACGGCTTTGGCCGTGGACAACACGGGCAACGTCTACGCCACGGGCCTCACGGGTTCCACGGACTTCCCGCTCGCCGGTCCGTTCCAGCCGATCAAGAACCTCGTCAGCGACGCCTTCGTCACCAAGCTGCTTCCTAGCGGCGCGGGTGTCGTCTACTCGTCGTTCCTGGGTGGTTCCGGAATCGACGACGAGGGACGGGGCATAGCGGTCGACGGCTTAGGGCGCGCGGTCGTGGTGGGCCGCATCGGCCTGGCGGGCTCCCCGCCGGCGCAGGGCTCCTTCCCGATCATCAACGCGTCAGCCTTCGGCCCTCAAGGCAACGCAGACGTCTTTATCGCTCAGGTGGAGACCGACGGCAGCCGGCTCGTCTATTCCACGCGGATCGGAGGAGCTCTCGGCGACGAGGCTTTCGACGTCGCGCTCAGCCCATCGGGCGTCACGCACGTCGTGGGTTTCACGAGCTCCCTCGACTTTCCGCTGGCGAGCCCGTACCAGCCAGCCCGCGCGGGAGACAAGGATGCCTTCGCCCTGGGCATCTCCCAGGACGCCAGTGGCGCCCCCCTGCTCGCCTACTCCACCTATCTTGGCGGGACGGACGCCGCGGGCTCGGGTCTCAACCGTTTCACTACTGCCGCCGCCGTGGCTGTCGACGCGGCCGGCAATGCCTACGTGGCAGGCGAGACCACTGCCGAGCAGTTCGGCGCGCAGTTCGTCTGCCAGGTCCCAGGGTCCTTGGGGAGTGACGCCTTCGTCGCGAACGTCTCGTCCGGTCAGGTCACGGCCCTGCGTTGCTTCGGCGGCTCGGGACTCGGTTCGGATCGAGCGGCTGACGTCGCGCTCACCCCGAACGGCACCGTCTGGGTGGCGGGTGACACGCTGGATGGCGATCCACCTCCTATTGGCCAGCCTTCCGACTTCCCGCTCCTGAACGCTCCGTTCGCCTTCGGCGGTGCGATCGATGCATTCGTCACAGCGTTATCGAGCGACCTCTCTTCCCTGACGTTCTCGACGCCGTATGGTGGCGCGGCAAGCGAGTCCGCAACGGCCTTGACGGTCGATCCGCTGGGCCAGGTCCTGGTGACCGGCACGACGTCCTCTCGAGAGCTTCCGGTGGTCGCGCCACTGCAAGGCTGTCCCTCGAGTTATCTCGTGGGTAGTGCAGGTAGTTCCGGAGACTCCTTCTTGCTCAAGCTCGACCCCGCCACGGGCCAGCCCGCCTATGCCACGTATCTCCCCGGACCCGCCGCTGGGCACCAAGCGCGCGATGTGGTGGTTACCGCCGACGGGTTCATCTACGTAGGTGGAACGTCGTCCAGCTCGTCTGGCTTTGGCACCAACGATGGGTTCGTGACTAAGATCGAGGAGGGCATCACCGTACCGGATGCGGGAACCCTCATCCTCAACAACGCGGTCGGAGGCCCGGCCATCAACGCCAACGAGCCCGAGGGCGAGCCCGAAGCCGCGCTCGATTTCTCAGTGGAGCGGCTCGGTGGCGGAGCCGGAACCGTCAGCGCGAACGTCGCCTCGAGCGACGGAACGGCCACCGCAGGAGCGGACTATCAGCCATTCGCCACGACCAGCATCCTTCCCGAGAACCGCTGCCACGCCAACTACTCGCTCCTGGTGCTGGACGACGCGCAGCCCGAGCCCGACGAAACGTGCTCGATCTCTCTCTCCGACGTCACGGGGGGCGCCTCGCTCGGGCTACTCAACACCTTCGAGGTCACGATCCTGGACAACGATGGGGGTGGCGGCGCGATCCTGGAGCGCTCGATCGATATCCGCGATCGAGTCTTGCCTACAGGTCCTGCGTGGCAGGCGGCTGTCGACGTGCCCTGGCTGACGCTCAGCGCCAGCTCAGGCACCGGACCGTCCACGGTCCTGGTTACAGCGGATCCTACTGGTCTCGTCAACGGAACGTACTCGGGCAATGTGACGGTCACCGCCGACGCAATCGGCAGTCCCCAGCTCGTTCTCGTGACTCTGACGATCACGCTGAACCCAGCACCGTGAAGGATCGAGGAGTAAGATTATGAGCACGGACCTGAATTTCATGAGACGCCTTCTCCTCGCCCTGGCCGGCTTCGTTCTCGCCGCGCCCCCGGCCGCGCATCCGGACACGGTGCGCTACTACCACCTCGACGGCCTCGGCAGCGTCCGCGCCGTGACCAATCAGTCGGGCGCGGTCGTGGAACGCCACGACTACTTGCCATACGGCGAAGAGTGCACGACCGGACCGTGTGCCTCCAACCCAGGTGCCGGCGCCGGCCAGCCCAGGAAGTTCACCGGTAAGGAGCGCGACCAAGAGACCGGCCTCGACTACTTCGGCGCCAGATACTACGGGTCCACGATCGCACGCTTCACCACGGTTGATCCGCTCCTTGACCAGAGGGCCGCCCTTCTAAACCCGCAGCGATGGAACCGTTATGCGTACGGGCTCAACAACCCGCTGAGGAATGTCGATCCTGACGGCAAGGACACGATCGACCTGGCGATCGGCTTCGGGAAGGGCGTGGGTGGCGTAGCTGCCGCCGTGGTGACTGCTCAGTTTGCGTTGTTAGCGGATCCTGTCGGAACGGTCACGGGAGCGGCGAGTGGAATAGCCGACACGGCCTCGGCACTGGGTTTCGCGGCACAGAATCCTGGATACGTGCTCGACTCGTACGTTCAGCTCTCGACGAGCGCGAATGGGGCAGACCAACAGGCGCTCGGTGGGGCTTTCGGACAAGGTGCGGCCGCCGCCGCACTGACGTTCGCCCCAGCAGCCAAGGGGGCACCGGCGCAGGTTCAGGTGAACAGGGCCGTCGGTAATGCCTTCCGTGATGAGATTGCCGGGCTGCTGCAGAAGGCTGGCCGAGATGTACAGACGGAGGTGTACAAGAAGACGCCCTTCGGATCTCGCTTCATCGACATCGAAGTGAGCCAAGGCGGAAAGGTGCTTGGTGGGATCGAGACCAAGACCGGCGGCTCTAGGTACAAGCCGTCACAGCGGTCCAAGGATCGGTGGCTCAAGAACGTCGAGGGCTACCCGGTCAACGTAGTGCGAGACAAGTGACGTGCTGGACGGCGGAGCCTTCACGGAACTCGTCAACCGGGTCGCGGACTTCCTGCAACAGCGAGGTTTCGGGAGGCGCGGTGCCATTTTCTTCCGCGTGCGGGCTGGCAACTGGGCGCTCATTGAGCTCCAGAAGAGCCAGAAGACGAGCGCTGATGCGGTCGTTTTCACGGTCAACGTCGGCGTGGTGTCAGAACGCCTGGCGCGTTTCTTTTCGATTCCGCTGAAGCCCAACCAGCTACCAGAGTCCAGCGAGTGGCATTGGCGGCGGCGGCTGGGTTTCCTGCTGCCTGAAGGCCAGGACAAGTGGTGGACCCTCAGGCCGAGCACGCGGGTCGAGGAAGTCAGCCATGAGATGGAAGGTGCGCTTGAGCTGGCACTGCCAGAGATCGAGAGGCACCTCCATGACGAATCCCTCAGAGACCTTTGGCTGACTGGCCGTTCTCCCGGGCTGACCGAAGTCCAACGTCTGAAGAATCTCACCGTGCTGGTGAAGGCATTGGGGCCTGAGGATCGTGTGGCTCCGATTCTGGATGAGCTACGCCGAGTGTCTAGAGCCAACGCCGTGCTGCTCGAACAGAAGCTTCAGGCAGGGGCCTCGGCTTGAACGGGGCGGATGAGCTGCTTGGGACATGGACGAGCGATCCTGAAGACCACGAGGGCATTCGGGAGTTTGGGCGAACGACGTTGGAGTTTGAGGAGGATGGCCAGCTCACTTACACCGTCCATGCCGAAGGGAAGGATCAGAAGATGTTTCTATCGTTCCGGGTGGAAGGCGGGACTCTCATCACGGACCAGCCTTCGTCACCGCGGGAGGAGCGAACCGCCTACTCGGTTGGTCCGGATGGAAAGCTCACTCTCTGGTTTGGAGGCCAGCGCTCCGTCTATGTCCGTGAGGAGTAGTCCCGCCCGATCGGCCCTGGCACTGGACACGGATGCGCTTGGCCGCGCGCGTCACGTGCCTCGCAGGGATGGCGAGCTGCCGGCGTCGCGCAGGCAGCATGTGGTGCACGCCGGGACCGGCGCGAATGTAAGCGGACAGGTCGAGAAGAGCGGCAGCGTCGCCAGGCGGCGGGACGGCCTGGGCCCGAAGTGAACCCAATGACCGGCACCACCGACTACGACATCTGGGTGAAGACCGACAAGGACTTGGCTGGTCGAGAATCTTTCGACAAGGCCCAAGTGGACATCCAAGCCTTGAAGGTAGACGAGGTGACAGCCGCCCGAGTCGAGCGCCAGATTCAAGCGGTCAAGGCTGCGCGCAAGTCTTGAGTGATGTCTTCCCTGCGGCCGACACGGCAACCATGCCTGCGAGTACCGTCGAGGAAGCCCATGGCTCTCGGAGAGCGACGATGACAAGACGGACATCGATAGCCCTGCTCGCTCTTATCGGAATTCTAGGCGGCTGGGTGGGAAAGGCAGCGGACAGCGAAGCGCAAGGGATCGAAGGGGCGAAGGCGCTTTTCGAGAAGTATGTGGAGCTGGAGAAGGCTTTCGACCCGGCGGTCGCGGACCTTTACTCGGATGAAGCCGTCATCACGAACAAGCGAGCCTATCCCACCGGCCAGGTGCGGGAGCTCGCTATCCCAGCCGTACAGTACAAGGAACTGCTCCGCCAGGCCATGCCTCTCGCAAAGCAGCTCAGCGACACGAACCGGTATTCAGACTGCTCCTACAGGTCCCTGGGCGAAAAGGTGGAGATCAAGTGCCAGCGTTTCGCTGAGCGAAAGAAGTACACGAGTCCGATTCGCTTGGTGGTCGGCCCTGCCGCGACGGGTAAGTGGGTCATTCGCGAGGAGCATTCCGAGTCTATTCCCTGATCAAGTGACTGCTGCCACAGGCGGCGTGAAGTCTGAGAACCCGCTCTCGAAAGAGGATCTTGCTCAAGCTCAGCGGGTCGAGGTGACGCCTGAGATGGTGGCCTCATCTGTGGCCATTGACGGCGGGGTGAGCCTGTGAAGAATCGACCGGCGGTGTGATGGTGCGACGTCGACGACGCCCGACGCGCATCGGGCCGCGCACCCACATCCGCAGGGATCCCGGAGCGTGGACCGTGACGGTGAAACGCCGGGGCCACAACTTCGGGGACTATTTTCCCGATGCGGTGTGGGGTGGCCGAGATCGGGCACTCCTCGCCGCGCAGCGCTTCAAGGACCAACTCCTGCTGTGCATCGGGCCGGACACCCGTGTACGGCGCAGAAGCCCGAAGGGCTCTCGGAACGTGACGGGCGTGGTTGGGGTCAACTTGGAGCGCCACGTGGTGAAGGGCCGTGTCTATGAGTACTACCTGGCCCAATGGCAGGACCCAGAGAAGGGAACCCGGAGGCGCCGGTTCCTCATTGATCGCTATGGCAAGGAACAGGCATTTGCTTTCGCTATGGAGGCCCGCGAGGCGGGCGTGGCGCACGGCCATGCTCACCAACTGGCCCGTCAGTGCGAAGAGGCCACGCGACGCCTGCAGGACGCGCCACCCATGCCTCGTCAGGTGAAGGACCCCCTCAGCCGCAAGGGCATCAGCATGGCGCGCCGGCGACCGCGGCGTGCGAGGTGAGCAAGTACGTTCAGGGGTTCGTCAAGCCCCGGCCTCCGGCTGATCGTACGTGAGGCCAAAGATCGTATCCGTCAACCAGCGCCGGAACGACTCGTTGTCGGTGAACTGCCGGAACAGCTCGGTGTCGTCCTTGAGCACCGCGGTCATCACCCGGCCCAGCGCCTTGTCATGCTCGATGCGGGCGTTCTGCTTGTCCGAGTTCTTCCGGGCGTTCTGGTACGCGGTGTCGGCCGCGACCTTCGCCGGGATCTCCTCGGTGATGAGGCGGTGCACGCGGTCCCCGTCGGTCCAGGGGATGTTCCCGAACTGATCGTTGAAGGTCTTGAGGATGGCGGAGAGCCGGTCCAGCTCGGGCTCGGCCTTGCGTCCCCCGCCGCTGGTCGGAACGGGCTCGATCTCGGCGTCCTCGTCCGGGAGCTGGATCTTGAGCGCCGCCTTCTTCTCGGCGCGGTAGCTGTCCATGTCGATGGCTTCCAGGATGCCTTTCGAGAGGTCGTCCTCGACGGGCGCCGGCAGCTTGGGCACGAGGAAGTTCAAGAAAATCGACAGCTTTTCCCAGCCCGCGTTGGTGTACGGCAGGATCGAAGCCAGGAAGCTGTACGCCCGGACGAACGCCTTGGCCGTGCCCTTGAAGTCCACCTGGCCGTCCTCGTCGAGCTGCTCCTTGTACACGGCCACACAGGCGTCGAGGATCGGGTCCAGCGTATCGCGTTCGGCACCGCCGAGGTACAGCTCGACCAGGCGGTCGACCTGCGCCTGGGAGTAGACCTGGCGGCCGTCGAGCGCGGCCTTCAGGTCGTGCAGCTTGTTGGGGTCGGTCTCCGCCGAGAGGATCGTGGTCCGGTAGTAATCGGCGAACGACTCGCGGATGGTGTCGGCGTCGTTCATGAAGTCGAGCACGAACACGTCGTGCTTCTGCGGGTGGGCCCGGTTGAGGCGCGAGAGCGTCTGCACCGCCTTGACGCCGGAGAGGATCTTGTCCACGTACATCGTGTGGAGCAGCGGTTCGTCGTAGCCGGTCTGGAACTTGTCGGCGCAGACAACGAAGCGGTAGGGATCGTCCCTGATCCGACCGGCGATCTGGCTCGACGGGAAGCCGTTGAGCGACGCCTCGCTCACCTTCGCCCCGCCGTACTCGTGTTCCCCCGAGAAAGCTACGATGGCCTGCTGCGGGCTCTTGCGAAGGGCGAGGATGTCCTGGACGTTGGGCGAGAAGCCGTCGAGGTAGGCCTCGAGGTCGGCCTTGAGCTGTTGCTGGCTCGCGCGGGCCCGAAGGTCGCGCAGCGTGAACTTCGAGGTGTTGTAGAACGCCTGTCCGGCCGCCTGCCTCAGCGCCTGGTCCTGGTGGACGATCTTCGCCTTGTCGAGCGACGCCTTCATGTCGAGCACGGCCTGCTTGGTCGGCTCCAGCACGGCGTCGAGGCGGCGCAGGACGGTCATCGGCAGGATGACGTCCCGGTACTTGCCGCGGACGTAGAGGTCGCGGAGCACGTCGTCCGCAATGCCCCAGATCAAGTTGGCGATCCAGTTGAGTTGAGGTGGCTCCATTTGTGCCCGAGTTTAGTCCGAGTCGCGGCCGGCGTCCTCGCGTCCGAAAGCCGTGCTCAACTTCAGTGGTGTGCCTCGGTGGCGGCAGGGACCGTCAGCGCGAACGTCGCCTCGAGCAACGGAACGGCCACCGCACACCGGGCTATTCGTCGTCGACGATGTAGAGCGTGGCGGTGCTGGGGCTGCCGAGCGTCGCGCCGCCGCCCGGCGCGCTGAGCGTCAGCGCCACCGTCTCGTTCGCCTCCGCCGAGCCGTCCGGCGTGATCGTCACCGCGAACGTTCTCGTCGTCTCGCTCGCTGCGAACATCAGCGGCCCCGACGTTGACGTGTAGTCCGAACCTGCCGTCGCCGTGCCGTTGCTGGTGGCATAGTTCAGCGTGACGCCGCTCGCCGCTCCCCCGCTGCGTGTCACCGTGACCGTCAGCGTGCCGTCGCTCTCCCCAACGCTGTAGCTCCCCGCGCTGAATTGAAGCGTGCCCGCCACGTCGTTGTCCAGGATCGTCAGCGTCGTCGTCGCCGAGCTGCCGATGCTGGCCCCGCCCGTCGCGCCGCTCAGGTCGAGTGTCAGTGTCTCGCTCGCTTCGTCCAGCGTGTCGTTGGCCAGCGTCACCGTGAACGTTCGGCTCGCCTGCCCCGCCGCAAAGCTCAGCGTCCCCGCCGCCGTCGTGTAGTCCAGACCCGCCTGCGCCGTGCCGTTCGTACTGGCGTAGTTCACGCTCACTCCGCTTGCCACGCCTCCCGTCCGCGTCACCGTGATCGTCGCCGTCGGCAGGTTCTCCCCACGGCTGTACGTCGCCGAGCCGAACTTCAGCACCCCGCCCGCGTCGTTGTCCGCGATCGTCAGCGTCGCGGTCGACTGCGTCCCCAGGATCGCCCCGCCCGTCGGGTTCGACAGCGCCAGGTTCACCGTCTCGTTCGATTCGTCGCGCGTGTCCGTCTTCGTGGCCACGCTGAAGATCAGGCTGGTCTGGCCCGCCTTGAAGCTCAGCGTCCCGCTCTTCGCCGTGTAGTCCCCGTCTGCAATCGTCGCCGTGCCGTCCGAGGTCGCGTACTGCACGCTCACCGCACTCGCCGTCGATCCCGAGCGCTTCACCGTGACGACGCCGCTTCCACCCTCCGTCACCGAGTACGTCGGCGCGCTGAAGTGCAGCGTGACGCCGTCGTTGTCCGCGATCGTGAGCAGCGCCGAGCTCCGCACCCCCAGCGTCGCCACCCCCGAAGGGTTGCTGAGTGCCAGGTTCACTGTCTCCGAGCCCTCGACCGTGCCGTCGTCCGCAATCGTCACCGCCAACGTCTGGGTCAGGATTCCCGCGTTGAACGTGAGTGTCCCCGACGCCGCCGTGTAGTCCGAGCCCGCCTGTGCGGTCCCGTCGCTCGTGGCGTAGTCCACGGTGACACCGCTCGCCGCTCCTCCGCTGCGTGTCACCGTGATCGTCGCCGTGCTGCCGCTCTCGCCGACGCTGTAGCTCCCTGCGTTGAACTGCACCGTCCCAGCCACGTCGTTGTCCAGGATCGTGAGCGTCGTCGCGATCGGGCTGCCCAGGCTCGCTCCGCCCGTCGGGTTCGACAGCGTCAGGCTCAGCGTTTCGTTCGCCTCGTCCAGGGCGTCTGGGAGGATCGGCACCGTGAACGTCCGGCTCGCCTGACCCGAGGCAAAGCTCAGCGTTCCGCTCGTCGTCGTGTAGTCCAGACCCGCCTGCGCCGTCCCGTCGCTGCTCGCGTAGTTGACCGTGACGCCCCCCGCCAGGCCTCCGGTCCGGCTCACCGTGATCGTCGCCGTCGGCAGGCCCTCAGACCGGCTGTAGGCGGCCGCGCTGAACTTCAGCGCACCCCCCGCGTCGTTGTCCAGGATCTTGAGTGTCGCCGTGGCCTGGGTTCCCAGGCTGGCGCCGCCCGTGGGATTTCCAAGCGTCAGGGTGAGGTCCTCGTCGCTCTCGTCCTGGCTGTCGCCCGTCGTCGTGAGCTTGAAGGTGAGCGTCGAGATGCCCGGCTTGAAGCTCAGCGTTCCGGAGGCCGCCGTGTAGTCGGACCCCGCCAGCGCGCTGCCATCGTTCGTCTGGTAGTTCACGGTCAGGGCACTCGTGGTCGGTCCCGAGCGCTTGACCGTGAGCGTCGCCAGGCTGCCCTCGGTCACCGTGTAGCCAGGCGCGCTGAAGTGCAGCGTCACCCCGGGCTCGTCGTCCGTGATCGTGAGCACCGCGGTCTTCCGCGCCCCCAGCGTCAGCCGGCCCGTCGCGTTCGAAAGCGTCAGGTCCACGGTCTCGGGACCTTCGACGCTGCCGTCGTCCGTGATCGGGACAGCGAAGCTCTGGCCCAGGACCCCGGAGCCGAACGTGAGCGTCCCCGAGGCAGAGCTGTAGTCCGACCCCGCAGTCGCCGAGCCGTTCGCGGTTTGGTAGTCCACGGTCACGGGTCCCGCGCTGCCCCCGCTGCGTGTCGCCGTGATCAGGGCCGAGGCCGACGACTCGTCGACCGTGTAGCCCGTCAGGCTGAACTGCACGCTGCCCGCGCTGTCGTTGTCCACGAGCGTCAGCGTCGCAGAGGCCGGCGAGCCCAGCGTCGCCCCGCCAGCCGCGTTGCTCAACTGCAGGCCCACGCTCTCGTTGTCCTCGTCGTCCGTGTCCGGCGTGAGCGGAACCGTGAACGTACGGCTGGTCTGGCCTGCCGCGAACGTCAGCGTGCCCGACGTCGTCGTGTAATCGCTCCCCGGCGTCGCCGTGCCCCCGCTCGTCTGGTAATCCACCGTCACCGGGCCGCCTGTGCCCCCGGTGCGCGTCGCCGTGATCGTCGCCGACGCCAGCGACTCGCTCACACTGTACGACGCAGCGCTGAACCGGATCGCCCCGCCCAGATCGTTGTCCGTGAGCGTCAGCAGGGCCGTCGACGGCGTCCCCAGCGTCGCGCCTCCGCCCGGAGAGAAGATCCGCAGCACGACCGCCTCGTCGCCCTCGATCAGGCCGTCGTTCGTGACGGGAACCGTGAAGCTCGCGGACTTCGCGTTCGCGCCGAAGCTCAGCGTACCCGCCACGGCCGTGTAGTCCGATCCCGTCACGGCCGAGCCGTCGCTCGCCTCGTAGCCGACCGTCACACCGCTCGCCGCACCCCCCGTGCGACTCACCGTGATCGTCGCCTTGGCACCGGCCTCGCTCACCTTGTACGCCGCCAGGCTGAACGCCAGCGTCCCCGCCGTGTCGTCGTCGGTGACCGTGACCGTGGCCGTCGTCGGGCTGCCGAGCACGGCTCCGCCCGTCGGATTGCTGATCGAGACCGTAAAGTCCTCGTCGGCCTCGTCGAGCGTATCGCCCGTGATTGGAACCGTGAACGTCAGGCTCGTGACACCAACACCGAAGCTGAGCGTGCCGCTCTTCGCGGTGTAATCCGAGGCCGCGGTCGCCGAGCCGTTCGCCGTCGCGTAGTCCACGCTGACACCACCCGAGGTCCCGTCCGGGCGCAGCACGTCGACCGTGACCGAGCCTGCCGCTTCGCCCACGGTGTAGGCGGCCGAGCCGAGCTGCAGCGTCCCCGGCGTGTCGTCGTCGAAGATCGTTCCGGTGCCCTGACTGTCCGCCAGGTTCGAGTTCGTCGGGTTGCTCAGGTTGACCAGGAACGTCTCGTTGGTCTCGGCCAGCAGGTCGCCGGCCACGGGGACCGCAATCGTGCGGTTCGTCTGGCCGGGCGTGAAAGTCAGCGTGCCCGAAGAAGTCGCGTAGTCCGCGGGAGCCGTTGCGGTGCCGTCGGCCGTCGCGTACTGGACGCTCACTGTCTGGTTCGTGGCGTTCGAGAGGCTCACGATGAAGCTGGCGTTCACGGTCCCGGTGTTGCCTTCCGTGACCGTCACGTCGCTGATGAAGATATCGGGGGGGGACGCCGGCAGCAGCGCCACGCGCCAGGCGCCTCGTCCGTGCGTGAAGCCGAACAGCTCGTCCCCGCTGACGACCAAAGCCTCCGTCACGACGTTGGCGAAACCCGTGTTCTCCACCGCCCAGTTGGCCCCGCCGTCGGTCGAGACGAATACGCCGAGGTCCGTGCCCACGTAGAGGCGCTGCGTGTCGGCGGCGTCGACCACGATCGAGTGGACCGGGATGTCGGGAAGGTGGCCCGGGTCGCCCACCACGCCTGCACCATCGAGAGGCGACCAGCCTCCACCGGCGTTCTCGCTCTTCCAGACGTGGATGCCGCCAAAGGTCGAGTAGGTGGCGTACGCGACGCTCTCATCGACCGGATTGAAGGCCAACGAAGAAACGTAGCCCGCGCGTGGGGTCGCCGACGGCCAGCTCGTGCCGGAGCCCGCCGTGAGGCCGACGCTCGTGCGGTGGATGGCTCCATTCGCCTTCCCCGCCAGGACGAAGTTGGCGTTCGTCGGCGCGACCGCCAGTGCGCTGACGGAGCCGCTCGTGCCCAGCGCCGCGCTGGCCCTCGACCAGCTCGACGCGCCGTTCGCTGTCCTCCAGAGCAACGATCCGCCCGTCCAGAGCCTCTGCGAATTGCTGGGGTCCATGACGAACGGAGCGATGAACAGGAAGCCCCCGTCGCCGATCCCGCTCACAGCATCGGCGAAGCTGCTCCCGCCGTTCGTCGATTTCTGGATCGACAGTCCGGTGTTCTCGGCGTACAGGATGTTCGTGTTCCCGGGATCGACAGCCACTGCGCCGCCGTCTCCACCCAAGACCTCGGTCCAGTTGTCGGCCCCCCCGGCATCCGTACCGCGGACCGTTCCGTTGTCCTGAGTGCCGCCGAAGTACGTGTTGCCGTCGGGATATGGCACGCCGTAGTAGAACTGGGTGACGCCGTAGCCGTTGTTCAGGGCGGTCCAGGTGACGTTGCCGTTGCTCGTATTGCAGGCATTCGTGGTGACGGCCGCACGCGCGTTGTCGGTGCGGTAGACGCCGCCATCGGTGCCCACGAACATCGTCTGGTTGGTCGAGCCGTTGTAGTCGGGGTCGAAGACGATGGCGTGCTTGTCTGCGTGGCTGTAGCGCGCGTTGCTCGAGCTGGCCCACCAGTGCGACGCGAGTCCCCAGCTCGTCCCACCGTTGTCCGAGCGGAAGATGTCGATCCCGCCCACCCAGACCCTGTTGGCGTCCGCAGGGTCCACCGCGATCACGTTGTCGTACCAGCCCTGGTTCAGGAAGACCGTGCCCCCGAATCCTGGGCAGCCGCTCGCAAACGGCGGATTCGTCAGCAACAGGGTGTTGATCAGCGTGGGGTTGGTGTTGCGCACCTGTGCGGTCCAGCTGCCGCTCCCCCCGCCCGTGGTCGAGCGGAACACCGCGTGCAGGCCGTCCTCGTAGTTGCCGGGCGCGATGCTCGCGGACAGCGCGTATACCGTGTCCTGATTCGACGGCGCGATCGCGAGCGAAGTGCGCCCCATGTTCGTCTCGGTCAGGACGGCCGTCCAGGCTCCCGCGTTCTCCGCGTCGGTCTTTCGGAAGACCGTGGCCTGCACGAAGGTCCCGCAGGCAGCGAACATGAAGTCGGTACCCTGGTCTGTGCGGATGGCGAGATCGGTGCAGCCGTTGACGCTCGACGCGCCGATCACCTGGCTAGGGAAGCTCGCGCCACCGTCCGTCGAGCGCCACACGCCCGTGCGCGTTGCGGCGTACACCCGCTGGCTGTTGTTGGGGCTGACGACGATGTCGTTGACGAAATGAAAGTTGCTGGTGCTGGTGCTCGAAAGCTGCGTCCAGGTCGCACCGGCGTCGGTGGTCTTGAAGATGCCCGCCCCTCGGACCGCGTCGATGTTGAAGTAGCCCTCGCCGGTCCCCGCGTACAGCGTGTCGGGATCGCCCGGGTCCAGCGCCAGCGACGCCACCGCGAGGTTGGCCATCATGTCGTCGAGCGGCGTCCATGAGTTCCCGCCGTTGGTCGTCTTCCAGACGCCTCCGGCAACACCCGCGGCGTACATCGTGTTGGGGGTGGTCGGGTGGATCACGAGACCCCGCGTGCGACCCCCGACGTTGCCAGGGCCCAGCGAGGTCCAGGCGCCGCCGAAGCCCGCTTCAGCGATATTCGACTCCGCAGCGCCGGCGGCCGTCTCGTCCGACTGGATCCCGGGCGTGCGCCGCGCGCCGAAAGAGAGGAAACGATTGCTGCGCGTCGAGAACACGGACATCGCCCGCATCTGCTGCTTCGCGACCAGGTAGCGCTCGACCGGGACCGCCGTCTCGCCGACCGGCGCGCGCTTCAAGGCATGGAACTGCTGCGCTTCCCGCGGCTTGTCGTAGCGCAAGCGCTCGCGATCGGCCCCTTCGCCACGCCCCTCGCGTCCCGTACCGCTTCGGACGGCAGGCAGGCAGGCGATCACGACGATCCCCGTGAGCGCGAGGGCGGCGGAGCGGCGTCCCTTTCTCATCAATCGTTCCTCTCGGCTTGGAGCGCGACGCGCGAGACTTGGGCGGGCACGTTCATTCGAACTCTTCTCTCGGGATCGCCAGGAGGGGAATCGGCCGTCCCGCGTTCGAGCCGGTTCACCTCAACGTACCACCGTCGCAGTGCACGCTAAAGTGACGATCCGCACGTCCGTGGAGCACGACCATAAATGCTTGTAGATCAGCAGGATAAAGGCTGGATCTTCGTCTGCTCAACCCCGGTCCGCACGGGCGGGGACCGCGGGCAATGGGCGGGAAACGTCGGTCGACTCGATGAGCAGGAACGCGCTCCCCAGGCCGCGCGCTTTGGTGACCGGCAGCCTCGCGACGCTCATCGCTTCTGGCGCGGCGGGTCCGGCGGCGGGAAGGTGGCGACGCAGTTGACCGGACCCTCCAGACCCATGCGCTGCCAGTGGTAACCGCCGTCGAAGCTGCGGAACAGACCGCCCTCGGCCGTCACCAGGGCCTCGGCGCCGGATTGGGGCGCAGTCGGGAAGACCAGGCGGCGCAGGCGCTGGCCCTGCAACCCCTCGCCCAGCGGCGCCCACGTACGGCCCGCGTCCTCGCTGCGGAACAGGCCCGCGTCCGTGACCGCGTAGACGTAGGGACCGAACCACACGAGGTCGCTCGCGATACGCTCCTCCAAGCCCGACGACCTCCAGGCCCTGCCACCGTCGGCCGAGTAGAACACGCCTCCGGAGGCCACCGACGCGAACAGCGTTGGGTCGACCGAGAAAAAGGACGATAGGGCCAGCGCGAGCGCCGGCGACGGCGGCAGGCCCTCGCCCGGCCCCTCGAGCGTCCGCCCGCCATCATCGGATCGGATCACGCCGCGACCCGTGGCGAACAGCAGCGCCGGGCCGGGCCACTCGATGCGAGTGACCGGCACCCCGGCGAGCCCGAGCGGCTCGAAGCGCAGGCCTGCGTCGGCCGAGCGAAGCAGGCCGCCCGGCGTGCCCACGAACACGGTCGGGTC
>Ga0214473_10003198_pt1 | contig 19936 bp, 17 predicted proteins | sample RVTome_7_FD_203509 | JGI IMG/M metagenome (GOLD analysis project Ga0214473, IMG submission 203509) | Soil microbial communities from uranium-contaminated site in the Upper Colorado River Basin, Wyoming, United States - RVT98D197 | ecosystem: Environmental > Terrestrial > Soil > Contaminated >... | reverse complement strand
TTTGTCACCCGCCCGAACCTTCACGGCTCGATGGTCGATCACCATGTTGATGCGGGTGAGGGTCGGCTTGCGGTGCTTCGAGAGCAGGTGCCGCATGATCCGGCGCGCCAGCGCCCGCGTCTCGGCGGGGATCTCTGCGCCGCCCTTCATGACCAGCGGCTCGCGGCCGAACCATGCCCTCCACCGGTTCACGAAGTGGAGCTGGTGCTTGGTCTCACCGGGAAGCGAGGAGCACTCGACGAGGCGCGAGAAATCGTTCTGTCGATTGGACAGAAACGAGTCCAGGATGCCGACAACCTGGAAGCGGACCATCTGGACGCGGTTCGCGGCGCCGGCCACGGCGGCCAACGCGTCCTCCGCCGGCGAGCGGCACTTCTTATGGAGCCGACCCGTCTCGAAGAGGAGCCGCCACTGCTCCCGGCCCACGAGCACCGCGCACGACCGCCAGGCCCCGAGCATGGCTTGGACCTGTTGCTCCTTGCCGGCGTTCATGCCGTGGTCCAGTAGGTCGGTTCGCAGGACTGCGCTCATGACGTCAGTGTACCGTAGGCCAGCGGGAAGCGGGAAAAGCGCACGAGCATGGACACGTACATGACGATCAACCCCGCATCGCGGGCACACAGAACCTTCCGGCCACCGCGCCCCCTGGAACCACCGTCGAGCCGCAGCCTCCGTCGGGTAGCGGCGCATGAAGGACTTCAGATTCATGCCTGAAGCTACCGAACAGAAACCGAATATGCAACTGGTCGATAGTTCCGCCACCGGTTACATTCGGCCGGACTTCTGAGTTCGGTGCCGCAGCCGCGCGGCCCGGCTCCGCGGTTCCGATGCCGCGCACGTCCCCCTCGGAAGGGCTCTCCACATGACCAAGGATCCCGGATCGGAAATCCCCGCAGCCACCGCCGCGGGCGTGGACCCCGCCTACTCCGGCAAGACCTTCCTCGGCCACCCGAAGGGTCTGTCCACGCTGTTCTTCACGGAGATGTGGGAGCGCTTCAGCTACTACGGGATGCGCGCCCTGCTGATTCTCTTCATGACCGCCACGGCGGCCGGGGCGAATCCGGGTTTGGGCTTCGGTGAGGCCACCGCCGGCGCCGTCTACGGCCTCTATACGTCCATGGTCTACCTGCTCACCCTGCCCGGCGGCTGGGTGGCCGACAAGCTCTGGGGGCAGCGCAAGGCGGTGTTCGTGGGCGGCTGCATCATTGCCCTGGGCCACTTCACGCTGGCCGCACCGATGGTGGGCCTGCCCGACATTCCGAGCTTCTTCCTGGGACTCTTCTTCATCGTAATCGGTACCGGGCTGCTCAAGCCCAACGTCAGCACCATGGTCGGTGATCTCTACCCGGAGCCGCAGGCCGCCAGCTCCGAGCTGGAGCGCGAGCAGTGGGGCGCCAAGCGGGACGCGGCGTTCTCCATCTTCTACATGGGCATCAACATCGGTGCCGTGCTCGGCCCCTTCATCTGCAGCACGCTCGGCGAGGGCATGGAGAGCCAGTGGTTCACGCTGGCGGGCAACTGGCACCTGGGCTTCTCCGCGGCTGGCTTCGGCATGGTGCTGGGACTCATCCAGTACCGGCGCGGGGACAAGTACCTGGGGCAGGCTGGCCGTTTCCAGACGGAGGACGCCCCCGAGGTGGTGAACCAGCGCAGCCGGAACTTCATGATCAGCGCCGGCGTGGCCGGCCTGGTGGTGGCGCTCATCGTGTGGACGCTGGTGTCGGGAGCGTTGGGCCTCAGCCTGGAGGCCTTCGCCACCTGGGTGGGCTACGGCATCCTGCTGCTCACCATCCTGTTCTTCGCCTACCTGATCTTCGGAATCGGGTTGGCGGTGGGGCTCTTCGCGGTGTTCGCCATCCTGGCTGGCGTGCTGGCGCCGAGCATGGGTGCCGATGGTGGCCAGTGGGCCATCCTGGTGACCCTGGGCCTCTTCATTGCCGCCAACATCGGATACATGCTGAAGGGGGACGCGGTCAGCATCGAGAAGCAGCGCCTGATGGTGATCTTCTGGCTCTTCCTGCTGGCGGCCATCTTCTGGTCAGGCTTCGAGCAGGCGGGCTCCTCACTGAACATCTTCGCCCGGGACCTGACCGACCGCACGCTCTTCGGTTGGGAGCTGCCTGCCGGGTGGCTGCAGAACGTGAATCCGTTCTTCATCATCGTGCTGGCCCCGGTCTTCGGGGTGATGTGGACGTGGCTGGCCCAGCGGGATCGCAATCCGTCGATCCCCATGAAGTTCGCGCTGGGGCTGCTGGGTCTGTCCGCCGGCTTCTTCGTCATCATGTGGGGCGCGGTGAACGCAACGCCGGAGAGCCCGGTGGGCATGTCCTGGCTGGTGGTCACCTACTTCCTGTTCACGGTGGGTGAGCTGGCGCTCTCGCCGGTGGGTCTCTCCTCCATGACCAAGCTGGCCCCGCCGGGACGGCTGGGTCAGATGATGGGCGTGTGGTTCATCGCCGCGGCGCTCGGCAATCTGTTCGCGGGGCTCGTGGCGGGGCGTCTGGAGACGCTGCCCGCCGATCAGCTCTACCTGAACGTGGCGCTGTTCGTGGGCGCCGCGGGCATCGTGGCGCTGCTGGTGAGCCCGTGGGTCAAGCGGCTCACCGGAGGGATTCGCTAGGCGGGCTTCGACCACGCCGGGCAGGCAACCTGCCCGGCGCGGGACCCTCGCGCTCCGCGTTCGTGTAATTCGCACGGGCGCGGAGCGTTGTCATAACGGGACGATTACACACCATGGAGGCGGCTCATGCGGTACGTCGGTTCGATGCGCGTGTCGGGGCGGTTGCTCCTGGGCGTGCTGATGCTGCTCGCGGCGGCCGCCACGGTGCGGCCGGTGGCAGCCCAGAGCCGGGCGGATTCGGCGGCGGTGCTGGTGGCCGCGGCGGAGCGCTTCGAGGCGGAGGGCCGGGACGACGTGGCGGACGCCCTCTACCGTATGGTGGTGACGCGCTTCGCCGGCACGCCCGCGGCCGACATGGCGCGCGCCCACCTTGCGGCGTTGCCCGCGGAGCGGCGCAGCCGCGCGGGCATGGCGGAGCTCACCGTGTGGGGCACCCTCTTCGGCCTTTGGGCCGGCGTGGCCGTGCCCTTCATCGTGGACAGCAATCCCTCGGCGGAGGCCGTCGGCGCGGGCCTCCTGATCGGCGGGCCGGTGGGCTTCCTGGGCAGCCGGGCGTACGCGCGATCCCGCGAGCTCAGCGAGGGCGCGGCCCGCGCCGTCACCTTCGGTGGCACCTGGGGGACATGGCAGGCGCTCGGTTGGCGGGCGGCGCTGAATGTGGGCATTGCCGAATACTGCGTGGATCCGATCGGCGGTGACCCCGGTTACTGCTACGAGGAGGACTCCAATGCCTCCACGGTCATGGCCTGGGGGCTGGGCGGTACCGCACTGGGCACGGCAGCGGGCATGGCCCTGTCCCGGCTGCCCATCACGGCGGGCACCGCGTCGGCGGTGAGTTTCGGCGGGCTGTGGGGCACCTGGTACGGCACGGCGGCCTCACAGATCTTCAGTGAGGATCCGCATGAGGATACGGTCCTGGCCATGGCCCTCCTGGGCGGCAACGCCGGCATCGTGGCCGCCGCGCTGGCGGCGCCGCGCCTGGAACTCAGCCAGAATCGGTCGCGGCTCATCAGCATCGCGGGGGTGGTGGGGCTGCTTGGCGGCCTGGGGCTGGACCTGATCGTCCAGCCGGAGGATGAGCGGGCGGCCTTTCTGATCCCCGCGGTTACGAGTGCCGCCGGCCTGGTTTACGGCGTGGCTTCCACGCGCGATTATGACCGGTCCAGCCAGGGTGGTGGCGGCCAGGAGGCCGGCGGCGGTGCGCTCCTGCGGCTGCGCGAGGGCACGTGGTCCATGGATCTGCCGCGGCCCCACCCGCGCGTGCTGCGCGAGTATGTGCCGGGGCGGCCGGCCTCCTCCGCTCCCACGGTGGGGATCACCCTGCTGGACGCGCGTTTCTAGGCGAGGTATGAGGAGATTAACCACGCGGATCTGGACGCCGCTGCTAACCATCGCCATCCTGGCGGCGGGGTTGAGCTGCGCCACCGACGAGGATCCGTTCGGGCCGTCCGACGGGCTCCGCCTCCTCGTGGACTCGGACCCTCCGGGCGCCCGTATCCTGGTGGACGGGCGTGAGTCCGGACGCCTGACGCCCGACACAGTTTTCGGCCTCCAATCGCGCCATCAGATCCAGGTTCGGCTGGATACGCTCGGGCTCACCTACCGCTACCTGGCCAACGTGGCCATTCCCAACGAGGAGGAGGTGCCGGTCCTCCTGGGGCCGCTGGTACTGCGCTGCGGGGACCCGGCCTGCTACGCGGGTCGGCATCGCTATCACACGGCCGCGGGGATGCGCTTTGCCACCAACCCGGTGGGCGCGCACTTCCTGCACGACGCCACCGAGAACGGCCTCTTCTATCCCGCGGAAAATACCAACAGCTACACCTCCTCGGGGATGCCGGTCTTTGCGGCGGTGATGGGCGGTGATACGGTGGCGCTCGGCGTGTACGATCAACCGGTCCTGGCGGGACGCCCCACCAGCACGGTCGTGGCGGCGGATGGGCGGGTCTACGTGGACCAGACGAGCTGGGTGGTGCCGCTGCCGCAGTTCGTGTCCCGCAATCCCTCACCCGCGCGGGGGGTGGCCATCCGGCAGCAGATCGTTGCCGAGGACGCCACGGAGGGCGTGGTGGTGATCCGGCTGACCTTCCAGAACATCACCGACCGCGAGAGCTACCAGCGTATGGATCCGGGTGTGCCCCGCACCGGCGTCACGCTACACCAGGTATTCCTGGGCTACGTCCTGGACGGTGACATCGGCAATCCGGACGACGACGTGCTGACATACGATCCCGACTTGCAGACCACGATCCTATACGACGGCAATTTCTTCGAAAGCAACTTCAGCGGTGGCTGGAACCGCCACCCCGCGCTCCTGGGACTCCGCCTGCTGGAGGCGCCGCTCGGGGCGCGGGTGGTGCTGAACGGTTATCCGCGCGTTGCGGAAGATTGGGGCGCGGGCCGGAGCAACGAGCGGCTGGGGTGGTACATGCTGAGTGGCCACCGGCCCTTCGCGCCGGATCACCCCGATCTGGGCATCGGCTTCCTGCCGTCGGTGCCGTCCGACATGCGCATGACGGTCAGTGCGGGACCCTTCACGCTGCCGCCCGGTGACTCCCTGACCATCACGGTGGCCGTGGCGTTGGCCGAGCCCGTGCCGGACACCTTCACGAGCAACGACGGCTACCTGGAGCCGGGCGAGCCGCACGACCGCACGCGGCCCATCTATGCCGTGGCCGCGGGGCTCCGCGAGCGGCTGCGCGCTGCGGAGAACGTATCCTTCGAGCCACCCCTGCCGCCCGAGCCGCCGGATTCCACCGGGGGCTGAATCGCGCCGCTCGCCCCGCCACGCTAACCGGCGTAAGGCGGCGGCTCCGGATCGGGTGGGGGTAGCGCGGTATCCGCCGGTCGGCGGGACACCGCCCAGGCGGCTTCCGGATCCTCCATGGGCACCTGCCTTACGCCCGCCGCGAAGTGGCCCTCCAGGATGTCATACTGCACCCGCATCTCCTCGGGGCAGCGCCAGTCGTGCAGGTAGCGCACCTCCGTGACCCCGCCCTGCAGGGCTTCCTTCAGACAGCCGAAACACGGGCGGAGCGTGGTGTAGAGGACGGCCCCCTCCACACCGATGCCGAAGCGCGCCGCGCTGAGCAGCGCGTTCTGCTCCGCGTGCACGCAGATGCACAGGTCGTAGGCCTGCCCCGCTGGAAAGCGGTCACGCTGGGCGCAGCGCTCGCAGCCGCCCTCGTCACAGTTGCGCATGCCCTGGGGAGTGCCGTTGTAGCCGGTGGAGATGATGCGGTCCTTGAGCACCAGCAGCGCGCCCACCTTGTTACCCACGCAGTTGGCCCGGCCGCGCACGGCCATGGCGATGCCCATGTAGTAGTCGTCACGGTCGGGCCGGGGGGTCCTCACTGGTGCTTCCGCTTCAGCTCTTCCAAGCGCTCGGCGGCCCGTGCTTCGCGCTCCATGGCCCGGAAGCGGCGGTCCTGGCCGTCGCGGCGTTCGGCATCGTCCTGCAGCGTGTCGAGGATGGCGGCGCGGTCGGTGGGCCCCAGGTCCGGCTGTGCCCCCACCGCTTCTTCCATGGCGGCCACGTCCGCGGCCAGGAGCTCGCGCTCCTCGGTGAGCACCGCCACCTTCCGCTCGAGCACCGCGGCGCGCCGGGAATGCCTCTCGGCGAAGCCCGCGGCCACATCGACCGTTTCCTGATCCCCGATGCCGCGCGCCATTTCCTCGCGCCGCCGGCACACCCGCTCCGACTCCCGCTCGGAGCTGGCGCCGTCACGGGCGCGGGCAATCTCCGTGTCCAGGCGGTGCAGCGCCCCGCGCACGGTGGACAACTCCCGGCGCATGGCGCGCACGTGGCCCGGTCCGTCCGCACCGCCCTCCTCCGCCTGGCCCAGCTCGCGGCGAAAATTCTCCACCGCCTCGCGCCAGGCATCCTTCCAGTCATCGAACATGCCGGCAAGCTAATGCACCCGGGGAAGCCGGGGAAAGCCGCTGGGGCGAATGGCCGTAGCCGGCGCGATCCTTGCTCCGCAGCGGCGCCGGCAGGCCGTTCACCATCGAGGCATCATGACCGCAGGCACAGGCGAGCCCGCAAGCCCGCCGCGGGCGCCATTGGCGCCACGGTTGAGCGGGGTGGAGCAGCGCTCCGTCACCCACGGCGAATTCTGGATCCCGCAGGCTGAGCGGGATGTCTACGCACGGGCGCTCGGGGCATTGAACGCGGCGGGCCTGCGCTACGTGGTCAGCGGCCTGTACGCCATCTACGAGTACACGGGCATCTACCGCGATACCAAGGACCTGGACCTGTTCGTGGAGCCGGGGGACGTGATCCGCGCGGCCGGCATTCTGAAGGACGCCGACTTCCGCGTGCGCCTGGCCGAGCCGCACTGGCTGGCCAAGGCCATGGACGGCGATTGCCAGGTGGACTTCATCTTCGGCATGGGCAATGGCCTGGCCCTCATCGACCGGAGTTGGTGGGACCATTCACGCGCCGGCATCCTGGCCGGCGTGCCCGTGCGCGTGGCGCCGCCCGAGGAACTGCTCTGGCACCGCCTGTTCGTGCACGAGCGCCACCGCTCGGACATGGCCGACGTGCTCCACCTCATGCTGTGCCGCGGCGACGAACTGCGCTGGGATCGCATCCTCCAGCGTCTGCAGGACCACTGGCGACTGCTGCTGGTGCAGGTGCATCTCTTCGACTTCGTCTATCCGGGGCACCGCACCCGCATTCCCCGCCGCGTCCGGGAGGAGCTCTACGCGCGCGCGGCCGACGAGATCGACGAGCCGGGCGATCCGGACATCTGCCAGGGCACCCTCTTCAGCCGCTTCTCCTTTGCCATCGACGTGAACGAGTGGGGCTTCCAGGACTACCGCACCGCCGCCGTGTCCGCTACCTGTGAACTGCCGGTCATCCAGGAAATCGAGAACAGCAGCGTGTGGGACGACCGCGGCCACGCCGAGGACGAAAAGGACTGAGGGAGACTATGGCCGCACAGAACGGCACCGAGCGAGCGGTGCGCATTGCCGCCGTGGCGGACCTCCACTTCGACCAGCCACGGCAGGGCGAGCTCCGGGAGATCTTTGCCGAGGTGGAGCGCAGCGCGGACATCCTGGTGCTGGCGGGGGACATGACCACGCACGGCCGCCCGGAGCAGATGGAGGCCTTCGTGGAGGAACTCTCGGGGGTGGACATCCCCATGGTGGGGGTGCTGGGCAATCACGACTACGAGACCGATCAGGCCGACGAATGCATGGGCATCCTGGCAGCGCGCGGCGTGCACGTCCTGAACGGGGATGCGGTGGTCATCCAGGGGGTGGGCTTTGCCGGCACCAAGGGCTTTGCCGGTGGCTTCGGGCGGAGCGCGCTGGGCCCCTTCGGCGAACAGCTCATCAAGGACTTCGTGCAGCTTGCCCTGGACGAGGCGCTGAAGCTGGAGAAGGCGCTCCACGAGCTGGAGACCGAGACGCGGGTGGTGGTGCTGCACTACTCGCCCATCGTGGACACGCTGCGGGGGGAGCCGGAGGTGATCTATCCATTCCTGGGCTCATCACGGCTCGTGCAGCCCATCGACACCCTGGGCGCGGACGTGGTCTTCCACGGCCATGCCCACCATGGCGTGCACGAGGGGCGGACGCCGGGCGGCGTGCCCGTCTTCAACGTGGCGCACCACGTGCTGAGCGCGGCCGGCGTGGACTTCCACGTGTGGGAAACGCGCGCTCCGGAGCGGCGCGCGCCGAGGGACGAGGCGGACGCCGCGGCCGGCGCGCCCGGGGAGTTGAAGGGGGATGCGGCTTAGCCGTACGCCTCGAGAAAACGGATGAGAGCCTTCTCCTCGGGGTAGTAATCCAGCGGCTCGCGGGACTCCACCTGCGGGTGCCGCGCGGCCGCACGGGCTGCGGCGCTGTCCACCGTCCGTCCGGCCGACTCGTACTCCTCGAGCACGGCGGGGTGGATGTAGGCCTTCCGGCAGATGGCGGGCGTGTTGCCCAGTTCGGAGGCCACCAGCCGGCACGTCATGACCACGTTCTTGTGGGCCTCGCGCTCGGAGTGGGCCGGACCGATGTCGGCCAGCACGGTGGCGGCGCGCACGGTGCCCCCGAAGGTGCGCAGATCCTTGGAGGTCACCTTCTGACCGAGCACTTCCCGGATGTAGGCGTTCACGTCCTCCGCCGTCACCGGCCGGCGCTTGCGCCCCACCCGGTATTGGAAGAGGCGCGGCCCGGGCAGCTCCATCAGCTCCGCCACGATCTCCACCAGCGGCGTGTCCGCCACCACCTGTCGCTGGTCCACGCTGCGCTTGCCCCTGTAGCTGAAGTGCAGGCTCCGACCGCGGATGTCCAGATGCTTCTTCTTCAGTGTGCAGATGCCGAAGGTGCGGTTCTCCACGGCGTAGCGCTCGCTGCCGGCCCGGAAGTAGGCGCGCGTCATGAGGCGAACCACGGTGGCCAGCACCTTCTCCCGGTCCAGCTGCGCGCGTTGCAGGTCCGTGTTCGTGGCGGCGCGGAGGGCCGGGAGCGAGCGCGCCACCTTGAGCACGCGGTGCCACTTGCGCGCGTCCCGGTCGGCCACGGCCTGCACGCTGTAGATGTACTGTTTGCGGTCACGCTGGTCGCGTCCCCACGCCTGGATCTTGCGCTTCGGGTCCGGCGAAACGTGCACCTCGGTCCAGGCGGGCGGGATGACCAGGGCGTCGATGCGTGCCAGCGTGCGCTCCGCCGAGAGCGGCTGCCCGTTCATGCCGAGATAGCGGAAACCCCGCTCCGGGTCTCCCGCGCGCGTCCACCAATCGTGCTTCTTCATGCTCATGGGGCGCCGTGCGGCTTCACGGTCCATGCCACACGTGTTTTTCAAAGCGACGATGCGGGTCCGGTTCAGCGCGCTTTGCGCAGTTGCTGCGCATCATCTCCGTCCGTCCTACTACAAGCATCGTTGACATCCCGCCGGGTACCTGCTATCATTGAACTACAACCCTAGTTGGAGGCACGCGTGGACATCAACTTCACGGATCGCGAGTTGGACGCCATGGCGGTGCTCTGGGACCACGGTCCCGCCACCGTGGCCGAGGTACGCGAGCGCATCACCGACCCGCTGGCGTACACCACCGTCCTCACCGTGCTGCGCACCCTGGAGCAGAAGGGGCACGTGGGGCACGAGGAGGAGGGCAAGGCCTACCGCTACCATCCGCTCGTGGAGCGTGCGGCCGCCGGCGAGAGCGCGCTCCGCCGCATCGTGGGCAAGGTCTTCCGCGGCAGCAACGAGCTGCTGCTCACGCACCTGGTGGACAGCGAGCGGCTCTCCGACGACGAGATCCGCCGCATGCGCCGGCTGCTGGACGAGCGGTTGGGAAAGGGAGGCGGCGCATGACCATGGCCTGGATGCTCTGGACGGTGCTGGTGTCCGCCTGCGTGGCGCTGGCGGCGCGGGCGCTGGAGGAGGTGGCGCACCTGCTCGGCCGGCCGCTGCGCTGGGTGTGGGCGGGGGCGCTGGCCGGCTCCGCGGCTGCGCCGGTGCTGGCGCACCTGGCGCTGCGGGGCGGCTCGGGCGCCGCCGGTGGCGGCGAAGTGACGTTGGGCGCGTTCGCGACGGGCGTGTCGGACGGCGCCGCGGCTGCCGGGAGCGCCATTCCGTGGGCGGCGGAGCTGGAGCGCCTGGACGGGCTGCTGCTGGCCGCCTGGGCCGCGGGCAGTGTGGCGATCCTGCTCGTGGTGGCGCTGGCCGCGCTGGCGTTCGCGCTGCGGCGCCGGGGCTGGCAGGAGGCCGAGGTGGACGGACACCGCGTCCTCCTCACGCGGGACATCGGGCCGGCAGTGGCCGGGCTGCTGCGCGGCCGCATCGTGCTGCCCGCGTGGGCGCTCCAGCTGGCGCCGCCGCTCCGCGCCCTCATGCTGGAGCACGAGGCGGAGCACCTGCGGGCCGGCGACCCGCGCCTGCTGGGCGGCGGCTTGCTGCTGGTGGCGCTGCTGCCCTGGAACCCCGTGGCGTGGTGGCAGCTCCGCCGCCTGCGCCTGGCCATCGAGGTGGACTGCGACGCCCGCGTGCTGCGCCGCCACCCCGACGCTCGCACGTACGGTGACCTGCTCCTGGCCATGGGGGCGCGCACGCGGCGCATGCCGCTGGCCGCCGCGGCCGCCTTCTCGGAACCACGGACGACTCTCGAGACGAGGATACGCAAGATGATCGAACGACCCGCCCGCCCGACCGCCGTCCGTCTGATGGCCCTGCTGGCCGTGAGCGGCGGCGCCATTGCCTTTGCCTGCGAGGCGCCCGCGCCGCAGGATCCGTTGAAGGTGGGACTGACCGAAGAGGTGGCGGAGGCCACGGACGCGGCGCAGGACCAGGCCGGGCTGACGGCCTACACCACCCCGCCGCGCGTGACCAACCCCGACGAGGTGCAGGAGCTCATCACGACCAGCTATCCGCCGCTCTTGCTGGACGCCGGCATGGGCGGCGAGGTCGCGGTCTGGTTCTACGTCGGCAAAGACGGCCGGGTCGAGGAGTTGCAGCAGAAGACGAGCTCCGGCTTCGACGCTCTGGACAAGGCAGCCATGAAGGTGGCCGCCGGCATCCGCTTCGAGCCGGCCGACAAGGACGGCGAGCCGGTGGCGGCGTGGGTGAGTCTGCCCATCCGCTTCGACAACGCCGCTGCCCGCACGGCGGAGGATGAGGTGGCACTGCCACCCCCGCCCGAAGAGGTAGCGGATCCGGCCATCCAGGCGCAGGCGCGCGAAGCCTTCGAGAGGCTGGAGGAGCGGAGGGTTCCCGCCAACCTGGCCGCGGCCCCGCAGTTCACGCCGTTCGAGAGGGCGCCGACGCTGCAGAACCGCTCGACGGTCGAACGGCTGCTGCGTTCGGAGTACCCGGAGATGCTGCGCAGCGCCGGCATCGGCGGCGGCGCGGACATGTGGTTCTTCATCGACGAGGCAGGGGTGGTGCAGGAGATCAAACTGAAGGCGAGCTCCGGCTACGAGGCGCTCGACCAGGCGGCGATGCGCGTGGCGCAGCAGATGGAGTTCACGGCGGCCTCGAATCGGGACAAGCCGGTGCCGGTGTGGGTGTCCTTGCAGATCGAGTTTACGGCGAGGTAGCGCGCGCTAGTACAGGCGGGCCTTGATCTGTCGTAATGTCATCGGAATGCCATGTCCCTTCAGGCCACTATCCTACTTTTGGCCATCCCAACTCATCAATGAGGAGGATTCACGATGACCATCATGTTCCGGGCAGTCGCTCTCGGTGCTCTTGGTTGGAACCGGCTGCGGGGCGTCGACTCCGAGCGATGAAGAAGGGCGTGCGGCTCTAACAGGCATTCGATTGCCATCGAATCCTCGCTACAGGCGGTGAATCTCATGGCCGGCCCACTGTCCTTGCGTACGCTCCGGCGGCATCCGGCGTCATTCGTGCTGGCCCTGATACTCACCGCCGGATGCGCCGACGGTGGCGCGACTTCAGGCGCCGCCTCCGGCGGCTCGGCAGAGGTCCCTCCCTTCGAACTCGAGCACGTTCTGACCGTCAGCGGCCATGCCGCCGACTTCGCGTCGATCTACGCGGTGATCGCCGACCAGGACGGGCGCATGTACGTGGCGGATTCGGATGCCCACGAGATCGCGGTCGTCGATGCGGAGGGGAGACGAACCGGCGCGATCGGACGACCGGGCGATGGGCCGGGCGAGTTCAGGGGGCTGCTCGATATCGCATGGGCGGGCGACTTGCTGTTGGCCCTGGACTGGCCTCAGGGGAGCGCTCTGTTTCACCGCGATGGACGGATCGCGGCGACGGGCGAGTTCCGGGGTCGCGCTCGGTCGCTGGCATTCTCCGGCCCGGATGGCGGGTACGCCCTGGCGGTCATTCCCGGGATGCGGGTGGAGTACGGCTTGATCGCGCCCAACGGGTCATACTCCGCTTTGCCCCTGCTCAGTGATTCTGACCGGGTCACAAGTGTTGATTGCGGTACATCGAATGGCTGGATCCATCCGCTCTCGTTCCCATTCGCCCGCCGCGGTCCGATGCGCGCCTTCCTTCCCGGCGGCGTTCTGGCGGCCGGCCATCGTGACGCCTACCGGATCGATCTCGTCGATATAGAGTCGGGGGACACCATCAGATCCATCACACGGGACTATCCGCGCATTCCGCTCACCCGCGAGCGCTGGGAACGGCAGGACGTCATACGGCAATATCGGGAATTGGTGACCGAGCATGGTGCGGCCTTCCTGCAATCGGATCCCAGCCAACCTTGCCCGCTGGACGAGCGGCCGGAATTCCTGCCGGTCTTGTTTGCGGTCGTGGCCGATGACGCCGGCCGGCTTTGGGTTGAATCCTCGACGGACGACGGCTTTGCCGTAACGGTGTTCGATGCGGACCACGAGCCCGTTGGCCAGGCGCCGATGCCTGTGCGGGACGAGACCGTCGCGCCGTACGTCCGCGCCAACCGGCTCTACATCGTGACCCGCGATGAATTCGACGTGCAGTCGATTGAGGTCTACGAGGCGCGCCTGCCGGAGTAGCCGGAATGATACCAGCCCGCGGAGGAGCGTGCGGCCTCGCCTAATCAATGATGGGCCGGGCACCGGTGCGGCACCCTTTTGCCACAAGACAAGGGGCGGTTCGGTGCATTGGCCGCTGAACAATGATGGGGGAGCTGGATGGGTGTACGCAGAAGCGGATCAATGATCAGTGTTTAGACGGCGCGCTCTAACAATGATTTGAAGCAGTCACTCAGACTCGCCTCTGAAGTATCGGGGGCTGGCTTGGATAGTGCGGCGATCTGAGAGTTTGGAAGCTGGCGGGGAGTGCAGCTTAAATCAAGGGACGGTAGCCGCACAGCGCGGCGGATCACGGATGAACGGCGGCGCCGGGGGCGCCGCCGTTCGCTTTTTGTAGCCGTCGGGGCCAGCCAATACAATGCTGGCCGGCGGCGCCCGGCCAGCGAGCCATTCTGCATAACGGCTCCTCTCGTTGCGCCGATCGCGCATTTGGGCCCGCCGCTGACGCCAAATTGCACAAAGGCCCCTTGGGATACCTTCCGCATTGTGCTTTAAGGCCCGCAGGGCGGGTCAAAGCGCACATACGCGGCCGCGGCGGGGCCCGATGTGCATTTTGCACCCGGACCGCTGCGGGGCTGGAGGCGGCGTGGCCCTCTCGGGCCGCCCGCCGGTCATACCCCCCGCGCCGCCCTCGGGCCGCCCCCCGCGTCCGGAACCCGGGGCTGCGCCGGCCCCCGCGGGCCGCCCCCGGTCCTGGGCCCCCCACCCAACCCCAATCCTCTTGACAGCCCCGTCGAGCGGCCCTATTCTTACGCCAATATAATACCCAGGGGGGGTACCCTATGGCGGAGAAGAAGACGGTCCGGCCGCGGCGGACCACGGCACCACGCAACGCGGCTGATGCCGGAAAGGCCAAGTCGGGCGGGGCCACCAAGTCGGCCAGGGCGCCCAGCGCCGCGGTCAGCGACCCGGCCGACCATGCGACCGACCACCCGGCCGGCCACCGCCACGCCGTAGCCGTGGACCCGGACACCCGCTCGGGTGCCGCCACCCGCCTCAAGCGCATCGAGGGTCAGGTACGCGGTCTGCAGCGCATGGTGGAGGAGGAGCGCTACTGCGCGGACATCCTCACGCAGATCGCCTCGGTGCAGGAGGCGCTCCGGGGGGTGGGCAAGCTGCTCATGCGCAACCATCTGGAGCACTGCGTGACGCACGCGCTCCGCTCGGGGGATGCGGTGGAGGCGGAGAAGACCTACACGGAGGTGCTGGACCTCATGTACCGGTACGCGCGATGAGCGAGCACCAGGACGGCACGGCCCTCCGGGATCGCAGCGGCGGGCCCGGCGGGAAGGGTGAGGCAGCGGAGGACGCGGGCCGGGCATCGTCGCCTACAAGCGACGACGCCGGCGCCGGCTCCGCGGCGCGCCTCTCCATCCCCCTGACCGGGATGACCTGCGCGGCGTGCGCCACGCGCATCCAGCGGAAGCTGGAGCGTGGCCCCGGCGTGGTGGACGCCGCGGTGAACTTCGGCACCGAAAAGGCCACGGTGCGCTTCGATCCGGCCGCCACCAGCGCCGCCGACCTGGTGGCGCTGGTCACCGCCGCTGGCTACGGGGCGCGCACCGAGGAGGTGGTGCTGCTCATCGAGGGGCTGGACATGGCGGTCTCGTCGGAGCCGCTGGAGCGGGAGCTCCGCAAGCTCGCGGGGGTGCTCTCGGCGGGGGTGAACCTGGCCACGGGCCAGGCGCGCGTGGTCTACATCCCAGAGGCGGTGGCGCCCGAGGACCTGGCCGCGGCCGTGCGCAACGCCGGTTACGACCTGTCGGCTCCGGTGGACACCGCGGATCCGGTTGAGCGCGAGCGCGTGGCGCGCGCGCGGGAGTACCGCACGCTGCTCCGTAAGTTCGCCTTCGCGGCGGCGGTGGGCGTGGTGGCCATGGTGCTCTCCATGCCGCTCATGATGGCGGAGGGCATGGGCGCCGCGCCCCTGGACCTCTTCGACCGGCTCATGATGCCGGTGGCCGACCTCACGCTCACGCTCCTCCCCTGGCTGGGCGGCGTCCCGGCCGGCGCGCTGCGCTGGATGCTGCTGGTGCTCACCACGCCGGTGCTCTTCTGGTCGGGGCGGCAGTTCTTCCGCGGGGCGTGGAGCGGCGCGCTGCACGGCACCGCGGACATGAACACGCTCATCGCGGTGGGCACGGGCGCGGCGTACGCCTACAGCGTGGTGGCTACCGTGGCGCCGGGGATCTTCACGGGCGCGGGGCTCGCGGCCGACGTGTACTACGAGGCGGTGACCATGATCATCGCGCTCATCCTGCTGGGCAAGGCGCTGGAGGCCCGCGCCAAGGGGCGCACCGGGGACGCGATCCGGCGGCTCATGGCCTTGCAGCCGCCAAGCGCGCGCGTCCTGCGTGACGGGGAGGAGCACGAGGTGGCGGTGGCCGACCTCCAGCGTGGCGACGTGATCGTGGTCCGGCCCGGCGAGAAGATCCCGGTGGACGGTGTGGTGTTGGAGGGGCGGAGTGGCGTGGACCAGTCGCTGCTGACGGGTGAGTCGATGCCCGTGGAGAAGGGGCCGGGCAGCGAGGTGGTGGGCGGCAGCCTGAACGGCACCGGCTCCTTCCGCTTCCGTGCCGAGCGCGTGGGGCGGGACACGGCGCTGGCGCAGATCGTCCGCCTGGTGGAGGAGGCGCAGGGCTCCCGCGCGCCGATCCAGCGCCTGGCGGACCGCATCGCGGGGATCTTCGTCCCGGTGGTCATGGCCATTGCCGTCGTGGCCTTCATCGTGTGGGCGGCGGTAGGTCCGGAGCCGGCCTTCCTGTACGCGTTCGTCAGCTTCGTGACGGTGCTCATCATCGCCTGCCCGTGCGCCCTGGGGCTGGCCACGCCCACCGCCGTCATGGTGGGCACCGGGGCGGGCGCGGAGCGGGGCATCCTGTTCCGCGGCGGTGAGGCGCTGGAGACGGCGCAGGGCATCGGCACGGTGGTGCTGGACAAGACCGGCACGGTCACCGAGGGCAAGCCGCGGGTGGTGGACATTGCCGCGCCCACCTGGAACCCGAACGAGTTGCTGCGCATGGCGGCCGCGCTGGAGAAGGGCTCCGAGCATCCGCTGGCCGCCGCGGTCATCGAGGCGGCCCGGGACCGCAACGTCTCCGTGCCCGACGCCGAGGCCTTCCAGTCCTATGGCGGCCGCGGTGTGGGGGGGACCGTGAACGGCACGCCCGTGCTGGTCGGCAACCCCGCGTTCCTGCGCGAGTGGAGCGTGGACCCCACATCGCTGGAGCGGCACGCGGCCCAGATGGCGGAGCGGGGTCAGACGCCCGTGTACGTGGCGGTGGACGGCGAGGCGGCCGGTCTGCTGGGGATTGCCGATCCCGTGAAGCCGAGCAGCAAGGCGGCCATCGAGCGCCTGCAGCGCATGGGCATCCGGGTGGTGATCCTCACCGGCGACGACGCCCGCACCGCCCGCGCCGTGGCTCGGCAGGTGGGCGTGGAGGACGTGGTCGCCGAGGTGCTGCCGGCGGAGAAGGCCGCCGAGATCGAGCGGCTGCAGCAGGAGAGCGGGCGCGCCGTGGCCATGGTGGGGGACGGCGTGAATGACGCGCCCGCGCTGGCCCGCGCCGACGTGGGCATGGCCATCGGCACCGGCACCGACGTGGCGCTGGAGGCCTCGGACGTCACGCTGGTGGGCGGCGACCTGGACGGCGTGGCCACGGCCATCCGTCTGTCCCGGCGCACCATGCGCGTCATCCGGCAGAACCTGTTCTGGGCCTTCTTCTACAACCTGCTGGGCATACCGTTGGCGGCGGGGGTGCTCTACCCCGCCTTCGGGCTGCTCCTCTCGCCCGTGATCGCCAGCGCCGCCATGGCGCTGAGCAGCGTGAGCGTGGTGAGCAACTCGCTCCGCCTGAAGCGGGCGGCGCGCCGGATCTGACGGCGCGCGGGATCTGACGGCGCAGCGGATCCAACGGCAAGGCACACTCGGCGCCGGCCCGAATCTTCCAAGACCTCGGGTCGGCATCACGAACGCGGCCAGGCGGCCGCGCACCTATGGAGACGAGAACATGGCTACCACGAAGACGCTGCAGGTGGAGGGGATGACCTGCGACCACTGCGCCGCGGCCGTCAAGAACGCGCTGGAGGGGCTGGAGGGTGTGCACGCTGCACGGGTGGACCTGGAGGGCAAGCGGGCCGAGGTGGAGTACGACGAGGACCGTCTGGGCACGGCCGAGATGCTCACCGCCGTGGAGGGCGAGGGCTACACGGCCCAGGAGCTGCCGTAACCCAGCCCGCGGAAACCGTGCGGGACGTACCGCCGCTCAGACGCCCGCGCGCGTCGGCGCCGGCCTGCGGAGCCCGCTCGCCAGCCGGCGGATCTCCTCCGACTCGAGCGTGCGTACGCCGGGCTCGGCGGCCAGCGCCAGATGGATCATGGCGCGCGCCACCTCGGCGGCCTCCACGCCCCTGAAGCGGCCCGGCACGAGCAGGGAGATGACCTTGCCCACCGCCTCCGCCGGGCGCACCTGGCTGCGCGGGCCCAGCAGGATGGACGGGCGCAGGATGGCCACGCTCGGCAGCCCCGCGGCACGCACGCCCGCTTCCGTCTCACCCTTGACCCGCGAGTAGAAGACGCGTGATGCCGGGTCGGCGCCGAGCGAACTGACCAGCGAGAAATGACGGGCGCCCCCGGCCGCGGCCAGGCCGGCCAGACGCACCGGATAGTAGTGGTCCACCGTGCGGAAGGCTTCCCGGGAGCCCGCCTTGCGGAGCGTGGTGCCGAGGGCGCAGAAGACATGCGTGGCGCGCAGCGCCTCGCCGGCTTCCTGGAGGTGCTCGTAGTCCACCACCAGTTCCCGGATCCGGCCGCCGGCCAGCCCCACCGGCCGCCGCACCAGGGCGCGCACCGCTTCCCACACCGGGTCGGCCGCGAGCTGGCGCAGCAACACACTCCCCACCAGGCCGGTGGCGCCGGCCACCAGGGCGGTGCGTGGCTCCGCCGCGGCGCTCATCCCACCACGCCTCTGGTCGTGGGCATGTCAGCCGCCCAGCCAGATCCAGGCGTCGCCGCGCTCAGGGAGCGACATGCCCGGCGGGTCCAGCTCCACCGTCATACCGGGGGTGGTGCGCAGGCGCAGCCCCGGTGTAAAGGCGCTGAAGCGATCGTTCAGCGGCACCGCCAGGGGCGGCCGCAGCCCCGCGTCGCGCAGGGCCCCGGGCAGCGCCGTGCCCAGGTAGGTGGCCACCGCGGAGCTGCCGCCGCCGGCGGCGTTGGCGTCCACGAGTCCCACCCACACCTCGGCTGGGAAGCGCTCGCGCAGCATGAGCGGCAGCCCGCGTGCGCGCTGGCGATCGGTGCCGCCCGTCTGGACGGCCACGCCGCCGCCACCCAGGGCGTGCAGGCCGTCCACGAGGAAGAGCACACGCGCCCGCTCGTCGCGCGCCAGCACCTCCCGCTCCAGCACTGCCAGCATGGCCGAGTCCCGGCTCGCGAAGGCACGGGCCATCTCGTGCGGTCCGGTGCCCGGCCCCGGTGGCCAGCCTTCCCGGTCCAGTGCCAGGATGCGGATGGCGCGCGCCGCACCCTGCTCGCGGTTCACGGCGTGGACGCGCCTGAACAGCTCCACCCACGCATGGCTGGCCGAGGAGGCCTCGCGCGCGAGGGCGGGGTCACCCAGCAGGATGGCCGCGTTCTCCGGATCGCTCAGCAGGTAGCGATCGATGCGCGGCTGCAGGCGCGGATCCACCTGTACGGCCAGGACATCCAGGCCGCGGTCCGCGGCGGCCAGCTCCAGCACGGCTGCCGTCAGTTCCTTCGGGCCAGCAGCGCCTGGAATGTCGGTCAGAAAGGTCAGCCGATGGCTGCGCACCGCGGCCGCCACCAGCTCCACCGGCGGCTCCGCCCGGCTCTCCACCCACGCCGCCAGCTCGGTGTGCTGGCCGCCGCCGTCCCGTAGTTCCAGGCCGGTCAGCACGAGGCCGATGAGGATGAGCACCGCCACGGCCACCTTGGGTGTGGTGCCCACCCCCCGGCGCACGTGGGTGCGGGGCATGTAGCGCTGCCGCGCGTGCCGCTGCTGCCACCAGTCCGCCGGGGTCTTCATGCAGGTCCTCTTTCACGTGTGGTGTCCACCCGGCCCGCCTGCAACCACCGGACCGGCGCGAATCCAAGCACCGCGAAATGGCCCTCCGGCGCGCAGCCGCGCGCCTTACGGCCACAGGGCACTTTGTGGAAAAGATTGAAAAAACCGCCGAACCGAGCTAGATTCTAACTCCTGAACCAGTACAACGGAGGACCGATGGACGATAGCGTGGCCAAGGACGCCAAGCGGCTGCTCCTGCGTTACGGCGCTCCCATTTCAGTGGTCGAAGTGCTTTCCGACGACGAGCGCATCGGCTATGCGCGCTCGATCATTCACACGCCGGTCCCGGAGCGCCCGAAGCAACTGCGCTCCCTGCTCACCGAGGACGGGCGGATGGCGGCCCGCTGAGGCAACCGAGCCCTATCGCTCCTCCGCCCCCGGTCACCTCGTGGCCGGGGGCGGTTGGTTTGTGTGCCCAGCATGACTGGTGACTTGGGGGTGAGAGTCCCCCGGAGAGTTGGTCGTAGCGATCCAAGCGAACCCCAAGGCTCCGACCGTGAGGGGAGGGCTGAAAGAAGGGGTTAGCGAATCCGCGGGTCGACGAACAGGAACCGGATATGAGGCGTTGCCGGGCAGGGCGAGCGGGCAAGCAGCCGCGAAGCTCTCACGACCAAGGCCCAGGCGGCGTAAATCCGGCGATCGTGCGGAGACGGCCACCAGTCTTACCTGGGGAGATCTCGCCTTACGCCTGAAAGGGCGACGGGGCCGCACCCGGAGCGAGAAGTCAGCAGAGGTCGTAGTA
>Ga0214473_10003197_pt1 | contig 19939 bp, 15 predicted proteins | sample RVTome_7_FD_203509 | JGI IMG/M metagenome (GOLD analysis project Ga0214473, IMG submission 203509) | Soil microbial communities from uranium-contaminated site in the Upper Colorado River Basin, Wyoming, United States - RVT98D197 | ecosystem: Environmental > Terrestrial > Soil > Contaminated >... | reverse complement strand
TTTGTAAGGGAAGCGTTTGGGAGTAAGCTTCTGGAAATATCCCTGCCAATCCTCATAGATCATATCCTGGCCCACTGCAGGGTCCTGGGTATCGGAGGTTGACAGTTTCCTTATCCTTCGGAGTTGATTAATGTACATCAAGAAGAGGTCAAATCGTTCTGGTTCTATGTAAGAAGTTACGTTAATGATATTCCCGAAGAGGTCCCTGGGGGCAAGACTCATGTATTGGAATGATTTTTGTTCCTTTTGATCGTCAGCCCGTTTGTCGAGCCATCCCTGGGGTGCCCATTTGACCCGCCCCTGGTGTCTCATCGAGTAGGCTGTTGCCATTCCTTCATAGTCATTTCTTAAATCTTTGGTATACCCGAAGACATGCTCCCAGTAGAATTCACCATCCAGATTATAATTCTTGTCCCAGTTGTACATGATCTGCTGGGCCATGAAAGGCCCGGAAGGTCTCGGAAAAGGAATACCCGCCACGTAACTGCTCTGGATGAGATATCCTTGACTGTCCTGCTTGGCCGTACCCATGTATTTCTTGGTCGCCTCGATCACCGGCAGGGAATGGTAATATTGTCTTGTTGGCACAATCTCGATCTCTGTAAAATTGCAGACGTGCCGCGGCCCCGATTTGGCCGGAGGATTGAACCGGTCGTACAGGTGCTTCCACATGAGTTTATCAAAGGGAAGTTTCTTCTTGTCTTCATAAGTATATTTGCCCGGCTTGATTTCCGGGGCCACCTTGCCTACCACATCAGGGGCCTTGAACCCGATGACCTCGGCCCAGGCTTGTTTCATGGCGTCCACATCATAAGTTACCTTTTTATAGACGTCGGGCGGCATGATTTTCTTGAAGCCTTCAGTATTCTTATAAAAGGGTGATGGGTCGTCAATCGGCGCTTTGTATTTTTCGAGTTCTTGAAAGCCAAATTCATATCTCTTTTGTCCCCATGCAGCGGGCGCCATCATGAGAAACAATGCCAAAAACCCAAAAAAGAAAATCTTCACTCTGTTCATTTTTCACTCCTTTCATTCCGATAAGGTCTCTTCTGGTTCGCCATCGAACTTATGAATTGAAGGGCTTAGCTCCACCTGTAAGTCGCCCTAAGGAAGATTTGATCCTTGTGTTTAAACAGATCAAAACCATTATTTGACTTGAAACTTCCATTCTCCCAGCCAGGCAGTTTTTTCCCTGCAAATATTAGGGCCCCTAATGTAAAGCGCCAATTGGTGCTCCAATCGTAAATCGCCTGAGGCAGGAAATAATCGCCACCGAACTCAAAATCATGAATCCAGAAAATGGAAGGCCTTAGCTTCGCATTAAGATAAACCGTGTCAACATATAATGTAGCCAACCAGTTATGTTTCCCTACTCGGGTAATGGCCGTGTCAAACCAGTCAGGACCGCTAGGACTGGGGCCAGAAAATCCGCCCACCCTCCGGTAGAAGATCTGGGGATTGATAAAAAAGTTGGCTCTCTGGTTCAAGGCGCGAATCTTGATTTTCCAGTCAATGTTAATGGCTGCACGAAATTCGTCAAATTCCTTAAAGGTATTTCTAGAATTGAATGTGCTCAGAGCATCCGTAAAAGTGTTGTTAAAGGCATACCAGGTCTCGAGCCTGAAAACGGGGGCAACATTTCCCAGGAATGGAGCTTTTAAAAAGGGAATATCCTTGCTGGCGGTTGCTCCGATGAAACGAAAACGGGGAAACTTGCCTTCAAAGAGAGGATGGAGATTCAGCTTTCCATCGGAAGCCAGAGTGGGAGGACCGAAAAAACCGGGAGCGAACTTCACGATGGGGGAATTCTCCTTACCATAAAAGGCGTTCAAGGTGACGATCGCGTCTTTGACGACCCCTTTGACCCTAAAAGCATATTCATGGCCCTTACGATTGAAGGATCCAGGATCTTCAATATTTGAAGTCACTGAACCGATGCGAACTTCGCCGCCCGGGGCAGTAGGGTCAGGAATCCGAATATTTGGAGCCCAGATTCCAGCTTCGTCATTTCCGAGCGGTACGCCCAAATCGTGAATGTTATCTGCATTGGGGTTAAAGACGAATTCAAAGGCCAGGTCCTGCATCCAACTCGTGGTGATTCCCGGATGGTATTCAGACCGGATGAGCCAGATCGGAATAGGCGTATAATCGAATTCGATGTCGTTAAGCCCAAGGGCCCTCCGAGAATCGAGAGGATTGATCTGATCCATGAGCCTGATGCCAAGCATCTCCCCCCATGTCACGATCTGCTTTCCCGCTCTGAAGAAAAATTTTTCCGGGGTCCAGGTGAAATGGGCTTCACGCAGAAGCTGCCAGTATTCATCGTCTACATTCAGATTCTTCCGGGATTTGTTAAATTCCTTATCATGCCACGATGAATCATTATGTTTTAACTGGTAGATCCAATCGCTGGTTAGCCTGGTTGATCCGTAGAATCTTAATTGATCGCTAATCTTATAGTCTCCTTCTACAAAAAGGTTCATGAGGGTTTGTTGTAATCCTTTTTCAGTGTCATAGCGATCCTTGTCGCTTAGACTCAAACCGGCCTCTTGAGAGGCGTATCCTAAAATATTGAGTGGTCGGTCAAAAACCAATAACTCTCTGGCCATTGAAGGAGAAGCCATGAGAACTCCTATCAGTCCGGCCGCTAGAGCTGAAATCCAAAATCTCTTTTTCATCATCTTTTCCTCCTCATTGTCCCCCACAAATCAGACGGCAAAAAACAGGATGAATTTTGTGCTTTTCTTTCAAAAGACCTTTTGCCTTTTTTCACCTCCTCCCTTGTAAGTATGGAACCTTTTTGAGTAGTAATTTTTCTTTCGTAGGGTCGGCGTCCCCGCCGACCGGACATGGCAGGCGGGACGCCTGCCCTACGTTTTAACGTCCGTTACCCGATATTGACGAAGTTTTCTCGATGTGCATTGCCTAATCGCCTAATATCTCCTTCCTGCCTCAACGGCTTCCTGCGCTGAACCGGCTTCAATAGCGAAGGCCTTTCCGCTGATAAACCTGGGCTTGATAATATAGATCATCAAGGGATGAAGGGTCATGGTGAGAATGACATTGGTCCCCATGATCATGGCCAGGAAAAAGCCCACCTGGGCCTGAAACTTCATATCTGAGAAAAAATACCACGTGATAATCGGCAAAATAACCGTTAACCCGGTGTAGACCACGGCCTTGCCGCAGGTGCAGATAGACTGGATGATGGTCCTCGCCCAATCCCCTTCCTGGACGGGAAACTCCTCAATGCAGCGGCTGTAGAGATAGATGGCAAAGTCGACGCCCACTCCCACGCCGATCGCAGCAATGGGAAGGGTATTGATCGAAAGCCCGATTCCTGCCGAAGCCATATAGGCGCCGGCCACACTATTGGCCAGGACCAGGGGGAGGGTCAGCATCAGTCCTGCCGTGATCGACATAAAGGAAAGGGCACAGAGAATGAAAATGGCTGCGAGCACCGTGAGGTCGATAATGGCATGGGACCGTTTCATCTCCTCATTGAGGGCGATCTCCATTCCGATCCTTCCGCCAGCCAGTTTATACTCTCCTTTGTCGATCTTCATCGGTCGATTCTTGAAAAAATCATATGCCGCGTCGCGGATGCGAAGGAGGTTATCGGAGGTATGATCTGCAAAATAGAGCGTGATCTGCGCCTTGTCCAATGTCCGATCAATGTAGCGCATCATGGTGGCCGGATCGGTCGAGGACTTCACGTAGCCCATGAGGCCCGTCAATAGATCGGTGTTCCGTACAAGTTGGAACCAGATCTGATCTCCGTCATGGAGGGTCACATTGACCATCTTGACCGTGTTAATGAGGGAGTCGGGAGACTTATAGATGTCGGGTAACTTCTCCTGCATGTGCCGGTCAAAGGCCTCAAAGGTGAGAAGGACCCTGGGGTCATAGACGGATTCCTTCTCCCCCTCGTAAAAGAGCAAGAAATTCTCTGAGGAGGCATCAAAGACCTGATTGATCAACTTCTGATCTTTATTGTAGGTGTGGGTTTCCCAAAAGATCGGCGAGCCGGGAGTGGGATCCCCAATCTTGAGCTTACTCGTCTGCCACATACAGACGACCAGGAAACCTACGATGATGACACCCATGACATACCGGGTCCCGGGCCCGATCGAAAAACGGGTTATTCTCATCAACACCCTTGCCAGCCAATCCACTTGACAACTGTCTTTCGCCCAGTCCTCACTGGCCACCTTGAGGGGGATTAAGTTGCAAATCGCCGGAACCATAAACCCCGTTAAGATGATGCTCATCATCCAGAAGGTCATGATAATGGCTAAGTGCTGCATCAGGACGATCTTTGCGATGAGGAGGATCAGAAACCCCGCCGCATCTGTGGCCACCGCCGCGAAGTTGGGGATGAACATGGTCCGCATCGTCTCATAGCTTGCCTTGAGTCGATCTCCAGCGCTCGAGTTCAATTCCTCGAAATAACGGTAGGTGATCTGATGGGCGTTTCCGATCATTCGGGCACCCACCAGAAAAGCGAGGACATAAAGGAGCGGGTTGAAGTTGATCCCCGTAAAACCGATGAACCCCAATCCCCACACCGTCAGGATGAGAGCGTTGGCCATGACGACGATGATACCCAGCGTGTTTCCAAAAAAGATGAGGTACAGGACGACGAGCATCCCTAAGACGCATATACCAAAGACCATGTACATCTGAGACTTTAAGCTGTAAACCCAGCCCATCAGCATGGGGAAGCCGGTGATATGAACCGATGTCTCTCCATCGGTGAAGTCTTTCCTCAGCTTCTGGAGAAGATCGAAGACTCTCTCATAGGAGATATTCTCCTTGAACTCGGTCAACAGCAAAGCCGCGGTCCCGTCTCTTGACACCAAGGAGCCATTGTAAGCGGGCGATGAAAAGACGTTCCGCTTCAGGGTTTCCCTTTCCTCTTCGTTCCGGGGAGTCTCCGGCCACATGATCGGCTCGATGTTAATCTCTCCTTTTTTCAATGCTTTGACCACCTTTACCGAGCGAGCGGCGATCGACACGGTCAAAGCCCTGTAAATCTCGTCCCACATCATCACTTCGTTGGTCATCTTTTGAAGTTTCTTGAGAAAAGACTCGTTGAAGATATCCCCTTTCTTCGTCTTCAGGGCGATGGCAACAGTTGACCCCCCGCTCCCAAAGACTTCAGCAAACCGATTGTGGAGTTTGAGGTAAGGGTGGTCGTAGGGGAGCATCTCCTGCAAAATGACTTCTCCTTTGATCTGGAATGCGCCATACAGAAAAATCCCTGTAATCACCATTAACCCGATAAACACCGCCAGCCGGTAACGGGATAAAAGCAAACAGAAACGATCCAGCCGTGTAAGATTATCCCTCTTTCCCATGAAGCTACCTTTCGATGCTTAGTACTTAGAAAATAAAGTCTTTCGGTTACGGTAAGGGCAACGATGCCCGTATCGTCATTCGGTTACGTCCTTCGGCTTAAGAAGTTCACGTAACCGTCGGACCCTAAACGAAACGGGCTTCCTAACCGTAACCTTAACCGGGGAACTCGGATCATTTTCATGGCTTATGGGTAACCGCAGACCATGGGAAATTACCGGATCGGGTCTAATAATTCACTTTCTTCCAAAGGGTTGAAGGATTCTCCCCCTCATTAAGATAGATCATCCCGCCTCCCCCCACTGCCACAAAGCCGGAATGACCACGACTCGCAATCCCATAGATCCAATCGTAAATTGCAGGAGGCTTGAACTCAGGGGTCTTCCATGAGCCCCCTTTGTCTACCGAAGATAAGAACGCACCGAATCCGCCGATCAAGACCGTCTTTCCTCGATCAGAGCCGACGCTAAAAAGCTGGGTCTTGGGGGCACCTGTCTTAATCTCCTTCCAGGTTTTTCCACCATTCTCCGTCTTAATGACATAGCCATCAATTCCGACAGCCCATGCCTGCTGGGGATCAATCGCCACCACGTCGAACAGAAAGGTTCCCCCTTCTATTTCACCCGTCTTCCCTGAAAGCCCATACTCACCCGCCTGTCTCTCCCAGGTTTTCCCCCCATTGAGGGTGTGATAAATATAGCCAAACTCGCCAACGGTCCAACCATGAAGAGGATCACAGAAGGAGATGGATTTGAGGATCAGATCCTGGTCTTTGAACTGGATGGTCCATGTTTTCCCGCCGTCTTCTGTATATAGAATATGAGTTTGCTCAGAGGCGATCCAACCCTTCAAAGGGTTTTCAAAATGAACCTTCATATGAAAAAAAGGAACGGGACTTTTCTGCTTTTCCCATGTTTTCCCGCCGTCTCTTGTATGGATGATGATCCCCTCTTCGCCTACGGCCCAACCCTCCTTCGGATCTGCGAAAAAGACCGAACTCAATGTCAAATCCGTTCCGGTGTTCTGGCGGACCCAGGTTTTACCGCCATCTGCGGTATGGAGGACACACCCCCAACGGCCGGACGCCCACCCTTCCTTCTCGTTCGGGAAACTGGCCGAAAAGAGATCATCATAAATCTTCTGTTGCCCTTCGACACCGGGAATCAAAAACAGGAGTGAGAGTATCGCGATCAAGAGGGCGTGAACCACTCCTCTTGATCGCAATTGCTGAAAGCGTTTTCCTTTCATCCTGATCCTTTCAATTTTCTTAATGTTACTAATCAGTCCAATAATCCCCTCCCCCTTCGATGCCTGCCTGCCGAAGCCTCGGCGCAGGCAGGGGGGAGGGTGCGGGTGGCCGCCGGCTCAGAGAGCCTCTGGCTCGGAGAGGGGTGGACCCTTCGACAAGCTCAGGGCAGGCCTGTGGTGAGCCTGTCGAACCATCCCCCCTCCCCTTCATCCCCTCCCACCGAAGGGAGGGGAGATTTTTGGGAGATATTTTGGAGAAAGTTAGAGATAAATTCTCAGACTTTATCGTGTAGGAATCAATTATGGACTCCTTAAATTCCATTCTCCTTACCGCTCCCCTCCGCCAATGGGGGTGAAGATATTAATTTGATCCCCATCTTTTATGGGATCTTCGATCTTTTTCGATAGACCCTTGATGAAGATGACTCTTGCCTCGTTTGGAGGCAATTGAAGCGTTTGAATAAGATTTTCAATGGTTGACCCTTCTTCCATCTTTACATCGATCCCTTTTTTGTGGTCATAATCGGGGAAAAACCTTCTCAGCGTGGCAAATAACTTCACATTGACGCTGATCAATCCTGTTCTCCTTAGGGCCTGTTATAGAATAAGTTGTACAAGTTGTCGATCAGATCCGTTCGTGCTGAGGTATGGTTCGATACCTCACCATGATCGGAAAGACCACTCGCCCTGAGCCTGTCCTGAGGTATCGAAGGGTCAGGGCGAACGGCTCCCAGACCTTTGTTCAAGTTATTTCCGAACAGGCACTTAGAATTCGAATAATCGATCAAGTTCCTCATCCGGGACAGTGAAGCTGACGTTGTGGGGAGGTATTTTTTCTTCTTTCATAAATTCCGGGAGGCGGTCATCGGCCGCAGTCAAGCCTGCGGCTAAATTAAACTCCCGCTCGATTTTCAATACCTTCTTTCCCAGTTCCGCCACATCATCAAGGGTGAGAGGGGCTCCGGACAGAGCACTCATCATCTCCATCAGACCCTGGCCTCCCTCAGGGACATCTCTTACGGGAAAGTTGACAAAAGTACAAAGACCTGTACAGTCCATCGCTGCTGTCAAAATCTGAACCATCCGGGAAGTATCGACCTGACCCTCGGCCTTATGGGGATCGAGTTTCCCACCCAGTCCTTCGATATTCTGATCGGCCACCCAGCCTGCTGTGTGGTCTGCTCCCATGGGCGAAGTCGCATAGGATACGCCCATCCCATGGAGGGCGCGAGGCTCGTAGGCGGCCATGGACTGGCGCTTGACAGCCGGAACCCTCGTTACGCCAAAGACTTTTCCGGTCACCCAGGAACCGCTTCCCAGTATCCTTCCAAGAGGCGTTCCCTTGCCCACTTCCTCAATCAACTGCAATGCTGCCTTAGTATCTCCAAAGGGCCTTATGCCCGCTTCCATGGCAACCCCGATCGCTGCCCCGATCTCCATCGTATCGATTCCATACTCGTCACAGAGCCGATCTACCTTGGCAAGTGAGTCGAGATCCGAAATTCCAAGATTGGCGCCGTTGGCCCAGATCGTCTCATACTCAAAAGCCGAGGTGACGTAATTTCCTTTCTTGTCGACATAGACGTTAGAGCATTGGATAATGCACGTGGTGCAACCCGCATGGGACGGCTTTCCCCCTCTCTTGGTAATCACCTCATGCATCGTCTCACCGCTGACTTTCTCAGCTCCCTCAAAGGTCCCCTCACGAAAATTCCGGGTGGGATAAGCCCCTGCCGCATTCAGCGGGGCAACCAGCATGTTCGTTCCGAAAATCTTTAACCCCTGACCCGTCAGGGGATGATCCAGAATAGCCTTCGCAAACTTTTTTGCTCCCTCTTTGAATTTCTCAGGATCAGCGATTGGGACCCCAGGGGCCCCCTTATCATCCACCACAATCGCCTTCAAACCCTTCGATCCCATGACCGCCCCCGGTCCTCCCCGACCGGCATGCCTGCAAGGAAATCCTGAAGTGTCCGTTGATGCGATGGTCGCAGTCGATAGTTTCATCTCTCCTGCGGGGCCAATCGATAGGATACCCACTTTCTCACCAAATCGGGATTGAAGTTTCTCGACCAGCTCATAATTCTTCAACCCCTTATATTCATCGGCAGGAATTAACTTCCCACCGCTCTTGGATACATGGAGAATATGCCACTTCCCCGCTTTTCCGATTCCTTCCACGACGATCGCACTCATCCCAAGTCGTCCGATCTTGAAAGCGGATGTCCCTCCTGCATTGCTCTCTTTGATCCCTTCCGTAAGAGGGCTTTTCAACCCCACCGAGAGTCTGCTATTGTTGGCAGCGGTTGTCCCGGAAAGTGATCCCGGCGCGAAAACGAGTTTGTTTTTGTCCCCCAAAGGGTGGCAGGTTGGAGGGACTTCCTTAGAGATTAGGGTGGAGGTAAGGCCCCTTCCACCCAATCCCTGATATCCCTTGGGTGTCTCTTCAATAACCACTTTCAACTCCGACATATTCACACGCATGATTTTTCCCATCTTTCATTCCTCCTTTAATTAGAAAATAGCATAGCGCAAAGCGCATGGCGCATAGCGTAAGTAACTAAAACAAAAAGAAAAATCTAGACCAAAACCCATTTTCATCATTCGAGGGTGCCCTCCGGGTATGCGGCTTTACTAAGATCTCGCCTGGAAACCTCGTCCTGTGTCCTGCCTGGGCCAGGCAGGGACGGACACAAAAAAGTGTGTCTGCCAGGGACAGAAAAATGGGTCCAGCGTTTCCGGGATCTCGATTTTGGATTCTTGTCTTGGGTTTAATAAAGCCTGCTCACAAACCTTGATCGGGAAGAATTGGTTAAATTGGACCCCCCACCCATCGATCCATTTCTAAAAAATGGGGGATGCTCTTGAATCCGCATCCCCCGCTGGATTATTTCATCAAATCTTTTTCCTTCTCTTTCAGAATCCCTAAGAAGATATCCGCGGCCTTTTCAAAATAGGCTTTTGGCGTGGTCAAAGGAGGCATGAATCTGAAGACATTTCCGTAACGGCCGCAGATAAAGTTGAGGATTCCCAGGTTTCTCAGGGTGATCATGATATCAAAAGATTTTTCAGGAGCGATAGGTTCCTTGGTCTTTTTATCTTTGACCAATTCGCAGGAAAGCATGAACCCTTTACCCCTCACATCCCCGATGATTTTACTTGTTTTAGCTGCTTTCATAAACTTATTTTTGATCGCTGCCCCTACAACTTCTGCCCTTTTAATCAGTTCATCTTTTGGGTCCGTCATGATCTCGATATTGGTTAAAGCCACGGCGCAGGAAAGGGCATTTCCGGGGAAGGTCGCCGGCTGGGATCCAACCTCTAATTTTGATTGATAATCAGCCCTGACGGTAACACCGGTGAGGGGTTGGTCTCCTCCAATTCCCTTTCCCCAAACGAGAATGTCCGGTTCTACTCCCCAGTGCTCGATGGCCCACATCTTGGCGGACCTGCCAAATCCAGACTGAATCTCATCGACGATAAGCAATGCGCCGCACTTGTTACACGCTTCTCTGATAATTGAGTAGAATTCTTTCGGAGGGTCGACGTAGCCGCCTTCACCCTGAATGGGTTCGACGATCACACAGGCAGGTTCGGTAATACCTGTATAGGGAGTATTGAGGACATAGTCTACATACTTCGCGCAGGCCACGCCGCAATCCGGGTACTTGAGATTGACGAAACAACGGTAACAATACCCGTAAGGGAGGTGATAGACCTCCGGCATAAAAGGTTTGTACCCCATCCGATAGTGATAAGAAGTCGTCAAAGCCAGTGATCCGTGGTACACGCCTGCATAAGCTCCCTGAAACCCGATGATTTCTGTTTTCTTAGTAATCATTTTCGCGTATTTTATTGCAATTTCGATTGCAGCGCTCCCACTCGTAGCAAAACAGGTAAAACAATTTCCCTTTAGCCCTTTTGGCATAATCTCGGATAATTTCTTTGCCAGCTCCATCCTCGGAGGATTGACCATATCCAAGGTATGCATCAATTTTTCTGACTGCCTTTTGATCGTCTCCACAACCTTTGGATGCGTATGCCCGGTATTATTCGTTCCCAGACCTCCTGTCATATCGAGAAAAATATTTCCGTCGGGGTCTTTCACGGTTGAGCCGAGCGCTTCGTTCCAAACAAAGGGAAGATACATCCCGCCGACTCGTGTCGGGGTCTCGTATTTGGCTGCTTCGTCCCATATCTTTTGGCCTTTCGGACCCGGGACTTTATCCGTCACAATCTTTGGTGCCTCTGGATAAGATAATTTCTCAAGTTCTTTTTCATTTATCATGATATCGTCCCTCCCTTATTGGTATTTGGTATACGCAAGTAACTTAGTATCAAAACAAGAACAGAAAATGTCAAGTTTTTCTTTTCACAAACTTAGATCACCTCTCTTTCCGTGAAATTAGAATTCAACGGCTGCCCATTGCAGTCCTTGAGAGTCTGCAACCGGTTTGCAGACCAAATCCCCTAAGTGAACATTTAAGCCTTTCATAAGGGCTGAATCCCTTTTCATGGCTTCCTTATATCCCAAATTAGCAATTCTTAATGCATAAGGTAATGTGGCATTGGTTAAGGCAAACGTGGAAGTCCTTGCAACCGCTCCAGGCATGTTGGCGACGCAGTAGTGAATAACCCCCTCAACAACAAAGGTCGGATTTTGATGAGTGGTTGGAGAACAAGTTTCCACACATCCCCCCTGGTCCACGGCCACATCGACAATAACGGCTCCTTGCTTCATTTTAGAAAGCATCTCCCTGGTCACTAACCTCGGTGCAGTTGCGCCCATCACAAGGACCGCACCAACCACCAAATCCGCTTCTCTTAATGACTTCTCAGTATTGTAATAATTTGACATGAGAAGATGAACCCTTCCGCCAAAGATATCATCGAGGTAACGGAGCCTATTCAGATCGATATCGAGAATGGAGACAGAAGCTCCCGTTCCCACCGCCATCTTTGCGGCATTTGTCCCTACTGTTCCTCCACCCAGGATGGCGACATTCCCTGGCTCAACCCCTGGAACACCACCCAGCAATACGCCACTCCCTCCTCGGTCATTATGAAGCAGGGATGCACCGATGTGAACTGACATTCTGCCCGCAATTTCGCTCATGGGGGTCAATAGAGGCAATGACCTGTCTTCTAATTGAATCGTTTCATAGGCAATCCCAACGATCTTTGCCTTCAATAAGACGTCGGTAAGGTCCGGCAAAGGAGCAAGGTGGAGATAGGTGAAAAGAATTTGTCCTTCCTGGAACAATGGATATTCAGGAGGCTGAGGTTCTTTCACTTTTAAGATCATCTCTGCCCTGCTGTAAACCTCCCGACTGGTATCAACGGTCTCTGCTCCTGAAGAGAGGAACTCCTGATCCGAAATGCCGCTTCCTGACCCGGCTCCTTTTTCGATGAGAACCCTGTGGCCTACTTGCATAAAGGCGTTAACTCCTGAAGGAACGATAGCCACCCGGTTTTCACCATTCTTGATTTCTTTAGGCACCCCTATGATCATATTTCACCATCATTCTTAGATACTTACACGATAAAAATCTCCCCTCCCCTCGTGGGAGGGGACGAAGGGGAGGGGGGATGGTTCGGCAGGCTCACCACAGGCCTGCCCTGAGCTTGTCGAAGGGTCCACCCCTCTCCGAGCCAGAGGCTCTCTGAGCCGGTGGCCACCCTCGCCCTCCCCCATCGAAGGGGGAGGGGATTATTGAGGAAATTTCAAATATGTTTGTTTAGACTTTCATCTCCTGTGAAATGCAAATAATCTGCCAGAAGAGGCAAAGGTACATTTCAAAATAAAGTTAATTATTTCGTATGGTTAGAATGTATTAAAACATGGGGTAACTAAGAGTGGGGTAGAAAATACTCACCTATTCCGAAGGGGGAAAGGTTTTTTTTGATCTGTAATTTAAGGCAGTTAAGTCTAAGAGTTGGAGAGACTAAAATAGATCGATCAAATGTACAGAAAGTGGGGTAATTTATACCTACCTCATCCCCGGTCCTGGTCCTCCGTTTCCCATTTGAGCACTTCCGTATCTGCACGCCCTTCAGGAGACCTTACACACCATCTCTTCGCCGTATCCTGTGACAACCCGCTTATAGCCTCTGAGCATTCGGTTGACCTTCTCATCCCCCGTATCTGCCAGCAGGGGTCTCATTTTCAAAGAGAAAATTTTGTTCGGTGTGGCGATGACGATGATATTTTCGTTCCCGGTCTTCCTGATAATATCCGGGCTGATCTGTTGATTTCCCCTCCCGAAGATGTAGCCCTGCCCACCGATCGGAGTGACGATGATCTTTGCCTTCTTGCCTTTCATGAGGTTCGAGAGCTGGCTGGCTGTGACATCGTTGGCAACAACCTTCCTCTCCTTCACGACATCGACGCCCAACAGCGTGTTCCTCAGCCCCAGCAGTTCCATGATGGCCCGGGTTGTTGTTCCGGGTCCGATGATATAGAGCGTGTCATCGCTCATCCCTTCAATGATCCGCTGAGCGATGGCTCGCATGGTCGCTGTTGCATGTCCTCCTCCGCAGCTTGCCTGTTTCGGCCCCTGGGTCATCGTCTTGTCACAAGGGATCTTGAGATAACCATAGAGCCTGGCAGAAACCCGGTCCTCCTCTCTCAGAAGCTTCTCATCAATATCCATCACCTCAACTTCGTGAACGAGAGAGGCGATTCCCTTCAAATACATGACTGTCAGCTCTCCAGCCATCGCAGGATTGATAGCGAAGACGGCTGAATGAATCTTCACCCCAGCAGGGATGCCCAGCACAGGAATCGTCTCGCCCACCGCTTCATAGATATCCCTTGCTGTTCCGTCTCCGCCTGCGAACAGCAGAAGGTCAACCCTGGCTTCTGCCATCTTTTGGGCTGCCCTTCTTGTATCAGAGGCTGAGGTCTCACCCTTCTTGACATGGCCGATGACGATGGGAACGAAGCCGCAAGCCCTGGCCTCCTCTTCGCCCATTTCGTAAGAGCAGGTAATCAGTTCGATCTGATCTCTCATACTGGCAATGCGCTGAAGGGCTTCGATGGTTCTCCCAGGCGATACGGGGGTTGCACCTAACTGAATAGCCCGATGGAGTGTCTCCTTCCCATCGCTTCCCTTCAAGGCGACCTTTCCGCCCAATCCCGCAACAGGGTTCACAATCAAGCCGAGTCTCTTCTTCATCCTTAACAGGAGGGTTCGAGGATTCAAAGGGTTCCAGGGTTCAAGTTAGCCGATAGAGTCTACGCCCCTTCCGGGACTTCGCCCGCAATCCCGCCCAGGGCGGGACTTCGGTGCAGTAATTTTTTTTCGTAGGGTCGGCGTCCCCGCCGACCGGACATGGCAGGCGAGACGCCTGCCCTACGTTTTTACCCGATATCGACAGTGTTTTGTCGATATCGATTCCCTAAGGGGCTGAGATTTTGTCAAAGTATTTCCCTCGAATCCCTGACCCCTTGAATCCTCCTTTTATAATTTCAGGCCCTTCTTCTTATACATTCTCCATGTGAGGGCCATGGTCTCAGGGTTCTCTGTCCTGGCCGCATCCACGCGGCCCACGGTTGTACAGTGGGGAGCGGTCTTGACGACCTCCGGGTTTGAATAGGCCTCTTCAGCCACCTGCCTCACAACCTGGATGAATTTGTCCATTTCGTCAATATCCATTGCCTCGGTCGGCTCCACGACCCACGGCTGCTCGATATATAGAGGGTAGCCAAAGGCAAAGGTGCTGTTGATGCCGAAATCACAGACCCTCAGCGCAACGTTCGCTGCTCCAACGCCCGTCTCCTCGAACATCTTCTTGAAGCTGTAGACGGTCTCTTCCATCCTCCTTCGGCCTTCGCCCATGGGGATATCCATGCCCGGTGTGCCCCTGAGCTTTTCCTTCAGATAGTTGTTGTTTAACGTCGCCAGCTCACTCGCTTCAATGATGCCCGGGGTGCCCAGTGCAACGAGCCACGCATAAGCCCTGACCGCATTGGGCACATTTCCATAGAACTCCTTCACCTTTCCAATGCTGTCAGGCGCATCAAAATTGAAATCATACCTTTTCCCATCAAACCGGACCCTTGGCACGGGAAGGAATTTCTCAAACTCCTTCGTACAGAGCAATGCTCCTCCGCCCGGTCCGTACCCACCGTGGGGGCTTCCGAATGCCTTATGGAGATTGTAGTGGACGATATCGGCCTTTAAATCCCTCGCCCTGACCTTTCCCATAATGCAGTTTGTGTTGGCAGCGTCATAAGCAAATACCCCTCCGACCTCATGGATGAGGTCTGCCATCTCGATCATATTCGGGTCAAAGACGCTCAAAGAGGTGGGATTGGTCTGGATCATGCCAGCTGTCCGGTCCGAGAGGACCGATTTCAGGGCGTCAAGATCGAGATTGCCGCTCTCGGTCTGGGGGAGGGTAATCACATTAAACCCCGCCATCTTTGCGCCGACCGCATTCGTACCGTGGGAGGTATACGGGACGAGGAGATCTCTCTTCTTATCAAGGTTCCCATGATACTTATGGTAGGCAGCGATCAGCAGGCATTCCATCCATTCACAGATTGTGCCCGAAGGAGGCTGCAAACTCACTGCATCCATCCCGCTCAGAGCTTTCAAACACTCTCCGAGTCGATAGAGGATCTCGAGAATGCCCTGGACCGTTCTGAAATCCTGAAGGGGATGAAGTCTCGTCACCTTTGGAGACCCTGCAAGGGCTTCGTTCACCTTTGGATTATACTTCATCGTACAGGTGCCTTCGCCATTGAACCCCGAATCGACGCAGGTACTTTCCTGGGAGAGTCTGAAAAAGTGCCTCATCACTTCGACCTCCGAGAGCTCGGGAAGATTCGGCAAAGCCTTTCTCCTCAAGCTCTTGGAGAGATAGGAAGAGAGGCCTCGGGTGCTCTCCTTGATCTTCTGGTCAACATCCGGAACGAGATGCCCTCTCGTTCCTTTCCTTCCCAATTCAAAAATGCAAGGCTCATTCCATCTGGCTTGCATGACTTCTCTGACCTTGCCCATTTTCGGCCCTCCCTTCTCAGAGTTGTCGGATGGCATCCGCCAACCTGTCAATATCTTCGCTGCGGTGAACTTCCGTGACACAAAACAAAGCGCTCTTCCCCAATTCCGGAAAATCTCCTGAAAGGTCCCTGCCTCCGACAATGCCATGCCTGTCCAGAAGAACCCTGTTCACCTCTTTTACCGTTCTGCCCGTTTTGTCAAAATTGACGACGAATTCCTTAAAATGAGGACCTTCCAAAACAGGAACTCTCGCCTTCTTGATCCTGGAAATCTGCTGCATCGCATAGTCCGTTCTCCGGAAGATTCCTTCCCCGATTTCACGCATCCCCTGGGGACCCAGGAGGGAGAGGTAGACGGCTGCTCCAATCGCACACAGATTGCTCGCGCTCCCGATCATGGAGGTGGCATTCTCCCTCTGAAAGAAGAAATGGCGCTTCTCCCAGAGGGTGTCCAGATAGGCCTTGTCTTTGCCATCCAGGGTCGTCGTGACGGCCGCCACATACCCGGGCAACTGGTCTAAATACTTCTCATCGGATCGACAGCCGAAAAAGCCAAGGGAGTTCCCGCCGAAGTTCATGTGGAGCCCAAGGGGTTGGCCGCTTCCCACCACGATGTCTGCATCGTAGTCTCCTGGCGGTCGCATCACGCCCAGGGAGAGGGGGTCGACGGAGACGATAAAGATCGCTCCGTGGCGGTGCGCCAGGTCAGCGATCTTCTCCACCTGATCTTCGAGGGTGCCGAGGTAGGTGGGATTGTCCACGAAGACTCCTGCCGTTCTTGATGAAAGCTTCTTCTTCAGATCCCTGAGATCGAGCTTTCCACTCTTGGGGAGGTAGTCCACCTGCGTCATCTTTCCTCCCGACCACTCGGTGTAATTTCTCATGACCCCGAGCTTCTCGGGATTGATGTTCTTTGAAACAAGGACTTCGCTCCGTCCCGTCAGTCTCCTCGCCATGTTGGCGGCCTCGCCCGCAGCGGTCGGTTCCGAATAGACCGAATTGATGACCACATCCATCTCGATGAGTTCCGCCACCAGACTTTGAAATTCGAAGAGGGCCTGCATCTTTCCTTTCTCCGGTTCCGGCTCCCCTAAATAGGACGTCTTGAACTCTGTCCGGTTGACGATTTCGTCCACCACGGCCGGGACGTAATGAGGCCAGGAGCCCGATCCGCAAAAGATCAGGAGATCATCCCTGTTCTTTGCTAGGATTCCCTCGATATGCCGCCGGAGGTCATATTCTGACATGGGACCCTGGAGCCCGGGCAGACGGGATCTGGCCGGCAGGTCCCGAAAGAGCTCGTCAGCGTCCTGAATCCCGATTTCGCTCATCAACCTGCTCTTCACTTCCGGGACGGAATTTGGTATATAAGGATGCACAAAAGACTTCTTCGCCGACATCGTACTCTCCTTTCTCCCAACCCTCCTTACATGGCTTCCCTGAGGCAGGGCGGGTCTTTGCGGAAGAGATTGGTCAGAAAACCATCGTAGAGGATCCCCATACCAAGCCAGATAAAGCCGGCAATCTTCGAAAGAGACGGCAAATTAATCAGGAGGATGAAGCAGATGGCGGCACCGGTAAGAGGGGCAATCAGGTATTTGATCATGCCTCCCGCGTCTCGTTTCCGTTTGACGATGAATTGGCGCCTGAAGAGAGAGAGGTTTACCATCAAGAATCCGAAGAGAGCCCCAAAATTGATGAGGCTCACAATCGTGTCGATGGTCTGCGTCGCGACCGCTGCCCCGATCACAGCCATAATGATAAGGTTCCAAACCGGGGTCTGAGTCCTGGAATGGAGACGACCGAAAACCCTCTTCGGGAGGACGCCATCCCTTCCCATCCCAAAGAGAAGGCGGGCCGAGGCCGCCTGGGCATCGACGGCGTTGGCCAGGGCAGCGATGATCATGCCAAGCGTCAAGGCGATGGAGAGGGGCTGTCCGCCTGCCTGTTCGGCGACGAAGTAGAACGCGGCATCCAGGTTGGGAAACTTCGAATAGTCCGGGCAAGCGTTCTGTGCAAGGTATGCCTGGCCAATGAATAACAGGCCTGCCAGGAGGCATGCCGTGATCGTGGCCCTCGAGATATCGATCTTGGGCCTCGTCGTCTCCTCGGCCAGGGTGGAAACGGCATCAAACCCCAGGAAAGAGAAGCACGCGATCGAGGTCCCTGCGATGACGGCTCCCCATTGAAAGTTTTCACTGAAAAAAGGACGGAGCGTAAACCCTTGCCCGAGTCCGTGGCGGATAGCCTGCACGGCCATGATGAAGAAATAGGCGAGCACAACGAATTGGAGGATCAGAAGAAAGACGGTTGTCCCGGCCATTTGCTTCACCCCAAGAATGTTAATCAGGGTGATGGCCACGAGAGGAACCGCCACCCAAACCCAGTAAGGCGCTCCGGGCAACAGTTGAGAACCGAAGACCGCTATCACAACGTAGCTCAGGGCAGGCATCAGCACGTAGTCCAGAAGGATCGTCCAACCCGCCAGCATCCCCAGATGGGCATTCAGTCCATGCCTGGTATAAGAGTAGGTTGACCCTGCCTCCGGGAATTCGCCTGCCATCTGGCCGTAACTGAAGGCCGTGAACAACATCGCAATCATTGCCAGGAGGTAGGCCATGGCCATGTGGCCGCCCGTGACCTGGGTCACCACGCCATAGATGACGACGGGCGCAATGGGGACCATGAAGGCGACCCCATAGAAAAGCAGTTGCCAAAACCCCAAGGCACGCTTCAGTTGAGGTTGATCTTTTGATCCGTCCGACATCTCCCCCCTCCATTGAAAATGATCCTTAACGTTGCATTGAAAAGGCAGTCGAGTGTGCTTCCAGACCTTTAGAATGCGGGTTTTCGGCATGCTTTATGGGTAACATAGGATGTCACCGAATGTGAGGTTTGTCATTTGCTGGACGGTAGAGCAGCCAATCGCTTAAAGGTGCCGCTCTAAAGCTCCTCCAGCACACCCGACTGCCTTTTCGACAGTTTTTTTTGCAACCGTGAGGTGATCTTGCCCGGCGTCCAGTTACACGGGCGGCCTGGTCATCCCTCCGCCCCCTCCTCCGCATCCCACTCCTTCCACAGAGATTTCAGGTTCTCCCACTCCTCGGATGAGGTTGCTCTGGATTGATAGCGACAACCCTGAAAGGCATGGGCTGGCGGTGTGTAGGTCCCTCGCCGAATGAGACCTCGGATATTCTTCCGATAGATTTCATCCACTTCAGCATGATGCTGCGGATCTCGCTTCAGCCAGAGATTCTTTGGATGGATGGGTTCATCGTACATATTTTTGAAGATTTCGGTTCTCAAGTCCTTCAGCCAATTGCTATTCAGGTTCATCACCCTGAATTGTCTCAGGGCTTCAATGTCAATGATTGCCGCGACGAAGGTGTTATAACCGGAAGCCGAGTAGGAGAGGACATTCCCCATATAATCGACCATATGCGAATTGCCTCCGGCGATATCAATCGGGTGTTTCATCTTTGGGTGGAGGTAGATCGGGCCAATATTCGGGCAGATCATGTAGACGGAGTTGAACTGGGCATGCCCCCTGTTTTGGATCATCCAGCCGCCTCCGCCTGGATAGGAATTCCCAGTCATAGGCATTGCCTCGCTCGGACGATAAACAACCTCTGCGCCATTGAAGGCCAAGGCTCGAACCGCCTCGGGGTACTCGCCGTCGCTGCAGCAGATCGTCCCGATGTTCCCAATATCGTCTGTTTTCAGCACAGGATAGAAGGCCTCGAGGCCATCGCCGAAAACCTCGATCCATCGGTCATAGACATCGTGGGGCGTACAAGATCGCTCACGGCACCAGATGTGGTTTTTCGCGGCCTTATGAACGATTTGACCGTCCGGCGAAATGATGAACATCGTGTTGAAGTACCGTTCCTTCATCACTTCCGGCCATCTGGCCTTGCACTGGGCCATCATGTAGGTCTTATAGGTTTTGGCCAAGTTTCCTAAGAAATCCGTTTCTTCTCCTGGAATATCGATAAAAAGTTCACTGGCCGCCAACGAATGAGGCAGATCGAAGATCTCATCCGTGAAACCTGTCAAGGCCCCCTCCGCCAGGCTGATCAACTTCACAGGCATGTTGATATCCGCCATGGAGACGGAGGCATGAATGTTCTCCTCAATCATTTCCAGATTCTTCCGAATGTGGCGGCGGTGGCCAATGCAGTAGGCCACCGTTGACAACCCGATGGCCATGTAGGGAGCAATGGGTCCTTTTTGCGAGGCGGGAGCGTTCTTTCTCGTTCTCACGGAGGTCGCCTCCTTGCCGAGAAATGGTCCTCGAATCAGGTTCTATCGAAGATGGGTCGAAGT
>Ga0214473_10003196_pt1 | contig 19939 bp, 10 predicted proteins | sample RVTome_7_FD_203509 | JGI IMG/M metagenome (GOLD analysis project Ga0214473, IMG submission 203509) | Soil microbial communities from uranium-contaminated site in the Upper Colorado River Basin, Wyoming, United States - RVT98D197 | ecosystem: Environmental > Terrestrial > Soil > Contaminated >... | reverse complement strand
GAATGGGAATGGTGGCGGGGGTCTGACATCGAAGATCGCCCCCAAGGACCAGCCGTTCGTCTCGATCCAACTCCCGATGTACAACGAGTCATCCGTGGTAGATCGGCTGCTCGAAGCCTGCACCCAGCTCGACTACCAGAACTACGAAGTCCTGGTCGCCGACGACTCGCGTGATAAGACCGTCAACCGCCTCGAGAAATGGGCCAAACACCCGAAGGTCCGCGTTTCCCATCGAATCAATCGTTCCGGTTTCAAGGGGGCCGCCCTCAAGCACGCCGTCGAAGTCATGAACCCACGTACGGAGTTTGTCGTCATCTTCGACGCCGACTTCATCCCGCCTCCCGGGATCCTCCACCAGTTCCTGTCGTATTTCTACTATGCGAGCGGTTCGAATGGGAACGGCAATGGGAGTGGCAACGGCAATGGACACGGGAATGGCCATCGGAACGGTGATGGCAACGGCCACGGAAATGGGAACGGCAATGGCAATGGCAACGGCAACGGCCATGACGGAGAAGGGCTCATGCTTGTCGATGAGCGACTGGCCGCCGTCCAGGGCTATCAATGGCACGTGCTGAACGCTTCTGAGAACTGGATCACCCGCGGGATCCGCACCGAGTTCGCCGGCTCGTACGTCGTCGAGCGGCCCGGACAGGAACTCACCGGCGGGATGAAGATGATCTCGGGCTCGGTCTTCATGATCCGGGCCGACATGCTGCGCCAGATCGGGTGGGGAACTTCGATCACCGAAGACTGGGAGCTCACCCTCCGGTTGTACCTGAACGGTTATCGAGTGCTGTACTCGCCGTTCATCCAGGCGCCGGCCGAATGCGTCTCAGACTTCAAACAACTGACGCGCCAGCGCATGCGCTGGGCTGAAGGGCACACCTTCAACGTCAAGAAGTACTTCTTCCCGATCCTCTTCTCAAATAAGCTCAACCGGCGGGAGAAGCTGGAGTTCATCTACTACGCACCGTACTATCTGCAGTCGGCTCTTTTCATCGTTGGGACACTGGCCTGGTTCACCTCTGAGCTGATCTTGCACCAACAACTCCCCTTCTGGACGGAGACGCTCGGCTGGTCGCTTGTCTTTACCAACAGCCTGGCCCTGATCCTGATGAACACCACCGGGTTGTTCCTCGAGCGGGGCATCAAGCGCAACTGGGCCGGGCTAATGTCTTTCCTGCTCCTGACACTGCTGCTCGTGCCCTATCAGGCGTATGCCGCAATCAAGGGACTGCTTGAACCGACCGAAGGCGGGTGGCACAGGACCCAGAAGACTGGCGTCATCACCGAGGTCGTCGACAAACTCGACCTCGGCAAACGCATGAAACGGCTTCTGCCCAAGAAGAAGAAGCGGCCGGCGATCGATCTCAGCAATCATCCGGCCTTGAAGGCTATCTCGGCCTTGATCCCTGAGCCCATCCGGAAATTCGGGAATCGATCCAGTCTCGGCTTCCGGCTGGCCACGGGTCTCCTGACCGGCATCACACTCCTCGCCATCCTGTCGCGCAACATCGGCACCGTCACGGCCGCGCCGGACGTGTTCTATCTGCACGATTCGACGGCGGGTATGTCGGTGACCTTTGAGGAGGTACAGACGGGAGGCTCGGCCAACACCGCCTCAGTCACCACGTCGACTAACCTGAAGGCGGTGCAGAACCAGCTCTATCTGGCGGCGGTCTCGACGAAAACGGGTACCGCGTCGGTCTCCTCGGTTTCGGGACTCGGGTTGACATGGAGCCTGGTGAAGGCCCAGTGTTCGGGCCGCAATCAGACGCGGATGGAAGTGTGGAAGGCTTTAGGCACGCCGACCGGGGACGGGACGGTGACGGCGACTTTGAGTGCAGCGCCGTCGAACGCGGCGATCGCCGTGTCGAGATACTCAGGGGTGGATGCGGCGGCCCCGGTAGGGAACGTAGTTTCAGCCAACACTGTAGGGGTGAACAGCGCGGACTGCACGACCGGGACGGACAGCAACAGTTACACCGTTGATCTGACGACCACGGCCTCCAACTCGTTCGCTTTTGGCGCGGTGACGACAAGAGGCTATGCCCACAGCCAAGGTTCCGGCTACACAGAACGCGTCGAGTTCTGCCAACCGGCAGGATGCGCGGTTGGGGGCGACACGGCCAGCTTGGCAGCAGAAGACAAGTTGGTGGCGGCGGCCTCGACCGTGGCGGTCAACGGGTGCTTCGGCAACTGCACGAGCAATACCGTCGACTGGGCGGTGGTGGCGGTGGAGATCAAGGTGGGGAGCATCAGTCCCGCCGGCAAGACTATGAACACCTCCACCGGTTCGGGGGCTTCGACTCTGACCTTTGACACTGCAGACCAGGACGCCTACTGGTATACCGACGTGGCCTACCCAACAGACGACGGCAACGCGGGAATCGCCGCCGGCAGCTACACCGCCAACCTGTACTTCAACTCACTCCCGAGCGCGGGCGGGAGCGCGCCGGCGGTCAACGCCATCTCCACCGGTGACGCGAGCCCCGAGAGCCTGACCATCTCGCACACGACTTCGGGATCCGACGGCTTGATGCTGGTGGGCATTTCGTTCGTCAACGACGAGTCCGAGGGGGTCGTTAACCCCAACGGTGTCACATACAACGGGACGCCGCTCACCAGGCTGAACTACGTGCAAGGCGCTGACGACGGGCGGGTGGAGATCTGGTATATCAAGGCCCCGGACACGGGGACGCACGACGTCGTCATCACATTCACCGCGGGGCTGCGCCGGGCGGCAGTCGCCGGCGTGATGACCTTCACCGGAGTGAACCAGTCCACGCCGCTAGGAACTTACGCCACGAACTACGACCAGACTCCCAGCCTGGCTGAGCCTCCCACCGTGAATGTGAGCTCAGCCACCAATGAGCTGGTCTTCGACACCGTGGTCTGTGAGTCCTGTACTTCCTTCACGGTTGGCTCGGGCCAGACTCAGCGCTGGAACCGGACCGAAACCTCAGGAACGCCCCCGACGCTCGGGGCAGGGAGCACCGAGGCGGGGGCAACCACGGTAACGATGTCGTGGACCCAGGGTACGGCCGACTACTGGGCGATCATGGCCGTGCCGATCAAACCCTCCGGCGGCTCGGCTCCGGCCGTGGACAGCGTCTCGAGCGGGCAGACCCAGCGCACGAGCATGACCATCTCCCACACGACTTCCGGGAACGATCGGCTGATGTTGGTTGGGGTGGCCATGAACCCCAATCAGAGCGAGACCGTGAGCTCGATCACATACAACGGGGCACCTCTGACGATCGTAGGAAGTGCTCAGGAGAGCAACGACGCCCGGGTGGAGATCTGGAGCCGGGTCGCGCCAGACACTGGTACTCACGATGTGGTCATCACGTTCAGCACTAACCTGTTGTACGGCGCCAAGGTGGGGGTGGCCACCTTTACTGGCGTGAATCAGTCAACGCCGCTGGGCACCTATGCCTCCGCCACCGGCAACTCGACGGGCCCGGCCACGGTGAATGTCTCCTCGGCGACCAACGAGCTCGTGTTTGACACCGTAGGCTGTCAGGGCAACGAAACTCCAACACTCTGCGCTTTGTTGAGCCCCGGCGGGGGTCAGAGCCAGCGCTGGTACCTGTCCGCAAATGACGCCGGATCATCCAGCGAGCAAACGCGCGCCGCGGGGAGCACCGAGCCAGGGGCCGCGTCGGTCACGATGTCGTGGAGCATCTCCACGGGCGGAGCGGTTCCCTGGGCGATCGGCGCCGTGCCGATCAAGCCGGTCGTTCCTTCCGTGGACATAACGGTCTACGTCCACCACACCGACGCGAATGGTGGCAATGGGGCGGTGATCACGAGCGCCTCCACCACGATCACCAGCAGCACTTCGAACCCTCTGGCCCTGGACCTGGGCAGCGCTTCGTCGCAGACGTTCTCTTCCAGCGACCCGAGGCTTGTGCGCGCCGGGGTGGAGGTGACTGGGGTAAGTGGGGGCGGAAGCTTCACCCTGGATTACGACTCGACCGCGGATCCCTCGAACCTGGCCGCTCCCGCAGTGACCGTCCCGGATACCTCGGTGCTCTTCCTGGCCCTGGTCATCTTCCTCCCGATGCTGACGGCGGCCATTACTCGGCGCCGTCGACTTGCAGTTCAACTCATCGCCGGGTTGGTTACGGGAGTCGTCGTCCTGGGGTTGTTCTCTCAGAATGTTTCCGTCGCCTCGGCGGCTCCCGACACGTTCTACCTTCATCCAACTGCGACATCCGGCATCAGTCCTGCCGGTGAGTTGATGAACATCACGTCGGGGTCCGGCGGAAGCACGAAAGTATTCAACGCCGCCGGGAGCACTTACTGGTACACCGACCTCGCCTACCCCACCGGAAGTGAGAACGCCGGCATCGCTCCGGGAGCCTATGCGCTGAATATGTACTTCAACCAGTTGCCGACGACGCAAGCGCCGGCGGTTGACGCCACAAGCACGGGCACCGCCAATACGGGAGCAAGCAGTATCACGATCTCTCACACGACCTCGGGCTCGAATCGTCTCATGCTGGTCGGGGTGTCGATCAACAATGACAACTCTGAGACCGTGACGGGTGTCACCTGGAACGGGACGGAGACCTTCGATCCAGTTGGCTCTGTCTATAACACCAGGTCAGGCAACGACGATGCCAGGGTCGAGATCTGGAAGCTCGTGGCTCCGTCGACCGGAACCCACAACGTCGTCATCACGTTCAGTGCGGCGCTACTTCAACAAGCCGTGGGGGGCGTCATGACCTTCACCGGCGTTGACCAGAGCACTCCCCTGGGCACGTTCGCCTCCAACGAAAATGACCCGAGTCCTGCGACGGTTGTCGTTGCGTCTGCGACCAATGAACTCGTCTTCGGGGTCGTCGCAACGGAATACGGGGCGATCACCACCGACTCGGGTCAGACCGAGCGGTGGAACCTCCGAGTCGGCTCCACGGACACCTACGGTGGCGGGTCGACAAAGGCCGGCGCCTCGAGCGTGACGCTGCAGTGGACCCTAGGAGGGACTCCCCACTGGGCAGCCGGCGGCGTCTCGATCAAGCCGGCGGCTCCTTCGGTCAACATCACCGCCAGCGTGTACCACACCAACTCCGACGGGTCGAATCCGCAGTTGATCACCAGCTCTTCTAGCACCAAGATCGACGCCAGCACGGCCAATCCCCTGTCCTTGAGCCTTGGATCTGGGGTGCAACAGACCTTCACGGCGGGCAATCGGCAGCTCGTGCGAGTGCTCATCACGGTCGACTCGGTGACAAACGGCGGAAGCTTCACCCTTGACTACGACGGCACCTGTGCCGCCAGCAAGTGCAGCAACCTCGACACTCCCGTCCTGACGGTGCCGGAGTGGGGGATCGCCTTCCTCATTCTCGTGCCGTTAATCCCGTATCTCGTGTCCCTATTCTGGCGCCGAAGGCGGATCGCCTGGCGACTCATGAGTCTTCTCTTGGCTCTTTCTATCACGATGATTACGCTTGCCAGCCAGGTGGAGCCGGCGAGCGCCGCGCCCGACACATTCTACCTTCGAACCACAGCCCTCAACGGAGGCAGGGAGATGACCCGCAATGTGGCCGGGTCGACCAATACTGACCTACATATCGATGTCACAGCTTACTTCAACTGGTATTCCTCCGAGATCTACCCAACCGGCAATGACAACGCCTCCATCCCTGCGGGCTCCTACTCCTTCACCATGGACTATACCCGGGGGGGCAACAACTCCACCATAACCTACATAGCCGAGGTGGGGCTCTCCAATCCCGACGGAACAGGCTACAGCCAATTCTGCCAGTCCCTCGAACAGACCACAGTCAACTCCGGGGGTCCCCAGACCATGGTTGTGGCAATTCCCAACTGCCCTGCCCAGACCATTACTGCCGCGGCCCCCAAGAGATTGGTCTTCCGCATCAATGTCACTGCGTATCAGGGAAGCGGCATCGATCTGCGCTACGAGGGGTCGGCCGGCGGCACCTATGACTCCCGACTGGATACGCCCACCATCATCGTCCCGGAGTCCGGCCTGGCGCTGATCCCCGTCGGAATTCTGTTCCCGCTCCTGGCCGGGGAAGCCTGGAGGCGGAAGCGTAACAGCAATCGATCGAACTCGCCGGAGAGAGGAAAACGACCATGGAAGGTTCTATGAACGATGAGGCGATAACCCTCGTCGAAGCCAGCCAGATCGAGGATACCCGCAAGCCGATCATCCGCTTGGTTCTGATGATGGGCGCGATCTTGCTGATGATCTTGCCGTTCGTCACGACGTTCAACGAGTTCTTGACACGAATCGTCGAAACCGCCGGGCTCGACGTGCTCCTGACCGATTGGGTGGTGCCGGTCGAAGCCCGCATGATCGCCGTCCTGCTAGGGGTTGTTGGCATCCCGTCTCAAGTCTCGACGACTTCGATCTACCTGGACAAGGGCGGCTTCTTCCTGCCGGTCTACATCTCGTGGAACTGTGTCGGATGGCAGTCCTTCATCCTGTACGCCGCCACACTCGTGACCGGCATCCAGGGACCGTACACCAAGGTCTCGAAGGCCGAAGCGATGGTGGTCGGGTTCCTGGGGACGTTCCTGCTCAATCTGCTGAGGATCACCTCGGTTGCGGCCGTCGCATACTTTTTCGGCCAGCTTCCAGCGGTGATCTACCACGACTACGGCGGGACGGTGATCATCCTGCTCTGGCTGTTCGCCTACTGGTGGTTCTCACACGGATGGCTGCTCGAACCGCTTGAGGAGCTTCCGGAGACGGGAGTTCAAGAGCCGTACCTGAAGGACTTGTATCCCGCTCGTGGTCGCCGTCCCGACTAGCAACGGCTCTGGGACAGGCTCCGCTGGGGACGGAATCAAGACGAGTCGAACGAGGCGTAGCCGGAAGGACAGCATAGCAATGAAACCAGATGATGGGCTGAGGTGAAAGGCATGAGGGATATCACGGACGGAGGGAAGGAACCCGTGGGGAAGGGGGCCGCGCCGGGCAGGATCCTGATCACGGGCGGTTCAGGCTTCATCGGAAGCAACTTGGCCTCGCGCTACCTTGCCACAGGCTGGGAGGTCGTCGTCTATGACAACTTCTCCCGCCCCGGCTCGGAGAAGAACAGGCTCTGGCTCGAAGGACACCGTGATCGCCGGCTGAGCATCTTGAGAGAAGATGTGCGCGATTTCAAGGCGCTCAAACGAGCGATGGAGGGTGCCGATGTCGTCGCTCATCTGGCGGCGCAGGTGGCCGTCACGACATCGGTGCTCGACCCGATGGAGGACTTCTCGGTCAACGCCCAGGGCGGGATCAATGTCCTCGAAGCCGCTCGCACTTGCGGCGCCGATCCGATTGTCCTGTACGCGTCGACCAACAAAGTCTACGGTGCGATGGATGGTTACCCGGTAAGAGAGGCCGGGCTGCGGCACGAGCTGCCGGATTTCCCGGAAGGCATCCCAGAGGACTACCCGATCGATCTACACTCGCCCTATGGGTGCTCCAAGGGCTCGACCGACCTGTACATGCTCGACTATGCCCGGATCTACGGCCTTCGGACGGTGGTCTTCCGCCAGTCGTGCATCTACGGCCGGCGTCAGTTCGGCGTTGAGGATCAGGGCTGGGTAGCCCACTTCGCCATTGCCACGCTACTCGGCAGGCCGATCACAATCTACGGCGACGGCCGCCAGGTCCGCGACGTCCTCTTCATCGACGATTTGCTCGATGTCTACGATCGAGCGGTCGAGCGAATCGAGGCCTGCCGCGGCCAGGCATACAACGTCGGCGGTGGCTCGCAAAACGTGTCTTCTTTGTTGGAGCTCATCTATCGCCTTGAGTCCCGGCAGGACAAAGCCATCTCTCTGTCGTTCCGCGATTGGCGGCCTGGGGACCAAAAGGTGTACGTATCCGACATTCGCAAAGCACAGACGGACCTGGGCTGGAGCCCGAAGACTTCCGTCGCCGACGGCGTCGAGGTGTTGTGTCAGTGGGTGGAGGCGAATCGAGGGCTCTTCGCAGACGACGGACGACGGAGGTCGGACGACGGACGATGGACGTCAGACGATGGTCAGATCGAGCACCCCGGGGTGGAAGTCTCAGCCGTCCAACGTCAATCGTCCACCGTCGGTGAACCATCGTGCGTCGTCCAACCGGAGCTGGAGAGGCTGAAATGAGTGAAAAGCACCTGAGAATCGCCGTCTTCCACTGCGGTTTCGCCTACAGCGGCGGGGGCGAACGGATCGTCTTAGAAGAAGTGATCGGTCTGCGCCGGCTCGGCCACAAAGTCGTCTGCTACGCGCCGACTTTGAACCGCAAGATGTGTTATCCGGACTTCGTCAAAGAGGTCGGCGTACGGACGTTCTTACCCCAATTGCCTTCCTGGTTCCCGCTCCGAGACGCGATTGCGATGGCGCTCTCCAGCCTGCTGGCGCCGATCCTGGCCGTGGGGTTCATTGGGACCGACGTGTTCGTCGGCGCCAATCAGCCGGGGGCGTGGATCGCCTTCTGCATGGCCAGGGTACTCGGGCGCCCGTACGTCGTCTACTTGAACCAGCCTAATCGTCTGATCTACCCGCGGCGGATCGACCAGGAGACAGGCTGGCTGACCAAGCCCGACTACCACATCCTGGATGTCCTGATCCAGCGCTTGAAGCGATTCGTGGGCTGGGCGGATCGAATCTCCTTCACCGAAGCGGAAGTCATGTTGGCTAACGGCGGGTACATCGCCGGAGTGATCGAATCCATCTACGGCAGGGAGCAGGTTCTGTGTCCGGCCGGCTGCAATCCGCAGCCGCGAGAAGGACTCCCCTCGAAACCACTTGAGGCCTACCGCGGCAATTTCGAGATCAACGGCTTCAAGGTCACCAAGCCGTACATCCTGATCACCAACCGGCATGAGCCTCAGAAGAAATTCGAATACGTGCTCGAGGCGATGGCCCTGACGCGGGTGTTCGCCCCGGAGGCGAGCCTGGTGATCCCCGGCCCGTTCACGGCGCACACGCCGAAGCTGGCGGCGCTGGCGACGAAACTGGGCATCGGAGACCGGGTGTTGTTCCTGGGACAAATCTCAGAGACCGAGCTGCAGCGGCTTTACCGCGAAGCGGCCGTGTACTGCTATCCGGCGCCGGAAGAGGACTTCGGCATGGGCGTGATCGAAGCGATGGCCTGGGGCGTTCCGGTTATCGCCTGGAACCACGCCGGCCCGACGGTCACCATTTCCGATGGTGAAACGGGGTTCCTGGCGACGCCGTATTCGATCGAGAAGTACGCGCAGGCGATGATCCGCCTTCTGGCCGACCCGGGGCTTCGGGCTCGCATGGGCGCGGCTGCACGCGAGAGGGTCGAGAGCCGATTCAGCTGGGTCCGTCATGTGCGGATCCTCGAATCGGCGATTCTGGAAGCCGTCGGGGAGCAGGTGGAGGTAGAAGCGGAACGCTTAGTCGGGGAGCTAAGCTTCGAAACAGTTCTCAGTCGACCCCGTCCGGTTCCGCGGCGGGCTCCTGCCGCCGAGCTGGCGGAAGTCGAGTTTCAGCGCGATGTTTAGTTCCCATCGCGGCACTAGGGTCTGTGGGGTTGCCGGAGTAGCCCTCCGGTAGTTCGGTGCTGGCGCGGTTCACCCGCGACGGGACGGAGAGAGGCGAATGGACAAAGAGACGAGACGGGCACTCCTATCAAGTGCAAATACAACCGGGGGATCACAAGGTTCCCCCAAGGGCTTTGAAGACCTGCCGGAGCCTCTCCCGGCCGAGGCCGAACAGACACCGGTAGGAGCGTGGCGTGCCCCGCTTGCCGCAGCCGGAACAACAGCCCCTGAAATCGCCGCCCAATCACCTTTGAAGACGTTCACCGACGCCGATGCCGGGGAGGAGCATCAGGCAGATGACTGGTTCATCGAGCCGACATTGTCGGAGGAGGAGGGGAAGGATGACACTGGATCCCTTGCTTTGAAACTTGCTCTGGGGCTAGGCATCTTCCTACTGGCTGCCATACCTCGGATCTATTTCCTCTATTTTGTTGCGGACCCGAGTGTTGTGACTCCAACGTGGTCTAACGACACCTTTCACCATTGGCAGGTGGCATACCTCAGCAAGGAGATCGGGTTCTCACAGGGCTTCCTGAGACTCTGGGATCTGAAGGGTATGGAGTACTTCTGGGGGACACTTCATCCGGTGCTGCTGGCATGTCTTTTCGGCCTAACTGGCTCGGTGGATATCATGATCCCCCGACTGCTGAGCCTTGTTGCCGGAAGCGTAAACGTCCTTCTGCTTTTTCTAATAGGGCGTAGGTTCTGGGGCGCTCATGTTGGGGTTGGGATTGCCCTGCTCAGCGCTTTCAATCCTATTGTGATCTTCAACGATCCATCAGGCATGGTTGAACCGTTTGGGTTGGTCTTCCTGCTTGCCGGGATCTTGGCTTATCCGCGCAGGCCCTTCGTCGCTGGGTTGCTTTGGGCCTTGGCTTCGATGGCTCGGGCTGAGGCTTGGCTCTTTAGCATGGGACTTCTGGCCGCAGCCATGCTCGGTAAAGAGGAATCAAATCGGAAGATCGGCCTTCTCTTGGGCTGGGCTATTCCTATCGCCTTCTATATGAAGTATTTGCTCGACTGGACAGGTAACGCGATCTTCCCAGTCTATTGGAACTTCCTGGCGAATGCTGCCGGTCGTTGGGTTTACCGTGAAACGCTCACCTCCTATCAGATGGCTGCCCGCCCCGTCCTCGTCGCAGTCTTCGCACTATCACTCCTGGCCTGTCTGTGGGTTCTCCTCAGAAGGCCTCCGGCTTCCCAATTCTACCTGCTGGGGTTTGGGTCGACGGCTTTCATTACAGGGTTCATAGGACTGACAGCCTATCTGACGGGGTATGAAACGTGGTTCTGGCTGACTCGCTTCTTCGTTTTCCCCTACATGTTCCTTGGCGCTCTTGCGGCCATTCTATTCCTGAAATGGATCCCTCAAAGGCTGCCTCTCTGGGGGAGGTTCGGCCTTGGCTGGTTCGCCGTTTCTGCCATGCTTGTCGGCGTCCAGGCCATCTGGCCCGCTGTCTTGCATGACGTCTCTCCGGGGTATACCAATCAACCCAGCTCCAGCACACTGCAGGAGCAAGCAAAGGTGGTACGTGAGGCCTACGTGGATGGGCGGGTTTTGATCCCGGAGGACAATCCGCAGTTTACCTACGCCTTGGTCAGATTCGGGGGTTTCCGAGCGAGCGACTTCCTGGGTCAGATGTACGGCCCAACCTACTACTACGAAGGTGGCGATCCGTTCGTCCATTGGGAGACGGTCGGGCCACAGATGTGGAACTGGTTCGCAACGGAGGACGTCACCGTCCTTGTGACTTATCCGGCTGATCCCCGGTTCAGTCGAATGATGGAGGAGAAACCCGATAGGTTTGAGCTTGTAGGGAATATCCCGCAGAGCCCAATGGTTGTCTACAAGGTGCGTCGATAATGACCGCCATTTCCTTTGACTACGAGTCGAAGGTATGGGGTGGGCCACCAGTCCGACTTTCCCCGACCTACATCCAGGCACTGAAGCTGCGCTACTGCTTGGAGGATCTAGAGGGGATACGCGGCCGTGTGCTAGACGTTGGCAGTGGGGCAGGAAACATGCCCAAAGCGATCAAGCACTATCGGCCGGATCTTGAGGTCTGGGGTACAGATCTGAGTCGCCTAGCCTTGAAGGCAGCTCTCAAAGTGCCGGAAGGCGCATGGTTCGTGGCCGCTGGCGGTGAGCGGCTTCCGTTTCCGGATGGGTTCTTTGATGCTGTGACAATGTTTGACGTTCTGGAACACATCCCTGATCCGCTTGGTGCCTTGCGTGAAGTTCGCCGAGTCTTACGACCTCAAGGGCTGTTTCACCTCTTCTTGCCGCTGGAGAAGCAGCCTTTCACGATCTATGCCCCTCTGTTCCAGATGGGGTGGAAGGCGAAGCAGGTGCACTGCGGGCACATTCAGTTCTACTCCGAGAAGGATTGCAGGGAGCAGCTGGAACAGGCGGGTTTCGATGTGGTCACGCGACGCTGGAGCATCCACCCGATCTACGCTCTGGTAGATGTGGCCTACTTCACGCTTCTGTCGCTGCGGAGGAAGCCGGTCTCGACTTCGGTGGAGGGCTTCGTGAGTGCACACAATGGGCATCCGAGCTTAACGCAGCGGGTCGTAGGGTTGCTCAAGGATGCCCTTGTCGGGATGGGTTACTACGAGTCACGGTTGTTGCGCTGGATGCCCGGCGGCGGGGGGCACTTCCGAGGAGTCAAGGTATGACTCTCTGGTCCAAGCAGAGAGGGTTGGCGAATCCGAGCGAACTACGTCTCAAGATCGCCATATTCCATTTCGGTTTCTTCTACTCAGGTGGGGGCGAGAAGCTCGTTCTAGAAGAGGTTCGGGGGCTTCGCCAACTGGGCCACGAGGTCACTTGTTTCGCGCCTTATGTTGATCGGGAACGATGCTTTCCTGATTATCCTGAGATTAGGCAGGTGAGACGACTCCTCCCGCATCCACCAAAATGGCTGCCGCTGAATCATGCACTCTGGGTGCTCGCTTGCTGTCTGTTGATTCCTTTGATGGCCCCGTGGTTTGTGAGCTTTGACGTCTTGGTGGGTGCAAATCAGCCTGCGCCTTGGTTTGCGTTCGTATTGAGCAGGCTACTAAAGAAGCCGTATGTGATCTATTTGGCTCAACCGCTGAGGTTGCTTCATCCTCGGAAGATCGACTTGGAGAACGGGCTCAGGATCCAAGATGGCGACCAGGAGTTCGTACGAATGGTCACTAAGTATGCTGGCCCACTCATAGACTGGGCCGACAAACTGAGCGTCCGAGGTGCAGATGTCGTCCTGACCAACGGTCGGCATGTCGATGACTGGATCAAAGAAGTCTATGGGGTATCTTCACTCATATGCGCAGCAGGTTGCCATCCGGCCAGTCATCAGACTATCGGCCTCCAGAGACGCCAGGCAGGTGAGGTACGAATTGGCGGCGCATCGATCTCGAAGCCGTTCATCCTCCTATCTAATCGCCATTCGCCGATGAAGAGATTCGAATACGCGCTGTGGGCATTGAAAACGATCCGGAGGCAGATGGACTCGGTCAGCCTGGTAATTACTGGCCAAGAAACGGAGTATACAGCTCAGCTCAGGTACTTGACGCGAAGTCTGGGAATCGAGCACAGCGTGGTGTTCGTCGGGCTAGTGTCGGAAGCCGAGCTACGACAGTTGTATTCTGAGGCCGGCCTGTACGTCTATACATCCCCTGAAGAGGATTTTGGTATGGGGATCATAGAGGCAATGGCTTGTGGGGCACCTGTTGTAGCTTGGAACGTCGCGGGCCCGACGGCGAGTGTCTCTCATGGCGAAACCGGCTTCCTTGTTCGCCCATACGATGTAGATGAGTTCTCGGCGCGAATGCTTAGTCTTCTGAGAAATCCTGATCTGGCGCAAACAATGGGCTCAAAAGGCCATTCAAGGGCTAGGAGGATTTTCTCCTATAGACGGCACAATCGTATGGTCGAGCAGGTTCTGCTTCAGGTCGTCGCCAGTACTCGGACTAAGAATTCCGTCCAACTGGAATTCATCAACCAAGAGCCGGCATTCGCAAAGGAAAAGGTGCATCCGAAAAGCGAAGATCAGATGACTTCGGCTCGCTAGGTCCCGTCGCTATCATATCTGTTCTACCCTGACGCCGGAGCTGGACACCCAGAAGAGATCACGCAATCATGAGGCCGAGCAACTTGCCTAGTGCGAAATCGTTTGATTATGAGCGCATGGTTTGGGGTGCGCATGAAGTTCGTATGAGCCCGATGTCCCTGGGAGCAATGACCCTCAGGTACGCGCTGAGTGATCTCAAGAGGGTAGATGGCAAAATCCTTGAGGTCGGTTGTGGCGCGGGGTCCATGGCGAGGGCAATCAAGGCCTACCGATCAGATCTTGAGCTCTCTGGATGCGACCTAAGCTTCAGGGCAGTCAGGGAGGCCATGAAGAGATCAGCTTTGGTGCAAGTATCCCGCGCGGACGCGATGTCTCTGCCGTTTCGGTCGGGGGCATTTAGGGCAGTTCTCCTATTCGACGTACTTGAACATCTACCGCAACCCGAACTTGCGATCTCTGAAGCTGCAAGGGTGCTCGAACCGAGCGGTCTCCTCCATATTTCGGTCCCTATGGAGGGAAGAGTATGGACAGTCCAGGGGCTACTCAGGCGGTTGGGATGGAGGGGCTTCGAGTGTACAGTAGGGCATATCCAGGCCTTCGACATCACTCCACTCCGACGGCTGCTTGCCAACCATGGGCTGCGCACTACCCGAGTTCGATGGAGCGGGCACTTGATCAGCCAGGTTGCTCACACCGGGTATGTATTGTGGTTGAGCATGACGGATGGTGGGAGGGTCTCCATGTCTGTCGAAAGCCAGCTTGGCCAATCGAGCCGTGGTTCCGTGAATAAGGTGGTCGGTATCCTTAAGGATGCTGTGGCGATTTTGAGCTACCTAGAATCCACGGTGCTGAACAGAACCGCCGGAGCAACTGCACACATTACGGCAATCAAGTGATCAGATAATGCGCGAACTGGTCAGGCAATTGCGAATGATATCTAGGGTCATGATAGCCGGTGCAACGCTCGTGGTTTCGCTTGCAGTAGGTGCCGCATTTGCGTTTGCGCTTTCCTATCTCTTGGGTCACTCCATACTTGACGGTGCCATCGCCGGCAGCGACAGCCCACTCCACGTCGGGTACGCCATCTGGATCAATAGGTATTTTCCCGATCTGCCACACTGGTATCCTCTTCAGGGGGCGGGGATCTCGCTCCTCCATGGATACTCCATTTTGCCCCACATTCTGGTTGTCGTCATTCATCGATTAACCGATCTTTCGATTCTGCAGGCCTTCCGTCTCATAAGCTTTTTATCGTTCCCGCTGACCGCAGTTGGCATCTATGTCTTCTGCTGGAGTGAACTGAGGAGCAGGACCGCCGGCATCATTGCCATCGCGCTGTTCTTGCTCGCACCAGTGACCTGGACATGGCTCTACAACTGGGGGTTTTTCCCTCAGCAGGTTGCTACTATGCTCCTGCCGGTGAGTCTCCTGATCTTCAACAGAGCAATGAAGGCCGAGATAACCCCCAGTAAGCCAGCCTCCAGGCGGGTTTGGGCAGGCAGCTACATTCTCGCTCTCTCCATTGCGGCTCTTAGTCACATGATGGTAGCAGCAGCTATTGGGCTTGGATCCCTGCTGATCGGGATCTTCACGGGACTGTCGGCCGGGAATGGTGAGCGCCGTAGGATTCTCATCCGGTGTCTGAAGTTCCTGGGATTGTGCTCTGGTGTTGTCTCGTTGCTCTTGGCAGCATACTTGGTGCCGTTCTACCTCTATGGACAAGAAGCCAATCGCGGCGGATACAGCACACCGGCGCCGTCGGAAGTCCACAAGCTGCCTATCCCGGAGTTCTTTGGTCTTCGTCCGATCGACCCTCGAGAAATACTCACGAGAATGCAGTTTCCCTTGGGTACGATCGCATTCGCAGCCGCTGGTGTGATACTGGCATTTGTCCTGAGCAGGAAAGGGAATTCAGAGGCGCGGCAGGCAAGAGCCTTGGGCCTTTCCGCAATTGTGGGTACTGTCTTCACGTTGACGCCCGCGCTCTCGGCTTCGGTTCTTCGAGTTTCCGGACTGCTCTATTACTTCATTAACTTCCGCAGCGTTCTCATATTGGTCACATTTCTTCTGCCTGTTCTCGCTGGCTTCGGAGCGCACTCATTCTTCCTGGTTCTATTGGGATCGTATCGGCAGACGCAACATCATCGAGATGGGACCAAAGCAAACCAGAGGTTGACTACCCTCGGAGGTATCGTCTCGGGCGTCCTCTCACTCTCGCTGGTGGCAGCTGCAATCATGCCTGCGGCAAAGCCGGCGTCGGCTCATGATGTCGACCTGCCTTTTGGACCGGTCGGGCTTGACGCCGACAATCTATGGAACGTGGGGGTACAGAGTGAATCCATCAGCGTCGCCGACCAACTCAATCCGTGGAACTGGCCGGAATTGACCCTTCAAGAGGGAGATGGCTCCATCAATGAATCGAAGCGGCTCGCCTCTGAGCTTCCTTCTGATCAGCATTCCAGGATCGACATTTCTCCGTACGTCGGTGAGCGCGCGAAGGATCTTGTCGCGTATGCGGATGCCTCGCAAATCAACACGTACACTTTCCAAATCAACCTGTTCAAGGACATGTGGAGTTACGAGCAAAGCGTGCTGTTCTCTCAAGAGGCTCCCGTGAACGAGTATGGTAACGCGCGAACTCTTCAGGGGATCGCAGACTGGTTCGGCATCGAGTATGTCATTCTTGATGCAGAACAGGATCCGACCGAGCACTATCAGGCAGCTGGCTGGTTCCCAATGTTGAATGAAGGCTCCATGCAGATCTGGCAGAATCCCGCGCCGGCGCCGCTTGTCTCAGTAACGACAAAGCCGAGTGTTCTCGTCGTGGGCAAGAGGAAGACGGACGCCTACATGACGATCTTCAGGCTCGCGAACGACGGCATGCTCCCATACTCGCAAGCGCTGCTTGTTGAGGGCAAGGAGAGAGTCGATGACTATGAGCTTGCCGAACTCAAAGAATTCTCGGCTGTGATCCTATATGGGTACGACTACAGAGATGGTACCAAGGCTTGGGAGATGCTCAGGTCCTATGTCGAAGGTGGCGGAAGCATCTTTGTTGACACCGGGTGGGAATTCTGGATACCGGAGTGGGAGTTTGAGAACGCCCCGGAAATACTGCCGGTTGGACGAACTACCTGGACTGACTACGGTATGCCCGACGAATACGACTTGGGGCCGCCGGAGATTGTAGGTGATCTCGATGCGACATTGTTCAAACCCTTGGCGTGGGAGGGGCTCCCCTGGACCCTGTCTGGTGTCGACCCGAGAGATGTCAGGAATTGGGGGCAGGTAGCACTCAGCACGGGGGGCAAGCCGTTGCTGGTCGCGGGGGAGTACGGGAAGGGCAGGGTTGTTTGGTCCGGCATGAATCTTGTCGCGCATGCGGTCTACCTTGGCTGGAATTACGAAGAGATCAAACTGCTGAACCATCTGCTTGGTTGGTTGCTTCAGGGAAAGGAATCCAAGGTATTATCGGCAGATGTTCTTCCAAGGGATGACCCAGATCGGGTTGAGATCGCGGCCGAGACTCTGCCAGGAAGTGTCAATTGGCTCTACTGGCGGGAGGCCTACTATCCAGACTGGAGAGCCTTCGTGGCCGACTCGACGGGGACGAGGGAACTGCCGGTATATAGGGCAGGTCCAGGCCTTATGGCGGTACCCGTGCGAACCGAAGATGAACGCGCCGTGATCTCCCTCCAATGGCAGTTGTCGATCGCTGAACGATTTAGCATCGCCGTCAGCATTTTCGGCGGCATCTTGCTGGCCGCAATGCTGCTGGATGGCTTGCTTCTGAGCGGGAGCGGGTTGACATGGGTCAAGATCGGCGCCCTAACGCTGGCTCCGAGGCCATTTCTGGGTGATGGTCCGAATAGAGAATGGGCGGAGCGAAAGCGCCATGAGTTGGAGACTGGACGGCGCCGAACAGGGCAAAGTGTGCACAACCCCGCCGAGGCCAGCCCATGGTTCGAGGAAGGGGAGAGCTCAGATGATTCTGGACAGAAGCCGAATGAGCGTCGGAGGTATCTGCGAGAGACCGGTCGGCCGAGGGCCGATAGGATCTCTGACGAGCAGCAAGCTAAGCTGCTCGAAGCTTGGCTAGCCAGCACTGCTCACCAAGATGATGCTTGGGCACGGAAGTTGCTCGCCAAAGGATCTTCACGGCCACAGCAATCCGGAAACTCCGAGATCGAGTCCTAGCTGCTGCGCTCTCGCAGCGAGCTGATCACATTGGTTATGAGCAATCATGTGGTTCGTTCAATGGTGGCCCGAACAGCGATTCACGTCGCAAGTCGATTGATGAATCTGCCCTGCGTCGTCCTTGCGCAACAATCCGCCAACGGATTTCTTCCAGTGCTGGGAATTGGCCTAAGATCTGGGTGCAGGCGAGTAACTTGCCGTCCAAGTCTTTCATGATGGTGCCCCTCGCCAGTTATCGGATCGTGTATTTCGGCCTCCCAAGAGAAGCCGCTGTTTGTGGCGCAGCGTCACCGCCAAATCCATAAGATGTTCAGGCGGCTCTTCTCGCTTGTACTAGTGCTTGAGGCCAGAATTCGCCACAGTGCGATTGGACCAATTCCTGCCGCCACAGCTTATTGGGCTTGGCACAACGGTTGGAGACTGTTTTTCTGGCTGCGAGCAAGAATCAAGGGGAACGCTGCCTACATAGCGATTGGGGACCACCACTTCCTCTATGACATGAGGGATAAGTCAGTGGGTCGAGTCCTCTACCTCTTTCGTCAGTATGAGGAAAGGGGTGTCGCGTTCCTCGGTGCGCAGCTGGAGCCGGGCATGACGTTCGTCGACATAGGCGCCAACACAGGGTGCTATACGCTACTGGGCAGCAAGCTTGTCGGAACCAAAGGAACAGTTGTTGCCTTTGAACCAGGACCTGACAACGTCGAGCTACTGAGGATCAATGTTGAGTTGAATGGACTTAAGAACGTCGAGATCATCGAGAAGGCCGTCTGCGATCGGCCTAGGAAACTTCTGCTCCATCTCTCGTGGGTCAATCCCGGTGATCACAGAATCTACGAAGGCGATGACGACCAAGTCTACAATGCAGGTCGGCCAAGACGGACGGTTCCAGTCTGCGGAACCCCGTTGGATGCCTACTTCGGAGCCCATCCAAGACGAGTGGACATGATCAAGATGGATATCCAGGGTTCGGAGCATCAGGCCCTGCGAGGCATGATGAACACCTTGGCAGCGAACGAAGGCATCATCCTGATGACTGAATACTGGCCATATGGACTTGAATCAGCGGAGTCTTCTCCTCGGGCTTTTATCGAGGATCTGCTCGCCCAGCGTTTCCAACTCCACCTCCTGGGAGAGAATGGCCAACTTAGGCCAACCAACCCGTCTATGCTTGACATGAGCATCACCAGGCATCAGCATACGACCTTGATTTGCTCCAGACGCGAATTGGCCAAATGAGTACGTCACGCAAGAGTGGGGTAGGGGAGTCGTTCTCCCCGATCACAGAGAAGCAACAACAGCGGGGGAGGCGCCAACGCCTGGCTATGTAGGCTGGTTTCCTGAGGCTCATCTTACAGATGCGGAAGGACCGAGACTGCACGGTGAGACGCAAGCCTTGGCCAGCAACGCCGCAGAGATGACTGGGGCCGGGCCTCCTTGGCGCGCGGACCTCGATCGTCGACCTCGGGGGAATGGGAATGCGGGACTCCGGCGCCGATCTGCCGAGGGTTGCGGTCGCCGTAGGGCTCAGCCTGCAGACACCCTTTCTGCGGGCCCTAGGTTGGCGCTACCCGGTTTCGTCTCCCGCTCGTTTCCTGCTCGTGGAGATCTGGTTGCTCGGCTTGGCCTCCAGCCTGATGGCAGTATCGTTATATCAGTCCTCTCCGGGGAGGTCGCGCCGGGCCCGTCCCTCAACCCCCGTCTCGGCGTCTCCATCGCCGGTTTCTTGTCCGCCGCCGCAATTGTCTTACCGGCCCGGAGGACGCTTTGTCCTGCGGTCTGGCGGGTGTTGATCTGATTGATGTGTGGGACAAGTGGCAGACAGGCAAGGAGCCTCCGCTCCTGGAGCAACTTGTACCGGCCAACTGGTCCGCCGTCACGTTTGAGTGTCGAAGATTCGGCTTTCTCTCGCAACATCGAGTTTGCCTCCCCCCTGCCACAGGACCGGCCCCTTCGCATCGACGTCTCTCCCTACCACCGTCGACTGGCGATGGATCTGACAGCGTACGCGGACACATCTCAGATCAACGCCTACATGTATGCAACATCGCTGGTTCAAGGCATCTGGGGTTACCAACAGAGTGTCTTCTACTCCCGCGAGACCCTGTTGAATGAGTATGGCAATCCACCCAGGCCTAATAGGCACGC
>Ga0214473_10003195_pt1 | contig 19946 bp, 16 predicted proteins | sample RVTome_7_FD_203509 | JGI IMG/M metagenome (GOLD analysis project Ga0214473, IMG submission 203509) | Soil microbial communities from uranium-contaminated site in the Upper Colorado River Basin, Wyoming, United States - RVT98D197 | ecosystem: Environmental > Terrestrial > Soil > Contaminated >... | reverse complement strand
CCGTGTTATTTGTTGTTTCAAAAAAACTAATAATAGATCCAATCACCAAGCTTGCCCAAGCCACTACCCGTATTGCGAAGGGGGAGTTGGCGACCCGGGTGGAGGTTAAGACGACCGGAGAGGTGCAGGTGCTGGTTGAAAGCTTTAACCTGATGATGGAAGATTTGGGAAAAGCGATTATTTCCAAAGAAAATGAACTGACCGAGCGCAAGCGGGCAGAGGAGGGACTGAGAGAAAGCGAAAAAAAATACAAAGAAATGGTCGATTTCCTGCCAATATCAATTTTTGAAATTGATATGCAAAGTAATATTGTCTCCTTTAATAACACTTCCCTTGACATCTTTGGGTATAAAAAAGAAGATTACGAAGAAGGCATGAAGGCACATCAGTTTTTTGAGCCCAAGGAATGGGAGAGACTCGGGGAGAATATGCAGAAGGTGATAAAGGGGACATCAGAACCTGGACAGGAATTCACTTTTTTAAGGAAAGACGGCAGCACCTTTCCCGGACTGATCTACGCCTCACTTATTTTTTTGGGGAACGAACCCGTGGGTATAAGAGGGGCCATCATAGACATCACCTCTCGCAAACTGGCCGAAGAAGCAATCAGACAGACCATGGAAAAGCTCAGAAAGGCCCTGGGGGGGATCATTCAGGCTACCGCCTCAATGGTAGAAACCCGGGATCCCTATACCGCCGGCCATCAACGTCGGGTGGCGGACCTGACCCGGGCCATAGCCCAGGAGATGGGTCTTCCCGAGGATCAGGTGGCCGGACTGCGCACGGCCGGGGTGATCCACGATCTGGGTAAGATTGCTGTCCCGGCCGAAATTTTAAGCAAGCCCACCCAACTTTCAAAGATTGAATGGGAGCTTATTAAAGTTCATTCTCAGAAAGGGTATGACATTTTAAAGGACATTGAATTTCCCTGGCCGGTCGCCCGGATGGTTCTGGAACATCATGAGAGGATCAATGGTTCCGGTTATCCAAACGGCCTCAGAGGGGAAGAGATCCTCCTGGAAACCCGAATCCTGATGGTGGCCGATGTGGTCGAGGCCATTGCCTCTCACCGTCCTTACCGGCCTGCACACGGGATAGACGTGGCCCTGGAAGAAATCTCGCAGAACAAGGGGATCCTTTTTGATCCCGAGGTGGTGGATGTCTGTTTGAGGCTTTTTAAGGAGAAAGGATTTAAGTTGTTATAATTGGATGCCTCAATCCTCAATCCGAATTCCAAACAAAACGCCCCTATACGCTTTCCTTAAATCTGGATATGGCCTGTTTTGTTCCTCAGAATCCTTGTTCGCTCGATATCCTGTTGGCCCAGGCGGACAAGATGAGGTATGAGAACAAGCAAAAATAAATAAAAAACCGTGGAGATAAAGTCAGAAATAGCCAGACCCTGATCTCCAGCGAGCCTTATTAATGTTATTAATATATAATCTAAGAAAAAGGCTAATCAAAATGTTACCAGAAATCGTAATCACCGGTGCCAATATTTGTCAAACGGCCGTACCTTTCATTGCCTTATCGGCCTATCTTCCCCAGTGGATCAAGCTTGTTCGCACCAGATCAAGCCAAGACATTTCTCTTCGCTCTTGGTGTATTTGGACGGTTTCCTCCCTTTGTGCCTTGTTCTACGCCATAGTACAACTCCTGCTGAACGGCAGGGGATGGCCGCTGGTCTTTTCAACCGCCGTGTCAATAGCCTCCGTTATGTTCACCGTGTCTTTAATCTTCCGATATCGACCGGAGAATCTGACCAAGCCGACCTCAAGATAACACCGATATCCACTCCTTTCCGCATGAGAAGCGCCAAAGTCAAAAGCGCCGGGGTCAAACCTTTAACAATGAATTTTAATCATTATTGAATGCTGATGCTTTCACACCAACAAGTTCTGAAAGCTTTAAGCTTTCTCTTTTGAAAAAAAGCAACCGTTTAAGCGGTAATCAATAATAATGACACCAATTGGAACAATTCGCCGATATCTTACCTCTGCAAATTTAGAATTTCCCTGGCCTCGGCCGGTGTGGCTACGTCTCTTTCGGCCAGCTCGATAATCCGCTTGGCTATCTCCACCTGCTCCCAGCTCCCTTGGGCCATCCGTCCTCTCAAAACCCGAATATTGTCTTCCAGACCGACCCGGATATGTCCGCCCATGATTGAGGCCTGAATGGCGGCCGGAAACTGATTGGGCCCAACACCGCAGACCGACCAGGTGGCCTCAGGGGGAAGAAGGCTTTGCATATGAACCATATTCAATGGGGTAAAGGGAACTCCCCCGGCCACGCCGAATACCAATTGAAAATGCATGGGCTCTTCGAAAATGCCCTGTTTGCGTACCAGGAGCGTATTGTAAAGCCCACCGAAATCGTAGAGCTCACATTCAGGTTTGACTCCATTTTTTCTCATGAGGTTGGCAAATTCCACCAGCATGGTAAAGGTATTTTCAAAGACGGCATCTCCGTTCATCAGGATCTGTCCGGTTTTATGATCCACTATGGAGAAATTCATGGAATTGGTGTTCAGAGAGGCCAAATCCGGTTTCATTTCAATGATAGGCGCGATCCGTTGCTCGGGAGTGAATCCGACCCCTATGGCCGAACTCATATTGATAATCAGTTCCGGGCATTTGTTCCGCACGGCGTCGATGGCCTCCCGGATCAATGGAAGCTCCGCCGTTGGGTCGCCCGTCATCGGGTCACGAACATGGATGTGAACAATGGCCGCCCCGGCCTTCCAGCATTTATAGGACTCGTCGGCGAACTCCTGAGGCGAATAGGGAACTGCCGGATTTTGTTCTTTGCGCGTGGCCGCCCCGGCCAGGGCGGCACTGATGATAACTTTTTCCACTTAAACCTCCTTAATTGGGAATGACGATTTTTTTAGGTTTTGAAAACCTGATCCTCATGGCCAGGTTAAAATTACTTTGGTTCTGCCTTCGGAGAAGTTGAAATCCGAAACACAAAACCCTAAAAATTATCTAAAAATTAATCATCAAAAAATCCAAAAACATTAAAAAGGATCATTTGAACGTCGGATATTTTGGGTTTTTGATATTTGGATTTGTTTCGAATTTGCCAAAGCCCGAAAAAAATTATGCCCTGTGGGCTTAAACCAAAGCCGGCCCCTTTGGGGTCGGATATTTATTCAGGGATATCCAAGTCGATGCTGTCTCCCGGAAAGGTCTTGCCGCTGATGGCCGGATCGTGGCAGGGAAGCAGATGCTTCGGCGTTTTCAATAATCCTCGTATCTTCCAGATCGACCGGTACCAGGCGTAGTGATCATAGAGAACCCCCGAGGGGACTCCAAGTGGGCCGTAACGGTCGGGAGCGGGGGTAATGTCAAACCGATTCCCATCCAACCCCAGCATCCAGGACATCCTAGGAAACAGGTTCTGATAGATATTGATGATATCGCCGGGGATCACATAAGAGCCGTCCGTTGTATCAATAGCGAAGGTCAGGCCGCCGATGGTATGGCCGGGGGTGTGATAATAACGTATGCCATCGGTAAATTCCCCATCTCCCAGAACCTTTCGACAGCGAAAAGTTTCCAGGATAGGAATCACCGCGGGATCAAAATCCTGGCGAATCCGCATGGAGGGCAGGGGATTGACCAGTTCATTCCATTCGTCATAATGGAAGACATGAAGGGCCTGGGGAAACAAATGGCCGTTCCCGGCGTGATCGTTATGAAGATGGGTATAAAGAACCGTTTCGATTTCTTCCTGAGAAGTTTGATGTTTCTTCAAGGCCTCCAGTAAAAAAGACTCTCCCCCCTGGGCCGGAGCCCCGGCCCAGGCCTTTCCATTGACAATAAAACGGGAATGAATGCCTGTATCCACCAGGATTCTTCGGGTTCCGGATTCCAACAGAAAGCCCAGATAGGGGGCGGGAAAGACCAGATTTATGTCCAGTCCCATGGTCCCCATGGCCTTGGGAATGGTGATATCCCCAAGATAAAGCACGTGGATTTTCCAGTCCATTAGTCGCATTCTCCTCTTTGGGCCTTAAACGGTTGCTGAAAAAGATCCATCTACTGCGTTGACCTCACCCCTCGTCATTGCGGCGTACTCCCCCGTAGGCCGCATTCCTCGGGGTTTCGGTCGCCTTGTATCTGGACCTTCTTGAACAACCGGTCTAACATGAGTTGGTTTGCATCCCGGTAATGTGTTTTTTGGACACTCCTAAATAAGTGGCTTTGACCTCTTCGTTGGCCTGGATATCTTTAGACGTTCCCTGAAAAACCGGGTGACCATTATCGATAATATAGTGGCGGTCACCAACCGTTAGGGCCATCTGAAGATGCTGTTCCGCCAGCAGAACCGTCTTTCCGCTTTGTTTCATTTCCAGAATGGATTGGCCGATCTGTTCAATAAGGATAGGGGATAAACCTTCGGTAGGCTCGTCCATCAGGATTAATCTCGCCGGACCTAAAAGGGCTCTGGCATTGGCCACCATCTGCAACTGCCCTCCAGAGAGGGTTCGACTCTTATCTTGTCTTTTTTCTTTTAGCACCGGAAACATGGCATAGGCCTTTTCCAGTTCCATTTTTTCATCTTTAAGTTCGGCAGCTACCAAGGCCAACTTTAAGTTTTCTTCTACGGTAAGCATGGGGAAAATGTGCCGGCCTTGGGGGATAAGGCGTACACCGGTGCGGAAGATTTCATAAGGTTTTTTCCCCTGCATTTCCCGGCCAAAAATGGTCACTTTTCCCGAACTTGGCGGGGTCAATCCGATAATCGAACGAATGGTCGTGGTCTTTCCTGCCCCATTCCTTCCTAACAGGCAGACGACTTCCCCTTCCTCCACTTCCAGGGATAGTCCGTGCAGGACATGGCTGCTGCCGTAATAACTGTGGATTTCTTCCAGTGTTAGGGCGGTCATACCCCTCCCAAATAAACCCGGCATACCTCTTGATTATCGGCTATTTCTTCCGGTGAGCCCTCTGCAATCTTGCGGCCGAAATTCAAAACAAAAATATGGTCGGAAATGTTCATCACAATATCCATGTTATGTTCGATGAGAAAGATAGTGACATCCCTGGACAGATCCTTGATCAGATCCATGGTCTGGAAGGCCTCGGCCGGAGACATGCCACTGGTGGGTTCGTCTAAAAGGAGAAGTTCCGGGCCGGTAGCTAAAGTCATCCCGATCTCGAGATGGCGCTGATCACCATGGCTGAGTTGGCCCGCCAGAGTATCCTTCCACTGGTCCAAACCGACCCGTTTCAGAATTTCATCGGTCCTGCTTTTGATGCCGTTCAACTTCTGAAAACGGGTAAAAAGGTTCATCCTTTTGGGAGATCGTGTTTGGACGGCCAGAAAAATATTTTCCCAGACCGTCAATCTCTGAAAGATATTGGTGATCTGAAAAGAACGGGCCAGCCCGGCCAGGGTAATTTCATGGTCCTTCATTCGGGCGATATTGCGTTCCTTAAAAAGGATTGTTCCGGAACTGGCCGGAAATCTCCCCGAGATCACGTTAAAAAGCGTGGTTTTACCGGCACCATTCGGCCCGATCACACTGGTTATTTTCCCTTCTTCGATATCGAGATCGATTTGGGAAAGGACCTCCAGGGCACCGAAATTTTTTCCAACCCCTCGTAATTTAAGGATGGCCAAGGTCGGTTCCTCTTTTCATCCGTTGACTGATTTTTTGACTGATGGCCATGACCCCACCTGGGCTGAATAAGATAACCGCAGCGAAAATTGCACCTAAAATCATCATCCACGATTCCGCCAACCAACTGGAAAGGATGTCACCCAGAATGATGACCAGACCGGATCCGATTATCGGTCCCACCAGGGTACCCATTCCTCCTAAAAGGGCCATCATAATGATCTCTCCCGATACGGTCGGGTGATAGAGGTTGGGGGAAACAAAGGAATTGAAGGCCGCCATGAGGCCACCGGCAAACCCGCCATAAATGCCGGAAATAATGAATACCCGCAGGATGGTTTTTCGGGTGTCGTAGCCCAGGAATTTAGTCCTTTCCTCATTTTCCCTGACACCGACCATGACTTTCCCAAAGGCGCTTTGTGTGATCAGGAGGGCCAAAAGATAACCGGCTACCAGGGCGGCCAGGGCAAAATAATAAAAGGAGTTGTCCCCGGAAAGACTTATACCCGGGAAAATGATGGGTTTGGGAACGGCCGAAAGACCGTTGGAAGCCCCGATAAAATCCCAACTATGGGCGGTGACAAAAAAGAACTGGGAAAAGGCAAAGGTCAGAAAAACAAAATAGATTTCCCGGGTGCGTATGGATAAGAAACCGATGATATAGGCAATGACGGCACTGATTAGGATGGTAAGAAAAAGGGGCGGCCAGAACCAGGGGGTCCAATGCTTGAGAACCATCCCGGTCAGATAGGCCCCGGTGCCGAAAAACATCGCATGGCCATAGGAAATCATCCCGGTATACCCGGCTAGTAAGTCAAAGCCGACCACGATGATGGCATAAATAAAAATTCGGGTCAGCAAAGAGATGTAGAAGCTGCTATAGAAGGTATGGGCTCCCCAGGGGAAGGCAATCAAAGCGGCCAAAATGATCCAGATCCAATAACGGTGTTTCACCTTAATTCTCCTTGAACAGGCCTTCCGGCCGGAAAAGGAGGACCACAACCATCAACACCCAGACCGAGAACTTTGCCGCTCCGGTAAAAAATTGTGCTCCGAAGGCCTCCGTGATACCCAGGAGGAGGGACCCAACCACCGCACCGCGAAAGGAGCCCATTCCGCCGATAACAACTACGAGCAGAGCGCTGGTCAGCAGCTCAAAGTCCATCTCGGGATTGATGGCCCGCATGGAGCCGATTATCACCCCGGCCAGGGCCGCCAACGCGGCACCAAGGGCAAAAACATAGCTAAAGACCCTGTAAATATTGATACCGAAGGCGTTTACGGTTTCCAGGTCGTGCATGCCGGCCCGGATGACGATACCCCATTTGCTCCGACGGATGGTGATCCAAAGAATCAAGGCTACGGCTGCGCTGAAAAAAAGGACGAATAAACGAAAACGGGGATAAAAGATCCCGAAAAAGGTGACATATCCTCTAAAATATCCGGGGAGGGTGATCGAGAGCTGATCCCCTCCCCAGAACAGGAGCACGGCATTGGCGATGATCATGGCCAGTCCAACGGTCAACAACAGCTGGTATAACGGGTTCAAACCATATAGAGGCCGGATGGTAAAGGACTCCATGAGGATCCCTATACCGCCCACGATCAGAGGGGCCAGGACCATGGCCAGCCAGAAGTTTCCGCTGATCTGAACCAGGGTGTAACCGAAGTAGGCCCCCAGCATGCACAAGCCCCCGTGGGCGAAGTTGAGTACACCCATCACGCCGAAAGTCAAGGAAAGGCCACTGGCGATGAGGATCAGGGCGCTGCCGATGGTCACCCCGTAAAGGAGGTTGGTCAGTAAGAGCGAAAGATCCAAAATCGTTTTCTTTCTTTAAAATAAACCTTCATGTCCGCTAAGGCAGTCGCCGCGAATCATGAATATAGGTTTTTAGTTCCAAAATCCGAAAATTGAATTCTATTTAGACATTTTACATTCGCCGCCGGGAGCATCGGGTCCCGAATAGGGGGTTCCGAAATTACCCACGCTGGCTGCGGTTTTAAGGAAAAATTTTTCGTCCTTCTTTTGAACCTGGAAGAGATAAATGGGTACATTGGCCACATGGTTGGGATCCATCTTGATGTGTCCGCGCGGGCTTCTGTAATCCACTTTTTCAATCCCGTTGATGATCTTTTCCGTTTCTTCCGGATTGCCTCCGGCAACATCCAGGCCTTTAACCATCATCGTTCCGACTTCGTAACCCAGAATGGCGCTCTCATCCGCCAGTTCACCGGGGAACATTTTGGCATAGGCGGCCTTAAAGGCCTCATTCTCTTTGTTCTCCAGCCAATAACTGTAATGAAAAACATGGTAATTACCGACGGCGGCGTCACCCATGGCGGGAAGTAAGGCCGGACCGAAACCACCCAAACCGACGATAATGGGAATTTTTTCTTTCTGTAGCCCGAATTCGGCATATTGTTTGACGAAGTTGATTAAATCATTTCCACCGATGAAACCGAAGATCCCGTCCGGTTTGGGACTGGCGCTCTTGATTTTAGCCAGGTAAGGTGCAAATTCAGTCGTTCCCAAGGGGCTGAAGAAGGACCCGACTACCTGTCCGCCTTTTTTCTCAAAAGGTTCTTTGAAAAATTTTACCACTTCATGACCGGTGGAATAATCGGCCCCGATCAGATAAACCTTCTTTCCCAAGGTCTTCAAAAACCAGTCTACTGCCGGATAGCTTTGATTCCACGGGGTGTGGCCGCAAAGGAAAGTATAGCGGCTGCAGGACTCGCCGCAAAGTTTGATATTAGCCCCGTAGGCGAGCAGCATGAGTTTCTTCTTCGGCTTGAGCATCTCGCTGACCGCCAGGGATTCATGGCCGGCGATCGGACCTACCAACATGTGAACCTGATCTTTTTCGAAAAGCTTTAGAGTCTTTTCGATGGCCACATTGGGTTTTCCTTGGGTGTCTTCGGTGAAGAACTTGACCTGGTCCTTGTATTTGGACAGGGCAAAGGCTAGCTTAGCACCGTTCTCCACTCGTTTGCCGACCATGGCATACACCCCGGAGTAGGTCAGGGTCATGCCCACCCGAATCTCCGGTTTTGCGGCCTGTGCCAGAAAAAAAGGCCCCGATACCGCTGTGGCGGCCGCTGCCGCTGCCGTTCCTTTTAAGAATTCTCTCCTATTAAGTCCCCCCCTTACCTGTTTTTCATCGCTCTTCATAGACCCCCCTTTTTAATAAGATTGTTATGTGATTTGGTTTTTTTTCTGCCTGGTTTTTAACCTATGATGAAAAGATAAAAGAAATGTTGCACTGGTGGTAAAATAGTATTCAGGGGGATTAGCCCTGTCAAGGGAAATTTATCCTGAATATTATAGGTTGTCAGACTGAGGGAAAAAATGAATGGTAAATAGTTGTCAATTGAAACCATCATCTTCAGGGATTGGAGGCAAAACGATTGAAGCCCGTTCAATGATCTCCGATGAAAACCGGAGGTCATTGAACGATTAATTTCCGGATGGCTAAATTAGAAGGCATGCTTTTTGTTTCTCTCCTGCGCCTGTTGGGCCTTTTTTTGGTATTCTTTAAAGACGGATTTGGCCATGTGTTTTAAGCTGATGCGGGCGCCCTGCCGGCTTAAGGTATCTTGCAGCAGCTTCACATCGAGTTTTTTCGGGCTCACATTATCCTTGACCGAAAGGGCGGCGGCCGTTCCCGCGGCCTGGCCGGTGCAGATACTGGGCGTGCAATAACGGGTGGCGCAGAAGGTGATGAAATCCGTCGACATGGCCGAACCGGCGGATAAAAGATTGTCCGTCTCTTTGGAAATGAGACAACGGTAAGGAATATCAAAGGGCGGGACATCCCCAAGCCAGGCGTGCTCATCATCGGGTCCGAAAACATCGGGACACATATTGCTGATGGCGATGGAATCTGCGAAAACCTTCCCTTGTCGAATATCTTTCTCCGTCAGGATGTACTCACCCAGCATTCGGTGCGTATCCCGGAGCATCAGGGTATTGGGGGTCTTTTCTATATAGGATTTCTCAAAGCCAGGAACATTTTTCTTGAGCAGGTTGTACATGGACCAGGCTTGCTTTCGCATATCGATTTCACCGTTGGTGATATCTGCTGTCAGCCATCCGTGATGACCCATGGGTAAAGGATACTGGGGGCCCAGAATCCAGATCGATCCCCGGCCCCAGATCTCACTTAAAAGGAAAGCGGCCCGGTTTCCATAGAGCGTTCCATCCGCTTTCGACTTTTTGATCAGTTCCCTGCCGCCCCACAAACCACCCCATTCTTCGGGATGTTCTTTTCTGAAGGCCTTCAGTTTGGAATAATCGACGCCGCCGAAAAAGAAGGTATAGCCGAATCCCGAATGGCGTCCCTTCTTCGGACCTCGGGGAAAGCCCTCTTCCAGACAGGGTGCACCGGATTTCCAGGCGATGTCGGCGCTGCCCGTGGTATCAACGATCACTTTTCCGAGGATCGCCTGACGACCCTCTTTGCTCTCGATGATGACGCCCTTGAGTTTCTTGCCTTCTTTAACCGCCGAGGCGCCAAAGACGTGGTACAAGGGTTTGACCCCGGCCTCCAGAATCAGGTTGTCCAGGAGAAATTTGTAGCTCTCGATATCGAAGAAGATGCCGCCCATGCCCTTGCCGATACGGGTGTCGGCCGAGGTGTCCCGGATGAGGCCGCCGTTTCGTTTCAGTCCGTAAATGATATCGGAAATAACCCCTCCCTGGATTTCCGGGTCGATAAAAGAAAAGGAGGCATTAAAACCCTGGGTCTGCAATCCTCCCAAACTGCCGAATCGTTCCAGGAGTATGGTCTTGGCCCCGTTTCGAGCGGCCGCCAGGGCGGCGCCGATGCCGGCCGGCCCGCCACCGACAACAATAACGTCGGCTTCCTCGATTACCGGAATTTTCTTCTGCGGTTCGATAATGGTCTTCATCTTTATTCCTCCTTAGTTCGTGATTTCACAAAATTAATTTTCTTTGTCACAATGGAACCTATAACAACGGGTTGTCAAACCGTTCCTTACGAAGCTTTCGACTTGTTGATCATTTCCTTCTTGACGGATATTTATCTTTTATCTATATTCCTATAGCGAAAAAAGACGCTCCAATCAATCAATAAAAGCAATCAATAAATCGGGAGGAAAAGCAATGGATTTTGCACTGACGGACGAACAAAAAATGCTGCAGGATATGGCCAGGGATTTTGCTGAGAATGAAATCAAGCCTCATGTAGAAGAGGATGAAAAAAATGAACATTGGCGTAAGGAAATCTTCGATAAGATGGCCGAACTGGGGTTTTTCGGCTTTTGTATCGACGAACAATACGGGGGCAACGGCATGGGATTTCTGGAAGGGGTTCTGGCCATTGAACAGGTGGCCAAGGTCCACACCTCCTGGCGGATGCCCTTTAATATGCAGTGTTGGGGTCCGGCCTTGACGATCCAGAAATTTGGGATGGAGGAACAGAAAAAAAACTATATCCCTAAGTTCGTCAGCGGCGAATATATCGGCAGCTTTGCCATGACGGAGACCGATGTCGGCTCCGATGTAGCCGGCATGAAATGCCGGGCTGAAGACAAAGGAGATTATTATCTCATCAACGGCAACAAGATGTGGATCACCAACGGGACGGTCACCACCCACGGGCTCCTTTACGTGAAAACGGATAAGGACGCCGGAGCTCGAGGGGTCACCTGTTTCATCATGGATTACAGCCTTCCCGGAATTACCCGGAAAAAAATTCATGACAAGGTGGGACTTAAGGCCTCCGATACAGCGGAGATTACCTTTGAAGATGTCAAGGTCCCTAAAAATCTGGTCCTTGGAGAGGTCAACAAGGGATTCCAGATGTGCATGACCCAGTTGAACAGCACCCGGCTGGGCTGTTCCGGTGGTGCCCTTGGCCTTTCCGGGGCCATTTTGGAAGAATCCATCAAATATGCCAATGAAAGGTCTCAATTCGGACAACAAATTGGTAAATTCCAATTGATTCAACAGCAGATCGCCGAAATGAAAATGGAGCATGAGTCCCTGGCGGCCCTGGTCTACAAAGCGGCCTGGCTCAAAGACAAGGGAGTGCCTAATGTTATGGAGACCTCCATGTCCAAGCTCTATGGGGCCAAGGTGGTGGTCCATGCCGCTAATGAGTGTATGAAACTATTCGGGTCCTTCGGTTACTCCGATGAATACCCCTGCGGACGCTTTTTAAGGGATTCGAAACAGTTTGAAACCCTGGAGGGGACCTCAAACATGCATACTACTATCATAGCCAATACCGCCTTGGGATATTCACCGAACCGGGCTTAGGGCCCCGAGCAGCAGAGATTGTGATCCTTAAAAGACGAACGGATTTGGGAGGAATTCTCCGAGTAGATGATATCTTAAAAACAATTGGACCGAGTGATTGATCGAAGGAGAAAAGAAAATGGACGAGAACATCAGCAAGGCCCAGGAAATGATAAAAAGGAAGATAGATCCTATTTATAAGGAAGTGTCCAAGCGGGTTCAGGCCGGGCTGGAAAATTCTAAATATTTCCCCTGGATCATGGAGCGATTAATGAATGTGGGCCAAGCCAGGTTGGTTCTTGCCCTGCCGGACCAGGATCGGGAGAATTCCCTGGGTCGATTGGAGGTCTCCCAAAAATTGGCCGATCAGTTGAATTTGGACAAAAAAACAGCCGACGGCTATGTCCGTGAACTGTACGAGAAGGGTCTTCTTTTCCCAACCGGTAAAGGCCCTCAGCTTCCCCGCAGCATGGGTCAATGGCTGGATACGCAGAATAATATCCACTATGATCGAGCTCTGGGAGACGAGTATTATGCCCTGATCGGCCTGTTCAGCGACTTCGAGTTGGGACCTCCTCGCGAGGAAAGGATCGCCCAAAGGATTGCCGCTGGGTTGCGGGGGACTTCGGGGATCATCCCCAGATGGAAGGCTATCAAAGACATCCCTGGTGTCCTGCCGGGTGAAGATGTTCGGGAATTGCTCAATGCCCAAGAGGACTTTGCCGTGCTCCATTGCGCTTGCCGGAAACGATATAAATCAAGAGAATGTGGAGTCCCCGAGGAAATGTGCCTGGTAGTCGGCAGGGCGGCCCTCTATAATATTGACCGCCGGGCCGGGAGGCGGATCACCCGTAAGGAGGCCCTGGATCTCCTCAGCAATGTGACCGCCAAGCATCCGGTGATTCACGTGGGAACTCGAACCAATGATCCCAAGAAGTTCCGTGGCGTTATTTGTAATTGTCATTTTGACTGTTGCGAGGTCCTAAGAACACCCTGTGTCATCGGAAGTAAATATCCGGTTACGGAATATTATGCCAAAAGCCGTTACCGGGCCACGGTCGACCCGGTCAAGTGCGTCGGCTGCCGGATCTGTGTAGATAAGAGGTGTCAGTTCGGAGCAGCCCAGATAAAGTTTTACCCCGAATACGGCCAGGAACGTGCCTATGTGGATGAAGAAAAATGTATGGGCTGCGGCTGCTGTGTGGAAACCTGTCCTAAAGGCGCCCATGGTATGAAGGTGGTTGAACCTCCTGAGTCTTATGGAGGAGATTCTCGGATGAATTTGGATACCTGAAAGTCCAAAAGGAAATTTGTTTATAAACCGCCATGCCCCGCCTTTTGGGGCGTGGCACCACGAAACATAAAAATAGAGATGGTCGGATGATTAGCCTCAAACTCTATTTTTTGAACTAAACCGGCAACATTTCACCAATCATGCCAAGAAGAGGGAAAAAATGAAAGCTACCGATCCCGTTTACCAAAAATTGGCGACTAAAATGGGGAAACCCGATTTGAAAAATTTACCTCTCCTGTTGGCCAAATTGGCCGATCTGGAAGAGGCCCGGATATTGAATGAGCTGTCAGCTTCCAGTGAAGCCATAGCCGAAAAATTACACCTGGACCGGGAGATCGTGGAAAAACATTTGAAGGCCCTTTTTGAAAAAGGGCTTGTTTTCCAAGGTAAGACCGGATGGCATTTAATCCGATCCTGGGGGGCATTGCATGACAGCGCCGGATCGGCCGATGTAGTCAAATATAAGGATGTTTTCGATGAAGAGTTTTTTTATTTGCTTCAGGCCACCAGTCAAGAAGACCGGGAGCAAAGGATAAATGATACGGCTACCGGGAAAGCTCCTCTCCGAAGGAGCATGAGGGTTATTCCCCGCTGGAAGTCGATTAAAGATATGGACGGTTTATTGCCTTATGAAGACATCCGGCAAATATTCAAAGCCTCGGACCCGATCGTCCTGCTTCCCTGCGCCTGCAAAAGGTCGGAACCAGAGAGAGAGTGCAGAGATACTGTTCCGGAAGTCAGCTGTGTAACCTGCGGTCGAGCCGGTCAATACAATCTGAATCGTGGAGCCGGGAAAAAACTTACCTTTGATGAGGTCATGAACCTTTTTGATAAATTCGACCAGCTCCAGCTTGTTCATTTGACCGGAAACTCCAACCGGATGCCTTCGTTGATCTGCAATTGCCATCACGACTGTTGCGGCCAATTCATAATCAACGTTTCGGCCCAGAAACGCTTGAACCAGGACGTTATCGTTAAAAGCCGGTTTATCGCTGCGGTTGATCCGGAAAAGTGCAACGGTTGTCGACTCTGTCAGGAAAAGGGATGTCCTGTTGGAGCGGACCAGATCAAGTTATATCCGGAAATCGGAGAAGAAAGGGCGGCTATTGAGGCTGAAATATGCATTGGCTGCGGTTTGTGTGTAATAAATTGTCCTTCGGAAGCCCGTTGGATGAAAATGGTGCGGCCTCCCGATCATATTCCTGAACCAGACCGAATAACCGGCGAAGCAGACTGACTTCGCATCTGAGACGTTTTTTTCGCCGGGGAGATGACATGGGCCTTTTTCACTGCCCCTTCGGGGCGGCTTTTTATGATGATGAGGAATGTATTGACTGCGGTATGTGCGCGGCCGAGACCGAGGAACAGATGGTCGAGGCATCCAAGAAGATCCGGGCCTTTTTGAAGGCCAATGCCCCTAAGCCAGGTCCCATCAAAAAGGTTACCGTATGCGGCAAAGGAGGGGTGGGCAAGAGTTCGATCACCACCCTATTGGCCCGGGCCTTTCAAACTGAAGGGTACACCACTCTCGTTTTGGATACGGATGAATCTAATCCCGGGTTATTTCGTATGTTCGGCTTTGAGAGGGAACCGAAACCCCTGATGACTTTGCTCAGCCGCTTCGCTTCCGGTAATCCCACTCCTGATACGGAATGGCTTAGAGGCGATACCCTGTCTTTTGACGATATCCCTTCGGAATTCCTCCTTACCGACAATCATCTTAAGTTTCTAATGGTCGGGAAAATCGAGGATCCCTTCCAGGGCTGTGCCTGCTCCATGGCTGATATCACCAGAGACCTTATGAGAAAGCTGGTATTGAAAGAGAAAGAAGCGATCCTGGTCGATATGGAGGCCGGCGTTGAAAGTTTCGGACGGGGAGTGGAAAGAAATGTCGATACCGTGCTGATCATTGTCGAACCTTCTTTTGAATCCATGGCTTTGGCGGGGAAAATCGGATATATGTGTGAAGGGATGGGGATATTTCGGGTCAGAGCTATTCTCAATAAAGTTCCCACGGAAAAAATCAGACAAAGAATGATTAAAGAACTGGATCGACAAGGTATCCGGGTCATTGGTACGGTTTTTTATGATCCGGAACTCAGTGAAGCCGGTTTTGAGGGGCGGGCACCGGGGCAATCAAAGGCCGGCAGGGATGTGGAAAACATCGTCAGGACCTTGCTGGAGGAAGCCAATTAAGGCTGAGGATTTTGTAAGAGAAATCCTTTACTATTGCACAATTTATCATCAATGATGATATCGTAAAAAATTACCGACATTCCATTTCAGTCATTCCGGCGAAAGCCGGAATCCAGGAATATTAATTACCTCTGGACCCCGGCTTTCGCCGGGGTGATAGACTTTGGGATTTTTTAAGTGTCCGCCATCAATAACCTTTAAAGATAAGAGAGAAGAACCTATGGAATGGGAGATACACGGGGAAACGACTCCGGGATTTGAAAAAGTCAAAGAAGCCTTCAAGGCCAATTGGGAAGGTTATGAGGTGGGCGCCTGTTTTTCCGTGGTGTATAAAGGGAAAAAGGTGGTTGATCTGTGGGGAGGCTATCAGGACCGGGCCTGTACAAAACCCTGGAAGGAAAACACCCTGGTGAACGTCTATTCAACGACCAAGGGCATGGCCTCCCTGGCCTTGGCCATTCTGGCTGAGGAAGGAAAACTGGATTATGAAGCCCTGGTCACCGATTACTGGCCCGAGTTCGGCGCCGAAGGAAAAGACCAAGTGACCGTGAAGCAGCTGCTTTCGCACCAGGCCGGTTTATGCGGCGTCATGGGAAAAATCACGATTGAAGATCTTTACGATTGGGACAAGATGGTTCGGTTATTGGCGGCCCAGAAACCCTTTTGGGAACCCGGCCAGGGTTCGGGGTATCATGCCGTTACCTGGGGATACCTGGCCGGGGAACTTATCCGAAGGATAACCCGAAAAACTCTGGGGCAATATTTTCAGGAAAAGGTTGCCGGTCCTTTGAAGGCGGATTTTTACATCGGGCTGCCGGATTCGGAAATGAACCGGGTGGCTGATATGGTCGGGGCCAACCGTGCCCGGGTTGCCCCAAAATCTATCGAGGGGTCAAGGAAAGTGCCTGCCCTATATCCGATCGCCCTCCAGAATCCCGAAATCAGACCTTTCAAGGATGTCTGTTCCTATCCCTGGCGCAAAGCCGAGATCCCCGCAGCCAACGGACAGGCCAATGCCCGGGGGATAGCCAGGATTTATGGAGCCCTGGCCAACGGGGGTGAAATTGATGGTATTCGCATTATTAGCCGGAAAGGGATTGAGACGGCGACCATTGAGGAGGTGAAAGGGGATCAGGTCGATCTGGTTCTGGGCAAACCCCGGCGTTTTGCCAGAGGTTTCGTGCTCAACACCGAAGGCTCTTACGGTCCGAACCATGAGGCCTTCGGGCACACCGGGGCCGGCGGTTCAGTGGGTTTTGCCGATCCCGAAACTAATATCGCTTTTGGTTATGCCATGAACCAGATGCAGGTCAACGAAGATGATGTCTCCCGGGCCGAATTATTGGTTAAGGCTACCTATGCTTGTCTGTAAGAACCCATCAGCTTGCCATAGATGAGTTCTAAGAAAGACCAAAAAGGACTCAGGGGTTTTAACTTCCTTGCCTTTCACTCCGCCCCGCGGTCCTTGAGCCCTTGAACAGGAATAGCGAACGCATTCCCCGTCACGCCGTTGGCGTGACTGCGTGGGTTAGCGAGCGAACTACAACAAATAAACCCTTTCCTTGCCTGGAATCCCGCCATGGCGGGACTGCACCTTGGTGCAGGGAGCTTGAATCTTTGAATTCTATTTTTTATTAAATTATATTGACGCCCAAGATCACTTTAACCTATAATCCGTTTTCACACTACCCACCCCAAAGGAAATTCTCTCTGAATCAAACCTTCCGGTAACAGAAAGAATTCAATTTGTTTGGACCGTTAAAATTGGGACTATCTCCAGAAGGGGTGGGGATAGGTATTGGAAGAAAATTATAAGGACAAACAAGGAGGATAAGAATACATTGAAAGCTGATTTTAACAAATTAAATCGGGCATTTAATCCCCGAAGCCTGGTTGTGATCGGAGACAGCGCCCGTAATGAATTTCAATGGTTGCGCGCCCAGAGTACTTTTCAGGGAAAACTATACTCCGTTCAAGTCAACCCCGAATCGATTGAGGGCATAACGTCCTTGGGAATAACCAATTATACCAGTATCCTGGATATCCCGGAACCGGTGGACCTGGCTATCATCTCCGTGCCCCGGGCAGTGGTTCCCCAGGTGCTGGAGGATTGTATTCGAAAGGAAGTGGCCGCGGCCCACATGTTCACCGCCGGCTTCAGCGAAACGGATACCGGGGAGGGCCTCAAGGCCGAACAATGGCTTAAACAGAGAGCGGAAGAGACTAATTTACATATAATCGGGCCCAATTGTATGGGAATATTCAATCCCAGGGTCGGGAACCGACAATTTCCGGAACAATATTCCGGTACCTATGGTTCCCTGGGTATTATCTCGCAAAGCGGCGGTCATGCGGTTAATATGAGCATAAGTGCCCATATGCAGGGACTGGATGTCAATAAATCGGTCAGTTTCGGCAATGGCACCGTCCTTGATTCCACGGATTTCCTGGAGTATTTTGCCCAGGATTCCGAAATCAAGGTCATCGTCATGTATCTGGAAGGGGTGAATGACGGGGACCGATTTCTAAAAGTATTGCGGGAGACCACCCCTTTGAAACCGGTTGTGATCTGGAAAGGGGGGAGGACGGAAGAAGGAGGTCGGGCCATTGCTTCCCACACCGGGTCTCTGGCGGTTCCTCAGGCCATCTGGGAAGCCATGATCAGACAATGCGGCGCTGTGAGCGCCGTGGAAATGGAGGATTTAATCGATACGGCCAATGCTCTGACTTACCTGCCGCCGGTTCATGGGATAAGGGTAGGGGTAACCGGTGGTGCCGGAGGACAATCGGTCAATATCGCCGATACCTTTGCCGAAGCCGGGTTGCAGTTGCCCAGGCTGACCGAGGACTCCTATGATCAGTTGCGGGAGTTTTATAACATCATCGGCGGGGGTTATCTCAATCCGGTGGATACGGGAAACCAGAACCGGTTTGAAATGGACCGGATCGTAAATATTTTGGCCGGGGATCCTAATATTGACAACCTGGCCATCCTTTCCCTGGCCCGCATGTTGAGTATGGACGGCAGGCTGGACAGTTTTGTGGAAATGACTGCCGATCTCAAGGCGAAGACTGACAAGCCTATCATATCCATCATAAACTATTACTCGTTGGAGGAATTGCCGATGGTCAAAGAAGTAGTCAGTAAGTTTCAGGAAAGAGGCATTCCTACCTTCCCGAGTATCGAACGAGGGGCCGTAGCCTTGAGAAACACCTTTGAGTATTATCGTATGAAGAATATGGGTAATTTGGAGTGATTAGTTCGGAGTTCGGAGTGATTAGAAGAAATAAACGGAGTATCATTTTTACTCCGAACTCCAAACTCCAAAAGTTTTCCCACTTTACAATTGATATAATACAATCATGAAAATCCTCACCCGCCTCAAGACCTCCCCACGCGAACTGTTGCTTTTTGCCACCGCCGCGCTGGCCCTGGGCATGGGCTTCAGCATGATTGATTCAACCTTTAATAATTTTCTTGAATTCAATTTTCAACTAACCGGTTTCCAACGTTCCTTTCTCGAATTCCCGCGCGAGGTACCGGGATTATTAGTGGTGTTTGTAGCCGCGGCGTTGTGGTTCCTGTGTTCACGCCGCCTCGGGATGGTAGCGATGCTTTTGGGAGCGGTCGGTTCATTGCTGCTTGGATTTGCCTCGACCAGTTACGGGATGATGGTACCCTGGTTGTTCATCTTGAGCATGGGACAGCATCTTTATATGCCCATCGCTTCGACTATCGGCATGGAACTGGCCCAGGAAGGCCAGGATGGGCGCCGACTCGGGCAGCTCAATTCCATCCGCAACTTTGCGGCTGTCATCGGCAGTTTTATTGTCGTTCTGGGATTCAAATATCTCGGATTCACCTTTCATCACACCTTTGCTCTGGCTTCTTTTCTCCTGATGGTCGCTGCGTCCCTGTTGTTGGCCATGAAGCCCGAGCCGGTTGTAAAAAGACGCCGCTTCTTACAATTTCACAAAGAGTACCGGCTTTATTACCTGTTGAACGTCCTTTCCGGAGCACGAAAACAACTCTTCATCACCTTTGCCCCCTGGGTGCTGGTCAGTATACTCGAACAACCCATCCAGATCATGGCCACGCTTTTCACCATCGGCGGGGTGATCGGAATTCTCTTTCAGCCTCTGCTCGGCTGGACCATAGACAAACTGGGGGAACGGTTTGTACTGGCCGCCGAAGCGGTGATCCTGATCTTTGTCTGCTTTGGTTACGGTTTTGCCAAATCGATTTTTTCATTTGATTTAGCCTTCTATGTGGTTTGCCTTTGTTTTCTTGTGGACCAGATGATTTTCTCGGTAAGCATGGCCCGGGCAACCTACATCAAGAAGATTGCCAAACAACCCGATCACATTCAGCCGGCGCTCACCGCCGCGGTGACCATCGATCACGTTTTTTCGATTTCGTCTGCCCTGGTGGGCGGCCTTATCTGGAATACCTTTGGTTTTCAATATGTCTTTCTGTTCGGGGCTGCCATTGCCGTCATCAATTTCTTTGTCGCCTTGCAGGTGCGTGTGCCGTCGAAAAAGGTCATCTGAGATTGATGCGACTTTCT
>Ga0214473_10003194_pt1 | contig 19952 bp, 11 predicted proteins | sample RVTome_7_FD_203509 | JGI IMG/M metagenome (GOLD analysis project Ga0214473, IMG submission 203509) | Soil microbial communities from uranium-contaminated site in the Upper Colorado River Basin, Wyoming, United States - RVT98D197 | ecosystem: Environmental > Terrestrial > Soil > Contaminated >... | reverse complement strand
TTTGTTTCGCGTCGAATCCGTTGGACACGTAGGTTTCCAGGACGCCGCGCGCCTCGGTTTCTTCCTTGTACTCCGCGCCGTCCCACATGTATTTCTTTCCATCGAATTTCCTGGAAATCTCCATGCGGTCTCCTACGATTTGTACGGGCTCGGGCCCAGCTTACGGATTTCCTCGGTGAACTCCCTCATGACGTTGGCGAACCTGGTCCCTTCCGAGGCGGAGACCCATTCGAGGCGGAACCTTTCATTCTCCAGGCCGAAGTCCTCCAGCATGAGGAAGATCCCATCCGCCCGCTTCTTGGCCGTCAGGTTCCCCTCCAGGTAATGGCAATCCCCGGGATGGCATCCGCACATGATCACCCCGTCCGCGCCCTTGGTGAGCGCGTTGATGACGAGGTTCGGGTGGACCATGCCGGAGCACATCACGCGGATGATCCGGACGTTGGGAGGGTACTGCTGCCGCGACACGCCGGCCAGGTCCGCGCCGGCGTAAGAGCACCAGTTGCAGCAGAGGGCGATGATCAGGGGTTCGAATTCCGCGTTCTCCACCGTATTCCCTTTCTTTTTCTTTAGCCCGCCGCCTCGAGCGCGGCGGCGATCTGGGCCCCGATCTGCTCCAGCGTGAACCCGCGGACGAATATCCCCTTCTTCGGGCAGGTCGCCATGCAGGTCCCGCACCCCTTGCAGACGCTTTCGTTGATCTCGACCGTCTTCTTGACGGCCCCTTTCCACATGTATTCGAGGAGGGTGACCGCCTTGAACGGGCAGGGATCGACGCAGTAGGCGCATCCGTCGCAGTTCTCGTCGATCACGTGGGAGATGTTCGCTTCCAAATCCAGGAAGTCCTTCGAGAGGATGGCGGCCGCCTTCGCGCTTGCCGCACCCGCCTGGACGATGCTCTCCTCGATCATCTTCGGCGAATGCGCCAGTCCGCAGAGGAAGACCCCGTCGGTCGCGAAATCCACCGGGCGCAGCTTCAGGTGCGCCTCGAGGAAGAACCCGTCCTGGTTCAACGGGACCTTGAACAGCTGCGCGGTCGCCTTGTTCCCTTCGTGCGGGACCGTTCCGGCCGACAGGACGACGAGGTCGGCGGGGATCTCGATGTCGATCCCCAGGATCTGGTCGTGGACATCGACGCTCAGTCCCTTCCCGTTCTTCGCGGCCTCCGGTTTCCGGTTCTCGTCGTACCGGATAAACGCGACGCCTTGCTGACGGGCCTTCGTGTAGTACCCCTCCCGGAACCCGTAGGTCCGGATGTCGCGGTACAGGACGTAAACGCTCGTTTCCGGAGAGAGCTCTTTTATCTTCAAGGCGTTCTTCACCGCTTCCGAGCAGCAGATCCGGGAGCAGTAGGGCCTCTCCTCGCTCCTCGATCCGACGCACTGGATCATGACGACCGTTTTCGGCGGGCCTCCTTCGCCGGCCAGGAACCGTTTTCCGTCCGCCGCCAGTCGTTGCTCAAGCTCCATCTGCGTCAGGACCCTTTCGTCCTGGCCGTAGAAATATTCCTTGGGGACGTATTCCTTCGCGCCCGTGGCGACGATCGCCACCCCGTGCTCGAATTCCCTCTCTTCTCCGTTCGTCCGGATCTTCGTCTTGAAATGCCCGATGGAGCCGTCCACCTTCTCGACCGCGGCCCCGGGAAACACCTGGATCCTTCCGCTCGCCTTGACCTTTCCGATCAGGGCGTTCATCTCTTTCTGCGGATCCTCCCCGTCGAACAGGTAATGGATGCGCTTGAGGTTCCCGCCGAGCTCCTGCTCCTTCTCCACGAGGAAGACGTCGTATCCCTGGTCCGCCAGGTCGAGCGCGGACGTCATGCCGGAGACTCCGCCCCCGATGACGAGGGCGGCCTTGGTCACGTCCACGGACCCTTTCTGCAGCGGCTCCAGCAGAACCGCCTTCGCGTCCGCGATGCGCACCAGGTCCTTCGCCTTCCTGGTGGCTTTCTCCGGCTCGTGCATGTGCACCCAGGAACACTGGTCCCGGATGTTCGCCATCTCGAAGAGGTACGGGTTGAGCCCCGCCTCCCGCATCGTGTTCCGGAAGAGCGGTTCGTGCGTCCGCGGGGTGCAGGACGCGACCAGCACGCGGTTCAGGTGGTATTCCCGGATCTTCTCCTTGATCCGCTCCTGGGTGTCGTTGGAGCAGGTGTAGAGATTGTTTTCCGCGTAGACCACGCCGGGAAGCGTCCGTGCGTATTCGACGACCTGCGGAACGTTGACGACCCCCGCGATGTTCGTCCCGCAATGGCACACGAACACGCCGACCCGGGGCTCCTGTCCTTTCACGTCGATCTCCGGCGGGAATTCCCTGGGCAGGATCAGGCTCCCCTTGACGTCGCTCAACAGGGAGAGAACTTTCGAAGCGGATGCGGATCCCTGCATGACCGTCTCGGGGATGTCCTTCGGCTCCGTGAACGGCCCCGCCACGAAGACCCCGTCCCGCGTGGATTCGACGGGCCGGAAAGTCGACGTCCGGCAGAACCGGTGGTCGTTCAGCTCGAACCCGAACGTCTCCGAGAGCTCTTTCGCCTTCTTCGGGGGCTGCATCCCGACGGAGAGGATGACCAGGTCGTACTCCAGGAAGGCCTTCCGGTCGTCCTCGGCGAGATAGTGGATCCGCAGGTTCCCCGTCCCGGGGATCTCCTCGATGGAGGGAACCCGGCACCGGATGTATCCCACGCCCTGCTTTTTCGCCGTCTCGTAATACGATTCGAACCCCTTCCCGTACGCCCGGATGTCCATGAAGAAGATGTCGCAGTGCAGCTCTTCCTTGGAGTGCTCCTTCGCGATGATCGCCTCCTTCGTGGCGTACATGCAGCACACGGAGGAGCAGTAGTCCCTGTCGGAGTCCCTCGACCCGACGCACTGGAGGAAGGCGATCCGTTTCGGATGGCTCCGGTCGGAGGGCCTCACGACCTCTCCGGAGAACGGTCCGGAGGCGGACAGGATCCGCTCGAATTCGAGGGCCGTCAGGACGTTCGGGTATCGCCCGTATCCCAGGTCATCCTTGACCTTGGGGTCGAAGAGCTCGAACCCGGGCGAGAGGACCACCGCGCCGACGTTCAGTTCGACGGTCTCGTCCTGCCGCTTGTAGTCGATCGCCTTCGCCTCGCAGACCGCCTCGCAGATCCCGCACACCTCGTGGTTTAAATGGAGGCAGACCTCCTTGTCGATCACCGGCTTGTTCGGGACCGCCTGTGGGTAGAGGATGGAGACGGCGGGCCGTTGGTCCAGGTTCAGGTTGTATTCGTTGAGGATCGGGATCGGGACGTTCCCGCTCGTCTGGACCGACACCTTTTTCCCGACGGGGCAGATGAAATCGCACGCCCCGCACGTCCAGCACATCGGGTTGTGCTTCCCGAAGGGGGATTCCAGTTTCTTCCCCGGCCCCCTTCCCGTGAAGCCGACGGCGCTCCGTCCCATCCGCTCCTCGCACATCCTCACGCAGAGGCCGCAGTACACGCAGTCGCCGTTCTTTTTGCGGATCCGCGGCTCCTTCACCCCGTGCTCGGAGGCGATCCTGCGGATGACCTCCGAATCGGGGCACCGCGCGAGAAGGAGCTCCGCGACGATTTTCCGGGCCCTCCGGACCCGCTCCGTATCGGTGAGAACGTTGATCCCGCCGGTCGCGGGGTACGAGCAGGAGGCCTGAAGGGAAGGGGCCCTGCCGGGCGCATGGACTTCGACCACGCAGAGCCGGCAGGCGCCGTAGGGGGTAAGCGCCTTGTGGTGGCACAGGGTGGGGACCTTGATGCCGACGCGCTCGATGGCCGAAAGGAGGCGCGTTCCCTCCTCGACCTCCAGCGCCTGGTTATTTACCGTAATGCGGATCATGCTTCCGCTTCCCTCTGCCGTCTCAGCTTCTGCATCTCCCAATCGCATCGGAGGCACCGCTTCGCCTCTTCCATCGCCATTTCTTTCGAATATCCGAGTTCCACTTCGTCGAAACTGAGTTTTCTCTGCCCGAGGGGGAGTTTCGGCATTTTCGGCCGTGAAACCATCGCTATCTCTTCCTCCAGCTTGATGGGCTCCACGACGACCGAAGGAGTAACCGGGCGGTAATCCCGCGTAAAGACTTCTCCCCTCAGATATTTATGGATGGACTCGGCGGCAACCTCCGCGGCGGCCATCGCCGTCGTGACGTCGGCGGGACCCGTGACGGCGTCGCCGCAGGCGAATACCCCCTTTTTCCCCGTCATGAGCGTTTCCCCGTCCACGTCGACCGCTTTCCACTTGGAAGTCTTGATCCCGTCCCCCTCGGAGAGGAACGAAAGGTCGGGGTCCTGCGAGATCGCCGGAAGGAGGGAATCGAGCTCCATCAGGAACCCGGACCCCTCGATGGGCAGGGGGCTTTTCCTTCCCGAGGCATCCCGTTCGCCGAGCCGCATCCGGATGAGTCTGACCGCTTTCATTTTTCCGTTTTCGGAGATCACCTCCGTCGGGGCGACCAGGTATTCGATCCTGACCCCTTCTTCCTCGGCTGCCTCGATCTCCTCCTCGATGGCCGGCATTTCCGCACGGGTCCTCCGGTAGAGGATGGTGACCTCCTTCGATCCCTTTCGAATGGCGGTGCGCGCCACATCCACCGCGGTGTTTCCCCCGCCGACGATCCCGACCCTGTCTCCCAGGACGAGAACCCTCTCGCGAAGATTTATCTGGCGCAGGTAGACGACGGGGTCGATTACCCCTTCCGCGTCCTCGCCCGGAATATCGAGCCTGCGGTTCTTATGCGCACCCACGGCGATGAGGACGGCCTTGTAGCCCTCGTGGAACAGCGCATCGATATTCTCCACGGGCGAATCGGTCCTGATGTCCACGCCGGCCTGCGTTATGACATCGATCTCCATCTGCAGCAGGTTCTTCGGGAGCCGGTAATCCGGGATGCCGACCGCCAGCATCCCCCCGGCGACGGGCAGCTTTTCGAAGACGGTCACCCCGTAGCCTTTCCGGGCGAGATAATATCCGGCGGTCAGCCCGGCCGGCCCCGACCCGATGACGGCCACCTTTTCCTCGTATTTTCTATGAGCGGGAGCGGTGATCTTGGGCCCCTTGCTGGACCGGATTTCCCAGTTCACCAGGAATTGCTTCAGGTTTTTTACGGCAAGGGGTTCGCCGGTTTCCCTGGTGCGGCAATTTTTCTCACAATGGGCCATGCAGACCCTTCCGCATATTACGGAAAGGGGATTCGTCCTGCGGATGACGTCCAGCGCCTCTTCGAATCGGCCCCTGGCAATCAAGGTCACATAGGCCGGGACATCCGTTTTCAACGGACACAGATATTGGCAGGGGGAGGAAATGATCCCCCTGCAAACGATCGCGGGACACCTTTTGTACTTGATATGCTCCTCATATTCCTTCCGGAAATACCGGATGGTGGAAAGAACCGGATTCGGGAGGGACGCGCCAAGGCCGCACATCGAGGCATCCTTGATCGCCAGGCTCAACTCTTCGAGGAGTTCGATATCCCCTTCCTGCCCTTCTCCCTCCGTGATCCGCGTGAGGACTTCCAGCAGCGCCCCGCTCCCGTCCCGGCAGGTGGTGCATTTTCCGCACGACTCGTCATTCGTGAACTGGATGAAATATTTCGCGATGTCCACCATGCAGGTGTTCTCATCCATCACGATCATGCCGCCGGAACCCATCATGGATCCCGACTCTTTCAGGCTTTCATAATCGACGGGCAAATCGATGAGATGGGAGGGAATGCATCCTCCCGAGGGCCCCCCCGTTTGAACGGCTTTAAACTTCTTGTGTCCCGGGATTCCCCCCCCGATCTCGTAAATGATCTCCCGCAGGCTGATCCCCATGGGGACCTCGATGAGCCCCGAGTCGTTGATCTTCCCGACGAGGGAGAAGATCTTCGTCCCTTTGCTCGTCGCCGTCCCGACCCCGGAAAACCAGTCCGCTCCGCGTTGGATGATGGCAGAAACGGTCGCCAGGGTCTCCACGTTGTTGATGACCGTCGGACATCCCCATATTCCGGCCTGGGCGGGAAACGGGGGCCGCTGCCTCGGCTCCGGGCTCATCCCCTCGATCGAGTGAATAAGGGAGGTCTCCTCCCCGCATACGAAGGCGCCGGACCCCTCCCGGATCTCGATGTCGAAATGGAAACCGGTCCCGAGGATATCCTCTCCGATCAGCCCGTATTCCCTGGCCTGGTGCAGGGCGATTCGGGCATTCTTGATCGCCAGGGGATATTCGGTCCGGATATAAAAATACCCGCGGGATGCGCCGACGGCATAGGCGGCGATCGTCATCCCCTCGATCACCGAATGGGGGTCGGACTCCATAACGCTCCTGTCCATGTATGCTCCCGGGTCCCCCTCGTCGCAATTGCCGAGAATGTATTTGGGCGTCTTTTCCTCTGCCCTGCAGATCTCCCACTTCTTGCCGGTAGGAAATCCTCCTCCCCCTCTTCCTCTCAGCCCCGACTTCTTGATCTCCTCTATGACGTCTTCCGGTTTCAACGCGGTCAGGGTCTTTTCCAGCGCCGAATATCCGTCCCTCGCGAGATATTCATCGATCTTCTCCGGGTCGATCACCCCCCTGTTCCGTAAAACGATCGGCATCTGCTTGTTGAAGAAGGGGATGGTCGTCAATTCCGTGTCGATTCCAAAAGAAAACCCTGTAACCGCCTTTCCCCCCAAGACATGATCCCTGAAAATCTGCCTCGTTTTCTCCGGGGTGAGTTCCCGATACGTAACCGAATGGGCGTCCGACAATTCCACGGTGGCCATCGGTTCCATCGAGCACAGTCCCGCACATCCCGAGGTGGAAAACCTTATATCCTTCGTTCCGTTCTTCCCGATTTCCTCCAAGAAGGTGTTCACGATGTCCTTCGCGCCTGCCGCGATTCCACATGTGCCCATGTGAACCGTGATCCGGCCCCGGAAGGAACCTTCCTTAAGATCGAGGGATTTTTTGGTCTCTTCCCTCTTTTTTCTCAACTCCTGTATCGAAAGCACCGGCATGCTAGTGCACCGCCTCGTACTTCCTGACAATCTCCGGGATTCTCCGGGTAGTCACCTTGGTAAATACGTCGTCTCCCACCATGACCGCTGGGGCAAGCCCGCAGCAGCCGATGCACCTCGCGGAGCTCAGCGTGAACTTCATGTCCGGAGTCGTCTCGTTGAGCCGGATCCCGAGAACGTCGGTGAACTTGTCCAGCAGCCTTTCGCTGCCTCTCACGTAGCACGTCGTCCCCATGCACACGTTTATGACATGCTTCCCTCTCGGGACCATGCTGAAGGCGCTGTAGAACGTGGCGATCTGCATGATGTGGGACAGCGGATACCCCGTTTCGCGGGAGACGTATTGCAGGACGGTTTCCGGGAGATAATTAAAAGTCGCGTTGATTTCCTGAAGGATCGGCATCAAAAGGCCGTCCCTCCCGCGGTGCTTCGCGACGATCTCGACGACCTTTTCCCTGAATTGGGGCTCGGGCTCGACCGCCGCGGGCGGAAGCGGCTGCACGATGTTTCTCGTGGGGCAGTTGGAAACGCAGGTGCCGCAGCCCGTGCATTTCGACTCGTCGATGAAGCGCGTCCGTTTTTTCAGCCGGACGGTGAAATTCCCCGGTTTCCCTTCGATCCCTTCCACGTCCGAAAGGGAGAGGATCTCGATGTCCTTGTGCCTGCCGATGGCGACGAGCCGGGGCGCCATCGTGCACATGGCGCAGTCGTTCGTCGGGAACGTCTTGTCGAGCTGGGACATCACGCCGCCGATGGACGGCTTGCCGTCGACGAGGTAGACCTTGATGCCGGAGTCCGCCAGCGCGAGCGCCGCCTCCATCCCCCCGATCCCGCCTCCGAGGACCATGGCGGAGCCGACGTTCTTCTGCTTCTCGCCGGTGTTCATGCCGCGCTTCGCTCCTCTCCCGGCGCCCGCAGGCCGGCGGCTTTCTCCTTGACGGCCTGGAAGTAGAGGGCCAGCGGCCGGTAGATCATGTGGGACCACCTGCCGAACGGCATCTCCACGACCAGCAGCGGGACTGCGATCGCCAGGTGAACGGCGTACGAGTAGTGGGTCGCCATCTCGAGGCCGAGATACCGGAGGATGTGCACCAGGATCCCGCTGGCCGCGGTCAGGAACAGGAGAACCGGGAGCGTGTAGTCCGCGAAATCGGACCGCTTGTAAAGTTCCCCCTTTTTCCCGATGCGCCCCGCGAGGATGTCGCCCGAGCCGAAGAGAAGCAGGAAGGTGGCGACGTACCCGAGCCACCGTTGGGGATGGGATATCGGGTAAATCTTATCGGTCTGGAACCACCGCAGGGCGAACAGAAGGATTACGAGCATCAGCATGCAGCCGGCGGCGAGCATCAGGTGTTTCAACCATCGCGCCTTCCGCTCCGGTTCCGGACATTTTCTCATTCCCGACTGGATCGACAGGTGAAGGAAGAACGTTTTCGCTTCGGAAAGGAAGAGGGAGAGCGGTATGGGAGCGCCGTCGCCCCGTCCCATAGTGAACCGGTACATGCGATAGGCGTGCGACAGCAGGATCAGGAAGGGCGCGAGGATCACGACGAGAGTGAACCAGGTGATCGTGCCGAACATGTGATCCAGTTTCATGGACGTGGTGGAGAGATCCCGAAGCGACAGGCCGACGACATAGGAATGGTATAGGACCGCCAGCAGAAGGACCAGGAGTCCGGTGAAAACGAGGGAGCCGATCGCCCAGGTCCTCGACCGAAGGATCTTCGCGGAGAGCCCCGTCCAGTCGTGTTGCGCGATCAGGTAGCGCCGAAGCGTCGCCAGCGATTCCCGCGGTTCCGCCTGCTGCGGGCATTTCGTCGAGCAGTCCCCGCAGTCGTGGCAGAGCCACGGCTCGAGGCTTTCGTGAACCAGCTCCTTCAATCCGAGTAGGGCGAATTGAATCGGCCTGCGGGGGAAGGAAGCCGAATCGCTCGTCAGGTCGCAGGTGATCGTGCAGGTGCCGCAGTTAAGGCACTTGACGGAATCGAATCGGCCATAGTTCCGGATTTCGGATGAGAGAGAAGGGGTGACTCGCACTTTTCGGAGAGGGGCGGATTGCACCGGCCTGTTTCCTCTCGTTCCGTGTTATGTTCGATCGAGGACACGCCATCGGGGGCAAATTCCGACACCCCGGTCATTAAAGGCGACGGATACTCCCTGTCTTTGTGCCTTCTTTCTAAAAAGCCGTTTGTCCTGTTTTGTTAACGAAACATGTGCCCGGTAGTAGCACAAGAATTCCCGCTCCCCAATAGCAGGAATCAAAGGAAATCTAATCCATGCCACGTTCGATGTCAAGGGGGTTTGAAATCACGGTTTTACTTTCCGATCCTGTCGCTCATGGGCATGCGATAAGGGAAAATAAAATGCAGAAAAGCGGCATGAAATGCAGTGTTTTTATTGCATAATAGGTTAATTATATTGAGAAATTTTCATGCGAAGCTTGAACGCAGTTCAGTTTTATTGATATGTGCTTGATGACATTCGCATACTTACATCCTGTAGCCGTATTCGTCATCAGGGGATATCCGGCGACCCCGAAACAACCGCTCGTTTTCCTGTCGCCAGGGAGCGTGGCCGGTGGTCACCACACTCATTTCAAAACGTCATTTTTTTCTGTTTTTACGCAGGATGCACGCTCGGGGGTATTTTTTAAGGGCGGGGAAGGGCGGGGAAGGGCGGGGAAGGGCGGGGAAAGGCGGGGAAGGGCGGGGAGAACCCCGCCCTCTCGATCCTTGCTCTTATTAATCTTTCCTGACCGGCGATTCGATGGTTCCGGTCATTGGCGCTTCTTCGCGTAATCCTTCATCCCCTGGAAGTCGACGATCACGACCGGCTCGTTGCCGACCACCCAGGCGTCATGCCCGGAGGGGAGGGATGAAATGTCGCCCGGCCTGCATTCGAACTCCGTTCCGTCGTCCATCGCGACTTTCAGGGTCCCCGCCACGTGGTACTGAAAATGGGGCGCTTCGCAACTCTTGGTTTTCACGATGGGTTGAACGGACGTCGACCAGCGCCATCCCGGTTCCAGGGTGGCCCGGCCGATCGTCGCTCCACCGATCGTCAACAGCTCCACTTTTCCCTTGGGGAAAGTCCGTACTTCCTCGGCTTTGTCGAAGCCTTTCCGCTCCGACATTTCTTTTACGGGTTTTACGATTTTCAAGGATTTCGATGCTTTCAAGGCGTACTCCCTTCCTTGCCGGAATTCCGGCCGTTTCCCTGTCGTTGAAACCGAATCCCGCGATCCGTCATATTGTATAGATGCCGGTCGACCGGGCAGGTTCCCGCGAACCGGGATTCGGCGTCGTTGGGCGCATGTGGTACGAACACGGGCGCGCGGTTCGCCCTTGCCTGGGGGCGGCTCGCGGACGTAGACTTCTTCAGATGTCCAACCGTACCCGGAATCCTGCATATACACGCGTCGTGGCGTTCACCGGCCTCGCCGCTCTCGCACTGGCAGGGGTTGCGTGCCAGCGGGATGCGCCTACCGCGACCGCGGCGAAAGCGCCCGGGGCACAGGAGCTCCGCGCGGTGCGCGTCGCCGCCGCCGTGCAGGAGCGTCTGCCGCGCACGGTGGTCGTCACCGGGACGCTCGCCGCCGACGAGGAAATCGCCGCCGGCTTCAAGGTCGCCGGCCGGGTGAGCGAAATCGCGGTCGACCTGGGCAGCCCGGTGCGCGGCGGCCAGGTCCTGGCTCGTCTCGACCCGACGGACTTCCGCATCCGCGCGGAACAGGCCGAAGCCGCGCTGCGGCAGGTGCGCGCGGCGCTGGGGCTTCCGCCGGACGGGACGGACGACCGCGTGGAGGTCGAGAAAACGGCGCTGGTCCGGGAAGCGAGGGCGGTGCTCGACGAAGCGCGCCTGAACCGGGACCGGTTCGCGAAGCTCATCGAGAAGGACCTCGTCGCGCGGGCGGAGTTCGACGCCGCCCTGTCGCGGTATCTGGTCGCCGAAGGACGGTACCAGGCCGCCGTCGAGGAGATCCGTAACCGCCAGGAACTGCTGGCGGAGCGGCGGTCGGCGCTCTCCCTGGCGAGGCAGCAGATGTCCGACACCGTTGCGCACTCCCCGATCGACGGCGCGGTGCGGGAGCGACGGGCCTCGGTGGGAGAGTACCTGGCCGCGGGCGCTCCGGTGGCGGTCCTGGTACGGACCCACCCGCTCCGGTTGCGGGTGGCGGTGCCGGAGCGGGATGCGACCGTCATCCGGATCGGCCAGCCGGTGCGCGTACGGCTGGAGGGGGACCCCGCGGAGCATTCCGGTAAGGTGGCCCGCCTGAGCCCCGCCATCCACGAGCAGAACCGAACGCTGGTCGTGGAGGCCGAGGTGGCCAACCGGGATGGCCGCCTCCGGCCCGGCGCTTTCGCCAAAGCCGAGATCGTCGCATCCGCCGATCGCCCCGCCGTCCTTGTGCCGTCCGCCGCGATCGTGACGTTTGCGGGCATCGAGAAGGTATTCGCCGTCAAGGACGGACGTGCCGTGGAGAAGAGGATTCGCACGGGCCGCCGGGCGGGCGACCGGGTGGAAATCCTCGAAGGGATCGCCGCGGGAGAGTCGGTCGTCGTCGAGCCCGGCAATCTCGCCGGCGGGCAGACCGTCACCGTTACGCGATAGACTACCTTGCAGAAGCTCGCCGAAGTATGCATCCGTCGCCCTGTCTTCGCGGCGATGCTCATCCTGGCCCTGGTCGTCGTCGGGGCCTCCGCCTACGTCCGTCTCGGCGTGGACCGTTTCCCCTCGGTGGACCTTCCGACCGTATCGATCCGCACCCAGCTGCCCGGGGCGTCCGCGGAAGAGGTGGAGACAGAGATCTCCCGGCGCATCGAGGAGGCGGTCAACACCATCGAGGGGATCGACGAGCTGCGTTCGATCTCGGGCCCCGGGTCCTCCAACGTCATCGTCACCTTCAACCTCAGCCGGAACATCGATACGGCGGCCCAGGACGTCCGGGACCGCGTCGCCACCATCCTCAAGAACCTTCCGAAGGATGCCACACCTCCCCTGATCTCGAAATTCGACAACGACCAGCAGCCGGTCCTGACGGTCGCCCTTGCAGGCGACAGGCCGTTGCGCGAGCTGACGGAGCTTGCCGACAAGGTGGTGAAGGTCCGCCTGGAGCGGTCGGCGGGCGTGGGGGAGGTGCAGATCGTCGGCGGGTTGGAGCGCGCGGTCAGCGTGTGGGTGGAGGCGGACCGGCTGGCCGCGTTCCAGATTCCGATCACCGCGGTGCGCGACGCCATCATCCGGCAGAACGAGGATGCCGCCGGAGGCAACGTGACCCGGGGCGCACGGGAGGAGACGCTCCGGACGATCGGCCGGCTGCCCGAGCCGCGCGCCTTCGACGACCTCGTGGTCGCGACGATCGGCGGTGCGTCCGTCCGGGTGCGGGACCTCGGGTGGGCGGAAGACGGGACCCGGGAGCAGCGCTCGACGGCCCGGCTCAACGGCGTTCCCACGGTAGTCCTGGAGGTGCGGCGCCAGTCGGGGGCCAACACGGTCGCCGTCATCGAGGCCGCGAAGAAAAACATCGCCGCAACCGCTGGGGAGCTGCCGGCGGGGGTTGTCCTTACGGTGATCCAGGACCAGTCCCGCTACATCTACGCCGCGTTGCACGAGATCAACGTGCACCTGATCCTGGGCAGCATCCTGGCCTCCCTCGTCGTTTTCGCGTTCATGCGCAGCTGGCGCTCCACGGCGATCGCGGCCGTGGCCATCCCGGCGTCGGTGATCTCGACCTTCGGCATGATGTGGGCGCTCCACTTCACGCTCAACAGCGTGACCATGCTGGCCCTCGTCCTGATGGTCGGGATCGTGATCGACGATGCGATCGTCGTCCTGGAGAACATCTTCCGCTTCGTCGAAGAGAAGGGGATGTCCCCGTTCGCGGCCGCGCGGGCGGCGACGGCGGACATCGGCCTGGCCGTGATGGCGACGACCTTCTCCCTGGTGATCATCTTCATCCCGGTGTCCTTCATGTCGAGCGTCTCCGGCCGGTTCCTCTACCAGTTCGGCCTCACGGCGGCGGTGGCGGTCATGGTGAGTCTGCTCGTCTCCTTCACCTTGACTCCGATGATGAGCGCGCGGCTCCTCGGGAACGGTGCGGCGGCCCCCGACGATCCGTCCGCGGGGCCGAAGTCCCGGGGCGGGTTCTACCGGCGGATCGACAGCGGGTATTCGCGGGCGCTCGCCTTCTCCCTTCGGCACCGGGCCGCGGTCGCGCTGGTGTCGCTGGGCGTCATCCTGTCGTCAATTCCCCTGTATATGCTGATCCGACAGGACTATCTCCCGGCGAACGCCGACGAGGGGGAGTTCAACATCTCCGTGAGCGCCCCGCAGGGGACGAGCCTGGCCAGCATGGACCGGATCATGAGCACGATTGCGGAGGAGGTGCGTTCCGTGCCCGGCGTTCGGCTGATCCTCGCCACTTCCGGCGGCGGGTTCATCGGGTCGGTGAGCGATGGGCGCGCGTATGTGCAGCTTGCCCCCCATGAGGAGCGCGTTTTCTCGATTTCCCGGTTGGGTCGCGAATCCTTAAGAGGAGACCCGCTCGCCGCGTTCCGTGGGAACCGATCCCAGCGCGAAGTGATGCAGGAGGTGCGGCAGAAGCTGCGCCGGTACCGCGACCTGCGGATCGCGGTCAGGAATCTCGTCGGGTTCAACATCGGCGGCGGGAGCTTCGACGTAGACTTTGTCATCCGCGGACCGGACCTGAAGGCCCTGTCGGCCTGCGCCGAGCGGCTTCGCGACCGCCAGGAGTCCCTGGGGCTCATGGACGCCGACACGACGCTCAAGCTGGACAAGCCGGAGCTTCGGGTGCGAATCGACCGGGCGCGCGCGGCCGACCTGCGCGTCGACCCCGAGCGGGTCGGGACGGCGGTCCGGCTCATGGTCGGGGGGGACGAGGAGGTATCGAGATTCAAGACCCGTCCGTCAACGAGGACTACAAGGTCCAGCTGCGGCTCCGCGAGCAGGACCGCTCCGACCCGGAAACGATCGGGCGTCTGTACGTGTCCCGGGAGGGCGGCGGCCTCGTCCAGATCGGCAACGTGGCGCGGATCGAGCGGGAATTGAGCGCATCGCGGATCGACCGGCTCGACCGGCAGAGGGAAGTCCGCCTACGGGGTTCGGTCGCGCACGGGTTCGCGCTGGCGGACCGGCTTGCGGCGCTTCGGGCCGAGGTGGCGGGGATGAACCTTCCGTCCGCTTACACGACGCGCGTTTCCGGCCGGGGGCGGGAGCTGGAGCGGACGTTCGGGGAGTTCGTGTGGGCGTTCGCCCTGTCGATCGTGTTCATGTACATGATCCTGGCCTCGCAGTTCGAGAACCTCGTGCACCCCTTCACGATCCTGCTTTCCCTGCCGCTCTGCGTTCCTTTCGCGCTCCTGTCGATCCTTCTCGCCGGCCACACGCTGAACCTCTACTCGGCCCTCGGGATCCTCGTGCTCTTCGGCGTGGTGAAGAAAAACGCCATCCTGCAGATCGACCACATGAACAACCTGCGGGCGGGGGGGATGGAGAGGACGGCCGCGATCCTCCAGGGGAACCGCGACCGCCTCCGCCCGATCCTAATGACCACGCTCACCTTCGTGGCGGGCATGATCCCGCTCGCGGTGGGGACCGGGCCGGGAGCCGAGGAGCGACGGGTGATCGCCGTGGTCGTGATCGGCGGCCAGACGCTTTCGCTCCTGCTCACGCTGCTGGCGACCCCGGTCGTCTACTCGCTGCTCGACGACGTGGGCCTCTCCTTCCGGAGGTGGCGAAAGACGGTACCGGCCCCTGCGGTCGCCGCGCAGCCGGCGGCGGCTCCCCCGCGGGGGAACGGGGACGACGAACGGCCTTTGCGTTAATCGGGGAACCGGATGGGGCTATCAAAGACAGGCGAATACTTCCTGATTGCTATTATTGGTAATATTTTCTCCATTTGGGAAAATTAATTTCTTCGCGCGTTCCCGCGGTAAAGTCTTTCGTCTGCACTCTTAAATATATCAACATCGTTCAAGGCTATAAAACGACGTATTTTATGGAGTGAATATTGCATTATATTCCTTATTATTAATAATCGAAAGATAAGGAAGACCGATGGCGCGTACCCCGCTGTTACGTTCCCTGGTCCGCATCGCCCGCGATCACCAAGATGCCGATCTGAAAGGCATTCCGGTCGATCAAGTACATGAGGAGCTATCGGTCGGGAAAGGAATGGATGGGAATTCCGGAGTGCGCATCAGCCGTCGCGATCTGCTCGTCGGCGGCGCCGCGACCGTTGCGGCAGCGATGCTGCCCGCCTCGCTGGTACGGGCGCGGGGCGGCTCCGGCACCGTGCGCGTCGCAATCATCGGCGGCGGCCTGGCCGGTCTCTCGGCGGCTCTCGTGCTCGCCGACAACGTAATCCCGTCGACGATCTATGAGGCGATGGACACCGTCTGCGGCCGCACCCGCTCGACGCGTCCGGAAAAGCCCGGCTGCGGCAACTGCCACGCCGTGTCCTCCCGACCCTACGGGGATCTCTGGGACAACGGCCAGATCACGGATATCTTCGGCGAGCTCATCGACACCGGTCATACGCAGATGCAGGCGCTCGCGCAGCGCTTCCATCTGCCGCTGATCGACCTGCTGGGAAGCGAGCCGGCGGGGGCGACCGAGACCTATCGTTTCCTCGGAGACTACTACACCAAGGCTGAGGCCGACGCGGACTTCGGGTGGCTTTATCAAAACGCGATCAAGCCAGATCTGCATGCCGCCGGCTATCCGACCACCTACAACGCGAGCAAGCCTGGCGGCCGCGCCCTCGACGGCATGAGCATCTACGACTGGATCGAGTCCCGCGTGCCGGGCGGACACGATTCTCCGATGGGGCGCCTGCTCGATGTCGCCTACAATATCGAGTTCGGCGCGGAGACCACCGACCAAAGCTCGCTCAACCTGCTCTACCTGCTGGGATACGGATCGCATAGCGAATTCAGCGCCTACGGAGCGTCCGACGAACGCTACCGCATCGCGGCGGGAATCCAAGCGTTGCCCGAAGCGATGGCGCAGGAGATTTCCCGAATTTCGACCATCCGTACCGGCTGGCGGCTGGAGTTCATCGGCCTGCGCAGCGACGGCAGCATCGAACTTTCCTTCGACGCGGGAAAGCAACAGACCGTCATCGCCGATTACGTCGTGCTGGCGCTGCCGTTCGCGGCGTTCGGTAACTTCGATTACAACGGCGCCGGCTTCGACGTTCTCAAACGCAAGGCGATCCTCGAACTCGGTCGAGGCCACAACGGCAAGATGTCGCTGCAGTTCACGCGCCGTTTCTGGAACGAGCCGGGCCCGTGGGGGATCAGCGGAGGATCGAGCTATGCCGACACCGGCTACCAGACCACGTGGGAAGCGACGCGCGGGCAGGGCGGCTCGCCCGGGATCCTGGTCGACTACACGGGCGGCAGCGTCACGGACGCCATGTCGCTGCGCCATCCGTACGGGGACTACCGGGACCCGCGCGTGCTGCAGGACGCCGACCGGTTCCTGACCCGGATCGAGCCGGTATTCCCGGGGCTGAGATCTTTCTGGAACGGCCGTTGCGAAGCCGCCATGCCGCACACGAACCCGTACTGGAACTGCTCGTACTCCTACTGGAAAGTTGGACAGTACCAGATGATCGCTGGGTACGAATCTGTGCGCCAGGGGAACATCCTGTTCGCCGGAGAGCACACGTCGCTCGATTTCCAGGGCTGGATGGAGGGCGCGGCCCGCGAGGGCGCACGGGCAGGCACCGAGCTGGCGCGTGAGCTGCGACGGTCGATCAACTCGGGAGTTGGTGTGAGCAGGCGGGAAGCGATTTGTTATTGGGAGCGAAGGACTCGCAGGACAGAGGTCTGAAGCAACGGGAAACGATGGGGAGGCATTTTATGTCGATAGCGAAAAAACGGTTATTCGCTCTTGTCGCTGCCGTGGCGAGCATGTTCGTTTTCGCAACTCTTGCATTCGGCCAGCAGCCGTCGAATCGTCCCGAAACGGCGATGGGGCCTCCCCCCGTGGTGGGGCAGGCGGTGAAGCACGACGTGTCCCCGGCGCTCCGGGACGTTCCGGCCATCCCGCTCGTCGCCGAGCCTCCCGCGTTCCGGGAGATCCCGAGACAGCCGCTGCCAAGGAGAGGGCCCAAGCCCGGGGTCCTGGACCCGGTGATCCAGGCTTGGTCCGGCGCGCAAGCCATTCCATCGACCCTTGCAAACTTCGAGGGCGTAAGCAACTCGGCCCAATCGAGGGTTTCCGGTTTTACCGTGGTGCCGCCCGACACGAACGGCGACGTGGGTCCCAACCATTATGTCCAGTGGGTCAATCTGGCCTTTGCGGTCTACGATAAAAATGGGAACGTGCTCTATGGCCCGGCGGCGGGCAACACCATCTGGGCAGGGTTCGGCGGACCGTGCGAAACCGGCAATGACGGGGATCCGATCGTCCTTTACGACCACCTCGCCGACCGGTGGCTCATGAGCCAGTTCGCGCTCCCCAACTACCCCTCCGGTCCCTTCTACCAGTGCATCGCGGTTTCCCGGACCGGCGATCCGACGGGCAGCTATACCCGATACGCTTTCGTCGTGAGCCAGGACAAAATGAACGACTATCCCAAGTTCGGAGTCTGGCCGGACGGCTACTACATGTCGGTCAACCAGTTTAAGTCCTCCTCATGGGCAGGGCAGGGCGTTGTGGCGTTCGAGCGGGGTGAGATGCTGTTGGGCCACTCTACTGCCCGTTCGGTGTACTTCGACCTGTACGGAACGGACCCCAACTTGGGCGGCATGCTGCCGTCCGACCTGGATGGGCCTTCGCCGCCGCCGGGCACGCCCAATTACTTTGTCCAGGTCGATGACAATGCCTGGGGGTACTCCCCCGATCAACTCCAGGTCTGGGCGTTCGCGGTCGATTGGAACGCCCCGGGCAATTCGAGTTTCGCCCATATGGTCAATCTTCCCACGGCTCCGTTCGACTCCAACATGTGCGGGTATTCCACGAACTGCATCCCGCAATCGGGGTCCGGCAGAAAGTTGGATGCCATATCCGATCGCCTGATGTACCGGCTGCAATACCGCGACTTCGGGACGCACGCGTCGCTCGTGACGAACCACACCGTGGACGTTGACGGGTTCGATCACGCCGGCATCCGCTGGTATGAACTGGGGGACAGCGGATCCGGCTGGGGCATCAACCAGCAGGGCACCTATGCCCCGGATGGCAACCATCGCTGGATGGGCAGCGCCGCCATGGACGGGGCGGGGAACATCGCTCTGGGGTTCAGCGTTTCGGGGAAATCGATGTATCCGTCGATCCGGTACACCGGCCGGCTTGCCGGGGATACGCCCGGGGAGATGACCCTTGGCGAGGCACCTGTCATCGAAGGCACGGGCTCCCAGACCGGCGTAAGTCGCTGGGGGGACTACAGCATGCTGGCGGTGGACCCTGCGGACGACTCCACGTTCTGGTACACCCAGGAGTATTACCAGGCCGGCAGCGGGACCGGCTGGCAGACCCGCATCGGATCATTCAATCTATCGGGTATTTCACCGCCGCCTCCTCCCCCGGCAAGTTTGACGGTTCAAAACCCCAACGGGGGGGAGAGATGGAAGATCAAAACCAATAAAACGATTCAGTGGACTTCCAGCGGAGTGAGCGGAAATGTGCGCATCGAGCTTTCCCGGGATGGCGGAGCGAACTGGACGACACTGTTCGAAGGGACCCCGAACGACGGCTCTCAGACCTGGAAGGTAACGGGACCCGCCACGACCTCGGCCCAAATCAGAATCAGCACTGTGAGCGGCCCCGTCGTTTCCGACGTCAGCAACGGGACCTTCGTCATTAAATAGCTTCGGTCCACCGACCGGAAGAGAGCCTGCGAGCGCCGGAGCACGTCTCCGGCGTTCGTGTTTTTCTCGCCGGGCTTTGACATCGGATGAAATGTAGCGGCGGTGGCTTGGCTCGCCTGCGAGGATTCGAACCTCGGGTCCGCTGCGCGGATACACGGCCTCGCTTGGTGTCAACCGGATGCGTTGTGGATCACCACCTCGACCGAATGGTTCCGGCGGTCGTCGACAAGGGGAATCGCCCGGTCGGGTTGCGGAACCCCATCCACGGTCACGCTCGTCTCGCCTTTCCCGTCAAGCCGCTGCAGGACATCGATTTCGTAGACCGTCTCGCGATACCGGTAGTACACCTTGAATGCCTTCCAGTCCGCGGGGAGGCACGGAGCGAAACGCAGCTTGTCCACTTCAAGCCGCAAGCCCAGGAGGGATTCCACGATCAGCCGGTACATCCAGCCGGCCGAGCCCGTGTACCACGTCCATCCGCCGCGGCCCTTGTGGGGCGAGACCGCATAGACGTCCGCCGCGACGACGTACGGTTCCACTTTATAGGTCGCCACCCCTTCCGGAGATTTTGCATGGTTCACCGGGTTGATCATCGCCAACAGTTCCCACGCGCGCCGGCTGTCGCCCAATGCGGCGAACGCCATCGCCGCCCAGATCGCCCCATGAGTGTACTGTCCGCCGTTTTCCCTCACGCCCGGGACATACCCTTTTATATAGCCGGGATTCAAATCCGACTTGTCGAACGGCGGGTCCAGGAGTTGAATAAGCGCATCGTCCCGGCGAACGAGGCGCCGATCCACCGCTTCCATCGCCATGTGCGAGCGCTCGGTGGTTCCCGCCCCGGATAAAACCGACCAGCTTTGCGCAATCGAATCGATCCGGCATTCGGGATTGCCCGCCGACCCGAGCGGCGAGCCGTCGTCGAAGTAGGCGCGGCGGTACCACTCGCCGTCCCAGCCGTTCTGCTCGATATTCAGGCGCAACTGACCTGCCTCTCTCCGGCAACGTTCGGCGAAGGGCAGGTCGCCACGCGTGCGGGCAACCTCGGCGAACCGCAGGAGCACTTCATAAAGGAAAAATCCCAGCCAGACGCTTTCGCCTTTGCCGTGTTCGCCCACAAGGTTCATGCCGTCGTT
>Ga0214473_10003193_pt1 | contig 19952 bp, 19 predicted proteins | sample RVTome_7_FD_203509 | JGI IMG/M metagenome (GOLD analysis project Ga0214473, IMG submission 203509) | Soil microbial communities from uranium-contaminated site in the Upper Colorado River Basin, Wyoming, United States - RVT98D197 | ecosystem: Environmental > Terrestrial > Soil > Contaminated >... | reverse complement strand
ACCTGCGATAGGCGGAAGAATGTCCCAACTTGATAAGACATTTCCCACCAACGACTGCGCTATGTGTATTCTTTCCCCTAAGACTGTTGAGTGCGCGCGTCATCCTAACATAAATATCCGCACCTACGCTGATCTTGTAAATCTGGAAGGAGAAGCGGGAAATTTCACCGCATCTTTGAGGCTGAAACCCAGATATATAGATATTGAAAAATGCACCGGCTGCGGCACTTGTGCCAAGGTTTGTCCGGTAAAAGTAGAAGATGAATTCAACGGGATGCTCATCCAACGCAAGGCGGCCTATATCAAATATCCCCAGGCAATTCCAATGGCCTATGTAATTGATATGGAGAATTGCCGGATGTGCAAAGCCTGCGAGAGAAAATGCGAAGCTAACGCCGTCCTTTTGGAAGACCAAGAAAAAGAAGAAAGGGTCTCTGTTGGGGCGGTTATTCTCGCCTTGGGAGCAGATCTTTTCGATGTCGCCGCAAAAGAAGAGCTTGGTTTTGGAAGATACAAAAACGTGGTGAGCAGCCTGCAGTTTGAGCGCATGTTAAGTGCATCCGGCCCCTATCAGGGCCACTTGAAACGGCCATCCGACGGAGAAGAGCCGAAAAAGGTCGCTTTTCTGCAGTGTGTCGGTTCCCGCGACAAAGAGAGGCCGTATTGCTCGACCGTTTGCTGCATGTATGCGACCAAGCTTGCAATCTTGGTCAAAGAGCATCATCCGGATTCGGACTGCTCAATCTTTATGATGGATATGAGGGCTTTTGGCAAAGGGTTTGATGATTATTATGAGCGGGCGAAGAACAGATACGGCATAAACTATGTCCGTTCCCGGATCTCAGCGATAAAGGAGAATCCCGAGGATCAGGACCTTTTGCTTAAGTATCAAAGTGAGGCCGGGGAAATCAAGAAGGACGCTTTTGATCTTGTAGTCTTATCGGCCGGAATGGAAACCTCGGCGGTCAATCGCAAGCTCTGCAAAGAGCTGGGCGTTGAACTAAATGAGTATAATTTTTGCCTCACGCAAGGTTTTGATTTGATCAAAACCAGCCGGGAGGGAGTTTATGCCTGCGGGCCCTTTTCGGGTCCCAAGGACATACCGGAAAGCGTAACTCAAGCCAGCGGAGCAGCCGCAAGTACGATGGAGCTGCTAGGTAGCTCAAAGGGCAGTCTTGTTGAGGAGAGAAAATACCCGCAGGAAAAAGACGTTGCTTCCGAAGAGCCAAGAATAGGGATCTTCGTCTGTCACTGCGGTTCCAATATCGCCGGCGTGGTTGATGTCGCCGGAGTCGAGGAATTTGCCAAGGAGCTTCCGGGAGTGGTTCATAGCGAGCGAATGCTCTACTCGTGCTCCGAGGATTCTCAAAAGCTGATCAAGGACAGAATAGAGGAGTTAAGGCTGAATAGAATAGTGGTAGCTTCTTGCACACCTCGAACCCACGCTCCTCTTTTTCAAGAAACCATGCGTCAGGCCGGGCTTAATCCGTATCTCTTTGAGATGGCCAATATCAGGGATCAATGTTCCTGGATTCATGGCAAGCAACCTGATGAGGCGACTCACAAATCAAAGGACTTGGTCAAAATGGCGGTGGCCAGAGCCAACCTGCTTGAGCCCTTGTATCAGGTTTCAATCTCTTTGACGAAGGACGCTTTGGTTATCGGCGGCGGAGTTTCCGGTATGGTGGCCGCAACCTCGCTTTCGGCTCAGGGCTTTAAGGTTTATTTGGTTGAAAAGGAAGACAGCCTGGGCGGAAATCTAAAAAAAATCCATTACACGGTCCAAGGTATTGACCCGCAGAGATTTCTCAACGATCTGGTTAATCAAGTGGAAAAGGATCCGGATATCATGGTCTTTAAGAAGGCCAGGCTGGCCAAATCATCCGGTTTTATCGGCAATTTCGTGAGCACTATCGCGATTAGTGATGATGGTGGTGAAAGACAGAAGGAGATAAAGCACGGCGCAACAATTGTAGCCACCGGGGGCTCGGAGTACCGGGGCAGCCAATATCTCTTAGGAGAAGATGCGAGAGTCTTGACTCAGCTTGATCTGGAAGAGAAGATCGCAGGCAACCCGGAAGCCGCGAAAGAGGTCAAGAATGTGGTGATGATCCAGTGTGTTGTGCCGCCTGAGCAGGATTTCTATTGCAGCCGGTTTTGCTGCACAAAAGCCATAAAGAATGCGCTGAAAATCAAGGAGCTTAATCCGGAAGCTCAGGTAGCTATCTTGTATAGGGATATCCGAACTTACGGACTTAAAGAGAAGTATTATAACGAGGCTCTTGAAAAGGGAATCGTGTTTATTCGCTTCACTGATGAAGAGAAGCCCCGTGTGGAAAAAGCCGGACAAGAGCTGGAAGTTACGATAAGAGACCCCAATCTCGGGAGTGATATTGTCTTCAAGCCGGATTTGCTTGTTTTGAGCACAGCCGTTGTGCCGGCTGAAACAAACAAAGAACTTTCCAATCTTCTTAAAGTTCCTTTGAGCAAAGAAGGCTTCTTCTTGGAAGCCCACGTTAAGCTACGTCCGGTGGATTTTGCGTCCGATGGCGCTTTTCTTTGCGGCTTGGCTCATTATCCCAAGTTTCTGGAGGAGAGTGTGACGCAGGCCAAAGCTGCAGCCGCCCGCGCGGCAACGGTTCTATCGAAAAGCGAACTTAAGATCGGCGGGATTGTTGCAAATGTTGATCAGAAGAAGTGTGTTGCATGTCTCACTTGCGTGAGAGTTTGCCCTTATGAGGCACCGTATATAAACAGTGACGATGTTGCGGAAATCGAGCTTGCCAAGTGTAGAGGTTGCGGCATCTGTGCAGCCGAGTGCCCGGCAAAAGCAATTCAGCTTTTGAACTACCGCGATAGACAAATCACTGCCAAGACAGATGCTCTCTTTGCCTGAAAAAGGGAGAAGGGATGAGTGATGAGTGATGAGTGAGCATCCCGCCCTTGAAAAGGAGAGAAAGCGTCCATAGCGGCCCTTCGCTGAAAAACCAAATATAGATGCAGACAGGTAACTATGAGCTCAGAAGATATGAATGAAGAAAAACAACAAAGAGAAGTTGCGGTAGAAGCTCTGTTGGTAGAGAAGACCAGCGAGAACGGCTTCAAGCCGCAAATAGTGGCCTTTTGCTGCTGTTACTGAGCGTATGCTGCTGCGGACCTGGCGGGTTCCATGCGAGTTGAATGTCCTACAAATGTGAAGATCGTGGAAGTGCCATGCACGGGAAGAGTGGATATTCTGCATATCCTTAAGGCGCTTGAAAAGGGTGCGGACGGGGTTTGTGTAATCGGCTGTCTGGAAGGAGAATGTCATTTCCTGGAAGGCAATCTAAGAGCGAGAAAGAGAGTAGGCTACGTTAAAGATATTCTCAAGAGTTTGGGAATAGAAGAGGAACGTGTTGATATGTATAATCTCTCGGCAGCCATGGGACAGCGGTTCGCCGAGATCATGGCCGAGGCGACCGAAAAGGTAAAGAAGCTGGGGCCGAGTCCGGTGAGAAGAGCCGATGAGCGATTTTCGAATAGCGACTAGCGATAAAACCAAAAGTATCTATTAATCGCTAGTCGAATGTCGCTCGTTGAGATATAGAGATTTGGAGGCACACGATGATTGTTGCGGAGCAGAAGCCAATTGAAGAGATAAGAGAGATGATCGCGGGCTGCAAAAAGGTCATGGTTGCCGGCTGCAACACTTGTGTTGCTATTTGTTTTGCCGGAGGAGAAAAGGAAGCGCAAATTCTTGCCTCAGTTCTCACGATCGCCGCCAAAAAGGCCGGTGAGAATCAAGAGATAATAGATCAGACGGTGCAGCGGCAATGCGAATGGGAATTTTTGGATCAGTTCAAGGAGAACATCGCCGATTGCGACGCTGTCATCTCGCTCGCGTGCGGAATTGGCATTCAAGGTTTGGCGGAGAGATATCCAAACAAGAAAGTCCTTCCCGGAGTGAACACCACGTTCCTGGGATTTCCCGTTGAGGCAGGTGTTTGGGCTGAGCGGTGTGCGGCTTGCGGCGAGTGCATCCTAGGAATAACAGCAGGTATTTGTCCTATTGCCCGGTGTGCAAAGAGTCTTTTGAACGGTCCCTGCGGTGGCTCGCAAGGGGGCCGGTGTGAGATATCAGCTGATACTCCCTGTGCCTGGCAGTTAATCTACGACCGGCTGAAAGAACAAGGCATGCTGGAAGTGATGGAAAGAATAAATACCCCCAAGTTATGGTCGAAGAGCAGCGGTCCAAGAAAGATTGAACGGGATGATTTGAAAGCGGTGACCAGCGAAGAAAAGAGTCCGGAGTCGAAAGACAAAGGGTGAGAAGGAGAACCGTCCAATGTCGAATGACGAATGTCGAACGACAACTGAATTAGAACTAACAATCGACCTACGACGTTCGACATACGACAAGGTTTCTTGATCAATATGGAGTGAGATTATTATGAGATCAGGCAGTAATCTGGAAAAGGTGTTGGAGAAAAAAGAATTTGCCGTCACAGGTGAGCTCGGTCCGCCTAAGAGCGCGGACGGCAACGTAGTTCGGGGAAAGGCTCAGATACTCAAGGGCTTTGTTGACGCCGTCAACATTACCGACTGTCAAACCTCTATCGTGCGGATGTCAAGCATAGCGTCTGCGGCTATCCTGCTTCAGGAAGGGCTTGAGCCGATTGTCCAGATGACAACGCGGGACCGGAACCGGATTGCCATCCAGAGTGATCTCTTGGGTGCCGCCGCGCTGGGAGTAAAGAATCTTCTTTGCCTAACCGGAGACCACCAGAAGTTCGGTAATCATCCGGATGCAAAGGGAGTTTTTGATCTGGATTCAATACAGCTTTTGCAGATGGTAAAGGGTATGCGGGATGAGAAGAAGTTCCAATGCGGTGAAGAAATGAAGACCGAGCCCCGTTTTTTTCTGGGTGCCGTGGAGAATCCTTTTGCCGATCCTTTTGAGTTTAGAGCCATTCGCTTGGGCAAGAAGGTCGAAGCGGGAGCTGATTTTATCCAAACCCAGATAATCTACAATCTTGATAAATTTGAAAGATGGATGCAGCTGGTCAGAGAGCGAGGCCTGCACAAAAAGGTGCATATTCTAGGCGGGGTCTCTCCCTTAAAATCGGTGGGCATGGCTAAGTATATGAAGAACTACGTCCCGGGTCTCGACGTTCCGGATGAAATAATCGAGCGGATGAAGAACGCAGAAGACGCAAAGCAAGAGGGCATCAACATTTGCGTTGATATTATCAAGAAAGCTAGGGAGATAGACGGCGTGGCCGGCGTCCATGTAATGGCTATTGAGTGGGAAGAAGCGGTGCCGAAGATTGTGGAGAAAGCCGGTCTGTTGCCAAGACCAGGAACATAAAACACGATTAGGGATGAGCGATTTGCGATCAGCGACATTCGAAAAGCGATAAAAGATCAACCACAATCTTGGCGATGGTTTTCTATCGCTAGTCGCTCGTCGAAAGTCGCCAATCGACTAAAAAACGGAGTTTTCAAATGGCGGATCATGCAATAGCGATTGACCAAAGCCTTGGTCGGACAATTAAAACCGAATACGGGGAGAATGTTTTTGCGTGTTATCAATGCAAGAAGTGCACAAACGGTTGTCCTGTCTCAGAAGAGATGGACTTGTCTCCCAATCAGATAATCAGGTCTCTTCAGTTTGGATTGAAGGGGCAAGTCCTTGCAAGCAAGACGATATGGCTATGCGCTTCCTGTGAGACGTGCACAACAAGATGTCCTCAGGGAATAGATATCGCCCGTCTTATGGACGTTTTGCGCGAGACGGCTATTGCGGAAGGGGTAGAAGCGGCAATCTCGAACGTGGTCCTTTTTGATGAGTTGACCGCAAAGAGTATTGAAAAGCACGGCCGGATATACGAGTTGGGCACGATGATGCGGTACAATCTCCGTTCCGGCACGCCGCTCAAAGATGTGGGAATGGGAACAAAGATGTTCTTGAAGGGCAAGTTCAAGGTCCTTCCCGATAACGTCAAGTATCCAAAGAGCCTGGAAAAAGTTGTTCAGGAAAAAGAGACCGACGCAAAGCGGATTGCGTATTATTCCGGCTGTTCTCTTCACTCGGTTGGCAGAGAATTTGAAGCTTCAACGCGGGCTGTGTGCGGGCATCTTGGAATTGAGTTAGTCGAGCCCAAGAACTGGATTTGCTGCGGAGCTTCTTCAGTCCACAGGAGGTCGCATTTTGAGGCGACCCTTCTGCCGATGAAGAATCTGGCTTTGATTGAGAAAAGCGGTCTCAATCATCTCTCCCTTCCGTGCGCTGCTTGCTTTGCTATGTTCAAACGCGCTGATTATGATGTTGAGAAAGATCAGCAGCTAAGGGAGAAGATTGACAAAGAAGTCGGTCTCCCCTACAGCGGCGGGATTGAGATCAGCCACTTGCTTGATACCTTCTTGGAAAAGACCGGCCTTGACGAGATCTCAAACCAGGTTAAGCAGCCGCTCGAAGGTTTGAAAGTGGTTTGCTATTATGGGTGCTTGCTTACGAGGCCTTCGCAAGTTACAAATGCCGAGCATCCCGAGTACCCGGTCGGTATGGATAATTTGATGAGAGCACTTGGCGCTGAGTCGCTCGATTGGTCCCATAAGACCGAGTGCTGCGGAGCATCCCTGGTAGTTACTCAGACTCCGGTAGCGCTTAGATTGATCGAAGACATCCTGGAAAATGCCAAAAAGGTTGGAGCGGAAGCGATAGTCGTTGCCTGTCCCATGTGTCATGGGAATCTGGATACGCGGCAGGCGGAAATTTCGGCCAAGGGTAAGAGGTATTCTTTGCCTATCTTGTACTTTACGCAGCTTATGGGATTGGCGATGGGCATCGATTCAAACAAGTTGAGCCTTAAGACTCATCTGGTAACACCTTTGCCTCTGTTGAAGAGAAAGAAGGTTTTGGAATAGACAGAACAGCCGCAAGTTTGCCAAAATTCAGTAGTTGCCTGATAAGAAAGAAAGTAGGGAAGATCACGATGTGCAGCATCTTAGTTTTGAACTCTTTTCAATCGCAGGAGCTCCCTCGCTGGTTGGTTGAGAAAATCCCGCCGGCTAAGGATAAAGAGAAGTTAAGAAAAAAAATTGTTCAAACGGAAGCGAAGGTTCTTTGCGAAACCGTAAATTGCCCCAATCTGCTGGAGTGCTACTCAAAAGGAGTCATGGCTTTCCGGATATTGGGCGACGTATGCTCTCGCAAGTGCAGTTTTTGTTCGGTTTCCGACGGACTTCCTGAAAAAGTGGACGAGACTGAGATTGAAAAGATAGCAAAATCAATCAGGCAGTTAGGTCTGAAAAAGGTTGTATTGATCTCGCCGCCTCGCGATGATCTCATTTTCGGGGGAGCCGGCTTTTTTAGCCGGGCAATCCGGTATCTAAAAGATGAACTTGGTGTTAAAATAGAAGCCCAAGTGCCGGATTTCAAGGGCTCCAAAGAGGCCATTAAGAAAGTGGTCGATGCGAAGCCGGATGTAATCAATCACAGTTTGGAGACAGTGCCGAAACTCTACCCGATCGTCTGTCCCAAAGCCGATTATAGCCGGTCTCTTGAGCTCTTGGCCGAAGTAAAAGAACTTGATTCAAGCATCACCACAAAATCAGGATTCATGCTCGGCCTCGGCGAGACTGATGATGACGTTCTGAAAGTAATGGAGGATTTGAGGCAGGTTAGATGTGACCTGCTCACCATCGGGCAGTACATCAGTCCTTCCGACAATTACTTCCCGGTTCATGGTTTCGTGCTTCCCAATCAATTCAAAGAATGGGAAGCCGTGGCGAGGGGCATGGGTTTTAAAGGAATTGCGTCCGCCCCGCTTGTGAGAAGTTCGTACCAGATCACCGAGGAAAGACTTGTAAGCTGAGAAGGACCGATAAGCGATAGAGTCAAATCAGTCAACCAGTCGCTACGCTCCTGGGCCGAAGGCCGGTTACTAGCGAAGGGGCTGACCTTTGCCTTTATTATCGCTAGTCGCTCGTCGAAAGTCGCTGATCGAAGAGCTTGCTACTAGAACACTGCAGGTAAAAGCATAGAGCTTGAAAAAAGACTTGGAAATGGGAGGAATAAAACATGATCATTATCGGGGAAAAAATTAATGTTAGGGCCAAAGCAATCGGCCAGGCGATGCAAGACAGGGATCCAAAGCCTATTCAAGAGATGGCAAAGGTGCAAGTTGCGGGCGGCGCCGACTATTTGGACGTGAACGTTGGGCCGGCCACGAAGAACGGGCCTGAGTTGATGGAGTGGCTGGTAAAAGTCATCCAGGAAGTGGTCGATATTCCGCTCTCTCTGGATACGGGAAATGCCGAAGCCATTGAAGCCGGCCTAAAGGTGCACAAAGGCAGAGCCCTAATCAATTCAATTTCGGCCGAGAAAACTCGTCTTGAGCAGATGCTTCCCTTGGTCAAAAAATATGACGCCAATGTGATCGGTCTAGCATTAAGTGACGCCGGAATTCCCCGAGACGCGAACGAAAGAGTTGCCGCCGCTGTGGATGTTGTCACGGCGCTGACGATGGAGGGCATATCTCTTGACCGGCTGTTTTTGGATCCGATTGTGACGCCTATTTGTTTCTCTCAGAAAGACGCGATGGAGATCGTAGAGGCGATCAAATTGTTCAAGCAGTTAAATGACCCTCCGATCAAGACCGTTGTGGGCTTGAGCAACGTTTATAACGGCTGCCCCGAAGAAGTCAAGGGAGTCATCGGACGTACTTTCTTTGCATTGCTTGCGGCGGTCGGTCTTGATGCAGCGATCGCCGATCCTCTTGAAAAAGAATTCATGGATGTAGTAAAAACCATGAAAGTATTTAACAATGACATCCTATATTGCCATTCATATTTGGAACAATAAGAGCCGTCGAACGATGAACGTCGAAGGACGAACGAAAAAAGAGAACTCCGTCGAGTGCTGAAGGACGAACGTCGAAGGAAAAAAAGATGAGAGCCGAGAAACCGCAGCTGGTGGTTTCAGCCTGAGACATATGGGTTCGACGTTGGACGTACGACATTCGACTTTCGACGAGGAATCTGGAGCAGACTATGAAAGTATGCGAGAGAATATCCAAAGAACCAAATGAGTTGGAAGAGCTGGACTTGACCAAGCTTGGCAAAATCTTGGACAAATACAAAGATCAAGTCGGGGCTCTCATTCCTGTTTTACAGGAAACTCAAAAGACCTACGGCTATCTGACTGAAGAGATTTTGGAAAAAATAGCGACTGATTCTGATGTGCCTTTGAGCCAGGTATATGGCGTGTGCACATTTTACTCGCAGTTTAAGCTTGCACCGCACGGACAATATGTCATCAGGATGTGTCACGGAACAGCTTGTTACGTTAACGGCGCCAAGGGTGTCACGGACAGCATCGCTGACAAGCTTGACATAAATGAAGGAGAGACCACAGAAGACCGTTTGTTTACCTTGGAGACTGTGGCGTGCCTTGGCGCTTGTGGTCTAGCGCCGGTTATGATGATCAACGACGAGACATTCGGTCGGCTAAGTTCCCAGAAGGCACTAAAGATTGTCCGAAAAATCAAGAAAGAGGGCTCAAAAAAGGGTGATTGACAATAGCTAAGACAAAGCTGAGCAGCAAGGGCAAGAAAAAGGTACTTGTATGCAAAGGCACAGGTTGTATGCTTTCCGGCACTCAAAAAGTCATCGATGCATTTCACGCGGAGCTGAGGGAGGCAAACCTCCAGGACATTGAAGTTATTGAAAGCGGTTGTCATGGCTTCTGCAGCCAAGGGCCGATTGTCGTTGTCAAACCGGAAGAGGTATTTTATCCACAAGTTAAAACAGAACACGTCCCCCGCATTGTGCATGAGCATCTGGGGCAAGGCAATCATGTGCTGGATTTTCTCTTCGTTGATCCACTGAACGGAAAGAAAATCCCCTACTACAAAGACATCAGTTTCTATAAGAAACAAACACGCATTGTCCTACGCAACTGTGGATCGATTGAACCGGAGAAGATTGAGGATTATCTGGAAAGAGATGGCTACGAAGCTTTGCGCCGAGTGCTTTCGACCCAGCCGGAGGAAGTAATTGATGAGATAAAGAAGTCGGGTCTTCGCGGCCGCGGCGGCGCGGGTTTCTCTACCGGGCTTAAGTGGGAACTTACGAGAAAAGCACCAGGGGAAAAGAAATATATTATTTGCAATGCAGATGAAGGTGATCCAGGCGCTTTTATGGATAGGAGTGTGCTGGAAGGAGATCCCCATAGTGTCTTAGAAGGCATGGTTATCGCGGCTTATGCCATTGGTTCTGATGAAGGCTACATCTATGTGAGAGCCGAGTATCCCTTGGCTGTCAGACGGCTGCAAATCGCTATAAAACAAGCCAGAAGCAAGGGCTTTCTGGGCAAGGATATTTTGGGGACTTCGTTTAACTTTGATATCAAAATTAAACAAGGGGCAGGGGCCTTTGTCTGCGGTGAAGAAACTGCACTAATGTTGTCAATAGAGGGCGAGCGAGGAATGCCTAGGCTCAGGCCTCCTTATCCTGCCAATTCAGGTCTTTGGGGTATGCCCACGAACATCAATAACGTTGAGACTTTTGCCAACGTTTCTTGGATCATTTTGAACGGAGCAAACAAATATAACTCAATTGGCACGGAGAACAGCAAGGGAACAAAAATATTTGCGGTTACCGGAAAAGTCAAAAATAGCGGCCTGGTAGAAGTACCGATGGGCACGACTCTAAGAGAAATTATCTTTGGCGTATGTGGTGGTATTAAGGATGACGGAGAATTTAAGGCTGTCCAGATGGGAGGCCCTACCGGCGGCTGCTTGCCCGAAGATCTGCTGGATACTCCAATTGATTATGAATCGATGATGAAAACCGGTGCTGTCGTCGGTTCCGGTGGGCTGGTTGTGGCCGATTCTTCGACTTGCATGGTTGATTTGGCCAAGTACTTTCTGAACTTTGCCCAGAATGAGTCCTGTGGCAAGTGTGTGCCTTGCCGCTTGGGAACCAGGGCAATGCTTGACATACTTACCCGTATTACTCGCGGGCAGGGCAATGATGAAGATATCGATTTACTGAAGACTCTGGCCAGAGACGTAAAAGCGGCTTCTTTATGTGCCCTCGGCGGGACCGCGCCTAATCCGGTACTTACAACCTTGAAGTACTTCGAAGACGAATATGAAATGCATATCAGAGAACGCAGATGTCAAGCGGGAGTTTGCGAAGACCTGACATTAATTGCGATTAAAGATAGTCTTTGCCAGGGTTGCGGCATTTGTATTAAGCATTGTCCGGTTGAAGCCATCAGCGGCCAGAAGAAAGCAGTACATGAAATCGACGTTGATAAGTGCATAAAGTGCGGCATATGCATTACAAATTGTCCTTTTGACGCAATTTATAGGATGTAGAAGGACCAATGCAAAATGCAAAATGCAAAATGCAAAATGAAACCCAAGGTCCCAGCTTAAGGTGGTTGCTGTTGCGAGCCCGGGAGAAGCAGATTCGTGCAGACGGAGTCATTGCGAGCCCCGGTCTTGGCGGGGCGCGGCAATCTCGATTGGCAGCTAGCCTTTAGGGCTTTTGCATTTTGAAATTTGCAATTTGACTTTTGAAATTTGCAGTAAGGGGTGTGAACTGTGAAAGTAAGAGACGTAATGACAAAAGGTGTGGTTTCGATCTCACCGGCGGCTTCAGCATATGAAGCGGCCAAGAAGATGAGGGATGAGAACATAGGATCTCTCCTGGTAATAGACGGCAAGAAGTTGCTGGGGATTGTGACCGACAAACTGGTAACACTTTCGGTCGTTGCCGAAGGACTGGATTCAAAAGAGACAAAAGTAGAGGATTTTATGTACGAGAGCGAAGTGTCTCTCTTTCCCGACATGGATCTAAAAAAGGCGGCAATGGTTCTTGAGGAGCTTGAGATAAGGTATCTTCCGGTAGTGGAGAATGAAAAAGTAGTGGGTATACTCTCCGTCTCCGACATAGCCAACTTTGTAGAGCATTTCATGGATTGCATCTTTGCTGAATTGGGTGTTAGGGCCAGAGAACGACGAGGAACGTAGGACGTCCGATGTCCAAGGTGGCGTAGCCGCAAAGCTTGCTTTGCCTATTCAGAGCAAGCTCTGAATTGAGTCAAAGTAGCGTCCGGGCTTAGCTTGCCCGTATGGGTCCCCGACACCAAAAAAAGCGGAGGATGAACCTCCGCGCTACTGGAGTAGCTTTCTAACGTTGCTAATCGGAAATCGAATTTTGTGGGTGAAAGCAATGTCTGAGATCAACCTAACAATAAACGACAAAAACATAACGGCTGGGGCCGACCGGACCATCCTGGAGGTTGCGCAGGAGAACGGCATCTTTATTCCTACGCTCTGTCATGACCCGAGGCTTAAGCCGTATGGGGCCTGCAGGGTTTGCCTGGTTGAAGTGGAAGGCGCTCGAGGTCCGGTTCCGTCTTGCGCAACCAAGATTTCCGAGGGCATGATAGTCCGAACCGATACAGTTACACTCCACGAGATCAGAAAAACGATTATTGAATTGCTGCTTGCCAGCCATCCAATGGAGTGTCTGACATGTCAAAGTGGAGGCAACTGTGCTCTTCAAGACCTGGCTTATATGTTCGGAGTCGAAGAGCCTAGATTTAAAGGGGAGCCGAGAAAATACGTTGTGGAGGACTACAATCCTGTAATAGAGCGGGACCACCGCAAGTGTATTCTTTGCGGACGATGCGTCCGCATCTGCGATGAGGTTATGGGGATAAGGGTCTGGGGTTTTGCCAATCGGGGCTTTGATGCTATAGCAACAACTCCTTACGACCGCTCTCTTTTTAGCACGAAATGTGTCTTCTGCGGGCAATGCGTCTCCTCCTGTCCGACCGGCGCTTTAATCGAGAAACTAAGTAAATACAAAGGGCGGATCTGGGAGACGGAGCAAACCGTTACAGTCTGTCCTTATTGCGGTGTGGGCTGCGAAATTAAACTCCAAACGAAAAATGGCCAAGTAATTGGCGTGACTGCCGATGTTGGCCGTGGAGTAAACAACGGCAACCTCTGCGTTAAGGGAAGATTCGGCTTCGGATTCGTCAATCATCCCGACAGACTGAAGAACCCGCTCATCAAAAAGCGTGGAAAATTGGTCGAGGCTTCCTGGGAAGAGGTCATCGAGACCGTCGGAAAAAAACTGGCGAAGATCAAGGAAAAACACGGGCCTGATGCCATCGCTGCACTGAGCTCCGCCAAATGTACCAATGAAGAGAATTACCTGATGCAAAAGCTCATGCGAGCGGCCATCGGAACGAACAATATCGATCACTGCGCCCGTTTGTGACACGCTTCCACCGTAGCCGGGCTGGCTGCAGCGTTTGGAAGCGGAGCTATGACAAACTCAATCGCCGACATTGACAAGGCGAACACGATTTTCGTCATCGGTTCAAACACAACCGAGGCGCATCCTATTATCGCTCTTCCGATCATCAAGGCTGCGCGAAGCGGAGCTCACCTCATAGTAGCCGATCCAAGAAAAATTGACCTGGTGGACTATGCTGAAGTCTGGCTAAGACAAAGGCCAGGAACCGATATTGCGCTGCTAAACGGCCTTATGAATGTGATTATTAAGGAAAACCTGATTGATAAGGAGTTCATAAAAGAGCGGACGGAAAACTTCGATGAGCTAAAGAAAGTTGTTTCAGCATACACACCGGACAAAGTCGAAAAAATCACGGGCGTTCCCGCTGCGGACATCCGGAAGGCGGCAAGGTTGTATGCGGGAGCAAAACCGGCGTCAATCTTCTATTCGATGGGTATTACCCAGCACTCAAAGGGAACGGCAAATGTCTTTAGCATCGCGAATCTTGCTATGATGACCGGAAACATCGGCAAACCCGGTTCCGGCGTAAATCCTCTTCGCGGTCAAAATAATGTTCAGGGTGCCTGTGACATGGGAGCCTTGCCGAATGTCTTTACCGGTTATCAGAGCGTGTCAGATCCTCAAATCCGGGAAAAATTTGAGGCTGTCTGGAAGGTCAAGTTGCCGGAAAAACCGGGTTTGACCCTCATGGAGATGATGAACGCGGCCTTCGACGGCAAGGTTAAAGCCATGTACATACTGGGTGAGAACCCTGTCTTGACCGATGCCGACGCCAATCATGTTGAAGAAGCGCTCAAGTCGCTTGATTTTCTGGTTGTCCAGGATATCTTTCTGACCGAGACCGCCCGGCTGGCCGACGTTGTTCTACCGGGAGTGACTTTTGCGGAGAAGAACGGGACTTTCACAAATACCGAAAGAAGAGTTCAAAGAGTAAGAAAGGCGATCGCTCCGCTTGACAACTCCAGGTTTGATTGGAGAATCATTTGCGAGCTTGCAAGGGCTTTGGGTTATGATATGGACTATACTTCGCCGGCCCAGGTCATGAAAGAAATAGCCTCTCTTACTCCCATATACGGCGGAATCAGCTATGATCGCATAGGCAAAGCAGGATTGCAGTGGCCTTGTCCTACACCCGGACATCCGGGCACATCCATTTTGCATGTCGAAAAATTCTCAAGGGGCAAAGGAAGATTTAATCCGGTTGAGCATAGCGAAGCCGTTGAGCAGCCTGATAAGGATTTCCCCCTTGTCCTCACAACGGGAAGATGGCTTTATCAATATCACACAGGTTCGATGAGCCGGCGCTCAAGCCTTGAGGACATAAGCCATCATCCGGCGGTTGAGATCAATCCGGCTGATGCAAAGAAATATAAGATCAAAGATGGTGATGAGGTAGAGCTTGCTTCAAGGCGGGGAAAGATTAGACTAAAGGCTTGTGTTGCTGATAGATCGCCCAAGGGGGTTGTCTTCGTGCCTTTTCACTTTGCTGAGTCACCTGTTAATCAACTTACTATCGCCGCGCTGGATCCAATTGCAAAAATTCCCGAGCTGAAAGTCTGCGCCGTCAAGATTAGGAAGCTCGTAGCTCGGGGCTCGTAGTTCGAAGCTCGCGGGTCGAGAACCGAGAACCGTAAGTCTGCTGCCGGTTGTCAGTTTCCAGTTGCCAGGAAAATCAAGACCATAACCCAAGACCCACGACGCAGGACTGGAGAACCAAAACTGAGACCCAGAACCAAAAACCGAGAACCGAACACCGCAAACCGAGAACCGACTTTGGACCTTGGACATTGGACCTCGGACATTCCCCCAAACTTTTGCGTGAAACTTGGCTGGAATTTAGATAAAATAAAAGAAAGACATAGTTTGATCAAAACTCTATTTTTCGCCTTCCGAATCATTACAATCCCGGCAAAATACGTTTAGGAGTGATGTTTTTGCCAAGAATTTCGCTGATTATCACCGCTTTTAATGCAGAAGAATACCTTAAAGAAACCCTCGAGAATGTCTTCCGCGCCCTTCATTTCTATCAGGGAAAGATGGGACACGATGTTGAGATCATCGTGGCGGACTGTGGTTCCACTGACAAAACCGTGGGAGTTGTCGAGGAATATAACGTAAAAGTGGTTCCGTGTACCGGGAAGAGACAACTGAGCGCAGCCCGGAATGCAGGTGCAAAGATCGCCAAGGGAAGATATCTTGCGTTTCTTGATGCCGGTAGTCTGGTGAGTGAGAATATCTTTTGTATTGTTGATTACTATCTGAGCTCCGAGCGAGTTGTCGGCGGCGGAACAATAATGTATCCCGATAGCCCAAGTTTCTTTCTTAACTGGGGTTTTGCCATTCTGATGTTCTTGCAGAGACTAATGAAGATTAGCGGCGGCTTTGTCTATTGCCTGCGGAGTGCTTTTGAAGTCGCGGGAGGTTTCAACGAAACCCTGTGGGCTCTTGACGACTTGGAATTGGTCCGCCGTTTTAGGGAAATAGGTAGGAAAGAGGGCAAGCTGGTCATTCGCATCGAAGACGGCTTCGTCCTAACCCGTTTCCAGGTGTTCGATCGAATCAAGGTCGGCAATTTCTTGCACTTTCTTTTTGGCTTTATGCTTCCGACTGTTTTCAAGTTCGTTTTCTATCCCGAGGACAAGTTGAGGAAGTTTCTTCAGAACAAAGAGTTCTGGTTCAAATACTACTACGGTCCCCAAGACGCCTCTTAGCTTGATTCCAGCCGCAAAATGCCTGCCTCCGGCGATTCGGCACAGACAGCGCTTTTCAAAGACCGCTTTTTCTTGTCTACAATTGCAGGTTTTGGTAGGATTAGATGTATCAATCTGCCGATTGAGGGATCCCAATGCAAAATGCAAAATGCAAATTTCAAAATGCAAAATGCAAATTTTTGAAACCATAGGACAAAAAGCATTTTGACTTTTTCATCTTGCAGTCTGGACTTGCATTGAGGTCAATGCACCTAGTTTCGAATAGGACTAACAGTGGCGCATTTACAAGAAAAGGCCTCTTTTGGAACGTCGGTTGTTTCGAGAGCAAAGGCTTCTCCGTGGGTTAGGATATCCAAACCGTTCAAACATCAGACGATGGTCTATCCGTTTCTCTTAGGAACCGTCTTGGCCTGGTTTGAACTCCGAAGCTTGAATTTGGCGGTTTTTTTGATATCCTTAGTTGCCGTACTTTTGATGGTTGAGGCATCCTACGTCTCCAACGAATATTTCGATTTCGAGACGGACAAGGAGAATGCGAGCAGGATTACCGGGGGAAGTAAGGTATTGGTCGAGGGCTCATTGACCAAGAGGCACGCCCGCAATCTTGCCATCGCGAGTTTCTTGCTCGCCTTGCCGTTGGGCGTCGTGCTACAGTTCTATTTTAAGACCGGTGTATGGACGCTTCCTTTGGGGCTTACCGGAATGCTTATCGCCTATGCCTATTCCGGGGACCCTTTCCGGCTGTCTTACAGAGGATTGGGCGAGGTTTCGCTGGCAATCAACAATAGCTGGACGCCGATCTTTGCCGGATACTATCTGCAGACTCATCATTTCGGCTGGCTTCCGACGATTGTGAGCCTGCCCTATATAGTGGGTGTTTTCGGCCAGAAATTGCTAAGGGAATTTCCGGACGTTGAGGCGGATAGAGCCGCAAATCGAAAAAATTTGCTTGTTATTTTCGGTCGCGAAAAAATGGCGCCGGTTTACAGCTTTCTGATAATTTTAATGTTTCTTTTATTCATCCCTTTCTTTTTTGTGGGGGTGCGCAGAGCCGGTCTGGTTCTTCTCACGCTTCCCATGTATTTCTTCGCCAAGAATTTCGCGGCTATGAAAAGGGGAGACTGGAAAAGAGAGGAAGGTTTGAAGTTCCTTAACGGAAACGGTTTTTTTGCGATGTTCTTGATACCCTTGTCAATGATGGGAGTTTTTATTCTAGGAGGAATTTGAGATGGAAGGTAGTGTCGTGCTAAGAGACACCAGGCTTTTTCAAAACGATGCTGTGGGCACGGGGTGTTTCAGTTATTTACCGGGAGAAGTGGTCTGGGCGGTGACCAATGCCTGCAATCTTAAATGCAAACACTGCATGTTGGATTCGGGTCAAAAAGACCCAGATGAGCTCAATACCGAAGAAGGCAAGCGGCTGATAGATGACGCAGCGAAGCTTGGCGGAGTGAAGTTTGCCTTCACCGGCGGAGAACCGCTGATGAGAAAGGATATTTTTGAGCTCATAGAATACGCAAACACCACGGACATTCAAGTTTGCATGGCGACCAACGGGACTTTGATGACCGAGCAGATGGCTCAACGTCTCAAAGGCACCGGCCTCTATAGCTTTGGAATGAGCATTGACGGGGTGGGAGCAAAACACGATGAGTTTAGGGGACAAGACGGGACATTTGATTTGGCCATGAGGGGTTTTGAAGCAGCCCGGAAAGCCGGTCTCAGATTTCAATTCCACACGACGGTAGCCAAACACAACATTGATGACATGCCAAGGATCATTGATTTGGCCGAGGAGCTGGACATTTATCGAATCTATTTGGTTCATCTTATCACGATCGGCAGGGGCGTTAACGAGCCCGACATTAGCAAAGATGAATGCAAGCAGCTCTGCGACTATGTGATCGAGCGGCAGCAGACCACGAACGTTTGGCTCAAACCGATTTGCAATCCGCAATTTTGGATCTACCTTAGGTCCAAAACGGACTTGGATTTTGATATTACGGGCTGCACAGCGGGCATAACAAGATTTCACATCTTCCCGAATGGCGATGTCACCCCATGTGCTTACCTTCCGGTTGCAGCCGGCAACCTGCGCGAGCAGAGTTTTTACGAGATCTACAAGAATTCCGAGGTGTTTAAGAATTTGCGCAACCGCGATCTTAAAGGCAAGTGCGGCTCGTGCGCGGACAAGACAATCTGCGGCGGTTGTAGATCAAGGGCAAATGCCAAATACGGTGACTACCTGGCCGAAGACCCATTGTGCTTCGTGAAGTAGTAAAGGCTGTCGAAGGACGAACGACGAACGTCAAATGAAGGTAAGATCGACGAACGCTGAACGACCAACGTCGAACGGAAAAGAATCAACGAACGGCCAACGTTGAACGTCGAAGGAATGGCAAAAGCGACAGCCAACCAAAGCAAGAGAAGAGATTTGCTTTCGACATACGGCCTTCGACGTTGGAACGTGCCTTTTGCGTTCGACTTCCGACTTCCGACAATTCTTTCTGAACAAAAGTGAGGACATATGGACGTTAAATTTGCGATAACTAGAAAATGTAATCTAAGGTGCAGGCACTGCCACTACAGCGCCGGCACGTCCGCGCCTGAAGAGTTGACGAATGAAGAGGCTAGAGATGTCATCGACCAGGTTGCCGGTTTGTGGGATGAGGTCAAACTGACGCTTACGGGAGGCGAAGCCCTTCTAAGGGATGACTTTTTCGACCTCGCCTCTTATGCTTCGCAAAAAGTCCCCCACGTTGATCTGGCATCAAACGGGACTACAATCAAAAACAGCACGGCGGAGAAATTGAGGGAAGCCGGTGTCAAACAGGTAATAATCGGTCTTGACGGGGTCGGAGAGGCCCATGACAACATCAGGGGTGAGGGCTCGTTCATCAAAGCGGTTGAAGGGGCAAAGGCCGCGAAAGATGCCGGTCTTGATCTGCTCATCAGCCACTGCATCACAACCGAAAATGCCCATGATTTCAAAGATGTTTTCAGTCTGGCCAACGATCTGGGAGCGAAAACCTGCATCACCTTTCATTATATATCTCTGGGACGGGGAGTTGAGGATCTTCCCGATGCCGAGCCAAACGGATTTTTTGCTGAAAACCTCATGGAACTCTATAAAGAACAGCAGAAATACAAAAATATTGAGATATGCACGACCACTGGCTCACAATACTGGGTTGTTTTGAGAAGAATGAACGATCAGGGATTAGACATGCCCGGATTCTTTAACCGCGTGCTCCCTGGTTGCCGGGCCGGGAAGGGTATTCTGAGTATTAGAGACAATGGAGACGTTATGCCTTGCCCGCTTCTTCAATTGACCGTCGGCAACTTGAGAGAATCAAGCCTGGCTGAGATCATGCAGACAAAGACAATCTGCGAACTAAGCGAACATGAGAACATCAAAGGCAAGTGCAAAGAATGCAAACACAACGACATTTGCGGAGGCTGCCGGGTCAGGGCCTACGGATATTCCGGCGACTACCTAGCCGAAGACCCGTTATGCAGCGACTTCTTTTTCGAACAAGCTTGATTCGGTGCGGGTAGCCGAGGTTTAGCCAGCTTTTGCCGGGCTAAACTGCATAAAGTCAAAATGCAAATTGCAAAATGAAAAAGTCAAAATGTTCTTTGCTTTGTGGTTTTCAAATTTTGCATTTTGCACTTTGAAGTTTGCATTTTGCATTGAGACTCAATCGGTGAATGCTTGACTACTTTGAGTTGATCGCTAATCGAAAACCCAAAAAGGAGTAATTCTAAAACTTGCAAGTATCCTCCACTGCGAGCCAAGCCTTATACCAGGCATTAAAGAAGGTTGGCGTCGATTTTGTCGTTACTTTCCCCTGCAACTGGACGAGTATCCTAATAGACTTTGTCGCCGGCGACTCTGATATTGTTCATATCCCTGTA
>Ga0214473_10003192_pt1 | contig 19952 bp, 17 predicted proteins | sample RVTome_7_FD_203509 | JGI IMG/M metagenome (GOLD analysis project Ga0214473, IMG submission 203509) | Soil microbial communities from uranium-contaminated site in the Upper Colorado River Basin, Wyoming, United States - RVT98D197 | ecosystem: Environmental > Terrestrial > Soil > Contaminated >... | reverse complement strand
GTGATCGCCTCGGGATAAAGCCCCTGTACGTGTACGATGGCCCGGAAGGGGTGGTCTTCGGATCTGAGCTGAAGGCTGTGATCGAGGCCCCCTGGGTACCCGTGGAGTGGGACCTCGAGGCGCTCGATGACTTCATGACGTATGAATATGTTCCCGCGCCCCGCAGCTTCGTGCGTGCGGTGCGCAAGGTTCCGGCCGGGACCACGTTGCTCTTCGACCGTTCGAACGCTACGACAAAGGCTGAGCGCTACTGGTATCCGAAGGCGGTAGGCCCAGCGCCCCCCTCCTTCGAGGAAGCAGCCCGGGAGCTTCGCTGCCGCTTGCAGACCTCCGTGCGGCGCCGCTTGATGGCGGATGTCCCGCTGGGGGCGTTTCTCTCGGGGGGCATCGATTCAAGCATCATCGTGGCGCTCATGAGCGGGGAGACCCCTGGCCGGGTGCGATCCTTCTCTTTGGGGTTCGCCGATCGCTCGTACAATGAGCTGCCGTTCTCAGCCCTGGTCGCGGAGCGCTTCGGCACCTCCCACTCCCAGAAGCTCGTCACTCCCGAAGTAGTGAAAATGGCCGATCAGGTGGCGCACTACTTCGACGAACCCTTTGCCGACGTATCTGTTTTCCCCACTCTGATGATTTCCGAGTGGGCTCGCCGCGACGTGACTGTAGCCTTGTCGGGAGACGGAGGAGACGAGCTTTTTGCGGGTTACGACCACTACCGGGCTCAGCGTTGGGCTGCCCGTCTGGGAGCCGTGACCAGCACAGGAGTCTGGAGGGCGGTCGACCGCATGCTGGAGGCTTTGCCACCCACAGCGGCAAAGAAGGGGTTGATCAACAAGGCCAAGCGCTTCGCCGAAGGGCTTCGGCGCCCCGCCGATCTGGAGCATGCGCGCTGGCTCACCTTTTGGGATGGGGCCAGTCGCCAGGCGCTCTACGAACCGGCGTGCCTGCAGTCGATCCAGGATCGTGACCCGTTCGCCTACTACCGCGAACGCCTGTCGGAGGCACGGGCGCGCGGATACAGCGGTCTACAGGGGCAACTCTACGCCGACATCACTGGTTATCTTGCGGACGATATCCTCGTGAAGCTCGATCGGATGTCCATGGCCGTGTCCCTGGAAGCTCGGGTTCCCTTCCTCGATCACGAGGTCGTCGAGCTTGCCATGGCTATCCCGGGGGAGTGGAAGCTGAGGGGAGGAACGACCAAGGCCGTTCTCAGACACGCCTTCAGAGACCTGCTCCCCGCTGAGATCCAGCAGCGCGGCAAGGAGGGCTTCAGCATCCCAATGAAAAACTGGCTGCGCGGTCCTCTGAGCGGTCTGCTCCAGGATCTGCTCAGCGAACACCGTGTGCGCGAGCGCGGTTGGTTCAGGCCGGCCGCTATCCGAGCGCTCATTGACGAGCACCTCTCAGGACGTGAGAATCACGCCCACCGGCTCTGGTGTCTGATGACACTCGAGCTGGCCTTGGACGCTCTAGCCGGGCGGAAGCAGCAGCGCGCGCTCGCTGTCCAGGGTATCGCCGATTAGGCCGTGCCCGAGAGCTTGGTGAGAGTTGTGGAGGAGGCGGTGAGCATCTCAGGAGCATCCGGTCACGGCTCGGTCGCCGACTCCCACTCGCTGGTGGAACAGATTCGGCACTACTGGAATACGCGCATTCACGACCTTGAAATGGCCAAGAGTCCTACCGGCAGCGCGGCCTTCTTCGAAGAGCTGGATGCGTATCGCTACGAAAAGCTTAATTATCTGCCGCACAGTGTGGATTTCGGCGGGTACCGCGGACGACGCGTTCTGGAGATCGGCTGTGGGATCGGCACGGATCTGGTCCGCTTCGCGCGGGGGGGAGCGCTGGTCACCGGCGTCGATGTTTCACAAGCCGCTATCGACCTGGCACGCCGAAACTTCGAGTGCGCCGGTCTGCCGGCGGAGCTGCGAGTCGCCGATGGCTGCTGGCTGCCCTACGCAGGCGGTCACTTCGATCTCGTGTACTGCCACGGAGTTCTGCAGTATGCGGCGGATCCCGGTGGCATGGTTCGGGAAGCGCATCGCGTGTTGGCTAGGAAGGGAACGGCGATTTTCATGGTCTACAATCGGCGCTCTTGGCTGGCGTGGATGTCGCGGAACTTGGGTGTCCAGCTCGAGCACTCCGATGCTCCGGCTTTCCAGCTCTTCACTATCGCGGAGTTCGATGCACTGCTAGCGATCTTCCCACGGCGGCAGATCGTGCCGGAACGCTTCCCGGTGCGAAGTAGACTGCACGGTGGATTAAAGGGGGCGCTGTACAACCGCGCCTTCGTGCAGGCCTTCCAGCTCCTGCCACGCGACTGGGTTAGGCGCTTCGGCTGGCACCTGATGGCGTTCTGCAGTAAGGAATGAGGCGGTCCGGCCCCTTCCCTGTCCCGTGGGAAACTTTACAAGCGCATGGAGATCCTGCTTACAGGTGCCTCCGGATTCACGGGCTTGAACCTGGCGGGCGAGCTCGTCCGTCGAGGCCATCACGTCCATGCACTGGTGAGGGCGACTAGTCGTGTGGAGAGTCTGCGGCGGATGGGGATAGCCTTGCGCGGCGGCGATCTCGGTGATCCCCTCTCGATCGAGAGGGCTGTCGATGGCATGGAGGCTATCTATCATATTGCCGCTTCCTATCGCGAGGCCAGACTTCCCGATTCAGAGTACTACAAAGTCAACGTTCTTGGGACGCGGCATCTGCTCAGCGCCGCGAAGCGCCAGGGGGTCAGCCGCTTTGTCCACTGCAGCACCGTAGGAGTACATGGACATGTAAAGAACCCTCTGGCGAACGAGGAGGCCCCGTTGAACCCCGGGGATTACTACCAGCAGACGAAGCTCGAGGGCGAGCGTGTGGTTCGGGAGTACATGAGTTCGGGCTTGCCGGCAGTGATCTTCAGGCCGGTGGGGATCTATGGTCCCGGCGACCGGAGATTCCTGAAGCTTTTCCGCGCGATCGAGCGCGGCACCTTCATTATGTTCGGTAGCGGTAACGTTCTCTATCATCTGACCTATATCGATGATCTGGTGCGCGGCATCATCGCCTGCGGCGAGAGCGATAGGGCTCTGGGCAAGACCTACATCATCGCAGGCGAGAAGCCGGTGACCTTGAACGAGCTGGTAAGACTCATCGCCACCACACTTGGAGTCAGGCCGCCGCGCGTGCACCTTCCTTTCTGGCTGCTCTGGGGAGCCTCTGCTCTGTGCGAGGCGCTCTGCCGCCCTCTCGGAGTCCGTCCGCCCCTCTTCCGGCGTCGAGCCGAGTTCTTCCGGAGCGACCGCGCCTTCGATACCTCCAAGATCGAGCGGGAGATCGGCTTTAGGCCAATGATAGGCTTGCAGGAGGGCCTGAGCCGCACTGCCAACTGGTATCGGGCTGAGGCGCTCCTATAGAGAGTCAAGAACCGTGGCGCGCAAGCAACTTCTGTACCTATCAGTTTACGATCCTCACGTCCCGCTGGCCGGCGCCGGAATCCGCGGCCGAGAATTCGCGAACCATCTTGCCGAACACTTCGACGTAGATCTGATCTATATGGGCGGTTCAGGCCAGCCCCCGGCGGCGTGATGTCGGCGCAGTTTTCGTCCAGGCTGCAAGGGGACCCTGCTCTGCGGAAAGTAAGGCATAGAGCTTTACCGAGACGCGATGGACGCGTTGATGGAGAGAGTTCTGGAGCTAGTATCGCGCCGGCACCTGAGAGCGGTGATCCGCTTCATCGATTAGGACCCTGCCAGAGGAACCGACCTTAGAATCTGGATTTCAGCATGTCTGTCGAGGCATTCACAGGCCGGAAAAACTTAGCGAGTCTGATAGGTAGGTTAAACGGTTGACAGGCAGCCTCCGTGAGTTGCTGGAGATGGTGGGGGCGTACTGGAGAGGGATTTACCCGCCATTCGCTTATTCCGCCAAGCCCTGTACCGACTACTTTCCGGTGTTCTTCTACCACCAAGCCAGGAAAGAGGAATTTGATACACATCTTCGATACCTGCTGGACAATGGCTACGAGGCGGTGACGGGCGACGAGGTAGTGAAGAGACTGGGGGGACAGGTGCTGCGCCGGACGCATGAGGTGATGCTGACGTTCGATGACGGATTGGCTTCCTTGTATGAAGAGGCCTTCCCGCTCCTGGTTCAGTACCGTATGCGTGCGGTGGCTTACATTGTGCCAGCCTGGATCGGGCAACCCGGGTTCTTGACCTGGGACCAAGTGCGCAAGATGCACGAATCCGGCCACGTCGACTTCCAGTCGCATTCCAATGCGCACAACCGAATAGTGAGCTATCTGGAAGTGCGCGACATATGGCTTCGGAGAACGCCTGCTGACTTGCCCTGGGGACTGCCTGGGATCGAAAGGTGGTACCTCGAGCGGCCTCGGGAGTGGTTGCCTATCCTTTCTGGAGCGTCCCTCTTTGAGGACGTTCCGGCCAAAATAATGCCGGCGGAATTCTGGAATGAATGTTTGGAGATCGGCCTGTCCAAGGAAGTCAACGGGCAGGCCCTCAAGGAGCATGCGCGGCGGGCTCTCGAACTGCACAGGGTTGGGGTGATTGAGGAACTGCCTGCTGACCGGTTCCTGCGGATGAAGCGTAGCCTTGAGGACTCCATGAACAACATTGAGGCGAAGCTCCCCGGCCACCGTGTGAGACACTTCGCGTTTCCGTGGTCGAAGAGTTCCGCTCTAGCATGGCGCGCGTTGGCGGATACCGGATTTCTCTCTGGAGCCATCGGTCTGGAGCCTGCGCACGAAAGTGGCGAGGGGAGGGCCAGCGTGATGCGGATTCTGCGAGTAAATGGTGACTACTGTCTCTGCTTGCCGGGTAAAGGTCGAAGGACTTTTTTGCGTGTGACGGCGGCAAAGGCTCTGCGGCGTCTCACTGGAACTAGCGTCTATGGGCCCGGGCTCGAAGGTTCGAACCGATGAGATAGCTTGGCCAACGGGACCGCTCTTGAAAGATGACCGGGGCGGCCGGACCACCCGGGCCCATTGTCGCGAAAGGAATGTTCGTCTACCGGTGCTGCGCCAGGAGTAAGAACGTCAAGGACCACGCCATGCGCGATAAGACCTGCATGTGCGAAAGTTACGCTGATCCGGATTTCAGGTTCCTTGCCAATCGACGAATTTCAGGGGAGTGCCCGGCGCTGTCTTAAGACCACCGCCCTGGCCCCCTCCTAGGATAGGTCACTACACCATGGGTGGCTGACAGGATCCACCACCAACCAAAAGGTAGCTGGAGACATGGAGCCCAGGGAGGTAGAGAAACTTGCCCGCGGCACGGGGATCACGTTCGTTGGATCCGTGGCTGGGAATGGACTGAATTACGCGGCTGGGGTCCTGATTTCTAGACTTGTTGGTGCCGAACTTGTGGGAGTGTACTTTCTTTCCATGGTTTGGGTTCAGCTGGGGAGCATCGTGGGTCGACTTGGGCTGGCGGATGCGCTGCTGCGCTTCGTTCCCCCCGCACTGCTGATGGGAAACGAAAGGGAGGCACGGAGGGTCACCAAGCTCACGCTCGTGACCGGTGGGGTGGCGGCGCTGCTGATCTCGGTGGCTTCAGCACTCATTTTACCGGTGATCGGTAGGACGCTGCACGTCTCCTCGACTGTGATGACATATCTCTCGTGGTTCATATGGGCCATCCCGGCACATGTTTTGTTCGTGTTGCTCCTGATGGTCATGCAAGCTCGCCAGAGGATGTCGCTGGTCGTGGTAGCTAGGGATTTAGTCCAACCCGTAATGCTCGTGCTCATTACGCTTCTCGGTATCAAATTCTGGGGCCCCGATGTGGGGCTGATCGGTGGCTTCGCCTCGTCCCTCCTCCTTGGCATTTTAGTCGCAGCGGTAGTCATGGGCGAGCCGACGCGTCAGATGCCGCGGGTGGATGGATGGGCACCGCTGAGGCCACTGCTCAGCTTCTCGCTGCCAATCATGGTATCGGATGTATCGCATTATCTGTACCGCTGGCTCGACACGCTCAGCATCAGCTACTTTCTCGATTTAGCGCAGGTCGGGGTCTACAATGCGGCGCTGCGGACATCGTTAGTGATCTCTCTCGTGTCCATGGCAGCAAACGCGATGTATGCCACGATGGCCTCGGGCTATTATCACACCGGCGAGACCGATAAACTGCAGCAGGGGCTGGCACTGAGCGTCCGCTGGTGCCTGATTCTCGCGCTGCCCATGGTTATTTTACTAGTAATCGGCGGAGACTGGATCCTTCTCCTGTGGGGTCCGGAATTTGAGAGGGGAGCCCGAACCATGTCTCTGCTCGCTGTGGCCCAGCTTTTCGGAGTCCCCATGCTTATTTTAGGGTACACGCTGCTGATGTGTGGTCGTCAGAATCTGGAAGTTCTAAACACCCTCGTGATGCTTCCTATCATTCTGATGCTCAACGTTCTCATGATCCCGCGTCTCGGAATGTCTGGAGGAGCCACGGCAATCCTTGGGGCGAACCTGATCGGAGTCGCTCTCCGCTGGGTGCAGGTGAAGCGAATTCTGGGGATCGATGCTTTTGATGTCAGGCTGTTGAAGCCGCTCACGGCTGCGATCCTTACGGGGTTCGTAGGTACGGCGCTGCATGCGCTTGCGGAAGAGCTATGGCTGGACGGACCGGGCAGCAGTCCGTCGAGCCTTACCCTGGCTGGGTGCTTGCTGACGCTTGGACTGTTTGTCGCCGGCATCTTCTTCGGCCTCCTGTGGGTCTTGGGATTCGAGAAAGAAGATCGGGCGCTGAGAGGGTTGGTTGCGACTCGGACAGCGTTATGAGCTCTAGCCTGGCGGCTCGGTGGGAGCGTTAGTGGCGGCTTGGAGCAAAGCTTCCCGGTTCGGGAGCTGGTTTTGCGTGGTCGCGATTCTCTCGGGCTACGTCTTTCTAGGCCGCGATGGCAGGCATCACTGGCACGAATGGCGTTATCTCTATTCGGCATCGAACTATAGTGTGAAGGAGTTAGTTAGTGGTCAGTTTGATGCCGGACCTCCACCCGAGCGATCCCGCGAGGAGGTGGGAGCATGGTACTGGGGACAAATCTTTCATGAGCTAATCCTTGCGGGACTTGTGCGGTTTTCGGGGCAAGGAACTGGAGCGCTCCGCGTCATCGAATGGACCTACGGACTCATGGTGGTGCTGGCGGTGCTTGGCGCGCAGTTAGCGCTGCGTAGACTGCGATTAGGACAGGCTCCGCTACTCTTCGGAGGCATCGCTCTGATCTCTCCCCTCGGAACATATTTGGGGTTCAAACTGATGGCGGAGGTCCCTGCCGTACTATTTGCAGCAGCCAGTCTGTGGCTCATGAGCGTCGTCCTCACAGCGAGAATTCCAGCGGTACGGCTCGCGTGCGTCGTGGGAGCCGGTGCTGCAGCCGCCCTGAGTTTTCTTTCAATGGTTTACATGCCACTGATGATATTAGGATTTTGGGCCGCCCTACTTGGGGTAATGGGGAAAGAATTGGGATACGCCAGGTTGCTAGTCTACATTGGTCTAGCGACACTGTCCGCGACTCTATCAGGTGCAGTCATCTTATGCTTCTACGGGCTAGATCTCGCAGACTATGTGGTGATGTATCAGTTCTTTAGAGCTTACAAGAGGCCTTTCGCCGTCTCCTTGTTCGGAGTTGGAATGGCGGGGTCTTTACTCTATGGCCTGCTGCCGGCGGCCTTTTTCAGCAAGAAGGTAAAGCAAAGGACCTTTTGTCTGGTGTGGTTGTTCTTCTCGGTGCTTCCTGTTCTGCTCTTCGGCAGCAATTACATTGAGCCGCGATTCCTGATAGTTGGCTTCATTCCGTTGGCGAGTTTGGTAGCGCTCTCAGTCGAGGTACTTACTTGCAGGCTGCCAAATCTAATGGCGCCGACGCTCTCGCGAACTGCTTGTATGACGTTGGCTCTTGTCTTGACGGGTAGTGTGTCGTACCTTTCGCTCCCGCTCATGCCGTTTGAGATGAACTCTGAGGAGCTGCTACAGACGGCCCAGGGAATATGGAAGCGAGAGCCAGAGGCGCAAATTCTGCTGCCGTGGAACTATACGGACTATCATTTCTTGCGGTTTGCCTTCCCCGACAAGCCAGTTTATCTCGTGCAGGCTCCGGTTACGGGGTCGGGAGAAGTTGTGGACGACCCCGCATGGAGGGAGCGCCAGCGACAGAACTACGGAGCCAGGTATATCTCAGAGAGCAGGGAGCTAGCCCGTCTATTGCGCAGGCCGATCTATTATGTGGGGCACGGAACGCTTCCGCCCTTCAAGAACCTGCAGGCTTTAGCAAATCTACTTGGGTTGACCTTCGTGTCCCAGCAGATTGAGGCAATCAAGCCCATGAACCATCTGGCTCAAAGCTGGATGTGGAACAACAAGATGTTTACGTTCAGTCTGGTTTCTGTCGTCGGTGAGTATAGAGCCTACCGCGTTAATCCGATTGTGGAGAATGGAGGCGATCTGCGCCTTAAGAACTGAACCAGTGGTCAGATGTTTATGGTTAGAGTGCCTGAGGACGCAGGGTCAATTTACCCGAGAGCAGAGCACTTCCAGCCTGCAGGGAGCCCCAAGCGGCGCTAGAGTCGAGCAATCTGTGTCCACACACGACATTGTCTTCAAGAGGTACACACGAACTCCACGTGCTGTCCCTTGGTTCCGGCCCTCGTACAGTGGGAAGACGATCCCTCACTTTGGATCGATATCTCAGGACGGAGGGGTGCCGAGGGATAGAGAAAGCAGCGGCACGCCCCGGCGGCGATCAGGGCTCAAGGGCAGATCCCAAGCCGCACCCGTGATTGACGCAGCGGCAAACACTGTGGTGGCACCAGAAATCGGTGACCTCTATCTGAAACAGATGTTGACAGGCCACTGACTGCAGGGGTAAGAGTATAGGCACTCCAAGAGCACGCGGTCATAGACCGTGCCGGCCGGCCGCTCATTTGCCGGGGAGGTGGCATAGGCGAATTTTCACGACCTCTGCTCAGCCCCGAGACGAGCCGGCGCGTCTTCGGGCCCCAGGTTGCATCGGGAGCCACGCTGCCTTACGCTCACCATTCACCCCGATCGATCGGAGGGGAGTTGGCTGGGCTTCCAAAGGAGGGAGCCATGATTCTCCGCAGGCACTCCCACCCCACGCGCGACGAAACCACGACGACAGAGACCTTCCGCGCTCTGGAATCTGCCGTGGTTAGAATGTACTCAACGCATCCTTCCCCGAGCAGGAAGGACAAACTTGAATTCGCTTCTAGCCGGATGGCATTGCGGCTGCGCTTTTGCGGGGTGTCCGAGGAGGACTATGTGGGGAGGGATGTTCTGGACGCGGGGTGTGGCACCGGCGAGTACTCCTGCTGGTTTGCCTCACGAGGCAGCCGCGTCACCGGCATTGATCTATCGGATGGATCCCTGAAGGAGGCGCAGGCTTACGCTAGAGCCGCCGGCTTGAAAGGTATTCAATTCGAGAAGCGGTCGGTTTTGCAGAGCGGCTTTCCAGACGAGAGTTTTGACCTTGTCTACTGCACAGGTGTCCTGCACCATACCCCGGACCCATTCAGGGGGCTCACCGAGCTCACCCGGCTTGTTCGCCCTGGTGGTAAGATCCTCGTCAGCGTGTACAACTCGTTTGGCTTCTTCCCACGAGAGTTGCGAAGACAGGTCGCCTTACACCTGGGGGGCGAGAGTCTGGATGAGAGAGTTCGCTGGGGCCGACGGCTCTTCCCCTTCACCACGCGGCGTTTGCTGAGTGGCCCGCGCAACGATCCCGAAGCTGCACTTTACGACTACTTCGCAATTCCTCACGAGACCCTGCACTCTCTGGGTGAAGTCCTCAAGTGGTTCGATCAACTTGGCCTCGAGTACGTGGGAAGTTTCGCCCCCGCTCGTTTCCGCGACTATCCGGCCCTGGTCGGCCACTGGGGCTATAAGAAGGTAGACAGGTCCCTCTACAGCCCCCTGCTCGCTGCCGTCGGGCGCTTGAGCAGCTCCTCCGAGAGCCCCGAGTTCGAGCGCCCTGGCCCGTTCTCGCGGCTGCTTGTGCAGATCATGTGGCTATTCAGCGGAATCGGTGTCTTCTGCCTGTGCGGCCGCAAGCCGAGGCTGGGTTCCGCTTGAGTTATCACGAGCAGGGCGCCTCCCGGTGGCCTCCAACTTCTGCTGGTAGGCAAGTAGGTTGTGTGTCCTGCCGGGTTCCCGTCGCTGCACAGCCTTGTTGATAAGATAACGTGAAGCGTAATCTAGCTGCCCTGGAAAATGCCCAATTCGACCTTCTGGTGGTTGGAGGAGGCATCCTCGGCGCCTGCGTCGCCTGGGATGCCGCCTTGCGCGGGCTCTCCGTCGCCCTCGTCGAGAAGGGAGATTTCGCCAGTGGCACCTCTTCCAACAGCCTGAAGATTGTCCACGGGGGCCTGCGTTACCTCCAACATCTCGATTTACGCAGGATGCGGGAATCGATCCGCGAGCGCTCGACGTGGCTCAGGATTGCGCCGCATCTCGTTGAACCGCTCCCAATTTTGGTCCCGACGTACGGCATCGGGCAGCAGAGTCTCGCCCTGCTGCGCGCTGCGCTGGCCGTTAACGACGTGATCTCATGGGACCGCAACCTGGCTCTTCCCCCCGGCCGTCAGATTTCGCCGGGCCGCGCCGTATCCAGGAGCGAGTGCCTGAGGCTCGTACCGGAGCTGGAGTCGCCGGCATTGACAGGGGGTGTACTTTTTTGCGATGCGCAGATGTATAGCGCGGAGCGCCTCGTCCTGGAGGTGGCGCAGGCTGCCAGCGGAGCGGGTGCAAACCTGGCAAACTACGTTGAGTTTGAAGCTCCCATCGTCCGCTCTGGGCATGTTGTCGGCGCCCGAGTGCGGGACGTGTTGGGCGATTCGCATTTCGACATACGTTCGAGGGTTGTAGTCAATGCAGCGGGCCCGGCGGCACCTGCTATGGCGGAGCGCATCATCGGTCGCCGCGGAGTGGTCGCCGCTTCGTACTCGGTGGCTATGAATTTCCTCGTGGCCGGTTGCGGCCATGAGGTGGCTTTCTCGTTCGCTGGCACCTCAAGCGACCGGAGCGCCACAGTCAAAAGAGGCAACCGACAGCTCTTCGTAGTGCCGTGGCGCGGTCACACCCTTCTTGGCACGGCTCACTATCCGTACACGGGGGACCCCCTTGCGTTCGGCATCGAGGAGTGGCAAGTGCAGATGTTCCTGGACGAGGTAAACACCAGCTGGCCCGGCCGCCCGTTCACCCGCCGGGAGATCGGTCTCATCCACGCCGGGCTGTTGCCCATCGATCCGGGCTTCGCAGGTGCGGGTGTCTCACTGCTCAAGCGGCACCGCATCGTCGACCATGCACGAGAGGGCCGACCCGGAGCCCTGAGCGCCATAAGCATCAAGTTCACTACCGCACGGCTCGTCGCCGAGCAGCTAGTCGACGCTGTGTGTGCCACTCTCGGAGCCCGCGCAAGACGATGCCGAACCGCATCTACACCGCTTCCCGGCGCTCAAGGAAGCGGGCCCAGCGTTCTCATGCGGACCGCGGAGCAGCGCTATGGCTCACAGCTGGACCGTGAGGTTCTGCACCACCTCGTGCGCACCTACGGAGCACGCTACGAGCGCATCATCGAGTATCGCGAATCGGTTGCTGACTGGAAGGAACGAGTCATTCCCTCCGCGCCGGTTATCAAGGCGCAGCTCGTGCACGCCCTGAAGGAGGAAATGGCCCAGTTGCCCGAGGATATCATCTGCCGCAGGGTCGAGATTGGCGCCCGCGGCCTGCTGTGTGAAGAGGCGATACATGCTGCGTCCCAACTTCTCCAGGATCGCAATGGCCTCACTGATCCTCCGGGACTTGGCCGCCCCAAACCAGCAGCAGATTCCGATTCACCAACGCCTAGTTAGACTCAGCCACTGAACACATGTAAGCCCCTCAGGTCGCGTCCCTCCTCTCACGCGCTCGCAGCCACAGTTCGAGGACACACAATGCCCAGAGGCGATGCGCGTGATTTTGGCGGCGCTGCTGGTGCTCATTGAGGAGGCGAGTCACCGTGGCCGGTTGAAACAGGCCTCGCCTCCGGATCGTTTCGGGCCGGCACAGTTCCATCACCCAGGCGGCGAGCCGCCCCTGGCCTCGCAGCCAGTTCTTGAAGGGGATCGAGTGACCCAGTTTGTCTTTGCGGTGGTTGATGATGTCCGGTAGGACGCCTTCCATGGCCACGCGGAACAGTCTCTTCGTGGTCTCGAGACGCTCCAACTTCAGGCTGGCCGGGATGCGGGCGCCAAACTCTACCAGAGGCGGGTCGTAAAAGGGGCAGCGAGCCTCGACACCGAACCTGCGAATGAGCCGCAGACGGTTGAAATAGGTCGAGGAGATGACCGTGTAATCATTATAGAGATACGGCGAGAGACCATCATCGGGGCCGTCGTACCCTTCAAACCCCTGCAGGACGCACCGGAAGGGATCTCGCTCGCGCACTTCCCTGGCGATCTCGGGCACCAGCAGGGTTTCCAACTGGTCTGGGACATAGTATGCCCGCCAGCGATACGGCCCAAGCGCGCGCGGTAAGCCCGGTTGCGGGAGAATTCGTTTCAGTTTGACACGCAGATCGCGCTTCCGATCGCTGTCCGGCATCCTGTCGGCAATCCGCAGAAATGCGCGTCGCGCCCACAACGGCAAGGGGAGACGCTCGTACCATCGAAGCAGCCGCTGCGCTGCGTAGACGGGGTGACTGCCCCAGAACTCATCCCCTCCGTCTCCCGTGAGCACATAGTCCGCGCGCTCCCCGGCCGCGCGTCCCAGGAGCCAAGTGCCGATCTCCAACCCAGTGTCAGAAAATGGAACATCCATCTCCTCGACCGCGCTTTCGATTTCGAGCGCATGAGTTTCGTCGTACTTCAGTTCCAAATGCGTAGTCTGCATGGCGCTCGCCAGAACCCGAGCGTAGCTCGACTCGTCAAACGACTTCCCCTCGCAGCGGTACGAGAAAGTGTGCATCGGCCCACTCAAATGACGTCGCGCTAGCGTCACGATGGAGCTGGAGTCCATGCCACCGGAAAGGAACGCTCCGACTCTACCTTTACCGAGATGGCGGCTCACAGCTGCTTCAAGAAGGGTTCGGAAGCAGCTGGCAATATGACCCTCCTGTGTAGCCACCCCAACGCCGTAGGGGATCCGGTACCAGCGCTGGGTCTCGGCAACGCCGTGTTCAGGATCGATCCGAACCCACGATCCTGCAGGCACTCTGCGAACTTCTCTGTCCAAAGTGTCGTCGCCGGGCACGAAGCAGTACGTCAGGTACTCCGCCAGTCCCTGTGGGGAAAGCCCTCCTGGCAACAAACCCGTGGCGACCAGATCGCGTATCCGCGATCCGAAAAGTGCGCCCCCGCCCACCGAGACATAGAACAGCGGCTCCATGCCGAATCGGTCGCGAATGAGGTAGAGCTGGCGCGTCCGCCCATCAAACCAGACGACTGCGAAGGAGCCCGAGAAATCGCTGACCGCACCCGGGCCTCTGGCAATCAGGCCAGCCAAAAGGCGGCTAATCGGAGCGACCGGCTCATCGCCGGCTCCAGACTGCTGAAGCAAGCGTCCAGACATAGCCACCCACGAGTTGGTAACATTATCAATCGCCCATCTGTTGACGGAATCGAGAGTGTCGACACCCCACGGGCGGATGGAGAGGATCGGCTCCTCCCGGCCCACCCAGCGAGCGGGAGTAGCCGCACACGTGTCGTCCAAACGGCGCAGCCGCCGGAGGCTGCGGCCTGCCTCGCCCGTGGCGCCAATTAACATCGCCTCCCGCTCCAGCCGCATGTGTGAAACTTCACGCCGGTAAGCGGCCCAAACAGCGACACCATGCTTCTCCCTAGCTCAACACTTCTCGGCCCAAGGTCACAACCCTTGTCCTAAATCAAGATTCTAGTCTATTCTTATGACACTGCCATCAAAAGAGCTGACTCTGCGGGCCTCCATAATTAGTGCTCGAATGGAAATTGCGTGGAAGATGCGCCTGCGGAGCCAATGCCTTTCAACAGAGACCCCGAGGACGTGAACATGCTGCTGGGCTTGCACTTCCCCGGGACGGTGCTGGGGCTCCAGGAGACAAACCACCGCCCCATCGGAGGCGACTCGCTCAGAAAAATCCCTTAGAATCGTGCCAGGCTCGAACTATGCTAAGAAGTCTGAGTCGCAGGCTCCGAAGCAATCTGAACTGTGTAGTGCGGCTCAATCTGGATACTACCATACTGGTGGCACTGCATGTGAACCTCGTTTCGTCGGCAATACCTTGATCGAGGTCGTATAAGTGTTCATTCGATTCGCGGAATTCCTTGGTTGGCTGCTCACGTTGCAGCCCTCGGAGTTCGTTTGGTCGCCCGTTCTCCCCGTTTCCCGCCTGAGCGATCACCAATCCCCTAGCAGCTCGAAGGATGACCGGTAGACAAACCACATCCATGCGCCCTTCATCGAGCCGCGAGGCAACCGAGCCCTGTGAACATGTTGTCATCGTTATTCTGAACTACAACGGTCGCGAACTCCTGAAGGACACGATCCAGTCGGCTATGACGATGGACTACCCAAATACGAAGGTGATGGTTGTGGACGATGGATCCACCGACGGCAGCGCTCAGGATGTGCGTGACGTGTTTCCAGACGTGCCAGTCTTCGAGATGGGCCGTAACACCAAGATGCTAAATCTGGTCCGCAACACTGCACTCGAGCGCGCCCAGAGTAACTATGTGTTCCTTACGGACAATGACATTACCTTTAAACGAGACTGTCTCACCAAGTTGATGGCGGTTGCGAAAGCGAAGAGCGATGCGGCCGTTCTGCTTCCACGGGTGATGTATCGCCGGGAGCCCAACCGAATCTACATCGATCGGAACCGATTTCACTACGTGTGTGGATCGATCGATCTAAAGAGAGACCGTCTGCTCGAGGACCTTCGTCCTGAGGAACAGGAGGGGGTCGGGAGGACCTTTGGATGTGGAATTCAGTTGATCGACAAGAGGAAGGCGATGGGTGTTGGATTTTTCGATTCCGATTGCCCCATGGGCTGGGGAGACGATGGAGAATTCCATCACCGCGTCAACTTGTCCGGCTGGGTCTGCTATGCGGTGCCAGAGGCCGTCGTGTACCATGAAGCCATCAAGGGCTCTCCAAGAGTCTACGGCCAAATACGGAACCGACTTTCAATCATCATGCGGACATACGCTGCCCGCTCCATCCTAGTCTTTTTCCCGGCTCTAATCTTTTACGAGCTGTGCCTTATCACGTTCCTTTGTCTGAAGGGGCAGCAGGGTGACTATATCCGTGCGGTGATGAACGTCCTGCGCGAGCGGAGGAGCCTGCTCGAAAAGCGGCGCGCGGTCCAGAGCACCCGACGGGTCCGTGACCGCGATCTGTTCACTTCCGGACAGATCTACGTGCCGGGTCCGTACCAGCGCTCGCCCTGGCTTCGAGTAGTCCTTGGGACGTTTAACGGTCTACTAAATCTATACTGGCGGCTCGCGTGCCATTTCATCTAAAAATGAGTGATTTCAGGCGATCCCCCTGCTCATCCGCGCCATCTGTTTCAGCAGTTGTCTTGAATTATCAAGGCGGAAAGATCATTCATAGCTGCCTCACTTCCTTGTGCGAGTCTGAATACACGCTCAGGGAGATTGTCGTGGCCGACAACGGCTCCCGCGATGCCTCTCTGGAGGTCGTGAGACGGGACTTTCCCAACGTAGTAGTTGTTGAGAATGGCGCGAATCTCGGCGCTCCGGAGGGACGCAACCGTGGCCTCCGTCGCGCCCTGGAAAAAAGGCCGGATTACATTTATACCCTCGATAACGACCTCAGGATCCATCCTCGTTCGATCTTGGAGCTCGTTCAGCTATGTGAGTGCGATTCAAGGGTTGGCTGCGCCGGTTCGATCATTTATCACGAAGGAGAGAAAGACCTTATCTTCAACGCAGGAAACTGGATCAACTGGACTCAAAACTTGGTGCGATCGCGGGCCATGAACGTTCGGGATCGAGGCCAGATAGAAGAGATCTGTCACGTTGATTACGTGGGATCAGGTGCCATGCTCGTTCCGCGGAGGGTGTATGAAACCGTAGGCCTGTTCGATCCCGGGTTCATCGGCTATGGATATGAGGATTCAGACTTTGGTCTGAGGGTGAAGGCTGCCGGATTCAGCGTGGTGTGCTGCAGCCGCTCGAAAGTGTGGCATCGACCCTTCTCTGGCATTGGTAGATATTCCTTCAAGAAGAAGTACCTTGAGTCCCGAAATGCGGTCCGCTTCCTACGGATCCACGGGAACGCGTGGGCCTGGCTTAAGTTCTCCTTCTTCGTGGTCGGTGGCCTAGGTTATGCGACAATTCGAGAGGGCCTTCGAGGCAACATCATGGGTGTGGTGGGAAAGGCAAGAGGCCTCTGGGACGGCGTCCTGGGGCGGGAGGATTTCGCGTGGAAGCTACTCGATTCGGATAAAGAACCGTGATTATGCGCCGTCCCGCCCAGATTCGACCATGGGCGGGCCACCAATAGTGCGGAATTCTCCAGCTCCTCTAGCCGCACAACATTGGAGCGACCGTCAGTGTCCCAATCAAGCTGCGACTCGTCGGCCTTTGTAAGTCTTGTGAATTCTGGTGGATAGGGAAGGGACCATCGCTTCCAAGAAGGTCCCTGCGACGCCCACCCTTCTTCGGAAAGATACCTCGGCAACGTCTGCCGGAGGCTACACCTCCACAGCCTGCGAGCGGCGCTTGGTCGTGGCTCGGACCCGAGAAAAGAGGTCATCTACTCCCCCGAGGTGCTTGAGGACCAGAACCCTCAGCGGCGGCCCCCGGCCCCGGCCCGGGCTGGAGGGTGTCGCTTGCGGTCCGCTGCACACAAGAGTGATACTAGCGCCACTTCCAGCAGCGAAGGGGGCATATGTCGCGCAAACTAGCTGTTCTTGCGGCAGTGGTGTTCCTACTGTCCAGCACATCACCGCTCCTGTGCGCCGACCTCGACGGGGATGGGTTCGAGCCACCCGCGGACTGCAACGACACAGAAGCGACCGTCTACCCGGGCGGGCCGGAGCTGTGCGACGGGCGCGACAACGACTGCAATGTTTCAGTCGATGAAGGGGTGGTGCGATCCTGTGATAGCGGGTGTGCCATCGGTGTGGAGTTCTGCTCAAATGGAACGTGGCTGGGGTGCACCGCAAAACCCTGCTGCGATTTCGTCGTAGGATCCGGAGGGGATTTCCCCACCATCTGTCCTGCAGCGCAGGACTTTGCCTTCAGCTATTCTCCGACGACCTTCTGCGTCAAACCTGGCTCGTACACGGCTCCTTGTACGGTCACCACGAGCCTGGTTTCGACCGACGGCCCGGACACAACGATCATAGCAGGCGACATCAGCATGAGAGGCCGCTTTTCGAACCAGAACACCCGGCTTCAAGGGTTCACGATCCTAGGCACCGTTAACGCCAACTCGTTTGAAGCGAGCGCTGACCTGCTCGGCAATTACATCGTAGGTAGCGCAGTGGTAATAGGACCCTATAGTGATGGTGTCTGTCGTTACGCAATTGGGAATCGAGTCGAGGGAATGCTTACGGGTTTCCTCGGGTACTTCATCTACCAGAATTCCCTGGAGGGAGGCGGACTCACGGCCGCTGGAGACTTCGTTCGATGCGACGCCGTTATACAGAATACGATTCTCAATACCCAGACCGCTATAACCGCGGTGGAGTCGATTGGAACATTCATGATCCGCGGCAACAGAATCGAGAATTGCGATGTCGGAATCATGGGTAGTTCCAGTACTCCTGAATTACCTGAGAGCTTCATTATTGGCAACACGATCGATGGGTGCAGAATTGGGATTGACTTCGATTACGCCCCCGGCGAGCGGGCGCGCATCTGGAACAACAGGATCTCGAACTCAAGGGAGTACGGGATCAAGCTCGGGGGAGCGAATCTGGAGCTTGGGCAGAATCTCGTGACCGGCACGGGGTTGGGCGATCCCGCTGGAGACCCGGGTGCCGGAGTATCCATCGCGCTTTTCGGGGGAGCGGCGAAGCTTGTGTACAACACGGTGGCCGCCAATCGCTCTGGCGTGGAAGTTCGTCTCTTCGGTGAGAACAATATCGGATTGACCGGCAACCTTATCGCAGCCAATTCGGCCGACGGGCTCCGCATCGAGACTCTGACTCCGGAGTACCCGTTCAGCGTCAGCGCGAGCCGGAATGATGTGTTCGGAAATGGTGCGAACTGGGTTGGAGTGGCCGACCCGACCGGCTCCAATGGCAACATCGCGGTCAATCCCAGGTTTGCCGCTCCGGGCTCCGGCGATTTCAGACTCGCTGCGGGCTCGCCGCTGGTGGACTTGGGAGAGCCCTTTGGGGTGTCGAAGGACATCGACGGTCTAGAGCGCGTGCAGGACGGGGACCTTGATGGCCGTGCGGCACCGGATCTGGGTGCGTTCGAGCTGTCACCGCAGATCGTCGCGGCTGTCGTGCCATCTCAGGTAAACCCAGCAAAGGGTAGCCAGATCACCTCGTGTGTGTCGATCGACCTATCGAACACCACTGAGCTTCTGGCTTCGTATGGGGCTCTGCTGAGCTGGGACGCGACTGTGCTCCAATGGGTGGGCTTTGGGGGAGGCGATCCGCCGTTCAATGATCCATTCGTGGAGGTTATTTCCGAGGGCGAGATTAGGTTTAGCGACTCCGATGCTCCGGGCGCGACGGGCAGGAGCCGGATCCTCTGTGCCGAGTTCCGGGTTACTGGAGAGGCCGGGACGGCATCTCGCCTGGATCTGGAGTTGGTGCGACTCTCTGCGTCCGATGGCTCGGGGAGCCTCCTCGCCATGGCGGCGGCCAGGGATGCCGCCATCAACGTTGTCACCAACTGTCTCGTGGGCGATGTGAGCCTGGATGGTGATATCCAGTCTGAAGACGCGGCGCTGGTGCTTGCTGGGGAGGTGGAGCTCGCGCTTCCCGGGCCGGTAGAAGAGGGTATCATCGCGCGCTGCGGCGATGGTAATGGGGACGGTAGCACCGACTCGATTGACGCCAACGTTGTCCTGTCTGCGCTCAGGGGACGCGAAATCAATCTTGCATTCCCATTCGGGAAATCGAATCAGACCTTCGACTCGTGTCAGCCTGCCGAGGTCGAGCAGGGTTTGAGTCTGGCTGATCCCTCGACATTGGCGTCTCCTCTTGAGCTCGATGCGATCGAAGCCGGGGAACCGGCTGTCAGTGCGAGGCTCACCTTCTCGAAACTCATGCCTCGCCGGGGGGAAGAGTTTGAGGTGGCGGTGCTGGTGGATTTGGGTGCAAGCGGAAGTCAGCTCGGGAGTTACGGAGTGAGGTTGGGGTGGAACTCGTCAGCCGTGGAGTTTGTGGGTCTCGGAGCGGGTGGATCCGGGACGTTCAACTCACCGGTGGTAAACCTGTCGAGGGCCGCATCAGGCGAGATGCTGGCTGCCGACGCAAGCCCGGAGGGGGATGAGGGAACGGTGGTCCTGATTCGCGGCCGCTTCCGAGCTCTGCGTGCGGTTCGTCGTCTGGGAGCGCTCTTCAGGGGAGAGTTCACCTCCATGGGTTCGGTGGCTCCCCAGTTCGAAAACATGCTCCCACTCGTCAAGTGGGAGAGACAAAGCAGGAGTCGACTTTAATGCGTGGGCGCGCCACGCACGGAAGCGGGCGCGGTGACTGGGGCGGCCAGAAGCTCAGAACAGGGTGTAGATGAACGGCGCGGCCGACTGGCTGGCCACGATTAGGAAGAACAGCAAGCCCAGGATCAGGAGCAGCGGAATGATCCAGTACATCTTGTTCTGGCGAGCGAAAAGAAGGAACTCCTTGATCAGCCTGCCCGCATAAGCAATCTTGCTCATCGTCATCGAACTCCGTGGCGCGAAAGCGCGTCCGCCCGACGCCGTGACGGCGCCCGGCTAATCGAGCTTGAAGACTTCTCTCCAGTTCTCCCGATCCTGCCAGTTGGGCTGCTCGGTCTTCTTGAGCAGGAAAGGCCC
>Ga0214473_10003191_pt1 | contig 19956 bp, 23 predicted proteins | sample RVTome_7_FD_203509 | JGI IMG/M metagenome (GOLD analysis project Ga0214473, IMG submission 203509) | Soil microbial communities from uranium-contaminated site in the Upper Colorado River Basin, Wyoming, United States - RVT98D197 | ecosystem: Environmental > Terrestrial > Soil > Contaminated >... | reverse complement strand
GAATAAGTTTCCCCGCCTGCCCAAATCCCGATCAGTCCGATCGGGATTTTTATGGTAAAATCAAACAATGTTGGGATTCCTCGGGAAGCTTCTGGACAGCAACGAAAAAGAACTCTCCCGCCTGCGGGCGATTGTTACCCGTATTAATTCCCTGGAGGAAGATTTCGGGCGTTTTAAGGAAGCGGATTTTTCGAAAAAAACGGCGCAGTTGCGCGAGCAGTTGACATCCGGAAGAACACTTGAGGATATATTGCCCGAAGCGTTTGCCATGACGCGGGAAGCAGCCCGACGAACTATAGGCGAACGCCATTATGATGTCCAGCTCATTGCGGGACTGGCTCTCCATTACGGAAAAGTCGCGGAGCAGAAAACAGGAGAAGGAAAAACGCTATCGGCTACCCCCGCGCTATATCTGAATGCATTGAGCGGCCGCGGCGTGCATTTGGTAACCGTCAACGATTATCTGGCCCGCCGTGATGCCGGTTGGATGGGCCCGATCTACCATATGCTGGGCGTGTCCGTTGCCGCAATGATAAGCGAGCAATCATTTCTCTATGACCCGTCATTTAAAGAGTCCACGGCCACAGACTGGCGGCTCAAACATCTGCGCCCCATAAGCAGGAGGGAAGCGTATCAGGCTGACATAACCTACGGGATAAATAGTGAGTTCGGATTTGATTACCTTCGCGACAACATGGTGTCGGAAATAAGCCAGGTCGTCCAGCGGGAATACCACTATGCCATTGTGGACGAAGTGGATTCCGTTCTCATCGACGAAGCCCGCACGCCGCACATCATCTCCGCACCGGACATGGAAGCAACGCACAAATACTACGATTATGCGGCACTCGTTGAGAAACTCACGAAAGAAACGGATTTCGTTGTCGATGAAAAACTTCACACGGCACACTTGACGGACCACGGCATTCTCAAAGTTGAGAAAATGCTCGGCGTCGGGAATATATACGAGAAGGATTTTGAAACAGTGCACCACATAGAAGCGGCACTGAAGGCGAAAACACTCTATCACAGGGAGAAAGAGTACATAGTCAAAGACAATCAGGTTATTATTGTTGATGAATTTACGGGAAGGTTACTCACCGGCAGGAGATTCAGCGAGGGCATACACCAGGCTATAGAAGCAAAAGAAGGCGTATCGATTCAACAGGAAAGTAAAACGCTTGCAACGGTATCGCTTCAGAATTACTTCCGTATGTACCAAAAATTAGCCGGCATGACCGGTACGGCTGCCACGGAAGCGGAGGAATTTCATAAGATCTATAACCTTGACGTGGTGGTGATCCCCACGAACAAGCCCATGATACGTGAAGATTTTGCCGACAGCGTCTATAAGACCACGCGGGCGAAGTATGCCGCGATCGTCAACGACATCATAGAATGCAATAAACGGGGTCAGCCGGTTCTGGTAGGAACAACTTCCATTGATAAAAACGAAATTATCTCCGATTTTCTCCGCCACAAAGGCGTCCAACATCAGGTTCTCAACGCAAAAAACCATCTAAAGGAAGCGCTCATCATTTCCGAGGCGGGCAAAAAAGGAGCGGTGACCGTCGCCACCAACATGGCCGGCCGCGGTGTAGACATAGTTCTGGGCGGATCCAAACATGAGAAATGGGAAATGGACGATGAAAAACAGTGGCAAAGAGAAATGGACCAATGGAAAAAACTGCACGACGAGGTGATAGCAACAGGCGGTCTTCATGTTATCGGTACGGAGCGCCATGAATCCCGGCGCATTGACAATCAGCTTCGGGGCCGCGCGGGACGGCAGGGAGATCCGGGATCCAGCCGTTTTTACGTGGCTTTAGACGACGACATCATGCGGCTTTTTGGTGGGGAACAGGTTGCCAAACTGATGGACATATTCAAACTTCCGGAAGACGTGCCTTTAGAGCACGCAATGGTGTCCAAATCCATAGAACAGGCACAAACGAAAGTGGAGGGTTTCCATTTTGACAGCAGAAAACATCTGGTCGATTATGACGATGTCCTCAACAAGCAACGGGAGATTGTCTATAAACGCAGAAGAAAAATACTGGAAGGGGAAAGCCAGAAGGAGACCATTTTGGAGAAAATCAACGATGAAGTTACGAACATTGTCGCCATGTATGCGGCAGAAAAAATGGAGCCCTCGGAGCGGGATAAAATCACGACCGAGTTCTGTTCGATAATTCCCTTCGAACAAAACTCGCAAAATCAACTGACCCAACAAATCAGAGAGCGTAGTAACGCAAGCGAGATCTCCGAATTTTTATTCAGCCTTACCAAAGACACCTACGAGAACCGGGAAAAGCAGGTAAGTCCGGACGTGATGCGGCAAGTTGAGCGTTGGGTAAGCCTATCGGTCATAGATAGTCTCTGGATGGAACACCTGGATGCGATAGATGATCTTCGCGAAGGCATTGGACTTCGGGGTTACGGCCAGCGTGACCCTTTAGTTGAATATAAGAATGAGGCATTCACGATGTTTGAACGGCTTATCGCGACCGTAGACAGTGAAATAATCCATAGGATTTTCAAAATTCAGGTGCAACTTGCTCCGCAACAGGGTGCCCGTTCTGCTGTGCAACCCCAGCCCCAACCGCCGCCGGTCCAAAGCCCCATAGTTGAAGCCGCGAAAAAAATGAGAACAAATGTTGACGCTGCCCCGCAGCCGGTCGTCAAGCAGGCAGGAGCAAAACTCGGCCGCAACGACCCGTGCCCCTGCGGTTCGGGTAAGAAATGGAAAAAGTGTCACTATCCGAATATTCCGTGAGCTGCGTATGAAGGTTTTTTACAGTCCGAAGTGCCTGGAATACTCGACTCTTGGCCATCCGGAAACTCCCCAGCGTGTATGGAATATATTTGAAGCGTTAAAGGATGATACCCGATTTGAATTCCGATCTCCGCAGCCGGCTAAAGAAGAGGATATATTGCTGGTGCACGAAGCGGTGCTTGTTGAAAAAGTGCGCACAAATACCTTCCTTGATGCGGACACACCGAGTGTTGCCGGAATTTTCGAGTATGCGCTTCTTTCGGCAGGGGGAGCTACAGATGCAGCCCAAGCGTGCACGAGGGAGCGGTATGCGTTTTCCTGTTGTCGTCCGCCGGGACATCATGCGACACGAAGCAGCGTCGGCGGATTCTGCTACTTCAACAACATTGCTGTTGCGGTGGCTAGGCTTCTTACACACAAAAAAACCGTTGCAATTCTGGACATAGACATTCATCACGGTAACGGAACAGAGGATATATTCCTGGGTCATAAACAGGTGGTTTATTGCTCGATACACCAGGCTCCCCTGTATCCGGGAACCGGGCTAACGAGTAAAAAAAACTGTCATAATTATCCGTTGCCGGCCGGTGTAAACGGTGCGCAGTATTTGGCAACCCTGGCCCAAGCCCTTCGCGTGATAGCAGAAGACCGACCGGATATTCTTGCCGTATCCGTCGGGTTTGATACGTATACCGATGATTTGCTCGGCGGATTTCAATTACATATTGAGGATTATGCCCAAATCGGTAAACGGATTGCCGCGTTGAACATCCCAACCTTTTTTGTATTGGAAGGCGGGTATTCGCAGGATACCGGGCGCTGCGCCTCTTCATTTTTCGGGGGTATCGAAGCCCAGTGACCGGTGAATTGATTTCATCACGCTGTAAGGATATGGTAGTATGGCGCAGTCATTCTATGAAAACAATCCGATTTCACTTTCTCAAATATATCCCCGCATCTCACGAGGACGCACAAAACCCTTTCGCTCTCAAAAAAGTATTATTTTTTCGGGATGATTTGGAAAAAGGGAGAATTCAAATGATTAACTGGGTGAAACTTCTGCCCGGCAAAACGTTTCGCGCCCATTACCATGAGGACATGAATGAACTGTATATAATTCTGAGCGGTACCGTGCTCATTACTGTCGGAAAAGACACGGCAAAGCTTACAAAAGGGGATGCGGTGTATATACCGCAAAAGCACGTTCATACCATGAAAAACGTGACGAAAAAAACTGTTCAGTACATTGCATTGGGTATTGCAACGGGAAACAAAGGAAGGACGGTCGTCGTATGAAACGAAGTACTTGCATGTCATTGTAATGCACTATACAATGGATTGACTTATTTCACGGGAGGATACATGGATAAGAAAACAAATATAGTACAGTATGTCCTTATCGGATTGCTTCTGATCGCGTCATTTCTCCTCGGGTCGTTGTTTACAAAAGTGCAGTATTTGGAAAAAAATAAAACCTCGGCAGCTACCGCAACAGGTACACAAAATGCAGCTACGCCACAACAGCCCGCACAGGTTGCGGTTACCATGGATCAGATTAAAAATGTATACACACAAAGTGCGATTAAATTCGGTGATGACAAGAAAAAACTTATATTTCTTGACGTGTCAGATCCCAGTTGCCCGTATTGCCATATAGCGGCAGGGAAAAACGGTGAACTCAATACACAAGTCGGAGACCGGTTTAAGCTTGTTGCCGACGGCGGAACGTATGTAGCGCCGGTGCCGGAGATGGAAAAGCTCGTCAAAGAAGGAAAAGCGGCATATGCATATGTCTACTTTGTCGGACACGGGAACGGAGAGATGGGAACGAAGGCGTTGTATTGTGCCAATGAGAACGGAAAATTTTGGGAGGCACATGACGCGCTGATGACCAACGCAGGATACAACCTTCTCAATACGACGGTTAAAAATGACAAGACCAAGACTCCTGAATTAGTCGACTTTTTGAAAGACGTCATGAGCGCTCAAACGCTGACCGCGTGTCTTGAGAGCGGAAAATACGATAGTCAACTTACGGCGGATATTGCGCTTGCCAAAGGACTCGGGGTCTCGGGTACACCGGGATTTTTTGTCAACACAAACAGATTCGCAGGCGCCTACAGTTATAAAGACATGGAATCCGCAGTAGAGACGGCACTCAAGTAACTTCGAACCACGGGTTAGAGTAGCTTCCCTTGCGCAAGGCGTTTGGGTGGGGTCTTTCGAAGGTGTGCGTATGCTTGAGGGGTAACAATGCGACCCCGGGGGGTTCGCTCAAGAAATCCGATCTGCATAATGTAGGGCTCCAGCACTTCCTCAAGTGTCCCCACATCCTCCGAAAGGGCAGCGGCCATGGTTTCCAGACCGATGGGTCCGCCTTTGAATTTTTCAATAATGGTCAGAAGCAATCTTCTGTCGGAGGCGTCCAGTCCCATTGAGTCAACTTCCAAAAGCCCCAACGACCGCGTAAGAATATCCTGGGTAACACTGCCGTCTCCTTCCACCTGTGCAACATCGCGTACGCGCTTAAGGAGTCGGAGCGCTATTCTGGGGGTTCCCCGGCTTCGTTTAGCCAGCTCATGACGCGCGTTGGGGTGGAGCGCAACATGAAGCTTTTTTGCCGCACGCACGAGGATTTCTTCGAGTTCTTCGGGTGAATAGAACGAGAGTCTTGCAACAACACCGAATCGGTCGCGCATAGGAGAAGATAATAATCCGATGCGGGTCGTAGCACCGACGATTGTGAATTGCGGCAGATCCAGGCGCAGTGTTCTGGCTGATGGGCCTTTGCCGATAACGATGTCAAGCGCATAATCCTCCATGGCAGGGTACAGGGTCTCTTCGACGATTTTATTCAGCCGGTGGATTTCATCGATAAACAGAATATCGCCCTGTTCCAAATTCGTGAGAATTGACGCGAGATCACCGGCCCGTTCGATGGCAGGACCCGATGTCACGCGAACGTTGACTTTCATCTCCTGACCGATGAGATGAGCGAGTGTCGTTTTTCCCAATCCCGGCGGACCGTAGAGGAGTATGTGTTCAAGCGCTTCCTTGCGTTTGCGTGCGGCGGTTATGGCGATCCGCATGGTTTCTTTCACCGAAGTCTGGCCGTAAAACTCGTCCCACGATCGGGCGCGCAAAGACGTAAACAACCGTTCTTCTTCCGGCGTGGATGTTTCGATAACGGCGGCATCAGAAAGTTTTTGGGATTTCATACTACGTTTTTCCTAAATATTGTAAAGACCGCCGTATTTTTTGTTCCAGTGTGACGTCTTTGGGTGTAAGATTTTTAATTGCCGCAAGAGCTTCTCTGTGGGCAAAACCCATGGAGATAAGCGCGTCGATAAGTTGCTTCGTCTCGCCCGTGGACTCTTCGGACAAGTCCAATTCTTTTACGCTGCCGAGCTTCGTCTTCAGTTCAATAATAATTTTTTGTGCATTCTTTTTTCCGAGGCGCGGGATGGTCGTAAAAAAATCCACATCGCTCTGGGTAACTGCGGTGTGTACTGCAACAACCCCCCGGTCAACGACAGAGAGTGCGGTTCTGGGTCCGATCCCGGGGACTCCCAGAAGTAATTCAAATAAATGGAGTTCTTTTTGATCCGCAAAACCATACAGATCAAGCGCGTCCTCGCGAACATGGGTGTGAATGGAAAGTGCGCAGGGTTTGTTTACCGCGAGGCTTGAAATTAGCCGTTCTCCTGCGTGGACAGCATAACCGACGCCTCCGACCATAACAATCAGGAGGTTGGGGGATTTGCTATGGAGTGTTCCGGACAAAAAACCAATCATGATACGCGTGATGTAAATTTATATGAATATGCATGAGTCAATGCGATGGCAAGAGCATCTGCTGCGTCATCCGGCTGGGGAATACGGGAGAGATGGAGGAGTCTCATAATCATTTTTTGCACCTGCGACTTATCGGCCTGACCGGATCCGCATATCGTCTGTTTTATTGCAAGCGGTGAATATGATACCACGGGACCGCCGTACTGTGCAGCAGCAAGAAGAATAACTCCGCGTGCTTCTCCAACGCGCATGGCTGTTTTTGCGTTCGTGGCAAAAAACAATTCCTCGACCGCAACACTTTCCGGTTTGTACGTGCGAAGCAAAGTTCGGAGGGATCGGTAAATTGCGGAAAGTCTATCGTGTTGTTCGGTAGTTTTTTGGGTCGTTATGCATCCGTATGCTTTTGCGTCACTGCGGCTGCCGTTTATATCAACAACCGCCCAACCGACACGGGCAGTTCCGGGGTCAATACCCATAATACGCATAGTACCCGTATATATACCATCATACGGGCGACTTTACAAAGATGGGGGAGGTTTTGAGTATTGCCCTCTGGAAACGTATACTAAAGAGGGAGCAACAATGATAATCCGTTTTATTGGAGCATGTATTTTTGCGGGTTTGGCTCTTATCGGAGCCAGTTTACTCTGGCCCAGAGTGACAGTAAAAACGCGTCCCGAAATTCTGACTCAGGTCAGAAACTCCGTCATCGGTACACCGTGGGGAGGGAACGCGGCACAGATACTGGGAGTATCGGATGAAAATAATGTTGAGCCATTGAATATGGGCACGGTAGTATCCGGTGCGATAGGCAGTCTTGTCTCGACCGTAGAGACGAGGGCCCAGGAAGCGGTTACAGCACGATTAGTACGTGAACTCATCCGACAATTTGGAGAGCTCCCGTCGGATCAGAAACAACAACTGCAGGAGATTATCTGCCAACCGAATTCGCCATAGCTTGACACTTCGGGGCTACCGTCATCGACCGAGCTGGGGAGAGCGTATGGCCGCTTGGGAAAGTTGCAGATACTGTTGGTAGGCAGCCAAAGCATAGGACGGTTTCCCCAGTTCCTCCAGTATCCGGGACAGAAGAAGCCATAAGTCGGGATTTTTCGGGAAGCGGGTAAGCCCTTCCTGTATGACCGCTTTTGCTTCTTCCGGCTTCTCGGGAAGAAGTATTTTTGCCTGGTTTATGTATGGGGATGGTGCAGAAAAGCGCACGCTTGTTGCTTTTGAGAAATAGTACAGTGCTCGCCGGTTATCTCCGGCGCGGTAATACGCAGTTGCCATGCTGTTCCACCCGAGCCAATAGTCCGGTTCCGTTATGGTAATATTCCGAAAGTGGGATAGGGCTTGGTCAATATCGCTCTCTGAGAGCGCCATGGCACCCAGATAATTCTCCAGATCATAGCTCCCGCGGGAAATACGTATGTCGCGGGTGAATAGGGTCGCATTATCTTTCCAGTCAAATGTGCGCAGAGCGGTGCGTCCCGCAAAAAGAAGAACAATAACGGCAATGACGGGAGATGTCTTCCTCCAGAATCCGGGTTTTGTATGGACGTGCAACACGACAATTACCGTTCCTATCATCCCCAGGAGCCCGACAATCGGAATATAAAACCAACGATCAGCAACCGTCATATCAAGAGGCACTATTTGCAAATGAACACCCAGGCCAATAAGAAACCACGACAAGAAAAAGAAATAGGTACGGACGAGTGTTTTTTGATGACGCATAAAATACAGGGTCACGATAAACACGACAATGCCCAGGCAAACAACAGCAATGAGCGGCAACCAGAAATCAGCATACGTGGCTGAGGCGACAATCCATCGTTGCGATATAGCAAGGTCTTTGGGAAACACAAATCCCCTGACATACCACAGAATAATTTTAGGTACCGATAGAAGCCGCAGTGTCAGCGGCCGATGTACCATGGAAGCCAACAGCATCAGCGCGCTATCGCCCGTCCGTTGAATCGCCTGATATCGGAGAAACATATACACGCCGGAAGAGAGGAGAGCCCCAAGTGCGGTTTTCGGGAATTCTTTCGGACGGAAGGCAATCGCCCAGAAAAGAGTCAGTACCAGAAAAATCGCTCCTGTTTCTTTGGAGAGAAACGACCCAAGCAGTAGTACTCCCGTCAGCATGAACCCTCCGAACCGATGCCCGCCACGGTCTATACTAAGAATCGCGGACAAACCGAAGGTCAGAGCGAGCGGATCCCCAAGTGCCGACAAATAGACAACCGCTTCCGCATTGATAGGATGAACGAGGAACAGAAGCGACAAAACCCACGCGATATTCGCCGACAATACCTTGCGAAACAATGCAAAGACCAATAACGCATTGAGGGTGTGGAGTGCAATTTGGAAAAAGTGATAGGGGGAAGACAGTAAACCGAACAGGCTATAGAGCAGGTTGAACACAGCATATATAAGAGGTTTATAGAATGTAAAAGGAACGGGACCGACTGAAACGTCGCTTATAAATGCCTGGGAAAAAAGCGAGGGGAGCTCATACACGGAGTGTACGTACGGATTATTGACGATCTGACTCACGTCATCCCAGACAAAACCATTGCCCAGTGCGCGTGCATAAATAATGAAACCAAAAACGATAATCAGAAGAACACGGTGTTTGGCAAAACGATTCACCGCTATAGTATACGGTATTGGCGTCAGAATGGGGACGATACGAGAGAGACAGTATCGGGCAATATGAGACGACCGACGTATTCAAATATTGGCACATGAATTCTTTTCTGTGCTGTAGGAAATACATGATACAATGAGCCTCATGGATGAGTCCTTGGAACAAAGAGCGCTGCAGATATTAGCGAAATTGCGCTTAGACGAAAAACGCAACCAGATCCGCGAAATCGAAGCGGAAAGTTCCCATGCGGATTTTTGGAAAGACACCAAGAACGCAGCAAAAAAAATGAAACAGATGGCCGCACTTCAAAAGGAAATTGAAGAAGCAGAAGACTTGCAACAGTGTATGAAGTCCGGTCAGCAGGAGAAACTGGAGAAAATATTGGAGCGGCTGGAGTTTGCTTTATATCTTTCCGGACCCTATGACCATTGTGACGCGATTTTTTCCCTGCATGCGGGTCAGGGCGGAACGGAAGCAATGGATTGGACACAAATGCTCTACCGGATGTACAGCCGTTATGCGGAGCGGAAAGGGTGGGAGACGGAAGAAATCGATAAAACCATGGGAGATGAAGCGGGCATTAAAAGTGTTGTTGTCAATATTTCAGGACCGTATGCGTACGGATTTCTCAAAGCCGAAGTAGGCGTTCACAGACTTGTGCGCCAATCGCCATTCAACGCGGACAATCTGCGGCAAACATCGTTTGCTATGGCTGAGGTGTTGCCTGTTGTTGATGATGCTCCGGACATTGTGGTTCGTGATGAGGACTTGGAGTGGGATTTTTACAGGAGCGGCGGAAAAGGCGGCCAGAACGTGAACAAAGTATCAACTGCCGTGCGTTTACGGCATAAACCGACCGGGATTATCGTGACAAGCCAAGCACAACGGTATCAGGGTCAGAATCGTGAGTACGCTCTCAAGGTGCTTCGTGCAAAACTGTGGGCGAGCCGCGAAGAAGAAGCAAAAAAAGAACAGACAAAAATTAAGGGTGTCTACAAGACACCCGGATGGGGCAATCAAATCCGTTCGTATGTCTTACATCCGTACCACATGGTAAAAGACCTCCGGACCCAATACGAAACCGGCGATACAGACCGCGTGCTGGATGGAAATATTGAGGATTTTATCGTCGCATACTTGAAAAAAAATGCTTAGCTCTCCATAATGGTAGGTACCTTTTCTATGGAAACAGACAAAACAACCCCAACAGCAGAACCGCAGGTTGCGACGAAACAACAAGGTCCGTTAGTCCGCAGCGTGGAGGGAGGTGCCAGCACGGATGTGAAAGCACCCGTTAAAACTATGAAAATCATAACAATCGGCGTCTATGTCCTGCTTATCGCACTGGGTGTTGGGACAGGGTATCTCCTGTCCGGTAAAAAATCCGTCACACTGCCTGGCCAACAATCCGGGAATATAAAAACGGATACGGTTGTCGGCAGCAGCGACACAAAAACATTCAGTGATTCCGCAGAAGGAGTGATTGAAAAAGGCGGGGTAGACGGAGAAGGTACGCACAAACTCGTACGCGAAGGAGGTCCCTCGCAGACCGCGTTTCTCATATCCTCAGTCGTAGATCTGGATGAATACGTCGGGAAAAAAGTTCGCGTATGGGGACAAACTATAGCCGCGCAACAAGCAGCATGGCTTATGGATGTGGGGAAAATTGAGCTTCTTACCCAATGATTCGATTTGAGCATGTTTCGAAAAATTTTAGCGGGCACAGTAGCGCCCTGTCCGATATTACCGTTGAAATAAAAGACGGTGAATTCGTATTTCTCATCGGGCCATCAGGAGCGGGAAAAACGACATTTCTTCGGCTTCTTATCCGTGATCAACTTCCTTCGGAAGGCAAGGTGTTCGTCGACGATTGGGAGATTGGTACACTACACAAATCCAGAATTCATTTACTGCGGAGAAAGATCGGTATGGTTTTTCAGGATTTCAAACTGCTCATGGACAGAACCGTCTATGAAAACGTAGCACTAGGATTGGACATACTGGGGAAAAAACAGGAAGAAATCGATAAGCGTGTACTCGAGGTTTTGGATTTGGTGGGACTATCGGATAAACACAATCTGTTTCCTTTGCAGCTTGCAGCAGGGGAAATGCAACGTACCGGCATTGCCCGCGCTATTGTCGGCGCGCCGTCGATACTGCTGGCCGACGAACCGACCGGCAACCTGGACCAGCAAACTGCATCGGATATTCTCACGATATTTCAACAGATCAATTCTCTGGGTACAACCGTGATTATGGCGACGCATAACGCAGGGATTGTCAATGATCTCAAGAAACGCACAATAGCACTGAAAAAGGGAGTGATGGTAAGCGACGAAGAGAAGGGGAGGTATCGCGTTTCACCAAAGGTGAAGGAGAAAAAATCTCATGAAGATGATTGATATTGCATGGAAGCATATCAGAAGGTCGCCGTATCAGGCGTTTGCGGCAGTGCTATCCATGTTTTTGACATTTTTGCTCGGAGGAATATTTTTTCTGACGACGGTTTCCTCCATGTTGGTTTTGTATTATTTCGAAAGCAAACCGCAAATTACCGTATTTTTTACCGATAAAGCATCTGCGGATGATGCAACGTCACTCGAGAAAACTCTTGAAAATTCCGGAAAAGTAGCCTCCGTTAAATACGTATCCAAAGAAGATGCGCTTGCGATATACCGCGAGCAAAATAAAAATGATCCGTTGCTTTTGGAGATGGTGACCGCCGATATACTCCCTGCATCACTCGAAATTTCAGCAAAAGATCCGAAATTTTTACAGGAACTGGAGCCGGTAATAAAAGAAGCTTCAGGCGTAGAAGAAGTCGTATATCAGAAGGACGTGGTGGATACTCTCCTTATGTGGACAAAAGCGGTACGCGGTATCGGTATTATTTTGGCATCGCTTCTGGCGCTGGATTCCATACTCATAACAATGACAATCATCAGTATGAAAATAGCCATCAAGCGGGATGAGATCGACATATTGAAGCTCCTTGGCGCTTCGCCCTGGTATATCCGCGGACCCTTTGTCTTGGAAGGCGGATTTTACGGTGCCGTTGGCGCACTGGTCGCATGGTGCATCATCGCAGGTCTGGTCGTATGGCTCCGGCCGTTCTTACTGGAATTTTTGGGTATCGTTCCCACACTTGAATCAGTGCTTGCATCGCCGACATCAAAAGAATTTCTACTCTCCGTTGGCGGATTCCTTGGCGGTTTACTGGGAACGGGATTTCTTCTGGGAAGCTTCGGAAGCATTGTTGCATTAGGCAGATACCTGAAAATTGAATAATCCTTCATGAAGCGATTACTTCTACTGTTTGCGGTTGCTTCCTTCGTGTGCATGAATGTGCGCATTCCCGTATATGCGCAGGAAAGCGGCGTCAATAAGACCATAGAGGAACTGCAGCAAAAAATTACGGAACTTCAGGGACAGGAAAAAACGCTCGCAAACCAGATAAATCTCATAAATTCAAACATCGCTCTCACAACGGCAAAAATTAATACGATACGCGCCGCAATCACGAAGCTCAGTTCCGAGATTGATGATTTGGCGGGCCAGATAGACAGGCTGGAAGTTCTTTTGACCCGTCGTTCCGAGCTTGTTCTCAAACGGATTCCCGAAGCGTATAAACGCAGGGCTGCGCCTCAGTTCGGGGTGCTTCTGTTCAGTCAGAATTTTTCGGATTTTCTCTCGCGTATAAAATACATATCCCGGGTGGAACAGGAGGATGTGCAGCTGCTGTTTCAGCTCAAAGCTACCCAAAACCACTTCGGGGAGATTAAAAATTTGCGCGAGCAAAAGAAAACCCAACAGGAGACATACAAGCGCGAGCTTGAGTTGGAAAGCAGGGAATTAGACAGGCAAAAGCGGGAAAAACAGGCGCTTCTGGAACAAACCAGAAACAGCGAGGCGGTGTACCAACAGCTTCTGGCGCAAGCCCTTGCGGAAAGGCAGGCGCTGGATCGCGCTTTAGTTGAAGGCGTACGCGTGGGACCTGTCAAACGCGGGGACCCGATAGCTTTGGTAGGCAATACGGGGTATCCCGGCTGTTCGACAGGCGCCCATCTTCATTTTGAAGTACGTAAAAATAATTCCTGGGTAAACCCGGCAGGATTTCTCTCGTCCAAATCCGTTAACGACGAACAAAATGGCGGTTCAACAACCATCGGAAACGGCGGATGGGATTGGCCTCTGCAGGATCCGATCCGCGTAACGCAATTTTTCGGAAAAACACCCTATTCGTGGCGATATAAGTATTCCGGGGAAATTCATACCGGTATCGATATGGTTTCTTCTTCCGGTGTCGTCATCCGGGCTCCATCGGACGGAACACTGTTTGCCTCAAGTCAGACATGCGGAGGCAGTTCAATTATAAAAATAAAATATATCGAACACGGGGACGGAGTCATCAGTTTCTATCTGCACGTCCAATAAACAGAAATTATTACCCTCATGCGTAAATATCTGCCCCTTTGCATACTTGCGGCTATTGGCTTCGTTTGGACATCAAGGATTTACGCTCAAATAGTCATCAATGAGTTCAGTTCCAACAGCGATCCGGAGTGGATTGAACTTTATAATGCGTCTTCCGACACGGTTGATCTGTCTGGATGGAAATTATCAGACGCTTATCCACCCCCCAATTTGTTGACGGGTACGATTAGTGCGCACGGATTTTTTGTATTTGAGAAGTCTTCCGGTTGGCTCAACAACAGCGGAGGAGACACGATAACGCTCAAAAATATATCAGACACTGCGGTTGATTCTCTTGAGTACGGTAAAAGTACAAGTGTTGTCGGAACGCCCGGATCGGATACAAGTGCAGGCAGAACACCCGACGGTTCTTCTGTGTGGACGAACAACCTGACATGGTCTAAGCTCGCATCCAATCCGGTCTCCACACCCACACATACCCCGTCACCAACCCTAACTCCAACGCCACAACCGACTTCTACACCGATTCCCACCCATACTCCCCAGCCGACAAACACACAAGCACCGCCTCCTACACCAACACACAGCACGACACCATCTTTGACACCCCGATCTTCATCGGAAGAATCCATGATTCAAGAATCAAGTGAAGAAGGGACATTAGGAGTATTTTCGGCATCTCCTGCATCCGGGGCATCGCAGTCAGGAGTGTTGGCATCGGTCAAACCGCTTATTATATCGATGTTGCTGGTGAGCGTAGGATGCGCGCTATTGGCTGTCGTCTTTGTTTGGAAAAAGCGGGAGGCAATGTCCTCTTCGCAGGAGGCGTGATAGCGGGTATACTGAAAATATGAAAGCTGTACGCTACTGGATTCCGGTGGTTATTTGGATGGTGACCATCTTCGTATTTTCAGGGAGCGAAGGCGTCACCGTATCAAGCGAGCCGACGATTGATTTTATTGTCTTCAAAACGTTGCACGTTATCGAATACGCAGTGTTATACGTTCTCCTGTACCGGGCATTGAAAAATTCATATCCGCGCGAGCCGGTTCTGCGATGGCTTATGGGTGCCTTTCTGCTTACGATTATCTATGCATGTACCGATGAACTTCATCAGACGACCATACCAACACGCGAAGGGAGACTGCGCGATGTTATAATTGATGGCATCGGAGCACTATTTGCATGGATATCCCTCGTTATTCTATTACCAAAAGCCCCGCCGAAACTACGGCGTTGGGCACAAAGCTTGCAAATAGTCTCGTGACACGTGCCCGCCGCGATAGGGGAGACACAGAGCCGCATGTTGTGTGCCTATACGGTGAATTAGGGAGCGGAAAAACAACGTTCGTCCAGGGATTTGCAAAAGGGCTGGGGATCACCTCTCGCCTTCTCTCCCCTACGTTTATTATTGTACGACGTTATGAAGTTCCTGTGTCATTTACTTTCTTGTATCACATAGACCTGTATCGGGTGAAAACACAAAAAGAGCTAACAGACCTGGGGCTGCCGGAAATACTATCGGATTCTTTATCCTGTACGCTTATAGAATGGGCGGAGCGTCTGGGCGATATACTGCCCAAACGCAGGACAGACATCCATTTTTCATTGGAAGAGAACACCGGACACAAGGTGACAATCCGGCACGTCCGGCTCTGAACATATGAATAAAGACCTTGCGAAAGCGATACAAATCCTTGAGGCAGGCGGTGTTGTCATTTATCCGACGGATACGGCGTTTGGCATAGGGTGCAGGATAGACTGCAAGAGCGCTGTTGATCGCGTGTTTGAAATGCGACGGCGCCCGCGCACTCTACCAATGCCGGTGCTTGTCTCTTCTTCAGATATGGCTCTGCCCTACTTCACTAAACCGCCATTTATTGTACGACGTTTGATGGAACAGCATTGGCCCGGTGCTCTGACGATAGTATATACATGTAATCAAAAACGTATTTATTCGCCTATCCGCGCCGGCGGAAGAACTGTCGGAATCCGCATGCCTGACCATGAAATCGCGCTACAATGCATAACCGGTGTCGGTGTACCGATACTGGGGCCTTCGGCAAATTTTCACGGTGACCCGACTCCGTATCGGTTTGAGGATCTCAATTCTGATCTTGTGAAAGCTGTCGATTATACTCTTTTTGGTTTTTGTAAAACCAAGCGTGCATCAACAGTTGTCGACTGTACGACCCAGCCACCGACGATAGTGCGGCAAGGCGCAGTTAAGCCCGTTCTATGAGAACAATTCTTTTTATCGATACGACCGATTCTGCGCGCACAATTATTGGACTGGAATACAGCGGTAAACGGTACGAAAAATCGGGTACCGGCGGCAGTCAAAAATCGCAAGCGGTGCTGCCGCTGATACATGACCTGCTTGCCCAGCAGAAAATTACGCTATCACAGCTTACGGCAATTGAGGTGAATCCCGGGCCCGGATCATATACGGGCATACGCATTGGTATTGCTGTTGCCCGCATGCTGGGGGTGCTCCTGGGGATTGCCGTGAATAATACATCGGCAACCGCTACCATAGAACCAATATACGAGGATTCGAAATTTACCTAAAACAGCAGCCTTCGGTTTGCTTCCGATATCCTACTGGTATTTTTTCTAAGGCATGGGTATCATGGATATATATGGGGCAGTTTCTCAGGCACGTGTTTTTGCCTCACCATACGAATAATCATCGTCCGAAGGCCCTCCACGAAGACGCGTTGTTTGCTTACGTTCTGCTTTTTGCCGTATTGAACCTGGGTATTCGCGTCATGTATCGCCAATTCCCGCAGGTACTGGGATATGCTACGGACATTCACGTTGAACAATTGTTGTCCCTGACTAATACCAAACGGGAGGCCTCCGGGTTGCCGACGCTGACTATAAACTCGCAACTCTCTCAAGCCGCGGCCAAAAAAGCCCAAGACATGTTCAGCAACGGCTATTGGGCTCACATGAGTCCGAACGGCAGATCACCGTGGGATTTTATCGTAGAATCCGGATATCGCTATTCTGTCGCGGGCGAAAACTTAGCGAAGAACTTTTCAAATAGTCAGGGAGTCGTGGACGCATGGATGGCGTCTCCGACGCACCGGGATAACATCCTCAAATCGAATTACCGGGATATCGGATTTGCAGTCGTGAACGGGGTTCTCAATGGGGAAGAAACGACGCTGGTGGTTCAGATGTTCGGATCAACGGGTCAAGTCGCTCTCCTTCCAAAACCAGGACCGATCGTAAAAGAAGCCCAGGCGAGCGTTCCGCTCCCGACGCCGATACCAGTGATCGAAAAAGCCCAGCAGCCGGTTATCGTGTCACAGGAAGGTTCGGCAATGGTGCAGAGTGAGGCGACGACCGGTCTTGCAGCGCTGCTGTCAGGCAGGTTTATGAATGTAGTGAAAAATCCGTTGTTCAACATTCCGTCCGTCACGCGTGATATCGGTTTTGCATTTATCGGTATTCTCATGGGAATACTCGCAATCGACTCCTGGATCATAACGCGGAAACACATTGTTCGGGCTTCGGGACACAGCATTGCACACCTTTTGTTTTTGGGAGCTCTGCTTGTCGCGTTTACGGCTATACAGCGGGGGACTCTCTTATGAAAACTCATATCTACCACTTTGGTGTACTCTTGATCATTCTGGCAACCGGTACCTTAATGTTTTTTTACACTCAGGGAGACAGGACACTCCAATTTGTTATCGGTATCGTTACGGCGCTTGCATATGTCGGATGGGGATGTATTCATCACGCACTGCAAAAAGACCTTCACCCGAAAGTTGTGGTAGAATATGTCCTCATGGCTGCGATCGCCGTTGTTGTTTTAGCAACACTTCTTTTATAGGCTAACTGACCGCACGAAAGGAGCATATTCTATGAAAGGAATAATTATAGCTGGAGGACTCGCAACCCGCTTGCGTCCGCTGACGCTCGTCACCAATAAACACCTCCTTCCTATCTTCAATAAGCCCATGATTTATTATCCCATGGGAGTCATGCAAAAAACCGGCATAAAGGAAGTCCTGCTGACAACAGGCGGCGACCACGTCGGACATTTTGCGAATCTGCTCAAGTCCGGCGATGAATTTGGGCTCCGATTATATTACGCCATACAGCAGAATCCCACGGGCGGGATTGCGGATGCGCTTGCACTGGGTAAGGAATTTGCACACGGTGAAAAAATTCTGGTCATTCTCGGGGACAATATATTCAACTACGATTTGAGGGGAGTGATAGGACGGTTTGAAAAACAAAAAGAGGGCGCAATGGTATTCGGTATACGTATGCCCACCGAATCGGGGCAATACGGGGTCATAGAAATTGACAGGTCAGGGAAAGTACTTTCGATAGAAGAGAAACCGAAACATCCGAAATCAGACATCGCACAAACCGGCATCTACATGTACGACGATCGGGTATTTGACTATATCCGTGCGCTCAAGCCTTCAGCCCGCGGACAACTGGAAATAACGGATCTGAATAACATGTATCTCAAAAACAAGACTCTGTCATGCGAGCTTATCGACTGGTGGGTAGATGCGGGAACGTCACACGAGGAGCTGCTGCTGGCAAACCAACAGGTGGCAAAGCTTATCAGAGAAGGAATTCTATGATACACGGTGTTGCAACAAAAGAGTTAGTTCGGCATAAAGACGAACGCGGGTTCTTTGAGGAAATAATCCGCGCAACTGACGGTTTCTTCTCGGAAGGATTCGCTCAGTTATCCCGTTCAAACATGATTACCGGTGTCGTCAAAGCATGGCACATCCACAAGACGCAAATCGATTGGTGGTACGTGGTACGGGGAACCACAAAAGTCGCGCTCTTTGACATGCGCAAAGACTCTCCGACGTTTCGGCAGCTCAATGAATTCGTATTGGGAGACAACGGAGAGCATATCGTCCTCAAAATCCCCGCAGGCGTTGCGCACGGTCTCAAGGTGCTTCACGGACCTGCTGACCTGGTGTACATAACAAGCGCCGTCTACAGTAAGGAAGAAGAAGGTCGCATTGCGTTCGACGATACGGATATCGGATACGATTGGGTACAGGGAGTTCCTATTACAAATAAAAATATAACATAGAGCACTATGAAAGTACTTGTGACCGGTGGGGCCGGTTTTATCGGATCAAATTTCATACTGTATTGGCTTTCCAAGCATACCTCCGACGCCATCGTCAATTTCGATAAGCTGACCTACGCGGGAAATTTGGAAAACCTGACATCCGTTGAAGCCAACCCTGCATATCGCTTTAGGCAGGGCGATATATGCGATCGGAAGGCAGTCGATGCGGCCATGGAAGGTATCGATACAGTGGTACATTTTGCCGCAGAAAGCCATGTAGACCGTTCAATACTCGAACCGTCACCGTTCATAATGACGAACATCATGGGGACGCACGTACTTCTTGAATCAGCACTGAAAGCGGGAGTGAAACGGTTTCATCATATATCAACGGATGAGGTGTATGGGGCACTTGAATTAGGTAATCCGGGTAAATTTAGTGAACGGACACAATATAACCCCAGAAGTCCGTATTCAGCAAGTAAAGCCGGATCTGATCATATCGTACAGGCATATTTTCACACATACGGCTTACCGGTTACCATAACCAATTGTTCAAATAATTTTGGTCCCTATCAGTTCCCGGAAAAGCTTATAGCGCTGACAATTACCAATAGTATAGAGGGCAAAAAAGTACCGGTATATGGAGACGGTAAATACGTTCGGGACTGGCTGTATGTGGAAGATCACTGCCGGGCAATTGATGCGGTATTGGAAAAAGGGGAAATCGGTGAAACATACTGCATAGGCGGCCTGACACAGGATATTGATAATCTGACAGTCGTGAGAAAAATTCTGAAACTCATGGGGAAACGTGAGTCTGAAATCGAGTATGTGAAAGATAGACCCGGACACGATCGCAGATACGCGATTGATTGGACCAAAATACAGTCAACGTTGGGGTGGAAACCGCTCCATGATTTTGATACATGGTTAGAAAAAACGGTGACATGGTACACGGAAAACCAACAATGGTGGCAGAAAGTGAAGTCCGGTGAATATCAGACGTACTATGCAAAACAATATGGAGCGTCGAAATGAAGATTCTGGGAACCGGATTATCAGGATTGGTCGGATCACGCGTCGTCGAGCTTCTGTCTTCGTCTTTTGATTTCACGAATCTCAGCAAGGAAACAGGCACAGACATCACCCACAGTGCAACAGTATATGAGCGTATTGTCAGAGCACCCGGGCAATGGGTATTTCATTTTGCGGCAAAAACCGATG
>Ga0214473_10003190_pt1 | contig 19961 bp, 16 predicted proteins | sample RVTome_7_FD_203509 | JGI IMG/M metagenome (GOLD analysis project Ga0214473, IMG submission 203509) | Soil microbial communities from uranium-contaminated site in the Upper Colorado River Basin, Wyoming, United States - RVT98D197 | ecosystem: Environmental > Terrestrial > Soil > Contaminated >... | reverse complement strand
ACGTCGTGCTTGCGGCACAGCGCCGCAACCTCCTTCAGCGGGTTCGTCACCGCCGTGCTCGTCTCGTTATGACAGATCGTGAGCGCGCGGTACTCCCCTTCCTCCAGTTCCGCCGCCACGCGGGAGACGTCCATCGGCTTACCCCATTCGAATTCCATCTGCGTCGGGTTCGCGAACAGGTGGGACAGCTCGTACCCGCGCTCGCTGAACTTCCCGTTCACGAGGGTCAGGACGCGATCCCCCTTGCGGAGGAGGGAGGAGATCACGGCCTCGAGCCCCGCGGTCCCGGAGCCCGAGATCGCGGCGACCTCGCCCTGCGTCTGGAAGACGTACCGCAGCCCGTCGCGGACGTCCTTGTTCACGGTCCGAAACTCCGAGCCCCGGTGGTTGATCACCGCACGGGTCATCGCCTGCAGCACCCGCGGGTCGACCTTCACCGGCCCTGCGAGCATGAACACCTGGTCCATGGGAATCGCGCGAGCCATCACGAGGCCTCGCATAAGGGTTCTCGACATACAAGCGGGGCGGAATCGGTCGTGGGAACGGCGCCGCTGGTATTATATAGGGAGCACCGGTTGCGTCTGACAAGCGTATGTCAAAACATGGACAAATGGCGTACGCGTCGGAACGGAGGCCGCGCATGGGAACGGACGACGAGAAAATCACGATCCGGATTCCGAAGCGGTTCCTGCAGTCGATCGACTTCCTCGTGGACCTCGACGACTTTCCGTCCCGGAGCGAGGCGGTGCGCGCCGCCGTGCGGGACATGATCTACGCGCGCGTCGCCGTCGTGACGGACCGCATCAAGCAGATGCGGGCCGCGGAAGCCGCGATCGCGGAGAAGGACGAGCTCCGCAAGCAGTTCCTCCAGAAATGACGCACACGAAGTCAACCAACGGGATGGGAACCTCGGACGGGAGAGAGGTCGCGCCCCCCCGCACCTCACGATATACCTCCCCCCAACTACGGGTGGCCTAGGACGGGTCACCCGCTCTTTTTCTCCACCGCCGAACGGTTTTAGTACGCGGTTCCGCTTGGACGCCCGATGGCGGTCCCGCCGGGGGTCTTGGAGCGAGCCGTCCTCGTGGCGGTCCCCCTCGCCCTCGTCGCCATGATCTTCGTCACCCCCGCCGTGGTGTGGCCGCTGCACACGCAGCCGACGGACATCCCGCTCCTCAGGGTCGAGATCACGGACGAGCGGTGGAACGCGACCGTGAACGAGACCGCGCTGCTCTACGTGCGGAGCGCGCTCGGCTTCACGCTGTACGAGCGCATCTGGATCAACGTGTCCGGGTTCGACGGGCCGCAGGACCGGAACGTCTCGTCGGAGGGCACGCGTGTGCCTTCCCTGGAGGTCAAGGTCCCCGCGTTCCACGGTTGGGTCGGGAACGTGAGCGCCGCGGCGGTCCGGGAGGACGCGACCTTTCGGACGAACGCGACGATCGAGTTCGGGTGGGACCCGGACGGGTGGCTCCTCCGCGTGGAGCCGGGCGGCACCACGACCTTCCGAGTCCTCCGCGAGCCCCCGGCGTACACCGCCACGATGCGACGGGAGGTCGTGCCGTGAGGCGAAAGTGGATCGCGGTGTGGGCGGCGTTCGTCTTGGCCCTTATCGTGATCGAGCTGTTCGTCGCGACGGTCGTCATCGACCCGTTCACGAACTTCTATTTCGTGATTCTCGCGATCACCGCGATCGGGATTCTCGCGATCATCGGCGCCGTGTTCGTTGGGATCTTCATCACGACCCGCATCCTCGGTTCCCAGGAGTTCACGCCGTTCGAGAAGGAGATGCTCGCGATGCGGGAGGACGTGAAGAAGCTCGCCGCCAAAGTCGAGGAGATGTCCCCCGACCGCCGGGACCCGGGGCGCAAGGTCTAGGCGAGCCTCTCCGGGCAACCCTCGCGCCGCGAGCAGTGGATGCACTTCCCAGGCCGCTGATGGTTCCGGTGCGCCTCCCCCTTCGCGAGCGCCGCGCGCATCGCGTCGAGCTTCCCCACGACGAGCCGACGCATGTCGTCGTTGTACTCGATCTCGTGGCTCGCGCCCTCGTACTTGATGATCCCGTGCGGCGGCGGCTTGCCGGTCTTCTCCTCGACGAGGAGGCAGTACGCCCCGACCTGCAGGATGTGGGAGAACAGCGGGCCGCGCGGCGTCCGCCCCGTCTTCACCTCCACGGGGATCAGGTGGTCGCCCTCCGCGATCACGTAGTCCGGCCGGCCCCGCAGCCCGTACCGCTCGCTCACGAACAGCTCCGGCCGCGTCTGCGGGTGGTCCACGTACGCGACCTCCCCCCGCGTCGCCCCAAACTTCTCCCGCGCAGCGCGCGCGATCGCCCCGTGCACGATCGACCGACGGAGGAAGAAGGACGCGCCGATGAGCCACACGAGCGCGGCGATCTCCGCGGCGCGGCCGAGGACCGAGTCCCGCACGACGAACGTCGCGACGGACACGATGGCGACGATCGTGGCGACCATCGCGAAGCCCAGGATCACCCGCCCCCATAGGAAGTGCTCCGCCTCCGACGAGAGTCGGTCCGCGCGGTACAGGAGGAACACCGCCGCTAAGAGCCAGATCAGCGAGACGGCGTCGAGGATGAGGGTGACGGGGAACGTCGTCGCGGACACGAAAGAAACGCCGAGGACCGCGACGATCGTGGCGGCGATCGCGAAGTACAGGACGGTCGTCTCAGACTCGATCACGTGCTTCTCGTGCCGCTCGATGCTCAGGATCTCGTCCCCGAGCTGCTCGTGCTTCGTGATCCCCTCGGCGATCTCCTCGCCCTTCTCCTCCGCCGCCTCGCGGGAGAGCCACCACGTGAGCGGGCAGTAGCCGAACTTCTCGACCTCGCCCGCGGAGAACATGGGCCGTTCGGCGGCCACGGCGTCGCATCTAGGGCGGCTTACTTAACCTTTGGCGGCGGATTCGCAGCAGCGCGACCAGGAGGAGCGCCACGAGGAGGAGCGCGGCGAGGAGGACGGGCCACGCGGGAGCCACGACAGGGGCGGGCGGTGCGCGAACGGTGACGACCGCCACGTCTTCGGCGGCGTTCCCCCAGGCGTCCGCGGCCCTGAGGCGCGCGGCGTACGTCCCGCCTTGACGATAGGCGGTCGAGACCTCCGGGCCCCACGCGTCGTCCCAGCCGTCCCCGTCGAGGTCCCACGACCAGTTCGCCACGCCGGACTCGTCTGCGGACCCGAGGCCGGAGAACGGCACGGTCGCCCCGACGAGGGCGCTCCGGTCCGGGCCGGCGTCCGCGCGCGGCGGCGTGAAGTCGTCCTGCCAGTCCCACGCGAACGCGGCCTCGAAGTACGCGCCCACTTCCGTGTTCTCCAGGAGGAGCCCCGCCTCGCGGTTCCGCGTCGGCGAGTCGCGGTTCCAGTTGAGGCTCGACACGAGGACCGTGCGTCCGTCGACGATCAGACCCTTGTTGTGGAGCCGCGTGAGGCCGTGCGGACCGAGGTCGACGAGCTTCGCCTCGAGGTCCAGGCCCTCCGCCTCCGCGATTCCCGCCAGGTGCGCGACCGCGTCGCCGTTGTACTCCGCGTTGTACTCGGACGCGTCGAGGAGGAGGCGCACCGCCACGCCCCGTCGGGCCGCCGCCAGGAGCCCCTCGAAGTACAGGTTCGGGAACGCGTCCCAGGTCGGGGAGGCGTAGAAGATCTCCGCGTGGACCGTCGCGGTGGCGGCGCGCAGGGCGCCGAGGATCGTCCCCTCCGCGAGGGCGGTGTCCGGTCCCAGGACCGGGACGACGCGGAACGTCCCGGAGAACGTGGTGGCGGGGGACCCCGGGGCACGCGGCTCGGCGGGCTCCGGAGGCGCGTCCACCGGCGTCACCGCCATCTCCCCGAACCCGCGCACGTCCCGCCGGCGGGCGTCGAAGTCCTCCTCGAAGACCGCCGAGAAGTACCCCGCGAGCGGCGCATGGTCCACCACCACACCCCAGCCCCGAGAGCCGGAGGCCGGCGCTGCCGGGAACGCGGAATCCCCCCAGTTCTCCGAGGCGACGAGGACCGTGCGCGCGTCGACGATGGCGTACTTCGCGTGGGCGAATCGGTACCGCTCCTGGACGTCGTTGGCGGTGTCGTCGACGAGGAAGCGGACGTCCGCGACCGCCGCGAGGCGCTCGGCGATCGCCAACTCCTCCCGGTCGATGCCGCCGACCGGCGCACCCTCCAGGAGGATCCGCACGCGGACCCCGCGGCCCGCCGCGCGCGCGAGCCCGTCCGCGATCCCGTCGTGCGTGAGCGTGTAGAGGCTCGCGTCGACGGACGCCGTCGCGTTGTCGAGGAGGTCGAGGAGCGGCCCCGGGCCCACGTCCGGCGTGACGAACGCCCGGACGGAGCCGGAGAAGTCGAAGGTCGCGGGCGGGAACTCCGACTGCCCGAGGCTCCACACGCGGACGAGGTCCCAGTCCGCGGACCCGTTCGTGTCCCGCCACCCGCCGTCGAAGTCCCTGCGCGCGACGTTCCCCTGGCCGACCTTCGCCGCGGGCGGCCCGGTCCAGCCCTCGCCGCCGAAGCCGGACGCCCCGTACGCGAGGACGTCGGCGGTCGCGCCGGACGCGTCCCGGAGGACGACCTCGTCCCCGTCGTTGTTCAGGCGGAAGCTCCCCGCCACGAGCATCGGCGTCGCGTTGCCCGCCCCGTACCGGAAGTCCGCGGTCCGGAGCGTGTCCTCTTCGTACGCGGTGGCGTTCTGCGCGACGACCGCGCGGGCGTTGGCGGCGATCGCGGACCCCGGCGGGAACGTGAGCGTGCCCTCCCCGTCCGTGATCGTCCAGCCGGTGACGTTCCGCGGTCCGGCGGCGGGGTTCGCGAGCACGACGTACTCGTCCGCGCGGAGGGCGTCGTAGTAGACCTCCGCGAGGAGGGGATCCGTCGGGGAATCGAGCGTCCGCTCCTCGCCGCCAAAAAAATCGAGCGGGACGGGGGACGGGTCCCCCGAACGGCCCCAACTCGCGCCGAGGCCAGGGAGGAGCAAGGCGAACATCAGGAAGACCGTCGTCCGCCGCATCCCACTCGACCCTCCGTGTGGGCGGACGTCCTACTTGCCGCCTTCGCGTACATCTAACGTGGCGGGGAGAGTCCCTTCGCGAGGTCCCGGAGCGCCTTCGCGGGGTCCTTCGCCTTCACGACGCCGGACGCGAGGAGAACCCCGACGGCGCCGAGCTCGAGCGCCTTCGCGACGTCCTTTCCCCGCTTGACGCCCGCGCCGCACAGGACCGGGACCTTCGGGTTCACCGCGCGGATCCGGGCGACCGCCGCCGAGATGATCTCTGGCTTGGCGGTGGTCACGGAGACGTCCCCGCCGATCAGCTCCGGCGGCTCGATCGCGAGATAGTCGGGCCCGAGCGAGGCGGCGGTCTCAGCCTCCGCGACGTCGTCCGCGCAGGCGACGACGTCGAGCCCGAGTTGGCGGCAGCGCGCGATTAGGTCGCGCATCTCCTCCCATGCGACCTTTCGCTCGCTGTGGTTCACGATCGTGCCGACGGCGCCCGCGGCGACGGCCGCCTCCGGCGGCACCCACCCGGTCGCCTTCCCCGCCTCCGCGGGGTCGAGGTGCTGCGCAAACACGGGGATCCGGACGGACTTCGCGACGAGGGCGAGGTCGAGCGCGGACGGTGCGACCGCCAGCGACCGGCCCGTCTCCTCCGCGACCTCCGCGCACCACGACGCGAGGTCGACCGCCTTCCGCCCGAGCGCCTCGGGATACGCCTTGAAGTTCACAAGGATGATCGGCGTGCGCACGGCCCCGCATCGGACCCTCCCGTTAAGAACGTTCGGAGCCTCCCCTTCGGAGCCTCCCTGGAATCACCGGAGATAACCATCCAGATAACCTTTAGGCGGTCCGAGCGGCACGGATGGCCGGTGCCTCCTCCCCGGGGCCCTCTACCGCACCGCGGGACGGGCCTCCTCGGCGTCCTCGCGTACGTCGTCGTCTCGCTCTCCCTCCTCTCCGCGACGACCTCCGCCGCCCCGCCGCCGAGCCCCCTCCTGCGCGCGTCGCCCCCCCAGACGCTCGTGCTCCAGCCGGACGGCGCGAACGGGACGGATGCGTTCATCCTCGACGTGACGCCGGGCTGGAACTACGGGGACAACGAGTCCCTCTGGGCGGGCCGGGACGCCGCGCTCGGGGCGGTCGCGCGGTCCTTCCTCTGGTTCGACACGAGCGCCGTGCCCGCGGCGGCGACGATCCTGAACGCGACCCTGGAGCTCTTCCAGTTCGGCGGGGCCGCAGGCCTCGTCGAGGTCCGTCGCGCGTCCGCGCCGTGGACGGAGGGCGTCGGGGACCGCACTTGGACGACGGTGCCGCTCTCGGTCCGAGAGACCGCAGGCCTCCGGCGTACCCAGGAACCCGTACCGGTCACGCTCTCCGTGCCCCCCTACGCGATCGGCTCCCCCGCGCGGGACCTGAGGCTCCTCCTCGGCTCGACGGAGGTGCCCTCGCAGGCGTACGCCACCGCCTTCTCGGGCGGATGGCCCACGGAGGTCCGCCTCGTCTTCGGGACTTCCCTCGGCCTCGGGGAAGCGAAGGACTTCACGCTCGTCTACAGCACGAACGGCACGGCCGTGCCCGCGTACCGGACGCGGACGTTCGACGCGATTCCGCGATGGACGTCGCCCCCGGTCGGGACCGGCGCATCCGGCGTCACCGTCGCGGACCTCGATCAGGACGGGGACCTCGAAGTCCTGTACGGCACGTCGAACGGCCTCGTCGTCGCGCTGGACGCGACGGGGGGCCCGATATGGGAGACCCCGGTGGCCGGGGCGACGCGGTCGGTCCCGTATGCGCCGCAGGTCGCCGATCTGGAGGGGGACGGGTCGCTCGATGTCGTGGCGGTGACGAACGAGCCGTCCCTCGTCCGCCTGGACGCCTCCGGCGGGATCCGCTGGTCCCAGCCGATCGGGCTCCCCGAGCTCCCGCTGTCCACCCCCACGCTCTCCGACGTGGACGGGGACGGCGTGCTGGAGATCCTCCTCGGCGGGCGGAACGCCCAGGTCGACATCCGGAGCAGCGTGGACGGGACCGTGGTCACCTCCTATGCAGCAGGGGACTGGGCGTACACCGCATCGATCTACGACGTGGACGGGGACGGCGTCGGCGAGGTCTTCTTCGCGAGCGACGATCACAACGTCTACGCGTACCGCGCGTCCGGGTCCCTCCTCTGGGCGAACACGAGCGCGGGCGCGACGTTCATCGAGAACTCCGTCGCGATCGGGGACGTCGACGGCGACGGCTATCCGAACGTCGTCACCGGGGACGACGGCAACTCCGGCCCCGAGTTCGCGCTCAACGCGACGGACGGGGCGTTCACGTGGGCACGGGACCTCCCGGCCTACCGCGAGGGCGCGCAGACCCTCGCGGACCTCGACGGGGACGGGACCCTTGAAGTGATCGTCGGGATCACGACGGGGCCCGTCTACGCGCTCCGGGGCCGCGACGGCGCGGTCCTCTGGACGAACGGGAACGCCACGGGCCAGGCCTCCGCGCCCGCGGTCGTCGACCTCACGAACGACGGCGTGCCGGAGATCGTCTTCACGGACGGGAGCGCGGTCTACGTGCTCGACGCGTCCGGCGTTCTCCTCTACCGGTGGGTCATTGCGCCGAACGATCCGGGGTTCCGGAACCTCTCGCAGCAGGCGATGGACACGCCGGCGATCGTCGACCTCGACGGGGACGGGACGCTCGAGGTGATCGCCGCCACGGGCGCGGGCGTCCAGGCGTTCTCCACGGGCGGCCTCGACCGGGACTGGCGCACGTTCGGGTACAACTGGAACCACACGCACGCGGCGGGGGACGGCACCTCGCCGGACGGCGTCCCGTTCCTCGATGTCGTCGTCGGCGCGCCGACGGAGCACCCGTCCGCGGGCGTCACGTGGTCGTCCCGCGACGGCGCGGTCCCGTGGCTCTTGCCGGGCGGGGACTTCGGCCCGGCGGAGGCCTCCGCGGCGGCGAGCCCCGGATCCTGGTCCGCGTGGGACGTCACGGCCATCGTGAACGACACGTTCGTGGGGACGTACCCGGACGTGGGCGTCGTCCTCACGGAAGCGGACGAGGCCGCGGGCGGCGCCCATGCGTTCCACAGCTCCGACGGCCCGGCTCCCCTCCTCCGCCCTCGCCTCACGATTGTGTACACGATGCCGGGGGGAGACCCCGTCCCGCGGATCCTCGCGACGGTCCCGGACGTCTCACGGCCCGAGGACAGCCCCTCGTGGAGCCTCTCGCTGTCCGGGTACGCGGCGGACGACGACACCCCGGACGCCGCCCTCCGCTGGAACGTGAGCGGCCTCGACCCGGCGATCGCCCTGGTGACGGGGACGAACGTCCTCGGCGGGACGGTCCTCACGTTCTACCCGCAGCCCGACGCCTGGGGGTACATGCCCGTCACGTATTGGCTCACGGACCCGGAGGGGAACTTCGCGTCGCAGGCCGCGTGGGTCAACATCACGCCGGTGAACGACCCGCCGACGTTTTCCCCGCCCGCGACCCTCGTCGTCCGGGTGGACGTGCCCTACGCCTTCGACTTCGGACCTTACGCCGCGGACGTCGACACGCCCCCCGCGGGCCTCCTCCTCGCGGGCGACGACCCCGCCCACGTCTCGGTCTCCGGCTTCAACGCGACGTTCCTGTTCCCCGCCCCGTACCTGAACCGGTGGGCGTTCGTCGGCTTCCTCGTGAGCGACGGGAGTTCCTCCGTGGGGCGGGTCGTGGCGGTGAAGGTGACGAACGACAACCCGCCGGTCCTCACGCGGTACCTCCCGGACCTCACGATGATGGAGGGCCAGACCCTGGTCGGGGCGTTCGACCTCGACGACTACTTCACGGACCCGAACAACGACGTCCTCTTCTTCTCCTACGGGTACACGCACCTGAGCATCGCGATCCACGCGAACCACTCCGTCGACATCCAGGCGGAATCCGATTGGTTCGGCGCGGAGATCGTGACGTTCCGCGGGACGGACACGGAGGGGGCCCTCGCGGAGGACACAATCGTCGTCACGGTCATCCCCGTGGACGACCCGCCCGTCCTCGGGCCGGTGCCCGACCTCCACGTCCACTTCGACGCGGACTACCCGTTCAACCTCGAGCCGTACATCTCCGACCCGGACACCCCGGTCGACGCGATCAACGCCTCCACCTCGAGCCCGTACGCGACCGTCTCCGGCCGCCTGATGACCCTTCGGTACCCGCTCGCGCTGAACGGGACCACGCAGCCGCTCACGATCTGGGTCTCCGACGGCGTGACGACCGTCTCGCGCACGATCCAGGTCACGGTGAGCGACGACTGGCCCCCGGTCGTCCGCCTGAAGATGCCGGACCGCTCGCTCCCGGAGGACTCCGTGTTCCCCGGCGCCTACGACCTCCGCACGCACTTCGACGACGCGGACGGGACGGCCCTGTACTACTCGACGGGCAATGCGAGCGTCCGCGTGTCGATCGACGGGAACGGGCTCGTCGAGCTCTCCGCCGATCCCGATTTCTCCGGGACGGAGCGCGTGACCTTCCGGGCCACGGACCCGGAGGGCGCCCTCGCGGAGGACACGGTGTGGATCACCGTCCTCCCGGTGAACGACGCACCGGCCTTCGCACCCGTGCCGGTCGTCCGCCTGAATTCCCTGGCGGGGTTCGTCGACCTCCTCCCCTACCTGTCGGACGTGGACGACAACGTCACGACCCTCACCCTGACGACGTCGAGCCTGAACGCGACGGTCGTGGGTCAGGGGATCCTGTTCCGCTTCTCGGGGGACGCCGTTGAGGACGTCGAGGTCGTCGTGAGCGACGGCGAGCTCACCGCCCGCCAGACGGTCCGCGTCGTCGTCCGCCTCCCCCGGGAGACCCAGGTCGTGCCCCCATGGGTGGTCTGGCTCCTCGGATGGGTGGCCGTTGCGTCCTTCGCCGGCCTGATCGTCTACCGATACCACCAGGTGGAGTGGGCGTTCCTCGTCACGAACGGGGGGCTGCTCGTCTCGAGCGTCTCGCGCAGGGACTCCGCGGCCCTCGACACAGACCTCATGATGGGCATGCTCACGGCGATCATGGACTTCGCGAAGAAGAGCTTCGGGGAGGAGACGGAGGGCGGCCTCGAGGGGTTCGAGCTCGGGGACCGTCGAGTCGTGATCGCGCGGGGGAAGCTCGGGTTCCTGGCGGCGGTCTACCGCGGGCGCACGCCGGGCTCCCTCCACCGGATCATGGCCTCCCTCCTGGCCCACATCGAGGCGCACCACCCGGAGGCGCTGGGGGACATCGTGGACACGACCACGCTCGAGGACATCCCGTTCCTGCTGAAGCGGTTCGCCGACCGTGCGTGGTGGCCGTTCCTCCGGTTCGGGGAGTCGGCCGGCGCACACTCCCACGCCCCGTGACGGTCAGAAGAGCCCCTTGATCCGTCCCTCGTCGTCGATGTCCATCGAGAGGGCCGCGGGCTCCGCCCCGAGGCCGGGCATCCGGACGATGTCCCCCGCGATCACGACGAGGAAGCCCGCGCCCGCGCTCGCGCGGATCCCCCGGACCTCGAGCACCCACCCGGTCGGGGCGCCCCGCAGGTTCTCGTCGTCCGACAAGGAGAGCTGCGTCTTCGCGATGCAGACGGGGAGGCCGTCGAGTCCGGCCGTCCGGAGCCGTTCGAGGTCCTCGAGCGCGGCGGCGTCGTACTTCACCTCGCCCGCCCCGTAGATCCCCGTGGCGACCTTCGCGACCTTCTCCTCGAACGGGTCCTCGTCCCGGTACACGGGCCGGAGGGCGCACGGGCCGCCCTTGGCGGCGTCGAGGACGAGCGTCGCGAGCTCCGTCCCCCCGCGCCCGCCCTCCGCGAACATCGTCTGCGGCGCGGCCTTCACGCCCTGGTCCTGGCAGTGTTCCACGATCGCCGCCAACTCGCGGTCCGTGTCCGACGGGAACCGGTTCACGCCGACGACGGCGCGGAGCCCGAGGGTCCCCAGGATCCGGAGGTGCGCGTCGAGGTTCGCGAACCCGCGCTCGAGCGCCGCCAGGTCCTCGGTCTCAAGCGCCCGCCGCCGGGCGCCGCCCTCCCGCTTCAGGGCCCGCGCGCTCGCGACGAGCACGGCCGCGTCCGGGCAGAGGCCGCTCTGCCGGCACACGATGTCGACGAATTTCTCCGCCCCGAGGTCCGAGCCGAAGCCGGCCTCGGTCACGACGAGGTCCGCGACCCCGAGGCCGAGGCGGTCCGCGAGGACGGAGCTGTGCCCGTGGGCGATGTTCGCGAACGGGCCGCCGTGGACGAGCGCGGGCGTCCCCTCGAGCGTCTGCACGAGGTTCGGCATGAGCGCATCCCGTAGGAGGATCGTGACGGCGCCCTCGAGGGTGAGGTCCCGCACGGCGACGGGCCGCTCCCCGCGGTCGTACGCGACGACGATCCGCGCGACGCGCTCCCGCAGGTCGCGCACGCCGTCCGCGAGGCACAGGACCGCCATGATCTCGGAGGCGGCGGTGATGATGAACCCGTCCTCCCGCGGGACGCCGTGCTTCTTCCCGCCGAGGCCGATCACGATGTTCCGGATCTGACGGTCGTTCATGTCGAGGCACCGCGGGAACAGGACCCGCGTGGGGTCCACGTCGAGCTCGTTCCCGTGGAACACGTGGGCGTCGAGCACCGCGGCGATTAGGTTGTTCGCGGCGGTGACGGCGTGGATGTCCCCCGTGAAGTGCAGGTTGATCTCCTCCATCGGCAGGACCTGCGAGTAACCGCCGCCGGCGGCGCCGCCCTTCGTGCCGAACACCGGCCCGAGCGACGGCTCCCGGATCGCGACGACCGCCTTCGTCCCGAGCCGCCAGAGCGCCTGCCCGAGGCCGACGCTCGTGAGCGTCTTCCCCTCCCCGAACCGGGTCGGCGTCGTCCCCGTCACGAGGACGAGGCGCCCCCGGCGCCCGGACCGCACCCGCGCCACCGCATCGGCCCGGACCTTCGCGACGTGCTCGCCCCGCACGACGAGGTCCTCGCGCGAAAGGCCCACGTCCGCCGCGACGTCCACGATCGGCCGCATCGCCGCCGCCTGGGCGATCTCGATGTCCGCGCGCATCGCGTCCCGCGGAGGGGCTCGCGGGACATAAATCCACCGCGGCGCGGGCGCGGCGCGCACGCTGGGCCGCGAAGGAAATAAAACAAGGCCGCGATCGCACGGGGCGGCGCGGCGGAAAGGGGTTCGTCTGGCCGTCGGTCCTGGACGCCTAGTAGCGCCGCGGGGACCTCTTCCGGAAGCATTCCTGGCAGTAGACCGGCCGGGTCCCGTCGGGCTTGAAGGGGACCTGCGTCTGCTTTCCGCAGTCTGCGCAGATCACGTCGTGCATCTCCCTGGGCCCACGGTCGAACCGTCCGCCGCCGCCGCCTCGGTCTCTATCCATGTATCCAACTCGCCGGCTCTTGGAGCCGACGGAAGCCCCACGAAGTCCTACTATAAAAGCAAGCGCATCCGGAGGGGGGCCTACCGGACGTCCTCCCACTTGCCCTTGTGCTTCTCCATGAGCTCCGGCATCGTCGTGTACTCCATCTCGTCCATCGGGAGCCGGTGGGGCTCGAACGGGCCGTGGCGGCGCATGTAGTCCGCGAGCTCCGCGGCTTGGCGGCGCGCGGGCTCGAACGAGGGGTCGTCGAACAGGTCCACCGGTGGGAGCACGAGCCGCGCGTCCGCGATCTGGAAGCCGAGGCCGAAGCACCGCGGCGGGCCGTCGAACCGCGAGGTGCGGTTGTCCCGCATCCCGACGACCATCAAGGGGCCGTTGTGGGAGCCGCGGTTCCAGCCGGAGACGAGGAACGGCCACGCCCATGCCTCGAGGACCTCCCCCATCGCGGGCAGCCCGCTCTGCGCCCGGACGATCCCGACGGGGTCGTCCTTCCCGACGTACTTGCCCGCGATCTGGGACAGCTTGTCCGTCGAGACGCACGCGACGGCCTCGCCCTTCGGGACCTTGTCCGACCGCGCGAACACGCGCTTGATCACGTACCGACCTTTCGTGCCGATGAACGCGAGGAGGTCGTACATCTCCTCGGGGCAGTCCATGTAGATTCGCTTGTGGTCCTCGATGTCCCACACCTCGAACCGGAAGCCCAGGTGCATCGCGGTGTCGATCACGAGGCCCGCGGAGCAGAACGGGTCCCCGAACATCCGGAAGACCGGGAGGTTGAACGCCCCGGGCTCCGTCTTGTCCATCATGAAGATCGCGACCGGCTCCGCCGGCCGCTCGACGAACTCCATCTCCGCGCTCCCCGGGCCCATCCCGCGGATGTTCCCGCTGAACGCGTCCGCGAGGAGGTCCTGGCCGGCCCCGTACAGGTGCAGCTTCTTCGCGACCTCCGTCGCCCGCTCGAACGTGAGCCAGGCGAGCTCGTGGATCTTCGGGCTGTCCACGCCCCGGCGGTGCGTCATGATCAGCTGCATGTCGTCGCCCGCGTGGGTGACGTAGAAATCCTCGATCACGCCGAGGGACTTCGCCTCCTTGAGGCTCGCGAACGCGGAGGCCTCCACGTCCGGGTGCGTGACCTGATGCCCCGCGATGCTCCCGACGTCCGCCTTGATGACCGAGAGGGTCGTCTTGTCCGCCATGTCGCTCGCCGTTGAGGCCAACACGGGGGCCGCTAATAAGACTTGGCGCGGGCCCGTGTCCGGGTCCCCGCAGAGGATGGTTTATGGCGGTTTGCGCCATCGGGGCGCCGATGGCGACCTCCTCCGAGGTGTTCCTCCAGCTCACGATCCTCCTCTCCGTGGCGGTCGTGAGCCACTTCGCGAGCAAGCGGTTCCGCCAGCCGACGATCATCGGCGAGATCGGCATCGGCGTAATCCTCGGGCCCTCCGTCCTCGGGTACATCCTGAACGGGTGGAGCCCGCCGCCGCCGACCGCACAGGGCCCGTTCGATCCCACCCTCATCACGATCTTCGCAGGGATTGGTGCGATCTTCCTCCTGTTCCTCATCGGGATCGAGACGGACGTACGGGCGATCTACCGGCGGAAGAACATCTACGTCGCGCTCGGCGGGGTGATCCTGCCGTGGATCTTCGGGTTCCTCACGGCGTACATCATGGTGGCGCCGGACCCGGTCATGGCCACGTTCGTGGGCGCCACGCTCGTCGCCACGAGCACGGCGATCGCGGCGGCGATCCTGCGGGAGCTCGGGATGCTCGGGTCGGAGGTCGCGTCGACGATCATGGGGGCGGTCGTCGTGGACGACCTCCTCGGCCTCCTCGTCCTGTCGATATCCGTCGGGTTCGCTCAGGGGCGGGTGGACGTCCTCAGCCTCGTCTACCTGCTGACGGTGGCCGTCGCGTTCATCGTGCTCGCGATGTACATCGGCGCGCGGTACTTCTCCCGGCTCGTCGTGTGGACCCAGGGGCGGGGCGACCGGCTCGGCCTGAAGCACGCGGGGTTCATGATGGCGATGGCGGTCGCCTTCTCCGCCGCCTTCGTCTCGGAGGCGATCGGGCTGTCCGCCGTCATCGGCGCGTTCCTGGCGGGCGCGATGTTCAGCGCCACGCCCCTGCGGAAGGACTTCCAGGAGGGCGTCGAGTTCCTCGGCGCCGTGTTCACGCCGGTCTTCTTCATCTCGCTCGGCCTGCTCGTGAACGTCTGGGAGATCGACTTCAACCACCTGTGGTTCGCGGGCGTGCTCCTCGTCGTCGCGTTCCTGACGAAACTCGTCGGCTGCAGCACCGTCGCGCGGTGGACCGGGATGAGCGCGGACGAGAGCTTGGCGGTCGGGTACGGCATGGTCCCGCGCGGGGAGGTCGGCCTGATCATCGCGGTGATCGCGCAGCAGGCGGGCGTGATCGGAGCCGACCTGTTCTCGATCATCGTAGTGGTGATGGTTCTCGTCAGCGTGCTGCCCGCGCCGCTCCTGCGCAGGACACTCCTCCGGCTGCCCACGGCGTCGAAGCCGGCGCCCGTCCCGCCCGGCCAGCGGCCCGCATGAGTCCCTCAGGCCCGCTCGAGGTCCCGCACGCGCCCGAACTCGAGGAGCCCGGTCGCCTCGTCGATCGCGAACACGCGGGCGTCCCCCAGGTCCGTGAACCGGAGGAGCGGCGACATCTTCGGGCGCTCCGTCACGTCGACGCCGAGCGCGAGGGGCGAGAACGCGGGCAGCAGGATGAACCCCGGCTGCACGACGAACGCGGGGAGTGAGAAGACGGCGCCGAGCTCGTCCCGGAGCTTCACCGCGGGATGCTCGTGGCCGAGCACGAGAGGGCCAGAGACGCCGGGGTCGTCGTGGCCGTGCGCGAACGTGAAGCCGCCGATCTCGACCTTGCGATGGAGGTCGAGCCCCCGCCTCGCGAGGATCGTCATGAGGTAGTTGTCGTGGTTCCCGCGGACGAGGAGGGGCGTCGTCCGGCGGCACAGGAAGTCGAGGACGTCCTTCACGTCCTTCCACTCCTCCTCGAGGTTCCGGGAGAACTCGTGCTTGAAGTCGCCGTTGACGACCACGCGTTCCGGTGCGTACGTGGTCAGCAGGCGGTCGAGCCGGTCGAGCATCACGCCCTTCTGGCGTCGGGGGATCGCGACGCCCGCCTCGTGCATCGCGCCCTCGAACCCGAGGTGGAGGTCGCTGATCGCGAGGGTGCGCTCCCGCGAGAGCCAGAGCGCGTAATCCCGGGTGACGTGCACGCCGGGCAGGACCTCCACTGCGTCCACGCCCCTTCGATGGGACGCGTCCCTAAAAGGATTGGCGGCGGACGGCGACGACCGTCACGTTGTCCCCGCACGCCCCGATGGCGGCGTCGCGGATCGCCGCAGCGGCGTCCTTGGCGGCGAACGCTCCGCGTGCGATGTGCGCGACCGCCTCCGGCTCCAGACCGTCCCACACACCGTCCGTGGCGGCGATGAGCCACGCCTCCTCCGCCGCCAAAGCGCGCGTCCGGACCTCCGGCTCCGGGATGATCCCGATGCCCCGGTACGCGCGGTCCCCGAGGGAGCGCGTGCACATGAGGCCTGCCCCGCCGGGGAGGCATGCATAGGGGCCCTGGATCTGCGCGCCCGCCGCCGCGACCCGTCGGAACTCCGCCTCGTTCGTGAGGCGGTGGTCCGTCGTGAGGAGCTCGGCGCGATCCGGGGAGACGAGGACCGCGTGGCTGTCGCCCGCGTTCGCCACCACCAGGTCGGGGCCGAAGAGGACCGCGACGACCGCCGCCGCTCCGGACGGCTCCGCCGCCACGGACTCGTCGAACGCTCGGAACGCGGAGCGCAGGGCGTCCGCCGGAGGCGCGGAGGCCATCTCCGCCGCCGCGATTCGGTGGAGCTCCGCCGCCGCCCGGCGCGCGACCCCCGCGCCCCCGTGCCCGTCGAAGACGCCCGCGTACAGCCCGTCCCGCCGCCCGAGGAAGTCCCCCTCGACGTGCGCGAAGTCCTCCATGTGGTCCCGCCGGTTCTGCGCCGCCGCGACGGCCACTTCGAACACGGTCGGGGCATCCGCGGCGCGCCTTAAGGCTCCCCCGGGAACCTTTTCATACCGCACGGCATCCCCGGTCCCATGAAGCCGGGGGAGCGGGACGCGGTCTTCGCGTACGTGGACAAGCGGTTCGACGACTTCGCGGCGGACCTCTCGGAGTACATCGGTGTGCCGACGATCTCCGCGCAGTCCAAGGCGTTCGAGGAGGGCGCCGCCGCGACCGTGCGCCTCCTCGAGAAGCACGGGGTGAAGGCGCGCCGCCTGCCCGTCCCGGGGGGGCCGGACCTCGTCGTCGGGAACGTGATCGAGGAGCCGGCGCTCCCGACCCTCGCCCTGTACAACCACTACGACGTGCAGCCCGTCGACCCGCTCGACGAGTGGACGTCCGATCCGTTCCGCGCGGAGGTCCGCGACGGCTCCCTCTTCGGCCGCGGGGTAGCGGACACGAAGGGGAACACGGTCGCGCAGCTCCTCGCGCAGGCGGCCGTGCGGGAGACGCGGGGCCGGCTCCCCGTGAACCTGCGGTTCGTGATCGAGGGCGAGGAGGAGATGGGGAGCCCCCATCTGCTCCCGTTCTCGGACGCGCACCCGGAGGTGTTCACGGCGGACGGGGCGACGATCGAAGGGTGCGACCACGACGAGAAGGGCGTGCCGCTGTTCTACCTCGGGTCGAAGGGGATCCTGAGCGTCGAGCTCACCGTGCGAACGGCGGCGGTCGACCAGCACTCGTCGATCGCGACCGTCGTGCCGAACGCGGCGTGGCGGCTGATCCATGCACTGGACGCGCTCCGCGACGCGAAGGGGCGAATCCTGATCAAGGGGTTCGCGGAGGGGGCGCACAAGCCGGCGAAGGACGAGCTCGCGTACCTGCGGCAGAACTCGTGGGACCCGAGGGAGTGGGAGTCCTCATACGGGACGAAACTCCTCGTATCGGGAACGAAGCTCGACCGGGTGAAGGCGCACGTCTACGGGAACACGTGCACGATCGACGGGATCTGGTCCGGGTACACGGGGGAGGGCCACAAGACCGTGAACCCGGCGGTCGCGAAGGCGAAGCTCGACTTCCGGCTGATCCCGGGGCAGCGCCCGGAGGCGATCTTCCGGAAGCTCGTCGCGCACCTCCGGACGAAGGGGTTCAAGGACGTGGAGGTGGAGAAGCATTCCGTGTTCGAGCCGGGCGCATCGCCCGTGACCTCGTGGATCGCGCAGTCGATCCTCGCCGCCACGAAGCAGGTGTACGGGCGGGAGCCGAACGTGTTCCCGTGGATGGCGGGCTCATCGACGACGTGGTACTTCACGCGCGTCGGCACGCCCGCGGTCGGGGGTCCCGGGGTCGGGTGGACGGGCCAGAGGATCCATGCGCCGAACGAGAACATCCGGCTCGCGGACGCGCGGCACGCGATCAAGGCCGACGCGCTGATGATCGCGGAGTTCGCCGCCAAGTCCGGCTGAGCAGTGGACCGGCTGGGATTTGAACCCAGGACTTCCTGCTTGCAAAGCAGGCGATCTTCCGCTGATCTACCGGCCCGTGGACGATGGATTGGCGGCGCCGCCAAAAACGTATCGCCCGGTCACGAGCGAAGCACGATCTCGATGTTCACGCCATCCGGCACGCGGATCCGCATGAGCTGACGGAGCGCGCGCTCGTCCGCGTCCAGGTCGATGAGCCGCTTGTGGATCCGGAGCTCCCAGCGGTCCCACGTCTCGCTCCCCTCCCCGTCCGGGCTCTTCCGCACGGGGACCTGGAGGCGCTTCGTCGGCAGAGCAATCGGCCCGCCCATCGCCACGCCCGTCCGCTCGCTGATCGTCTTGATCTGCTGGCACACGTTGTCGACCTTCTTCGGGTCGGTGCCGGACAGCGAGATTCGGGCCTTCTGCGCCATCGTCGATCACCAAAAGGAGGGAAGGAAAGGGGAAGGGGTGCTACTTCTCGACATCGATGCACATCCCGGCCGCAACCGTCTGGCCCATATCCCGAATCGCGAAGCGGCCGAGCTGCGGGAAGTTCTTGGCGGGCTCGATGACGAGGGGCTTCGTCGGGCGGACCTTGACGATCGCCGCGTCGCCCGTCTTCAGGGTGTCCGGCTTCTCCTGCTTCGTGGCCCCCGTCCGCGGGTCGAGGCTCTTCACGAGCTCCTCGAACGTGCACGCGACCTGGGCCGTGTGCGTGTGGAACACGGGCGTGTAGCCGACCGTGATGACGCTCGGGTGGTTCAGGACCATGATCTGGGCCGTGAAGGTCTTCGCGACCGTCGGCGGGTTGTCCACCGGGCCCGCGACGTCGCCGCGCCGGATGTCCTTCTTCTCGACGCCGCGCACGTTGAACCCCACGTTGTCCCCCGGCACGGCCTCGAGGATCTGCTCGTGGTGCATCTCGATCGACTTCACCTCGCCGATCTTGTCCGCGGGCTGGAAGTGGATCTTCATCCCGGGCTTCATGATGCCCGTCTCGACCCGGCCGACGGGGACCGTGCCGATCCCCGTGATCGTGTAGACGTCCTGCACGGGGAGGCGGAGCGGCTTGTCCGTCGGCTTCGCGGGCGACTTCAGCGTGTTCAGCGCGTCGACGATCGTCGGGCCCTTGTACCAGCCGAGGTTCGCGGACGACTTCGTGATGTTGTCGCCCTTGTACGAGCTGATGGGGACGAAGAGGATCTCATCGACCTTGTACCCGACCGCCTTCAGGAGGCCCGTCGCCTCCGTCTTGATCTCGTTGAACCGCGCTTCGTTGTACGCGGGCTTCGTCGCGTCCATCTTGTTGATCGCGACGATCAGCTGCTGGACGCCGAGCGTCCGGGCGAGGAAGATGTGCTCCTTCGTCTGCGCCTGCACGCCCTCCGCGGCGCCGATGACGAGGACCGCCCCGTCCGCCTGCGACGTGCCCGTGATCATGTTCTTCACGAAGTCCCGGTGGCCCGGGGCGTCGATGATCGTGAAGTAGATCTTGTCCGTCTCGAACTTCTGGTGCGCGACGTCGATCGTGAGGCCGCGCTCCCGCTCCTCCTTCACGCGGTCCATGACCCACGCGAACTCGAACGTGGCCTTGCCCTTCTGCTCGGCCTCCTTCTTGAACCCCTCCAGGACGTGAGGGTCGACGTGCCCCGTGTCGAACAGGATCCGGCCAACCGTCGTCGACTTCCCGTGGTCGACGTGGCCGATGAACACGAGGTTCAGATGCGGTTTCGCTGCCATTTTTCCACCGTAGCCGTCCGTTAGACCCATTCCCTATTTATGGCTTTCCCACGCGCGCGCTCCCGTGAACGCCCCCGACGGCTCAGGCGGCGTAGTACGCCTCGTCGTACGGCTCCGGAGAGAGCCCCTTCCGCTCGCGGATGCCCCGGACGACGTCCCGCTGCAGCTCCGACGGAACGCCCTGGAAACCCGCGTTCTCCGTCGACCACAGGACGCGCCCCTGCGTCGCCCCGCGGATCGCGGTCGCGAAGCCGAACATCGCGGCCACGGGCACCTTGGCGGCGATCGTCGTCGTCTCGCCCTCCTGCCTGATGTCCTCGATGACGCCGCGTCGGGACTGCACGTCCCCGATCGCCGCCCCCATGACGTCCTGCGGCAG
>Ga0214473_10003189_pt1 | contig 19965 bp, 18 predicted proteins | sample RVTome_7_FD_203509 | JGI IMG/M metagenome (GOLD analysis project Ga0214473, IMG submission 203509) | Soil microbial communities from uranium-contaminated site in the Upper Colorado River Basin, Wyoming, United States - RVT98D197 | ecosystem: Environmental > Terrestrial > Soil > Contaminated >... | reverse complement strand
GCGGTCGCCCCCTATTGCTGGGATTGCCATATTGCGCCCAAGGAGAACGGATGATGGCCATGGACAGAAGACAATTCCTCAAGATCGCCGGATTATCAGCCCTCCTGGGGCTTGGTGGAAAAACCGCGTTTGAATTGCTTGCTCCGGGAGAGGCCGAAGCGGCCCTTCAGCAAGCCCCGATGATTGCAGGGAAGAAATGGGGCATGGCTCTGGACGTGAATCTTCTGGATGAAGAGATCATGAGCAAGTGTATCCAGGCGTGTCACACCTACTACAATGTGCCCAACATCGGAAACTCCAAAGAGGAGCTCAAGTGGCTGTGGAAAGAAACCTATGAGCATTCTTTTCCGGGGCAGGAGAACGAGTATCTGGCCGACAAATTCAAGGCCAGGAATTTTCTGCTTCTCTGCAATCACTGCACTAATCCTCCTTGCTGCAGGGCGTGTCCCACCAAAGCGACATGGAAAAGAGAAGACGGGATTGTGATGATGGACATGCACCGCTGCATCGGATGCCGATTTTGCATGGCCGCCTGCCCGTACGGGGCAAGAAGTTTCAACTGGGGCGACCCGCGGCTCGCGCCGAAAGCGCTGAATCCCGATTTCCCGACGAACCCGGAGATCCCAACCCGGTCCAAGGGCGTCGTGGAGAAGTGCCAGTTCTGTGCGGAACGGCTGGCCAAGGGGCAGATGCCCGCCTGTGCCGAAGCAGCGAACAAGATCAAGCCGGATGCCATGGTTTTCGGCGACCTGGATGTGCCTGATTCCAACATCCGGAAACTGCTTCGTGCTCGATATTCGGTCCGACGTAAACCTGAACTGGGCACCGGGCCCAACGTTTATTACATCATATGAGGTCATTATGCTGGATAAAGCGCTAAAGGGAAGCCCGACATACTGGGGATGGATCGTACTCCTGCTTGCCGCGGTGGGAGCAGGCTTTATGGCATACCTCTACCAGTTCCAGGAAGGCCTGAAAATCACCGGGATGAGCCGGGACGTGTCGTGGGGGCTTTATATCGGGCAACTCACGTATTTCGTGGGTGTGGCGGCTTCCGGCGTGATGGTTGTGCTCCCCTATTACCTTCACGACTACAAGGCCTTTGGGAGGATCACCATCCTGGGGGAATTTCTCGCCGTTTCATCCATCATCATGTGCGGTCTCTTTGTCATGGTGGATCTTGGGAACCTTCCCAGAATGCTGAACATTATCCTCTATCCCAATCCCACGTCGATCCTGTTCTGGGACATGATCGTGCTCAACGTCTATATGCTCTTGAATCTCGTCATCGGCTGGAATGTCTTGAGCGCGGAGAAAAAGGGAGTGTCCTACCCTCAGTGGGTCAAAGTCCTGATCTACATCTCTATTCCATGGGCCTTCAGCATCCATACCGTCACTGCCTTTTTGTACGCCGGACTCCCGGGCAGGCACTACTGGCTGACGGCCATCATGGCTGCCCGATTTCTGTCCTCCGCATTTTGTTCCGGCCCGGCCATCCTCATCCTCCTGTGCTTCATCGTGAGAAAATTTACCACGTTTGATCCGGGCAAAGAGCAGATCAGAACGCTCGCCAGCATTGTCACCTACGCCATGATTTTGAATGTTTTTTTCTTCCTGCTGGAGCTCTTCACCGCCTTTTACAGCCAGATTCCGGGGCACATGCATCCCATCGTGTATCTCTTCTCCGGCCTTGAAGGCCACGCGAAGCTGGTTCCCTTTATGTGGACCGCGGCGTGCCTTGCCGTTCTCGCCCTGTTGCTGTTGATTGTGCCCGCAAGCAGGAGAAATGAAAACACTTTGATTCTGGCGTGCCTATCGGTTTTTATCTCCACCTGGATCGACAAGGGACTCGGCCTGGTGATCGGCGGTTTTATCCCCAATCCTTTTGAAAGGGTTGTCGAGTACTGGCCCACTCTCCCGGAAATGGTCATTAGCCTGGGCGTTTGGGCAACGGGGATCTTCGTGATCACGGTGCTCTACAAAATCACGGTATCCGTGAAAGAAGAAGTCGCCGCCTGATGGGAGTAAATTTAGCGGAGAAGGGCTCTCCTGCGAGGGCCCTTTTCTTTCGCGCTTCGGAGGTTATGGGAAACCCGAAATTCATTGGTAGGTTTGTGAGCCAGATCCTGGGAGAGGCCTCTTGCAGCAGGGATTTCCGTGACAGTCCGAGGAGAGACGAAAAAGCTTGACACGTCTAATTTCCTTTGTTAGACGTGTGGCGTTTTCGCCCCAGACCATCTAAATATTTCCGTTTTAGAAAAATATACAGAGGAGGGAAAGTCAGATGCCTTACGAAGTCACAGTGGATCACGACAAGTGTGAAGGATGCGAGGAATGCGTGGAGGTGTGTCCTGTTGACGTGTATGAAATGCAGGACGGCAAATCTGTTGCGGTCAACGCCGAAGAATGCCTTGGCTGCGAGAGCTGCGTAGAGGTCTGCGATCAGGAGGCCATCTCGGTCACGGAAGTCTAAGGTTTCTACACGATAGCGATAAGAACGCCGCTGCCAAGATGTAAATGCGGCGTTTTTGTTTAAAAAAAAGAGGCCGCTGATTCAAGCGGCCTCTTTGGTTTCGCACTAAACAGAATCACTTCTTTTCAGCGTGGCAGTCCGCGCACTTCTTCCAGGGAGCTTCCTTGCCTTTGAGCTCTTTGTGGCAGGTCTGGCAGTTCTTGTGGAAAGCCAGGTTCAGCTTGTCCGCATTCCCCTGCTTTTTGTCTACAGCATGGCACTCCTGGCATTTCTTTACGGGCATCTTGTCGTTCCAGACATTTTTCCCGTCCTTGTATTCATGGTGGCATTCGGTGCAGGCGACCTTGTAATCCGCAGAGTGCTTTTTATGAGAGAGTTTAACAGGTCCCTTTTTGTCATCTTTGTACTTGTTCTCAATGACAACCTCGTCAACAACATCCGCTGCCGTAAGCACGCCGACGCTCAGAAACATAAGGCCGGCAAAAAGAACCAGAGTCAACGCCAGAAATCCCTTTTTCATATGAACCCTTGCCTCCTCCCTTGAATTGAACTTCCAATCGTAACCGGAAAAGAAACCTTTTAATTTCTTAGACTGACGGAACGGCAATATAGTTTACGGCCGTCGGGCTTGTCAAGGCCGAAAAATACTCCCGTGGAATCAGGACGATAAGGTGCTCTAGGGCATCTGGCCATCTTACGAGTAAAGGACAAATGAATATCGAACAAGGAATTTCGAATGATGAGGTTTAATGACTTTAATTCTTTCCTTCGAAATTCCGCGGTTCCCTCTTGAATTCGCTCGAAAATCCGAGGGTATTCATGCACTAGGATTCCAATGTTCATCTGGGTGAGTATGGCATGGGCGCCGGAAAAGACTCTGCTGGCAGGTTGCTCAAAAACGTTCAGATACAAGGCGCCCGAAATCCCTGCCTGCGGCAGGCAGGCCGAGGAGTGAGACGTACGTAGTAGTACGTCGCAACGACGAGGGGTGAGGGCAACGAGGTAGATGGGCGTTTTTCAGCAACCTGTTAGGTTTTGTCATAGTGGCTGAATTGCATGGTGAACGTTCCTCGGCCCTGGGAAACAGAGCGCAGGGCTGTAGAGTATCCGAACATTTTGGAAAGAGGAACGCTGGCGGTCAGCGCTTGAACCGGGCCTTTGCTGGTGATCTGTTCGATCTTGCCCCCCCTTGCATTGAGATCTCCGATGACCTCTCCCAGGAATTCTTCGGGAATCAGAATCTCCGCTCTCATGATCGGTTCAAGCAAAATCGGATCCGCCTGGACACACGCGTTACGGAAAGCCATGGACGCGGCGACCCGGAAGGCCATGGCATCGGAGTGAAGATCGTGGATCCTGACATCCAGAACGGCGGCTTCCACATCGATCACCGGGTACCCCATGAGGACGCCGGTGCTGGTCGCCTCCTCAAGGCCCTCCTTGATGGCGTTCATGAACTCCTCGGTCAGGTTGGGATTCTGACAGCGGTCCACAATCTGGTTGCCCGTCCCGCGAGGCAGGGGGATGAGTTCGATTTTCACACCGGCATAGTGTTGCTGGCCCGCCAGTTCTCTCTGAAAGATCTCTTCGTGCTCGACCCTCTTGGAGAGGGTTTCCCTGTACACCACTTGGGGTTTGCCCTGATTGGTGTCCACAAAGAACTCTCTTCTCAGGCGGTGGACGACAATCTCGAGGTGAAGTTCCCCCATCCCAGAAATCACGGTCTGGCCTGTTTCGTCATCAATCCGGTACTTGAAGGTCGGGTCTTCGTCGGAGAGCTTGCCCAGGGCGTCGAGAAGCTTGTCCTGGTCCTGAATGCCTTTCGGCTCTACCGCCATGGAAATCACCGGAGTGTTAAAACTCATGGGTTCCAGCAGGATCGGGTGATCTTCGGTGCAGAGGGTGTCGCCCGTGGTGGAGACCTTCAGGCCCATGACCGCCAGAATGTCGCCGGCGGAAGCTTCTTCGATCCGCTCCCTTTTGTTGGCATGCATCTTTAGAAGCCGGGCGAGCTTCTCCTTGACCTTTCGCCCGGGGTTGTAGATCGTATCCCCGGCCTTGACAGTGCCTGAATAAATGCGGACATACGTGAGTTTTCTCCCTTGGTCCATTTGCACCTTGAAGGCGAGAGCGGAAAAGGGGCCCTTGGACGTAGCCGACCTGGAGTCGATATCGGAAGTCCCCGGCACCTGTCCGACGATGGGCGGGATGTCGGTCGGAGCTGGAAGATAGTCGGTGATCGCGTCGAGAAGCGGCTGTATCCCTTTGTTTCGAAGAGCTGCCCCGCAGAGAATGGGAACCAGTTTCAGGTTGACCGTTGCTGCACGGATGGCGCGTCTCAGTTCAGGCAGTTCAATTTCTTCTTCTGCGAGGTATTTGCTCATGATCCCGTCGTCTTTATCCGCCAGAGTCTCCACAAGTATTTCGCGATATTTTGTCGCTTCCTCCAGAAGATCCTCTGGAATAGGCTGTTCCCTGAAAGCAGCCCCCTGGGTTTCATCCTCCCACTCGACGGCCTTCATTCTGAGAAGGTCAATGACGCCACGAAAGCGATCCTCCGAACCCCAGGGCAACTGGAGAAGCAGAGGATTGGCTCCAAGGCGGCCCTTGATCATCTGGACAACCCGGAAGAAGTCCGCTCCGATGCGGTCCATCTTGTTGATGTATGCGATCTTTGGAACCTTGTATCGGTCCGCCTGATGCCAGACCGTCTCGGATTGAGGTTCGACACCGCCAACCGCGCAAAAGACACCGATCGCGCCGTCGAGAACTCTCAAGGATCTTTCCACTTCGATGGTGAAATCCACATGACCGGGAGTGTCGATGATATTGATGGTGTGGTTGCGCCAGTTGCAGGAAGTGACGGCCGAGGTGATGGTGATGCCCCGTTCCTTTTCCTCGAGCATCCAGTCCATGGTGGCTTCTCCGTCATGGACTTCTCCCATCTTGTGCACACGACCGGTGTAATAGAGGATCCTCTCGGTGATGGTCGTTTTTCCGGCATCAATGTGGGCGATGATCCCGATGTTGCGTGTTTTTGTGAGTTTGGAATCTGACGACATTGTGGACGCCTTTTACGGAAGTCCCTCCCAAAGAGGCATGAAGAGACATTTCATTTTTCTCTGTGTCAGCAAAAGCGCGGGTAGAACCCGGACCTGCGAACATGAAGCGACACTGTAAGGTATCTAAGGTGTTTCTGTCAAGATTCACAACCTCTTTTACCCGCCTTCGCAGAAAGCCCCGTCCGGAAGGGCGGGGATGAATGCGAAAAGGGTATCCACCGTAGCCTTGGCGAAGGTGGATCTGCTTCGGCGGGTTCCGCCGAAGAGGTGAAGATACCGCGTGCGGCAGCACGGAGAGCTTCACTTGTGACGCAATTTCAACAAGCGCGAAAGGAAAGACCCTGTGAGGATGAGGACGCCAGTCCCTACGATGCCTGCTGCAAAGTGGCCGGCATCTCCCAGAATGCCGATCCCCACTGGAAGCGCGCCACCGGCAAAAAGGAATCCGATTGGAACCGCAAGGGAAATAGCAACGCTTCGTATTTCCGAAGACCCGAGCAGAGAAAGCGCGGCAAACCCTGCAGGAAAAAAGCACACGGCCAGCATGGGCTGCACAAAAACCAAGAGAATCAACCATGCGCCCGAGGCCAATCCCATGAGCATGGTCGTCAGGCCTGTGAGGAACAAGACCAAAAGCAGGGTTCTCCTAGGACCGAAGCGATCGGAGGCCCATCCGGCTATGAGAGAGGTAAAAAGGCCCGAGAGCCTGGATAGCCCGATGAGGGTGTTGGCGAAAGGACGATCCATACCCTGTTCCGCCGTGAGATAGAGAGGGAGCATGGTGTAGATTCCAAAAGAGCCGCCCATGCCAAGACCGAACAAAATCGCCATTATCCAGAAGGAAGACTGACCGAGGAGGTTCCTGTAAGAGGAAAGGTTGGGAGCTTCGCCCTGGAACTTTCCGCCCTGGCCGAATCTCCAGAACACCCAGCCGCAGAGGGCGGAGCTCACCCCAAGAAACCCCAAAACACCTCGCCACGAAAACCAATGCAAAAGAGCCTCGGAGATCAGCGGCGCAGCTACGAAACCCAGGTTGGGCGCGAGTTCATGAATGGCCAGGGCTTTTCCCCAGTGTTTTGCAGGGACAAGGGAGGTGAGGGTGGCAATCCCGGAGGGCAAGTAAAAGCCCGTGGCAAGACCAAGGAGGAGCAAACTCCCCCGAAGGCGGAAAAGGCTGTGGCACAAAGAAACCCCGAGGAGGGCGACAGCCGCTGCAAAAGCAGAAAGGATGATTGTATTTCTGTGGGTCATATGGGAGGAAACGAGACCGGATCCCAAGATCGTCACAAAATATCCTGCGGTCGTTATCAGAATTAAAGAGCCGGCCTGAACGTGGGAGATGGACAGATCCGCTTCAATCGCGGGGAGCAGGGGCGCGATGACGATCCTGCCAATGAAGTTAAGAAAAAAGATGGAGGCAAGGAGAAGGATAGGTCCTATCTGGGAACGAAACGCCGAGTCTGCTTCGGCGGGCTCTGTCGCAGGATTGTTCAAGTCAAATTCCTCTCATTGATTCTGCGCAGCGTCATTTATCAGATGACAGGGAAAAAGACAAACCGCCTTTGGTTGACCCTTCGACGGCGCCCTTCGACCTACTCAGGGCCATGAGTCCTTCGACTGTGCTCAGGACCCTGAGGTACTCGAAGGGCAAAAGTCGAATGGCTCAGGGTCAACCCTGAGCATGCCCCGTGCCGGGGTGGCCGAAGGGTTGACTAACAGCAAGCCTACGGCTAGAGTGGCGCCAAAGAGGGACAGCGACCATGGTGAACATCACGCGAACAAGGGTCATTTTCATCTCCATCGGTCTTTTCTTCCTTGTTGTCGTGTTTCTCTCTCTGGGTTTTGGTCTTTTCCTCGTGAGCCCTGTGGAGAAAGAGGGAAAAGAGCAGGTCTTTGTTGTCAAGGAGAGATCTTCTTTGAAGGAAGTGGCAGAAGATCTCGACAAAAGAGGGCTCATTTCCAGCAAGACTCTTTTCGTGCTTTGGACAAGGATCAAAGGGTATGGCAAAGATATCCGGGCAGGGGAGTATTCCCTCAGTCCGACCATGCCTCCGGTTCAATTGCTGGAAATTCTCAGAAAGGGCCTTGTTATTCTCCATCCGGTCACGATCCCGGAAGGGTTCTCCAGAGATCAGATTGCCGATGCTCTGGAGGCCAAAGGCCTTGCAGAGAAAAAGCGCTTCTTGGAACTCACTGAAGACAAAACGTTGCTGAGACAATACGGGGTCTCAGGTCTCAGCCTTGAAGGATATCTCTTTCCTGACACCTATCATTTCAGCAGGGGAACGCCTACTTTGGCCGTCCTTGACACCATGGTGAAACGCTTCAAGCAAGTGGTCGCGCCCCTCATGGAGAAAACGCAAGGGACAGGGATGAAGTTCGAGGAAGTGGTGACCCTTGCGTCCATTGTCGAAAAGGAAACAAGCCGGCCAGAAGAGCGGCCGCTCATTGCCTCCGTGTTCTTGAACCGCCTCAGACTGGGCATGCGCCTCGAGAGCGACCCGACCGTCATCTACGGCATAGAAAATTTTGACGGGGACCTGAAAAAGAAGGACCTGGCCCAAAAGACACCCTACAATACCTATGTCATTTACGGCCTGACCCCAGGACCTATCGCTAATCCCGGCCTTGAATCCATTAAGGCTGTAGTTGATCCAGCAAGGACCGATTACCTGTATTTCGTCTCCAGAAATGATGGATCCCATCAGTTCTCGAAAACCCTTGTTGAGCACAATCGTGCGGTAGAAATCTATCAAAAGAGAAAGGGGAAAATGCCGGAAAAAACCCCTTGACGACCCTATGTGTATACAGTATACAAAAGCTACCAAGTAACTAACATATAGCTACGTCCAAGTGATGTTTGGTTTTCTTCCCTCGACCCCGTTGGCGAGGATTTACCCTTCTCTCTTCAACCCTTTTGTTTTGTCGGAGGACTCTCCATGGATGTATTCAAGAACATCACCATTTTGTCCCTGGAACAAGCAACCGTGTTACCCTATTTGACCTTCAGACTGGCCCAGGATGGGATGCAGGTCTACAGGCTGGAACACCCTGTTTACGGGGACCCCAACCGGCTTATCGGAGACAACGTCCTTAAAGAGGATCGGATGTATGCTTATTTCCTGTGTATCAATGCCGGCAAAAAGGCGCTCAGCCTCGATTTGGCGGATCCGGAAGGACAGAAGATCTTTCACGGCCTCATCAAAAAGCTCAAAGTCGACATTTTTGCGACCAACCAGCTTCCCAGGAACTACAAGAAGCTGGGCATTGATTATGAAACCATGAAAGCGCTGAAGCCGGACATCCTCTGGCTGGGGTTGACCGGGTTTGGTCCCGACAGCAACGAGGCGGCCTATGATCCCATTCTGCAGGCAAGATCAGGTCTCATGGAAGTAACCGGCGAGGCCAAGGGGGACCCCCAGGTGATCGGAATTCCTCTGCCGGACATGGGAACCAGTGTCCATGGCTACGGCGAGGTCATGAAAGCGCTCTTTAAGCGGCAGGCGACGGGAAAGGGCTCCTGCATCAATATCTCCATGTTTGAATCTTCGGTGTCCTGGCTCACCGTGCCGATCACCATGACCGCCTCGTTCAAGAAAAAGATCACACGCAGGGGCAATACCCATGAGTTCTTCTGCCCGGTCTCCGTTTACAAGACCAAAGACGGCTTTGCGTACGTCGCCGTCGGCAACGACCGGCAATGGAAGTCCCTGGTCAGTGAGGACATGTTCAAATCACTGGACAAGCCGGAGTATGAGAAAAACGCGGGTAGGATCAAGGATGTTGCGAACCTCAACAAGGCGATCAATGCGATTACGGAGAAGCACACCACCGATGACTTGATTGCCCTGTTCAATCGCATCACCCTGCCCATCAGCAAGATCAAGACGATCCCTGAAGTGGTGGTGGATCCCCTTGTGGAGCGAAGGCTCGTTTACTCCACAGATCCGAAGACGGGTATGAAGCTCACCTTGGCTCCACCTCCGACCATGACGCCCTACCTGGAGGAAATCCATCGTCAGATGTCGTTCCCGCCCAGATTTGGAGAACAAAACCAGGAGATCTACGGAAAACTTCTCGGTTACTCTGACGCGGACCTGGCCCGCCTCAAGGAGAAAAAGGTTATCTAACTCTCAGAGGAGAAAAACGGATGAAGATCATCGTACTTGTGAAGCAGGTTCCCAACACGACCGAAGTCAAGCTGGACCCCAAAACAGGGAATCTGATTCGGGAAGGCATTGAGAGCATCATCAATCCGGACGATCGCCATGCCCTGGAGGCAGCCGCGCATCTAAAAGAGACTGCAAAAGGGAAAGTGACAGTCCTGTCCATGGGGCCTCCGCAAGCCATTGACGCGGTGTCCGAGGCCATGGGCATGGGCGCCGATGAAGGAATCCTGCTGACAGACAGGTCTTTTGCGGGTGCAGACACGTGGGCGACTTCGTCGACACTCGGGAAGGCCATTGAAACGATTGGCGCCTTTGACCTAGTCCTGTGCGGCCGCCAGGCCATTGACGGGGACACGGCGCAGATCGGTCCCCAAGTCGCGGATTATCTCAAGGTGCCGCAGGTGACGTATGTGATTGGTATCGAGGAGATCAAGGAGAAGAGCATCGTGGTCAAGCGCCGGCTCGAGGACGGGTTTGAGAGGGTGGAATGTGCTCTTCCCGCTCTCCTCACCGTCATCGGTGAGATGAACACACCCAGGTATCCTCTTGTGAGTCGCCTGATCGATGCCTGCAGGGAAAAAGCTCCCATCAAAATCTGGAATGCTGCAGACATCGGCGTTCAAACCCGGGACATTGGCCTTGAAGGCTCCTTGACGCATGTGATCAAGACCTTTGCCCCCAAGCTTCAGAGGCAGACGGAGATGATCCAGGGGGATGCAAAGACCGCGGTGAAAGCGTTGGCAGGCAAGATGAGGGAGAAGAAATTGCTCTGAAAATTCGGAATTCAGGAATTGCGAATTGAGGAAGAGGAGATAGACCAATGACAGTTTGGGTTGAAGTGGATCTTTGCAGTGGTTGCAAGCGGTGTGTGAGAGCGTGTCCCTACGGCGCGGTTGAAATGAAGGAGGGAAAAGCCAAGGTTCAGGATCGCTGCACCTCCTGTGGAGCCTGCCTTCAGGTGTGCAAGGAGAAAGCGCTGCAGACCGACGTGAAGCCGAGGGAGATCCCCGATTTCAGCGACAGGAAAGGGGTCTGGGTTTTTGCAGAACAAAGGGAGGGTCAGTTGAATAAGGTCTCTCTGGAGCTTCTCGGAAAGGCCCAGGAACTGGGTGCGGCTCTCAGCCAGAGCGTGTCCGCGCTGCTTCTGGGAGATGGGGTGGCAGGCCTGGCCGGGACGCTCATTGAGTATGGGGCAGAGACGGTTTATCTGGTCGAGCACAAGGGGCTGAAGGATTTTCGAACCAACGCCTATACCCAAGCGCTCGAAGAATTGGTGAAAAAATACAAGCCCAATATCCTGCTCATGGGCGCAACCCACCTGGGTCGAGATCTGGCACCGAGAGTTTCTCGTCGGGTCGAAGTGGGACTTACGGCTGACTGTACGGAGCTAAGCATCGACCCCACAGAGGGGATTCTTCTCCAGACCAGGCCGGCCTTTGGGGGCAACGTCATGGCCACCATCGCCAACCGATACTCGCGTCCCCAGATGGCGAGCGTGCGTCCTGGAGTGATGGAAGCCGTCCGAAAGCCGGGCACAAAAGGAAAGGTGATCAAACATCAGGCTTCCCTCACGGAAGATGAAATCGGAACAAGAGTTCTTGAACTGGTCAAAGAAAAAAAGAAGAGGGCCAACCTGTCTGAGGCGAAGGTGATTGTGGCCGGGGGCAGGGGGGTGGGAGATGCCGGAGGATTCAAAATTCTGGAAGAACTGGCCTCTGCTCTGGGTGGAGAGCTGGCGGGAACCAGGGTGGCCGTGGAAGAGGGCTGGATTCCGGCGGACCGCCAGGTGGGCCAGACAGGACAATCCGTGAGACCTGAGCTCTATGTCGCCTGCGGGATTTCCGGGGCGATCCAGCACAGGGCCGGCATGATGAACTCCAGGTACATTATCGCCGTCAACAAAGACCCAAGGGCGCCCATCTTCCAGGTTGCCGATTGGGGGATTGTGGGAGATCTCCATGAAGTGGTTCCGGAGATGATCCAGCAATTCAAAAAGGGATAAAGGAGCGACTGTCCTTTGGAGGGGATACGAGATGAGGTCGAATGCCGAGCAGCTGATTAGGAAGACGATGGCCAATTTTGTGGACACTGAGCTTGTTCCCAAGGCTCAAGAGATCGACGAGAAGGGCGAATTCCCCATGGAAATATTCCAGGAGATCGGCAGGATGGGTGTGTTTGGAATTCGTTACCCTAAAGACAAAGGGGGATCAGGCGGAAACACCACGCTCTTCTGCATCATCTGTGAAGAGATTGCCCGAGGCCTGGTGAGCGCTGCGGCCACCACCGCCATGCAGTGCCTGATGGGCACAAACTTCCTCTTCCACTATGGAACCCCTGAGATGCATGAGAAGTATTTTTTGCCGGCCATGAGGGGAGAAAAGATCGGATGCTTCTGTATGACCGAGCCGGAAGCAGGAGGGGATCTTGGAAACGTGAGCGCTCTGGCCACCAAGACCGCGGACGGGTATGTCCTGAACGGGCTGAAGACCTGGGTGACCGATGGTCCTGTAGCTTCCTTTTACACGGTCATGTGCCAGACGGATCCTGTAAAAAAACTGAGAGGGCTCAATTTCTTCTTCGTGCCCAGGGATACCCCTGGGGTTTCCGTGAGCAAGCCGTTCAATCTCCTGGGAACAAGGACAACCCCAATCTGCGAAGTGGCTCTGACGGATGTGAAGATTCCCTTTCATCATATGCTGTGCCCGGAAGGACAAGGCACGGACAATCTCTTGTCCATCCTGGCAGAGATCCGGAGTATGACGGCCGCGCTGGGCATTGGGCTTGTCCGGGCGGCGCTTCACGATTGCATTCAATACGCCCATGAGCGCGTAGCGTTTGGCAAGACGATCAGCAATTATCAACTGATTCAGGCCAAGGTGGCAGAGTTATATGTCGATCTGGAGGCGGCAAAGCTGCTCACCTATAGAGCGACGCACATGGTCGATGATAAGATCCCGTGCCTTCCCCAAGCGACCATGGCGAAATATTTTGCCACCGAAGCGGCGTGCAAAGCCGGTGATTACGCTACCCGGATATTCGGTGCCTACGGGTATTCTATGGAGTACACCGCTCAGCGCTATTACAGGGACAACCGTTTCCTTCTGTATGGAGGAGGAACTCACGAAATTCTCCTGCCCAACATTGCTCGTTGGGCCGGTCTCTGATGCCATGGGTGCAAGAAAAGAAATAGAGATGAGAGCGCCGGACCTGACCCCTCTGGGTGCCATGCCCGACAGAAAATCTCTCGGGGACCATGTGTTCGAGAACCTGAGGCAGGCGATCATTCGAGGGGATGTGGCGCCAGGGGATCGCCTGGTGGAGAGCCGCATCGCCGGAGTCCTGGATATCAGCCGAACTCCGGTGAGGGAAGCCATTCATAAGCTGGAAAGGGAAGGCCTTCTCCGCAAACTCCCTCACGGCGGCTTTACGGTGGTTCATTTGAGCCGGGAGGACATCGAGGAGACCTTTGGAATACGGTGCGTCTTAGAAAGCTACGCAGCAAGGTTGGCGGCCCTTAATCACAAAGAAGAAGACCTGATTCCGCTGGAGGAGAAAATCAAGGAGTTTCAGGTTTGCCTGGCAAAGGGCCGCTTCGAGGAGCTCCCGAGGATCAATACGGAGTTTCACAACCTTTTCTATGCCCTCAGCCGGAGCCCCAAGTTGATCAAGCTCATCAATGATCTTCGGGACCAGATCTACCGGTTCAGAAGAATTCTGTTGAAGATGGACAACATGGCCAGGACCAGCAATGAAGACCACCGAAACATGCTGGAGGCTATAAGGCAGAGAGAGGTCAACCGGGTGGAGAAGCTCGTGAAGGAGCACATTGCAAGGGGAAAGCGGATTGTTTTGAAGGCACTGGAAGACAGACCGAATGAACTGTAAGAATAATGGTAACATTTTAGCTTTTTGAAATGGTCGTAAGTAAAGGTCATGGAGGTCTCTCTGAAAACAGAAAACGAAGAGTGGTCGGGTGAAGGCTAGGCAGACAAGGGGCAGTGAAGGCGGGCGGCGAGGCTTCACCGGCACCTCCACGCAGGGTTTTCGATGGCAAGTTCCCCAGTAGCCTTCCGCCCGCCTCACCCATGGCCTAAAGCGGGCCACGGGGCAGCGGCTTCTTCGTTTCTCAGTTTTCAGAGAGACCTCCATGACCTCAGCCATCAATGTTCAATTTCAAAAAGCTAAAATGTTACGAAAACATGGAGCTAGGATCCTATGATGACGGAGAGAAAAATCAGAGTTCTTTTGGCAAAGCCGGGGCTGGACGGCCATGATCGAGGAGCGAAGGTCGTTGCCCTCGCCCTCAAAGAAGCTGGAATGGAAGTGATTTACACGGGCCTTCATCAGACCGTACCGAGCATTGTCAAACAGGCGGTTCAGGAAGGCGTGGACGTCATCGGCCTTTCGATCATGTCCGGAGCCCACGTCCCGATCTGCCGGAAGCTGATGGACTTGGTCAAGAAAGAGGATATAGGCGACGCTCTCGTTGTCGTGGGAGGGGTAATTCCCGGCAGGGATGTTCCTGTCTTGCAGGGCCTGGGCGTCAAAGGAGTCTTCCCCGGAGGGACGAGGTTTGAGGAGATCAGCCGATTCATCAAGGAGAATGTTAGACATTGAACATTGAAAATCGAACATTGGACGTTGGGTATTGAGCATTGGTAAGTTAAATGATCAATGTTAAATGACCAATGACCAATGTTAAATGGAAGAGAGGGTTGCCATGGGTGTCGCCACATACAATAAAGACGAAAAAGATGCCATCAAGGAAGTGATTCTCCAATCCGGGATCAAGGTGAAGCCCGTTTACACGCCTGCGGACCTTGACAGGGTGGGCTTTGATTACTCGAAAGATCTGGGAGAACCGGGGGAATTCCCTTTTACACGAAGCATTCATCCCCTGGGGTTTCGCAGCCGAAACTGGACCACTCGCCAGTACACGGGATTCGGAACTCCCCAGCAGACCAACGAGCGTTTCAAGCTGATGATTGCTCATGGCCAGACAGGCCTCAATGTGGCTTTTGATCTTCCCACGCAGATGGGGTATGACTCCGACGACCCCATGGCCGAAGGGGAGGTGGGCCGAGTGGGCATGGCGGTCGATTCCTTGCAGGATTTTGAGATCGCCTTCAAGGATATCAAATTGAACAAGATCGGATCGGGGCTGACCATCAATGCCGTCGCTTCCGTCATGCTCGCCATGTATCAATCGGTGGCAGAGAAATTCGGATACAAAAAAGAGGAGATCTCTGCCACGCCCCAGAACGACATCCTGAAAGAAATGGTAGGAAGAGGCGCGTGGATCTACCCGGTGGAGCCTGCGGTGCGACTCATCGGAGATACGATTGAGTATTCCATGAAAGAACTGCCCAGGTGCAACCCGGTGTCTGTGTGCGGCTATCACATCCGGGAGTCCGGGTGCACGCCGGTCCAGGAAATCTCCTATGCCTTTGAGATCGCCTTTGCCTACATTGATGAGGTGGTGAAGAGGGGGTACAAGGCCGAGGAATGCGTGGGAGGATTCACGTTCAACCTCAATATCTTCGGCAACCTCTGGGAAACCGTGGCCAAGTTCAGAGCGGCCAGGAAGCTCTGGGCCAAACTCCTCAGGGAACGATACGGGGTGCAGGACAAGAAAGCTCTCTTTCTGAGGGGCATCTTTGGAGGAGGAGGCTCAGGCATGACCAAGCAGCAGCCTGAGAACAACATTATGAGAGGCGCTTACTATGCCCTTGCAGCCGCCCTCTCAGGGGCGCAGACCACGGCCCTTTGCTCTTTTGATGAAGCCTACACGATTCCCACGGAAAGGGCGGCGCTCCTTTCCCTCAGGACGTTCCAGATTCTCATGGACGAGATCGGCCTGAGAGACACGGTCGATCCGTTGGCCGGCTCCTATTTCATCGAGACTCTGACCAAGGAAATGGAAGGGAAAATTCTCGAAGAAATGGAAAAGGTGGAAAAAATAGGGGGCATGGTCCAGGCGGTTGCCTCAGGGTACGTTCAGAGAGAGGTGGCCCGTCAAGCCTACGAGTACGAGAAAAGGCTCCAGGAAGGAAAAGTTATCAAGGTGGGAGTCAACAAGTACACGGAGGGCGTGGACATGGAGGTGGAACTCCATGAACACAATGAGTCGTGGGCACAGGAGCAAATCGTACGGCTCAGAGAACTCAAACGGACCAGGGACAACAAAGCGGTCAAGGACACTTTGAAGGCCCTTGAAAAGGCCGCTTCGGAGAAAAAGAACGTGATGCCTTACCTGGTAAACTGCTGCAAGGCCTATGCAACGGTCGGCGAGATGGCCAACGTGTTCCGGCAGGTTTTCGGAGAACACAAAGAACCCAGTATCTTTTAGAGAAGCCTGTTGCCCGTTGCAGGTTGCGTGTCGCCAGGGAAGGAAAGATGCCGGGCTAAGGATTTCCAACGAGCAACCTGCAACATGCTACTTGCCATGAAGAGAAAGGAGGTGAAGGGAACTCTAAGGTCAGGGACGGACTCACCAAGCCTTTAACCCATAAGGAGGTGCTTCAATGACACGGAAGATAGCGCTTTTGATGGTTGGATTTTTCGTTGCAGCTTTTTTTGCTGTTGCGTCACCGCCGGTCACTTTTGGACAAGACATTAAACTCACTTACGCCAACTTCCCGCCTGCACCCACTTTCCCGTGCGTCCAGATGGAGCGCTGGGCCAAAGAGGTGGGAGACAGGACAAAGGGAAAAGTGAAAGTGCAAACCTTTCCGGGTGGAACCCTGCTGCCTGCCAAGAATATTTTTGACGGCGTCATGGCAGGGACCGCCGACATCGGCAACTTTGCCATGAGCTATCAGCCGGGTCGGTTCCCCATCTCAGAAGCGATTGACCTGCCTCTGGGATTTCCCAGTGCAAAAGCGGCCAGCATGGCTCTCTACGACCTCATCGACAAGTACAAAGCCAAGGAATTTGAAGGCGTCAAAATCCTCACCCTCTTCACCTGCCCGCCGGCGAACATCATGACCAGGACCCCTGTTAAAGCCCTGGCGGATCTCAAGGGAATGGAACTGAGAGTGGGAGGGACTCAGGCGGACATCATCAAGCTGCTGGGCGGAATTCCCGTGGCCATGCCTCAGTCCGACACTCCGGAAGCCCTTCAGAAGGGTGTGGTCAAAGGGCACGTCTCTTCCATGGAAGTGCTCAAGGATTTCAACTATGCGGCCTACACGGCCAACGCGACCATCGCCAACCTGTGGGTGGTGACCTTTGCCGTGATCATGAATAAACAGAAATGGGAATCCCTGCCTGCGGACGTGAAAAAGGTGTTCGATGATCTGCGGACCGAGCAGGCCCTGTGGACCGGCAGGTATGTGGACGACCATGTGCTGGACTCTCTTAAGTGGTCCAAGGAAAAATACAATCTGCAGATCTTTGAGCTCCCAGCCAATGAGAAAGCAGAAATCCCCAAAATACTGGCGCCCATCATTTCCGATTATGTGAAGAAGGTGACCGCTGCGGGGTTGCCGGGCGATCAGATCGTTAAAGACGCTCTTGCTTTGAAGGACAAGTACGAGAAGGAGTACAAGTAACCACCCATAAGATCTCCTGCTCAAGCATCCCCATTCCCTTATCCCCTCCTCTCTCGAAGATCGCGCTTGCGGGGGAGGAAGGGGAGAGGAGAGGGGGAGCGCGGGTGCCGGTGAGAAGAGGACCATGGGATGGAAATTCTGGAAAAAATTCGGAACCTGTTCGATAAGGCTTTTCTTTTTCTGGGCGGGGTGGCTGTTTTGGCCCTCATGGCGCTGGCCACAGGCAATGTGTGCTTTAGGGTCTTCGGGATGCCCTATCGCGGAGCCTATGAACTCGTAGCCTTTTTAGGAGCCGTGGTCACAGCGTTTGCTCTGGGGTACACCCAGAGGAAGAAGAGCCACATCGTGGTGGATATCCTGACGGAGACCTTCAGTGAGGGAGTCAAGAAGGTCCTTGATGGGATCAGCTACCTTATCGGGATGGTGTTCTTTGGGCTCATCTCCTGGGTGATCTTCAAATGGGGCATAAAGATCGCCGGTTCAGGAGAAGTGTCTGAGACCCTCAAGATTGCCTACTATCCTTTTATCTACTGTGTGGCTCTGGGTTTTGCCTTCCTCTGGCTGACGCTGCTCCTTGATTTTCTCAATACGGTACTGAAGAAAGGGGGTAACCCGGCATCATGAGTGGGCCCATCCTCGGAGTGATCGGTATTTTTGTGATGTTTGCCGTGTTGTTTGTGCTCAGGATTCCTGCGGCCTTTACCATGATGATCGTAGGCTTTCTGGGAGTCAGTTATGTCACGTCCTTCAAGGCCGCCCTGGGGATGATCGGCCCTGATTTGTGGAACATTTTTTCAAACTACGGGCTTACCGTCATCCCCATGTTCATTCTGGTCGGAGAGTTTGTTCACTATGGGGGGTACAACAACAGCCTCTACTATGCGACCCACAAGTGGTTCGGTCATTATAGAGGCGGACTGGCCATCACCACGATCATGGCATGCGCCGCCTTTTCCGCCATCAGCGGATCGAATACGGCAACGGCTGCGACCATGAGCAGCGTCGCCATACCGGAAATGAAAAAGTACAATTATCACCCCATGGTCAATGCGGGATCCGTGGCAGCCGGCGCCACGCTGGGTGTCCTGATTCCTCCAAGCATTGTTCTGGTGGTGTACGGCCTATACACAGGACAATCCATCGGCAAGCTCTTTTTCGGGAATGTGATTCCCAGCGCCATTCTCACGGTGCTGATTGCGGCGACCGTGATGTACATCTGTTTTCGACATCCGGAATGGGGTCCAAAAGGTCCCAAGAGCACGTGGCGAGAAAGAATGAAGGCCCTTCCGGAGATTATCGATATTCTCATTCTGTTTGCCATTATCATGTACGCTCTGTTCACGGGTGTTGTGACGGCGACAGAGGCTGCGGCAGCAAGCTGCGCCCTCGGCCTTGCGATCTGTTTGATCCGGAGAAAGCTCACATGGAAAGGCTTCATGGCCTCCATCGGAGACACCCTTCGCATCTCCTGCCTCGTCTTTATGATTGTGGCGGGGGCCACCATATTCGGTCGATTTCTTGCCATTACGCGATTGCCCTTTGAAGCGGCATCCTGGATCAGCACTCTGGATCTGCCCAACTGGGTTCTCCTGTGGATGATTCTCGTCTGCTACATCATTGGCGGCTGCGTGATGGACGCCCTGGCCTTTCTCCTGATTTCCCTGCCTATTTTTTTCCCTCTCGTCACGGCCATGGGCTATGACCCCATCTGGTTCGGCCAGGTCGTCTGCATTGTCACCACTATGGGCGCTATTATGCCGCCCATAGGCATCTGTTGCTACATTGTTGCAGGGATGGCAAAAGACATTCCCCTTGGCACGGTGTTCAGGGGGAGTTTGTACTATATTCCAGCCTACATCATCTCCATGGCCATTCTGATGCTTTCACCCTACTGGACTGTTCTGGTTCTTTCGGACCTGGTGAAATGACAAGGCGTTCATAAGGACGAGTTTGATTTACGAGGAGGCGATGACGATCATGTCGAAGAGTTTCATGCCCATCATCAAGACGAAGAAGGAACTGGCGGATCTTCAGCTCAAAGGGCTGAAATGGACGGTGAACCATGCCTATCGCGGATCGCCGTTTTACCGGAAAAGACTGGAGGATGCGGGTGTAAAGCCCACGGATATCCGTTCCCTCAAAGATCTACAAAAACTCCCTTTCACCACCTCCAAGGATCTGCAGGAGGGATACCCATTCCCCCTTCTCTCGGTGCCCTTTGAGAAGGTGGTGAGAATTCACGCCTCCTCGGGAACGACCGGGAAGAGGAAGGTCCTTGCCTACACTCAGAAAGACATCAATGACTGGGCCGACTTTTTTGCCCGCTGTTATGAAATGGCAGGTCTGACGCAGGAAGACAGAGTGCAGATTGCGGTAGGTTACGGCGTCTGGACCGCAGGGGTGGGCTTTCAGTTGGGATGCGAGCGCTTCGGAGCCATGGCCATTCCGGCAGGTCCCGGGAATCTCGACATGCAGTGCCAGTTTCTGGTGGACATGAAGACCACAGCCATGTGCTGCACGGCATCTATGGGCCTTCTCATGGCCGAGGAGATCCACAAACGGGGCATCAAGGATCAGATTCATCTCAAGAAGATGATCTTCGGCTCTGAACGGTCCAGCGATGCCATGAGGAACCGAATCAAGGGAATCCTCAACCTGGAGCACCTGTTTGACATCCCCGGGATGACAGAGCTTTACGGCCCGGGAAC
>Ga0214473_10003188_pt1 | contig 19983 bp, 19 predicted proteins | sample RVTome_7_FD_203509 | JGI IMG/M metagenome (GOLD analysis project Ga0214473, IMG submission 203509) | Soil microbial communities from uranium-contaminated site in the Upper Colorado River Basin, Wyoming, United States - RVT98D197 | ecosystem: Environmental > Terrestrial > Soil > Contaminated >... | reverse complement strand
CCTGGCTGGTCTTGGTCTCGAAGGTGCGCGCAACAGGGCAGGGACCACACGGCCGTCCCCTGTGGCCGAGGGCGTGACAGCCCGGGCCCACGTGGTCCGGCGCGAACCCGAGCTCGGCGGCCGCCGAACGATTGGCCCACACGATCCGCCGTTCCGAGTCGTGGACCACCACCCAAGTTGCCAGGGCGTCGAGCACCGTCTGGCTCTCGGCGTCGCCCACCAGTGCGGTCGGCTCTCGCAGGCCAGGCCCGTGGGTCTCCGCGCCCTCCTCGCTATCGTGGCCGCCGCTCTTCACCGACATCGCGGCTGAGCCTCAGGACCGAACCAGCCGGGCCGCTTCCGCGGCGATGGCCTGCCCGGTCTCGCTGCACCGCGCTGCCCGCGCTTCCCCCACCAGATCGTACGTGAGGGGCTCACCCGCCTCGAGCACTTGCGCGACGGCGCCCTCGATGGCGCTGGCCGCACGCCTGAGGCGCTCGTCGTCGCGCCGCGCGCCGAGCCAATCGAGGCCCTCCTTGATCGCGAGAACCATCGCCATGGGATTGACTCGGTCCTTCCCCGCGTGCCGCGGGGCGCTGCCGTGGATGGGCTCGAACATCCCGTGCTCGTGGCCGATGTTGGCCCCGGCGGCCATGCCCATTCCGCCTTGCAGCACCGATGCCAGGTCCGTGACGATGTCGCCGAACATGTTCGTCGTGACGCACACGTCGTAGTGCTCGGGCTGGCCGAGGAGCCACTGCGTGAACGCGTCGACGATGGCGGTCTCCTTCTCGATTTCCGGGTACTCCTCGCCGATCTCGAAGAAGATGTCGCGGAACATCTGGCAGCCGTGGAGCACGTTGTCCTTCACGATGGCCGTCACGCGGAGCTTGCCGTCCTTGGGAGCGCCGCGCGCCCGTCGCCTGCACAGGTCGAAGGCAAATCGGATGACCTGGTCCGCGCCACGCCTCGTGATGACGCGGGTGTCGATGCCGACTTCGGCGCGGCCTCCCGGGCTGAGCTTGCCGCCCGTGGGTGAGTACAGGCCTTCCGTGTTCTCCCGGACGATCACCATGTCGACCTTGCCAGGCTCCCACACCTGCTTGTGCGCCCCGTGGATTCGGTGGCGCACGCCAGGGTAGAGCTTGATCGGCCGCACGTTGGCGAAGAGGTTGAGCCGGATGCGGTTGCCGATGACAGGGGAGAACCCCGCCATCTTTCCGTCCTTCATGGTGACGGGTCCCTTGCTGACCGGATCGGGCCAACCCACGGCACCCAACAGGATCAGGTCCGCGGCCTCACAGCGCTCGGCCGAGCCGGCGGGCCAGTCCGAGTCACCGTGCTCGAGGTAGTACTGGCCTCCGCAGGGGATTTCCTCTCGCTCCCACGCGATGCCGAGGGGCTCGGAGACCGCGTGGAGTGCTCTCAGGCCCTCCTGCATGACCTCCGGTCCGGTGCCATCCCCCCCGAGGATCACGAGCCTGTACGTCATGGTCAAACTGTATACCGTGTCCGAGCCCCCTAACTCCAGTGGTGGTTGGCGCGGGGGCCGTTGGGACGGGCGACCGAGAAGAAGTCAGCGACTCCGGCCAGGCTTGCGACGGCCATGGCCGTTGCCGCTCTCGTCGTGGCCGGCCGTGAGCTGGGGAGGGGTGCGGACCGCTGCGTCCTCGGCCGTGATCTGTGGCCAGGGCAGACGTGGACTGACGCGGGCCATCACGAAGCAATCGACCAGCTGGCCATCGCGGAGGGCGAAGGCCCTCGCGACGCCTTCCACGATGAACCCACGGCTGTGGTACAGCGCTATCGCAGCCGTGTTGTCGACGAACACGGACAGATGCAGGCGAAGCACGCCGCACCAGCGCTCTGCCAGCTCGATCAGCGCGTCGAGGAGCGCCCCACCGACGCCGCGGCCGTGATGCTCCTCGTGAACGACCATGAATATCTCCGCCGAGTGGCGCAGACGCGGAGACCCTTTGAGGTGGAGTGCGCCATAGCCCAGCACTTTGTCGCCGACCTGGGCCACGAGCGTTCGCGTGTCCGGGTCCGTCTGCCCGAGCCGCCGCCGCAGCTCCTCGACTGACGTGTGGGGGATCGCCAGGGTCCCGGCGAGCACGCTCGGTCCGCTCCGGATCTCGGCCACCGCGCCGAGGTCGCCGGGCTCGCAGCCACGGATCTTCACCTCGGCCTTCCGTTTCCGGCGTGTCGTCGATGTGACCATGGCCGGTAGTACCACGTCTCGGCGACGCGGACGACCTGCCCGCGACGATGTACCATGGCTCTCCCATGGGCAAGCTCACGCTCCTGTTCACCATCGTCATCGCGGGTTGCGGAGGGGGTCCACGCACCGCCGTAGTACGCGCCGTGGAAGGACGCGACTCGAGGGAGGCCCTGCTCCGCTACGAACGGTTTCGCGCCGACGAGGGCGGGGGCGACCCCTCCCTTCTCGCGCGCATCGCGGCCCTGGTCATCGAGATCGAGGTCGAATCCGGTGGCGACACGGAGAGGTCGGCCGGACTGCACCAACTCGACCTCGCGGGTACGGAGGGGCTCCCGGTCCTCGACCGCCTCTCCCGGCAGAGCGAGCACGAGGTCGTGCGCGCCCGCGCGCTCGAGATCCTCGCCCGTCGTGGCGACTCGGGCGCGACAGCGGCGCTCCGGGGCATGCTCGATTCTGAGGATGCACAGGTCGTGGCCGCGGCTGTCACGACGCTCGACGCCACGGACGACGTCGATGCGTTGCTCGGCTACCTGACCCACACGAGCGGTGACGTGCGTTCCGCGGCGGCGCGCACGCTGCGCGGCTCGGCTCCCGTGGGACGTGCGCGCGCAGCCCTGGCGGAGGCCGCGCGCGTGGATCCGCTTCCATCCGTGCGCTCCGCTGCTGTCCGCTCCCTTGGCGTCTATGGTCCTGAGGCGTTCGAGCCCCTGCGCGAGCGCATCTCCGACCCGGACGGCGCCGTTCGGATGGCCGCCGTCGGTGCGCTCATGTCGGCTGATGGTGATCGGGCAGCGGCGGTCATTGCCGGCCTTCTGGAGATGACACCGACGCGCGCCGGCATCGAGGCGGCCCGCGTGCTCGCCGATCGCAGCGACGCCCAGCAAGGGGCGGAGGGCGCGGTCACCGCGCGGGCCTTCTTGCGACGGGCCCTGGTGGCCACAGAGACGGACCTCCGCAGTCAGGCCGCGGTCGCGCTCTCTTCCCTGCGCGACACGTCCGGTCTCGACGACGTGCTTGCGGAGCTGCTCGATGGGGAGACCGAAGTCCGCGTCCGTCTGGCCGTCGCGGGCATCTTGCTCCATCGGCCTGGTCATGAAGCGGGGGGCCGGGCCGCCCTCGAAGCCCTGCTCCCGGCTGGCGACATGCCCGCCATTCAGGCGGCCGCCCTGCTCGCCCAGGACACCGGTCACCGGCTGGCCCGGCGCACGCTGGCGAGGGCGATGCGCTCCTCCGAAGCGGAGCTCCGCAGGGCCGCAGCACGCGCCCTCGCGCGGGACGCGATGGAACCGGATGCTGCCCGCCGGGCGCTGCGCGATCCCGACGCCATCGTGCGGATCCACGCCGCTGGGGGCATTCTGGCCGCCGTCGCAGCCGCCTGACGTCAGCGCATGACGCGGTTCTTCCCGCCGGCCTTCGCTCGATAGAGAGCCTCGTCGGCCCGCTGGAAGAGCGTCGATGCATCCTGAGCGTCCTCGGGGAACGCGGCCACTCCGATCGAGATCCCGGGGTGCAGCACGATCCCTTCGTGCTCGAACCGGTGCGCGGCGATGGCCTCCAGGATCTCCTGTCCCACGGCCTCCGTCGCGTCCCGATCCGCGCGGGGCAGGGCGGCCAGGTACTCGTCGCCGCCGAACCGACAGGCGATCCCGCGCTGTCCAATGACCGTGCCGATCACTCGGCCGGACGCTCCGATGACGTGCGCGCCGAAGGCGTGCCCGTGCGTGTCGTTGATTCCCTTGACGCCGTCGAGGTCCATCATCAGCAGGCCAACGCGCCCTCCCGAGGCCCCCGCCGCCTGGATGAGCGTCTTGAGCTCCGCGTCGAACCGCCGCCTCAGGTACAGCCCGCTCAGGTCATCGATGTTGATCAGCCGCGAGACGATTTCGTCGTAGGCCTGGTCGGCCGCGTCCTGCACCTCGAAGCGCACGACGGTCGAGCCGAAGACGACCTTGTCGCCGTGGGTGAGCTCCGACTCCGGGGCGGCCTTGCCGTTCACCGTCGTCCCGTTCGTGCTTCCTAGATCCACGGCGGCCCATGTCCCGCCGCGGTCCTCGATCATTGCGTGATGCCACGAAACCCCTGCATCACCCACGCAGAGGCCCGCAGCCGGATCGCGACCGACGAGCACGTTGCCCTGCACGGTCACCTTCGTGCCGATGGCTGCACCCGAGATCACGATCAGCACGGGCCGGTACCGCGAGCGGACCGCTTGCCCCACCTGATCCCGCAAGGGCGCGGCCTCGTCGAGCTTCAGCGTACGGGCGACATCCTCTGGCTTGCTGGACCTCTTCTGACGGCCGGTCACGAACGAAGCGTATCATGGCCGGGGAGGGGTCCGCGTCTTCACGGCAGCAGGAAGGTCGCGAGGGCGTCCATGACGGCCCCGAAGTCGCTGCGGCTGAACCCCGCGCCGCTCGTGAGCCAGTCCACGTGCTCGCTGCCCCGGCCGCCGCGGAAATGACCGACGATGTCGAGGTGATCGCCTGCCCCCGCCCACAGCACGCGTCCCCACAACATGCTCAGCGTGGGCACGACGCCGTCGCAATCGGACCCACTCACGGATCGCCCCAGGCCGAGCTCCACGCGCCGCGCGACCGCCGGATCGGGAGCCGGGCAGGGGTAGTCGCGGTACTCCCGGCTGCTGATCTGGTACAGCGTGGTGAAGATCGTGGCCGACAGCGCGGCGTAGGGTGAGCGGATGCCCGCCGCGAAGCGCATGGGTCCCGGTGCGGGGGCGGCGGTCACGATGCTGCCGTACTCGACGTCCTCGGAGTCCTCGACGGCTGCGTTGAACAGATCGGCTGCCTCGGGCGTGATCTGGATGATCCCGCCCTGGTCGCGCCGGATCCCGTCGAGCCACGTGCGAACTTCGTCCCTGCCACGGTCTCCGAGGAACCGGAGGACGAGGTCGGTCGCGCCGTCGAGGAGCTTGACGTCGACGCCCAGCGCCTCGTCCACGGAGCCAAGGGCCGCGACGAGGCCCGAGAAGACCGTGAGAGGCGGCCCGCCGACCTTGAGGGTCGTGAACGTGAGCAGCGAAAGGGCGTAGAGCAGGCGCGTTCCCGACACCGTGGCGAAGAACCCGGCGAGGGGCGTTCCGTGGTGCGGCGCGTTGATGGTCACGACCCGGCGAATCTGGCGGATCCACGCCGCCGGTGGCGCCGATGGCGCCAAGCTCGCCGAGGGCGACGAGAGGAGCCGCGCGTCGAGGCCGCCCGTGGAGTGACCGACAAGGAAGAGACGATCGCGGGGCCCGGCGGTCGATCCGATCCGCTCGGCGACGACGAGGGCGCGGCGGCGAATGGAAGCGGTGGGCGGCGTCGGCACGATCTCGAGCACGTGGCGGATGCCCGCGTCCTCGAAGCGGCGCGACAGGGCGCGCTCCACATGCCCGAAGTAGTCGTAGCCGGCGAGCCTGCCGAACCCGAACATCCCGGGGATCAGGTAGATCCTGTGTACGGTCTCGCCCAACGCCTCCATGCGTCGCAGGGACGCGCGGATCAGTCAAGCCTGAAGGCACGGTCACACCACGCGGGGTTGCACCCGGCAACGCACACCGTATGCTCCCGCCCGCATGCGACTCATCGGCCCGTACATCTCGCTGCTCGTGTTGCTTCTCGGATGCGGTGATCGCGAAGAGAACGAGGCCCGTCTCTTCTTGGACCGCATCGTCGATGTCGATCCGGAGGATCCGGTCGAAGACCGGCGAGGCAAGATAGACGCGGTCGCCGCGCTCGTGCTGCGCAACGCTGACCTCATCCGCGTTCGCGACACGTGCGTGTCCGGGCACCGTGCCCTGCTCACAGCGGAGGATGAGCAGGGTAGGGCGGCCCACAGCCTCGCGGCCCTGAGTGATGGCGATCCCGAGGCACAGCTGCCCGAGGCCGAAGCGCAGCGGATAAGGGCGGCCATCCAGACGTCGAATCGCGAGCTCGCGCGGGCGCGCGAGCTGCTGACACATTGCCAGCAAGACGTGCAGGCGCTCGAGCACCGCTATGCCAAGCGCCGATGAAGCGCGCTCGGGCCCATTGGCGTCTTGTGGAACGGCAGCCCACACTCCGGTGGGGCTCCTGATGCGGCTCCCGACCGTCACCATTGTGCTGCTCCTGGCCACTGCGGCGACGCCCGGTTGCGGTGACGATGGCTCGCCTTCGTCGTCGCCCGCAGATAACGCCGGGCAGGCGCCGCTCGACCGCGGTGAGCCCGTCGTCCCGCCATTCGCCGTTCGCGGTGAGCTCGAAGGCCTCCTGATCGTGTGGTTCGACGAGGACGGCCCACACACGGCGGAACGCCGGAGCGACATCCCCGAGGAGCGACGCGAGCTCGTGCGGATCGACTCCCTGCGGATCGCGCCCGAGCAGCGGATCGATCCGGATTGGGTGTATGTGGCCGATCTGCGCCGCCCCGGACCGTCGGCGGACTACCCGGTGCGGAAGGTCGCCCGGGACGCCTTTGATGCCGCAGTGGATGGAGCGTCCGGCTCGGGGGAGGCACCCGCCGCCCAGGCCGCAGCCCCGGGTGGCGACGCCGACGTGGTCATCTACGGCGCCGATTGGTGTGGAGTGTGCCGCTCGGCCGCGCGGTTCTTCCGTTCGCGGGGCATCGCCTTCGTGGAAAAGAACATCGAACGCGATCCGGCTGCGCTACGCGAGATGCAGGAGAAGGCGCGGCGCGCTGGCGTGCGTCCATCGGGGATCCCGGTCATCGACTTCCGCGGGACCATCCTCACGGGCTTCGACGAGGCGCGCATCGAGTCGCTCATCGAAGCAGGCGCGCGGCCGACCTAGGCATCGTCGCCGCGGCGCTTGCGCGGCCGGAAGCGCACCTTCACCGGCGTTCCAGCGAAGCCGAAGCGTTCGCGCAGTTGATTGACGACGTATCGCTGGTAGCTCCAGTGCACGAGCTCGGGGTGGTTCGCGATCACCGTGAAGCTCGGCGGACGCGTCCCGGTCTGCGCGACGTAGAACAGGCGTACCGCCCTGTTCTTCATCGTCGGAGGCGGATGCCGCTCGATCACCTCCGCGAAGAACCGGTTGGCCTCGCCTGTCGTGGCGCGTTTGCGGTGCCCGGCGATGGCCACGTCCAACGCCGTCATGAGCTGCCCCACGGACCGGCCGGTCTTGACGCTGAGCCCCACGACGTCGGCCCACGGCGCGAACGATAGGATCTCCCGAGTGCGGCTCAGGGCCTTCTTGCGGTCTTCGGCGCTGAGCAGGTCGAGCTTGTTGAGGCCGACCACCATGGCGCGACCCCGCTCATCCGCCAGGCCCGCGATTCTCGCGTCCTGCTCGGCCACCCCCTCGTGCGCGTCGATGAGGAGCACCACCGCGTCGCTGCGCTCCATGGCGCGGATGGCCGACAGCACGCTCAGACCCTCGACGCCCGCTCTCACCGAGCGCTTGCGGCGGATGCCCGCCGTGTCGATGAGCACCTTCTGGCTTCCGCCACGCTCGATGAGGGAATCGATGCTGTCCACCGTCGTTCCCGGCCTGTCGTCGACGAGATGGCGCTCCTGGCCGAGCAACCGATTGACCAGGGACGACTTGCCTGCGTTGGGCCGGCCCACGATGGCCACGCGGGGCACCTCGGCTCCGGCGATGGGCGTCGGGTCTTCGCCCGGTGCGGGGAAGAGGGCGACGAGCGCGTCGAGGAGATCCCCGGTTCCGTGTCCGTGCAGGGCGGAGACGGGCAAGATCCGATCGATGCCGAGCTCGTAGAGCGCGCCACCTTCGTGAGCGCGCCGGGGCGAGTCAGCCTTGTTTGCCACGTACAACGTGGGCTTGGCTGCCTTGCGAAGCAGCTTCACCGCCTCCACGTCCGCGGCCATGGGTGGTGCCGACGCGTCGAGCACGCACACGATCGCTTCACACTCATCGATCGCGAGCCCGACCTGTCCTGCGATGGAGGTCGCCATCGGATCCTCCGACTCCGGATCGAACCCCCCCGTGTCGACCAGGACGTAGTCGCGGCCCAGCGCGTGGGCGTCCGCGTAGTGGCGGTCCCGCGTCACTCCGGGGACGTCCTCCACGATGGCGATGTGCTTACCGGCCAACCTGTTGAAGAGCGTGCTCTTTCCGACGTTGGGTCGTCCCACGATCGCGATGAGGGGACGGCTCCCCCCGGCGCCCGCGGGCATCGGATCGTCCGGCTGCGGTCCGGTCCTGCGACGTCCCGGCTTGCGCGGGCTCATGGCATGGAGCCCGCGGTGAGCCGACGAACCACGTCGGGGTTCCGGGTCCATCCCGGCATGACCTTCACCCACGTGGACAAGTGCACGCGGCGACCGAGCAGCTCCTCGATGGCCACTCGCGCCTCCGTGCCGATTGTCTTGAGAAGGGAACCTCCGGCGCCGATCACGATTCCCCGCTGGCTTTCCTTTTCGACCACGATGGTCACCGAGATCCTGACGAGCGAGCCTTCCTGCGTGAACTCGGAAATCCCCACGGCCACGCCGTACGGCACCTCGTCTCTCGTGTGCCGCATGACAGCCTCCCTCACCAGCTCTCCAGCCAGGAAGCGCTCGGGGCGGTCGGTCAGGAAGTCCTTGTCGTCGTACATCCAGCCCTCCGGTAGGAGCTGGCGGATCTCGGCCAGGAGGACCTCCAGGTTCGTTCCGTGCCTCGCGGAGATGGGGACGATGGCGGCCATGGGGTGCGCCTTGCCGAACGCATCCATCAGCGGAAGCAGCCGCCGCTTGTGGCGCACCCGGTCCACCTTGTTGATCGCCAGGATCGTCGGGAGCGAGGCTTGCTTCACGGCCTCGAGCACGGCCATGTCGGCCTCGGGAATACCGTCCTCGGCGCGACGCCCCACCTCCGTGAGGAAGAGCATCACGTCGGCGTCCAGCATTCCCCCGCGGGCCTCGTCGACGAGCACGCGGTGCAGCGCCGTGCGCGGCCGTGCCACGCCAGGCGTGTCCACGAAAGCGATCTGCGTCAGTGGGTCCGCAGACACCAGGACTCCCAGGACGCACGCCCGCGTCGTGCCGGGGCGCTCGGTCGTGATGGCCAGCTTCTGGCCCACGACGGCGTTGAGCAGCGTGGACTTGCCCACATTGGGCCGGCCGACGATGGCGCAGCGCCCCGCGCGGGGGCTCCGGTCTGGCTCTGCTCTGTCCGACATAGGGTGCGGAGTGTAGTCCGCCCACTGCCCCCGTCGAGCAGGTCCTTCCCAGACCGGCGATCACGTCTCCACGTGTGATCGACCGGTGCGCCTCGCTGCCCGATGTTGCTTGACCATGGGGGTCACGACGGTGGAGCCTCGCCGCATGGGCGTGGGTTCCATCGTCGTCGGCGTCGTCGCGTTCCTCTTCGTTTTCGGTGGCGCGATCCTCTCCGTGGTGCCCGTGGCCGGGACGATCCTGTCCTTCGGGGCCCCAGTGCTCGCCATCGCGGGCATCGTCATGGGTGGGCTGGCGCTCTCGAGGGCCAAGCGCGAAGGGGATTCGACGGGCCTGGCCACGGCGGGGATCATCGTCAACGTCATCGCGGTGATCCCCGCGATCATCGTCGCCCTGACCTGCGGCCTGTGCAACGCGTGCGTCACCGCGGGCATGATGGCGCCCCAGGATCCGAATCGGACGCCGTGGTGGCTCGACGGCGGTACGGGAATCGTCGGGCCCGGCCAGGGCTGGCCCACTCCTCAGCAGCCCCCCTCGGGGCCCTTCGATCCGGGCTTGCAGCCCCCCGGCGTTCCCGGCCCGGGGCAACCCGTGCAACCGCCACCTGCCTTCCCGCCCCCACCCCTCGGGGATCCTGGGCAGCCTGTCCAGCCAGCCCCACCGGGGCAGCCGACCCAGCCCGCGCCTCCCGGGCAGCCGACCCAGCCCATGCAGCCCGGAACGCCCCCGCAGGGCGTTCCGCCTTGAGCTCCGGTGCACCCCGTCATCACGGTGCTGCGCTTCGCGGGAGTCGAGCGCCCCATCGGAAGCTACGGCGTGTTGATGTCCCTGGCGATCTTCGTCGCCGCGACCATCACCACGCGCGCCGCGGCGCGGTCGAAGCTGGACGTCGGAGCCACGATCGCAACCGTGGGCTTCACCTCGGGCGGGGCGCTCGCCGGCTCCTATGTCGTGTTCGCGATCGTGGAGTGGGTCCGCACGGGCTCCTTCACTCATCCGCTCATGCAGCCGGGCCTCGTGTTCTTCGGGGCGCCGCTCGGCGGGGGACTCGCCTTCTGGCTTGCGTGCCGCAAGCTCGAGCTTCCAGCGGGCCGTCTCGTCGACCTGGCGATACCTGCCCTCCCCGCCGCACATGCGGTCGGTAGGCTCGGGTGCTTTCTTGGCGGTTGCTGTTTCGGCCGCCCTTTCAGCGGGCCCTGGTCCGTCACGTACCTGTCCCCGCTCGCGCCAGCGGCCTACCCGCCCATCTGTCGACACCCCGTGCCGCTCTACGAGTCGGCGGCGCTGCTCCTGCTCGCCGCCGTCTTCGCAGCCGTGCCCCTCGGGCACGTCGGTCGCGGTCGGCGCCTGATGGCCTACCTCGCCAGCTACGGCGTCGTTCGCATCGTCACCGAGACGTTCAGGGGCGACTCCGTTCGCGGCGTGCTCTTGGGCGGCATGCTCTCCACGTCGCAGATGATCGCGGCGGTGGTCGTCGCTGGGTCGGTTCTCGCGCTGTGGCTCACGCGCGGGCCGGTGGCGGACCGGAGTCGACCGGTGTAGACCCATCACGTGCGCGCCCTCTCGGCGATCCTCCTGCTCCTAGGCGGCCTGTCCGAGGCCCTCCCACAGCCCGGCCCCGACGGGGGCCTGAGCCTCGCCCGCCCAGAGGTGGTTTGGATCCCGGGCGGGTGGTTCTTTCGCGGCAGCGACCGGGATGACGTCGACTATGCGCTGTGGCTGTGCCTCGAGGACTGGCGCGGTCTCGCACCGGAAGCCTGCCCCGAAGAGCTGTTCATCGAAGAGGCTCCCCAGCAACGTGTCTGGATCTCGGCATTCGGCATGGACCGGACGGAGGTCACGCATGCGGCCTGGCGCCGGTGCGTCGTGGCCAATCGATGCCCACCTCCTCGCGTGTCCGACGCGGATGAAAGGCTCGCCGCGGCCGACTACCCGGTCGTGGGCGTGACCTGGGCAGAGGCCGCCGGCTACTGTGAGTTCGCCGGGGGTCGGCTCCCCACGGAGAGCGAGTGGGAGAGGGGTGCCCGTGGAATTGACCGTCGCCGTTTCCCCTGGGGACGCCACTACAATCCCGCCCTCGCCAACCACGGTCGGGCCCCACGGCGAACTGACACGGCCGATGGCTACGGCTTCGCCGCCCCGGTGGGCTCCTATCCCGCGGCGGCCAGTCCCTTCGGTCTCGTCGACATGGCAGGAAACGCATGGGAATGGACCGCCGACCGGTGGGCGCCCGACGCCTACCTCGACGGCGACAGAGTCGACCCTCGCGGCCCTGCCACGGGAGGCGAACGCATCGTTCGTGGCGGATCATGGCGCTTCCCGGCCTATGCGCTTCGTGTGACCAATCGGGCGCGGCTCGGGGAGGGCGACTCCTGGCCCGACGTGGGCTTCCGGTGTGCCTACGACACGACCGGTCGGTGAGCGCCGGTCCCGTCTCGGTCGAGAGAGCCCTGACAGCGTCTTCGAAGGCATGGCACCAGCGCCCTCGGGGGCGGGGCCGCATAGCCCTGGTGTCTCGGGCGCCCGGCCGCTATGCTGCGCGCCCACAGCCCAGGAGGTCGACGTTGCGACCGGCTCGCCCCAGTGCCCATCTCCTCTTCGCTGCCCTTCTCGCCTTCGCGCTCGCTGGCTGCGGAGCGTCCTCGGGACAACCCTGTCAGGAGGAAGACGACTGCGCCTCCGGCCTGATGTGCTGCAAGACTGGCGGCCTGTCCACGCGCGGTACGTGCGAGGACATGTGCATGCCCATCGTCGCGCGGGATGCGGGTCACGACGGGGGAAGCAGCATCGACGCGGGCGTGGACGCGGGCGCTGCGACGGACGGGGGCTCGGACGGGGGCACCGACGCGGGCTCGGACGGGGGCACCGACGCGGGCTCGGACGCGGGCACCGACGCTGGGGCCAGCGCGGACGCCGGCGCAGACGCCGGCTGACCGATCTTTCCCAGACCGGGGGGGAAGGCTAACCTCACCCACCCGCATGAGGATCTGTCCGCACTGCTCGGAGCTCTTTCCGGACGACGCGCCGTTCTGCGCCAATGATGGGGCGACGCTGCGTCCCATCCTCGACCGGCAGATCGGACGCACGGTTGGCGGACGTTACCGGCTCATCAGCCGGCTCGGCTCGGGGGGCATGTCGACCGTGTACCTGGCCAGGCACGTGTTGATCGATCGCCTGATGGCCATCAAGACGCTCCGGCGCGACCTCGCAAAGGACGCAATCCAACGTGACCGTTTCCTGCGGGAAGCCAGGGCGGTCAACCGGATCAACCACCAGAACATCGTCGAGATCACCGACTTCGGTGAGACCGACGATGGCGTCGTGTATCTGGTCATGGAGTACGTGCCCGGAGACAACCTCCTCAAGATCATGACGGGCGGTCCCATGGAGAGCGCCAGGGCGCTGCCCATCGTGAGGCAGTGTGGCCAGGCCCTCGCCCGAGCCCACCAGATGGGGGTCATTCATCGGGACCTCAAGCCCGAGAACATCATCCTCGTGATGCGGGAGGGCCACGCCGACTTCGTGAAGATCCTCGACTTCGGAATCGCCAAGATTCTCGACGCCCCGTCCCTCACCGGCAGTCAGCAGCTCTTCGGCACGCCCGGATACATCGCTCCGGAGTACATCCAGTCGGCGGAGATCGACGGTCGAGCCGACCTGTACTCGCTCGGCGTGATTCTCTACGAGCTCGTCACGGGCGCGCTGCCCTTCGACTACGAGTACCCCGGTGATCTTCTGGTCAAGCACGTCACGGAGGAGCCGATTCGCCCGCGTGATCGGCACTCACGCGTGGAGCTGCCGGTCGAGGGGCTGATCCTCCGCTGTTTGCGCAAGAAGCCCGAGGAGCGCTTCCGCGATGCGTTCCACTTCCTGGACGAGCTGGCCGCGGTGGCCGCCGCCACCGGCGTGTCCCTCCTGCCCTCCGCCCCTCCGGGCCCTGCGTTCTCCTCAGCACCTCCACCGGAGTCGTCTGGGCGTGCGGTGATCCGCGTGGCCGACACGGTCGTCGAGCAGCGACCCGGCGAGGGGACCATCGCGATGGGCAAGGGACCCGCCTCGGATCCGAACCGGTCGGGGCCGCACGTGATCGTGGGGGAGCCGGTGGCTCCGGTCGAACGGCCGGGCCGGGGGCGGGTGACCACGAAGGACTACTGCCGCCCTTCCATTCCCAACCCTCCGGCGGTCGAGTCCATCGCCACACCCGCGGCCGTACGCGATGCGGCTCCGGCCGAGCACGCGCCCGCGGGGGCGGCCGGAGAGCCCACCCCCTTCGATCCGGAGCGGGACGGCCTGCTCGGCGTGCGCCGTTGGCGCCGGCGATTCGACGCGATTCAGGCAGCTCTCGATGACATCGAGATGACGGCTCCTGGGCCTCCCGACGTGGCCCAAGCCATGGCCCTCGCATCGCGCACCGTCGAGGAGATGGAGAGCTGTGCCGCGTCCGCCCTGTCGCACCAGGAGGAGCTCGAGAGCCTGGACGAGCAAGCGCGGGACTTCCGTTCGACCTTCGGCAGGGCCCTCGACGGCGTGGCGAGCAAGCTTTCGCAGGCTCGTGGTGCCCTCGAGGAGGTCGCGAGCCGCCGCAGTGCCGTGCGAGCACGGCGTGAGGGCGCCCGCATGAAGGCACGTCTCGGGGAGCTGACCGAGGGGGACGCTGACGCGGTGCTGTGGGAGCTGGCGGCAGTCGAGGAAGAGCTGAGGGTACGGGCGGCTGCGTGTGACGACTTCGAGTATCAGGTGGCGGAGCTGCGCGGGCAGCTCGACGGCAGGAACGAGGAAGTCGAAGCGAGCCTCGCGCACGTGGTTCACGTCCTCGACGGGGAGATGAACCGCCTACAGACCATGGCCGCCGCCATGCGGCAACCCCTCGACTTCGTCGAGGCTTTCATCGTGCGCCGATGGGAAAGCGTCGGGGGGACGCCCCCGGGGCCGCTCGCCTAGCAAGGCCGGGCAGGCGAAGTGACGGTTGACGGGATCACTCGTGAAAGCCTACCGTCAGCCAACTCAGCGGAGGGGATGATGCGTCGAACCGCATTGGCAGTGTTGGTCGTGTCCCTGGTGGCGTGCGGTCTGGGAGCTTCCTTGGCGGAGGCCCAGCCGGTCCGACAGCCGTCGGCGCAGGCCCGTCGCACGGCACGGGAGGCCTATTCCCGAGGGCAGGAGCTCTTCCGCGGCGGCCAGTTCGCCGAAGCCGAGGCGGCCTTCCGGGAGGCTTATGCCGCTGTTCCCAACGCCATCGTGCTGGTCGGTGTGGCCGAGGCCCAGGAGAGGCAGGACAACATCGACGGGGCCATCGAGACCCTCCAGCGCTACCTCACCGAGCGAGCGGACGCGCCCGACCGGGCCTCGATAGAGCAGCGCATCGAGGGGATGCGAAGCCGGCCCGGGACCGTGGTCGTGCATTCCAGCCCCACGGGGGCATCCGTCTCGGTCGATGGTGAGAGACGCGATGCCGTGACTCCGGCGGAGATCGATGTGCCCCCCGGCCAGCACCGCGTCGAGGCGAGCCTCGAGGGCTACGAAGTGGCTACGAGCACCGTGGAGGTGACGGCGGGCGGTCGTCACGAGGTGGCCCTGACCCTCGAAGAGGCGGTGCCGGTTGCCAATGAAGACGACATCTTCGGCGACGGCGGGCAGGACCTCGAGCTGGACGACGGGAATCTGCCCCCGGTCGATGCCGACGAGGGCGGCGTGGGGACGGGCGTCTGGGTGGCCGCGGGCGTTTGCGGTGCCGGGCTCGTCGCGGGGACTGTCCTCGGTTTCCTCGCGCTGTCGGAGCAGTCCGACTTCGACAACGCGCCCAGCGTGGACTCGGCCGATCGCGGCGAGCGTTATGCCCTCTTCGCGGACGTGGCCTTTGGCGTTGCAGCCGCGGCGGGCATCACCGCCCTCGTGCTCTACCTCACCAGCGGCGACGACGACGACGCCGACGCTGACGACGCCGCCCTCGACGTGACGCCGACCCTCGGACTTCACGGCGGCGGAGTCGAGGCCCGGGTCCAGTTCTGAGGGAGCCCGACTTCCCGTGCGACCGACCATCCTGCCCCTCGTCATCCTCGCCCTGGCCTCGGCCGGCTGCGAGCTCCTGGTGGATTTCGACCGAAGCCGAATCGGCGAGGACGCGGGTGTGGTCGACGCCCACCTCGTGGACCGATTCGTCGCCCAAGACACGGGCACTTTGGACGGCGGGACTGCGGACGCGGGTCTCGAGGACGCGGCTGCCACGGACTCGGGTGTCTTGGACGCCGGTCCCGAGGACGCGGGTCCCATGGACGCCGGTCCCATGGACGCCGGTCCGCCGGATGGCGGACCCGTCGACATGTGTGCTGGCATCGACTGCAGCGGTCTCGACACCCAGTGCGCCGTGGGCGCGTGCCGATCCACGACCGGAATGTGCGAGCTTTCGCCCAGGTCGGCCGGAACGACGTGCAACGACGGCCTCTACTGCACCGTGACAGACCTCTGCGATGGCGCGGGGGCGTGCGCCGGGAGCACGCGGAGCTGTGCCGATACCCTTTCGTGCACAACCGACTCGTGTAACGAGACCGGGGACGCGTGCGTGCACACCCTGGCCACGGGCTGCCTCATTGGCGGCGCCTGCGTCGCCACCGACGCGCTCGACCCGGCCAACGACTGCCGTTCCTGTCAGCCCGGCACCGACAGCGGGGCCTATACGAATCTGTCGACGGGCGCGTCCTGCGACGATGGGCTGAGCTGCACCGGGACCGACGTGTGCGATGCATCGGCGGTCTGCGCGGGCACGCTCACCACGGGCTGCCTCATCAGTGGTGCCTGCGTCGCCGAGGATGCGCGCAATCCGGAGAATGACTGTCAGTCGTGCATTCCGACCACGGACCCCGCGGCGTGGACTGTCCTCACCGACGGCACCATGTGCGACGACGGCAATTCGTCCACCACCGGAGACATCTGTACTACGGGAGTGTGCGCCGGTACCTGATCTGTCTCTCTCCGCGGCGGGTCCAGCGTGCGCACGGTCCACGTCATCTACGTCGCGATCCTGGGGAGCGCCATCCTCGTGGCGACGGACGTGGCCCTCGACCTCACTGCCGGTGTCGGGGGCTGGGCCACCATCGCTCTCTCTGCCGTCGAGACGGCCCTGGTCATCCCTTGGGCCGTCTACGTGGTCCGTCTCGACCGGCAGGAGCGCGCTGCGCCCACCGGCGCCGACCGCTTGCGCCAGGGCGCGGTCCATGCGCTGAACATCGCGCTCGTCGCGTTGTGCCTCGGCGAGAAGTGGCTCGTGCTCCACGAGGCGGTGGTCCACGGGGCGACCTTCTACGCGGCGTCCTACCGCATCTACACCGTTGCCGCGTGGGTGCTGGTCGCGATCGGGCTTCTCGGACGCGGCAGCCGCGCCGGCCGATTTCTCTTCGCCATGTCGGAGCACCCCGCACGGCTCATGAGCCTGTCGTTCGGTATCGCCGCGCTGCTCGGCGCCTTGGTCCTGTCGTTGCCACAGTCCCTCCGGCACATCGGCGACGCCAACTTCGTCGACGCGTTGTTCACGGCGGTGAGCGCCGTGTGCGTGACGGGTCTCACGGTGGACAACGTGGCCGAGACCTACTCGGGCTTTGGCCAGGTCGTGATCCTCGTGCTCGTCCAGATCGGAGGCCTGGGCATCATGGTCCTGTCCGGCGCCTTCACGATCCTCGCAGGGCGGCATCTCAAGATCCGCACGAGCGCCGTGCTGGCCGAGATGGTGGATGTCGAATCGCTCGCGAGCCTTCGGCGCCTCGTGGTTCGCATCGTCGTCTTCACGGGGATCATCGAGGCCGTCGGCGCGGCGGCTCTCTACGCCGGCTTCCTCCCCTATCCCCAGACGGATCTCGACTACGCGCCGGGCTTGGATCTGTCCGGAGCAGGCGGCCGGCTCTGGGCCGCCGTCTTTCACTCGATCAGCGCGTTTTGCAACGCGGGTTTCTCCGTATTCTTCGACGGCATGGTCCCGTTCGCCCGTTCGTGGTCGGTCTGCCTCACGTTGTCCGTGCTGATCGTGCTCGGCGGGCTGGGTTTCCCGGTGCTCGACGAGCTCTACCGGCGCGCCGCGACGAGGCTCCGTGGGGACCGACCGCGGCGCGCGAGCCTGCACGCCAGGGTTGTGCTGCTCACCACCGCCGTCCTGCTCGTTGCCGGCACGGTGGCCTACGGCGCCCTCGAGTGGGGCGGCAGCATGGATGGGTTGGCGTGGCACGACAAGCTCCTCGCGTCCTTGTTCCAGTCGGTGACCACGCGAACGGCGGGCTTCAACACCGTGAGCTTCGGTGCCATGGGTGCGAGCACGCTCATGCTCACGTGCGTGCTCATGTTCCTCGGAGCTTCGCCGGGGTCCACGGGCGGAGGCATCAAGACGACGACGCTTGCCGTGCTGTTCGCCACCCTGCGCGCCGAGTTTCGGTCCCTGCCCCGTCCTCGGCTCCTCGACCGTACCGTGCCCGCCGCTACCGTCCGGCGCGCCCTGGCCGTCACCTTCGCCAGCGTAGGCATCGTCAGCATCGCGGTCTTCGGGCTCCTGCTCCTCGAGGAGGGCGACGCCATGGACCTGATCTTCGAGGGGGTGAGCGCCTTCGGCACGGTCGGGCTGTCGACCGGGATCACGCCGTCCTTGTCAGAAGCGGGCCGGCTCCTCGTGACGGCGACGATGTTCGTGGGGCGCATCGGACCGTTGACACTGGCGCTGGCGGTCGCGGCCACAGCCCGCCGTCCCCCCTACGAGCTGCCGGAGGAACGTGTGAGCATCGGCTGATCGGGAGACCCATGAAGAAACGGAAGATCCTCGTCATCGGTCTCGGGAGCTTCGGGGTTTCCACCGTCGAAACGCTCTGGGACGCCCACACCGAGGTGATCGCCATCGATCCCGACCCGGCCGCGGTCGATGCCGTCCGCGAGGTGACGTCGGCCGCATACGTGGGGGACGGAACGAACATCGCGGTCCTGAGCGGCGTGGGCGCAGACCAAATGGACGCGGCCCTGGTCACCTTCGGCGAGGACTTCGAAGCGACGGTGCTGTGCGTCTCGGCGCTGGCGACCCTCGGCGTACCCCACATCGTGGCGAGGGCCGCCAATCCCCGGCAAGAGGCGATCCTCAGCAAGGTGGGCGCGACGCGCGTCGTGCAGATCGAGTCCGAGATGGGCAAACGGGTGGCGCTCGAGCTGAGCAGTCCCGTGGCGGAGGATCTGCTCGACTTCGCCCACGGCTACCTCGTCGTTCCGTGGGTGGCCGAGGGCGGTCTCGTCGGCAAGACGCTCGCCGAGAGCAATTTGAGACAGCGCTTCGGGATCAACGTCCTCGGCTACCGACCGGCGGAAGCGACCGTGGCCGCGAAGGGCGCCCGTTTGCTCGTGCCGGCCCCCGACTACCGCATCGCCAAGGGCGACACCCTCATGCTCGTCGGCGCGCAGGATGACGTCTCCCGATTCCTCGAGGGATCCGGCTCCGCGAGCACCCACACATGACGGCGCTCGTGACTCGTCCTCGGGCCACGCTCAGACGATTGCTCTCCACAGCGAGTCCTTGCAGTCGTGGATGACGGCTACGTCGGCGGGATCGCGGCGCTCGGCACGGCGATGTGCTGGGTCGGCTCTGCGCTGGCGTTCACGTCTGCGGGCCGGCGGATCGGTTCCATGAACGTGAACCTGATCCGGCTCCTGATCGGGCTCTTCTATCTCATGGTCGTTCAGTGGATACGGCGCGGCTTGCCGTTGCCGACGGACGCCTCGTCGCACGCCTGGCTGTGGCTTTCGGTGAGCGGACTCGTCGGGTTCACCTTCGGGGACCTGTGCCTGTTTCGAGCGTTCGTCGTCATCGGTCCGAGGCTCGCCATGCTCATCATGTCCCTCGCGCCGCCGATCGCCGCCCTCACGGCGTGGATCGCTCTCGGCGAGCGAATGTCCTGGGCGGACACGGCGGGCATGGTGCTCACCCTGGCGGGCATCTCGTGGGCGATCCTCTCACGCCAGCCATCCCATCCGGAGGCCCAGTCTCCGGCTCGCACCCTTCGTCAGACGGTGTGGGGCGTGACCCTCGGGTTCGGCGGTGCGGTGGGACAGGGCGTCGGGCTCGTGCTGAGCAAGCACGGCATGGGATCCTACGACGCGCTCGCGGCGACGGAGATCCGGCTCATCGCCGGAGCCGTGGGATTTGCTCTGCTGTTCGTCGGCCTACGATGGTGGCCCAAGGTCGCTGCTTCCGTGCGCAATGCGCGCGGCATGCGCGACACGGCGATAGGGGCCTTCTTCGGTCCGTTCCTCGGAGTCAGCCTGTCCCTCGTGGCGGTCCAAAACGAGAGCACGGGCGTCGCCGCGAGCATCATGGCGACCACGCCCATTCTCATCATCCCCTTCTCCATGCGGATGTACGGCGAGAAGGTGGGGTTCGGGGGAGTGGCGGGCGCGGTCCTGGCCGTCGCGGGTGTGGCGCTGTTCTTCTGAGACGAACCGGCGAGATGGGCGCCGTCGCTGCCTCCGCAGCTCGGGCGCTGGGCGCTGGGCTCTGGGCTGTGGTCACTCGGTTCTCGGCTCTGGGCGCTCGGTCCTGGATGCTGGGCTGTGGTGACTCGGTGCTGGGCTGCTCAGCTCTGGGCTCTGGTCACTCGATTCTCGGTCCTGAGGTCGCCCGCGTCGCGGCTGGCTCCGCATGGGGAGC